>Ga0074196_10388_pt1 | contig 18153 bp, 9 predicted proteins | sample EPASupsiteSAE300_FD_64214 | JGI IMG/M metagenome (GOLD analysis project Ga0074196, IMG submission 64214) | Bioremediated contaminated groundwater from EPA Superfund site, New Mexico - Sample SAE3-00 | ecosystem: Environmental > Aquatic > Deep subsurface > Groundwater > Contaminated ... | reverse complement strand
ATGAGCTGGCGGTGTGAGCCGCTTTCTTTTGCCTACTTTTCTTTGCGGCAGGCAAAGAAAAGTAGGTGCCCCCCCGCACAGGGGGAACGCTAATAGACCACTAACAAAACAAGGAAAGGCCAAAAGACCAACCCCATACCAGACCACGAACACAGCAAGAAAAACCAAAAAAAACAAAAAACAAACAAACCAAACCTAAACCGCCGAGCAGGCCCCTAATTCGACAACGACAAATACGGCGAACTAAGCGGCGTAGGCGGAAACGGCTGCAACCCCGTCTGCCTGCTAAAGCTATACCGCACATAAACCGCTGCAAGCCACTCCCGATACTCATAAGCATTGCCGAGCGACGCAGTCGCCCCAAACGCCAACTGCGGCGCCAGTTGATATTCCCCCACCGCGCTAAGCGAATAAGAAAACCCGGTCTTGCTCTGCCCAGGATAAACCGCACCGCCATCCACACCCGTGCCAATAAGATTGGCTATCGCCGCCGCAGTAGCCTGGCGGTTGGACCCGTCATTGAGCGGGAAGTAGTTCGACGCGTCCTGACGATAATGCTGCACGCCGATCGATCCCTTCACGTCATAAGTGAACTGCCCGTTGCGCCCAGTCCATTCCACCGGCAGATTCAGAATCACATACTGCTGCGGACTGAAGTACCCACCCTGACCATAGGTGAAGTACGACAGGTTCTTGTTATAACGCATCAGCGTCGTGTTCACGCCGACAGTCAGCGTCTGATCCGCATCCTTGAAGACACGTGTATAGACACCGCCGCCGCCCTTGACAGCGTTATTGCTCGCTACGTTATAACCCTGGTAGTACTGAAACGCGGCATTCACGTACAGGCCACTGGTGCCGTCGTCCCATGCAAGGCTGCCGAGGCCGCCATTGGAAGTGACGCCGCCCCACTCGAGGCCGGAGCCGGAATCGCGCGCGCCCGCATACGAGAGCAGGCTGTCCGTCACCGCGCGGCGTGCGATAGCCAGCGAATACGACACCTTGTCGGTAATGCCGCCGTTGTATTGCAGGCCGGCCACGACGGTTTTCTCAGGGAAGCCGAGCGGCGTCACGCCGATATCGCCGCTAAAGCTGCGGGCTTCGTAGCCGAGCGACAAACCCACACCGTTGGCGGTCTGACTGCCATAGGTGTTGTTGCCGTTGACCGCGGCAATCGCGGACGTGCTGCTGGATAGCCCCGCGCCGAATCGCGCGAGCGTCGAGAGATTGCCCGAAGCAGTGCCGGCATCCAGCGTAACCGGCGTGGCGGTCACCACAATGTGGCCGTTGCCGGCCTTGATGCGCCCCTGAATGGGCGCTTCGATATCGGTCAGCGTCGACAGCCCGTCCTCGCCCGAACGGTTGCGGAACACAATCCCGCCCGACACCGTGCTCGATTGCTCGCGATTGACCTGAGCCAGTTCCTCCGCCACGCCAAGCGTCTGCGTATTGGCAACGTTCGGTTGCGGGTAGCCGCCGCCATTGCCGTTCGCACCGGGTTGCTGCGGGTAATACGGCTGCGCGTAACCGGTCGGCGGCTGCGGAATGTACGGTTGCTGCTGTTGCGCGTAATAACCCGAACCCTGCGGATACGGCTGATAGGGTTGCTGGGCGTAAGCCTGCTGCGGCGGAACCGGTTGATAGGGTTGTTGCGCGTAACCCTGCTGCTGCGCATAAGGTTGCTGGCCGTAATAGGGCTGTTGCTGCTGCGGATAAGCTTGCTGCCCATACGGCGCCTGCGCATAGGCCTGCGTGTTGCGATTGCTCTTTGACGCGCTTTGTTTCTTGCTGGTCGAGCGTTTCGTGCTCGCGGACGAATTCGCGTAACGCGGCGGCTGCATCGAACCGGCGTTGGCTTGCGCTTCACGCGCGGCAGGCGACATCGGCCATGGCGTGGCCGCATAGCCGTCCGGCACCTGCTGCGGATACTGAGCCTGCTGCGGATAACCGCCTTGTTGCGGATAACCACCCTGTTGGGGGTAGCCGCCTTGCTGCGGATAGCCAGCCTGCTGCGGATACCCCGGGTTGTACTGCTGCTGCGGGACCTGTTGCATCTGCGGCTGGCCCTGGCCCGGATACGGTTGCAACGGCGCGCCTGACTGGCTAGACCCGTTGCTCCCCTGGCCGTAACCCCCCGTGTTGACGCCGGGCAGCGGCGCGTTATAAGGCAAGGCGGCCGGCGCGGCATTGGGCGAATACGGCTGCGGCGCGGGTGCCGTGTAAGGCGCGACGTAGGGCGCGGGCTGCGTGGGTGGCGGATAGTTCGGCACGGTCTGTGACGGCAAGGAAGACTGCGAGTACGGAAGCGAGGCACGCGCGGCGTTGGAGCCGGCGCCGGCAAACGCGGCGTTGTCGGCGTCGGTCGGCGAGATCGTGGCGGTTTTACCTTCGAAGGGATTGGTGCCGGGCAGCGGCGTCGCGCCGATCCGGCGCATCGCGACTTCCCAGCCGCGCGGCACGTTGCCCGGTGCATTGGCGCGCGGCGCGTTGGCCATCAGCGGCGTATTGGCCGCGACCAGCGAACGCTGCAGATAAGTCGATGCGAGCGACAGCTTGCCTTCGGCGCGATACATGCGCCCGACCGTCGCCAGCACGCCCGGGTCGCCAGGGGCCGCCGCGAGCGCTTGCCGCGCGAGCGATTCGGCATAGCTGAACTGTTTCGCCCCAGTCGCCGCGGAGATGCCCGCCTGCAACAGGTTCAGGTCGTCCGGTTTGCGTTGCAGCGCGACGCGGTAACTGGCGAGCGCATTGCGGTCGTCGCCGGCGCTCGAATAGAGGCGCCCGAGGGCGGCTTGCAGATCGGGATTGTCGGGCATCGCCGCGAGCCACGGCGCGATCACGTCATAGGCGCTGGCAAGGTCGCCGCGCTGACGCACCGCGTCGCATTGCTTGATGACGATGCCCAGATTCAGATTGCCGAAATCGGTGCGCTGCTGCGGTGTCAATTGCATCGACGCGAGCCGCCGCATCACCATGCCGAGTTCGGCTTCCTGCCGCGTGGCGGACAGAATGCCCGCGTATTGCAGCAGTAAATCGGTGTTGCCGGGCGCCGCGTTCATTGCGCTGCGTACGAGGCCCAACGCACGATTCGGGTCGCCGGCCTGCTGATACGCGGCGGCAATCACGCCGATCAGTTCCGGGTTGTTTCCGGCCACCGGCTCGGCCGCTTGCAAGGTCGCCAGCGCCTGTTGCGACTGGCCGTTGCGCGCCATCCGCGTCGCGAGGTCGGCCTGCTGATGCACCCACAAACGGTGCTGCAAGGTCGTCATCGCGTCGGTGCGCTGCGCGACCGGAATCCGTTCGAGTTGCGCGAGACCGGCCGCCCAGTCCTGGGTTTCCGCCGACAGCAACGCACTCGCGTAGAGCGCATCGGTCATGTCGGGATGCGCGGCGAGTAGTCCGTCCATCATGCTGCGGGCATTCGCCACCGCGCCCTGGCGCACGTAAATGCGCGCGAGGTCGAGGCGCAGCCAGGGATCGTCGGGATTGTTCAGCAACGCGTCTTCGAACAGGCTGCGCGCGCTGCCGAGATCGCCGCGCGCTTCGGCCGCGCGCGCCTGGGCGGCCTGCGCTTCGCCCCGCAAACGGTTGATGCCGCCGGCCTTCGATTGCTGTTCGCTGTTCAACTGATTGGCGAATTGCAGTGCTTCGTCGCCGCGGCCTTGTGCCGCGAGCGCGCCGACGAGGCCGCGAATCGCATCGGGATTGTCGGCCTGGCGGCGCAATGCCATCCGGTAGGCCTGCTCGGCGCCGGCCGGGTCGTGATTCGATAGCAGCATCTCGCCGAGCAGCACCTGCGCGGTGACGTCGGACGGATTCAGCGCGATCGCGCGTTCGAACAGCGACTTGGCCTTCGCGAACTCGCCATTGCTGCGCGCGCCGATCGCGTCGCTGGTGTAGGTCCAGTAGGTTGCGCTATCGAGCGCGGTTTTCCAGCGCGCCGGATTGCCGCTGCGCGACGCGCGTTCCAGATAATTGCGGGCTTCGGCAAAGCGTTCCTGCTTCAACGCGGCGATCCCCATGCCGCCGAGCGCATCGGTGTCGTTCGGACTATTTGCCAGTACTGACGAAAACTTCGAGCGCGCCGTGTCGAGCTCGCCTCGGTCGAGCGCGGCGAACCCGTCGGCGATGGTGCGGCCACGAGCATCGACCGCGGCATTTTCCTGAGCACGGTCGCGAGCCGCCTTGTCCTGCTGGACCATCGAATCGAAGCGGGCCTTGACCGCGGCGTCGTCGGGTGAGGCTTGCAGATAGGCTTCATACGTCGCGGCGTCGGAGGGCCGTGCGTCGAGCCACAATAAGGCTTGCCGCCAGCTCTTTTTCGCCGACGCGCCAACCGTGCTGTCGCCGGTGAGCTTCTGCAGCCGCGCGATCCCGTCGCGGCGTGTAGTGTCGCGATAGGTCAGATGCTGCGCATAGGCGAGGGCGTAGCGCGGGTCGTCGGGATTGTCGCGCGCGAGTTGTTCGAGGCCGCGGCGCGCCTGGTCCCAGCCCTGCGGCGTGGCCGACAGCGCCTGGTAATACTCGAGTTGCAGTTCGGGCGTCGCCGGCTTGCCGTTCAACGCGCGCTGATATTCCTCCACCGCGCTCGCGCTTTGACCGCTTTGCGCGAGCCGCCGCGCGTCGTTGACAGTCTGGTCACGCAAGCTCGATTCGCCGAGCCGCCGGCCCAGTTCGTCCAGATTCGGATAGTTCGGCGCAACCGCTTTCAGACGCGCCAGATATTGCTGCGCTCCCGCGCCGTCCTTGCGGTCGGCGAGCACCATGCCCATGCCGTAGAGCGCATCGGGTTGCTTCGGGTCGATGCGCAGCACTTTCTGCCACGCCTGTTCGGCGAGGTCGCCGCGATGATGCGATTGCCAGTACTTGCCCTGATCGATCAGCACGCTCAGCGGGTCTTTCGACGCCTGCGCCAACGCATCAGGCGAGGCCGTCGCCACACCGCACACCACCGTGAGGCTCAGCGCGAACCGCATTGACAACGCGAGGGCGCTCAATCGCATGCATTTCTCCAACTGGGCACGAGACGGCCGGCTTCGTCGAAGCGATAGCGGCCGTCGATAAATCCGGTGCCGAACAAACCGAGCACACGATCGTAATAGACAGGCTCGCGACCCGGCACGTCGGTGTCGAGGGCGGCGAGATGGGTGCGCGCGAGCCCGAGGCCGCGCTCGTCACCGAGCGCCTTGAAGTACGGCGCGAGCGCGCCCCAGTAGCTTAACGGACCTTCGCCGCTCGCCGTGCCGGTGGTCGACGAGACCTTCTCGGGCGGGATGCCGGTTTGCGCCACCTTCGCGCGCATGCCGCCCACCGCCGCGAGCCAAGGCTTGGCGAGCGGATCGGCGGACGACGCGAGACCGGCCCACAGGTAGACGCGGATCGCGTCATAGCTGCCCGTGTCGCCTTCTTTCGGATCGACCACGAACTGGCCGTTCTGCCAGGCAGCCCAGTCGGGCGTGAAGCCCAGCGGCGAGGTAGTCTTGATCAGCTTGTAGGCGTTGTCGGCGAGCCGGGCCCACGGCCCGCCCGGCATCTCCTTCGCCAGCGCGCGCAGCACCGGCAAAGGCAGATAGCTCGGGTTCAGGCGCGTGACGCCGCCGTTCGCGAAGCCTTGCGGTCCGGGCAGCAGCATCGGGCCAAGGCCCGGCAGCGTGGTCGTTTCCTCGCGCGCGATTTGCGCGGCAAGCGCCCGACCGAGTTGCGTGTAACTTGCGTCATGCCACAGGCGGCCGGCTTGCAGCAGATCGTAGGCGATCCACAGGTCGGAGTCGGACGCGGAATTCTGATCGAGCACGCCGAATGAGCCGTCCGGTTTCCTGCCCCAGAGCCACGACGGCGGCCGCATGTTTTGCGCGTCGAACTGATTGCCCGCGAGGTTGGAGCGGGTCCACCCGAGCAACCGGTCGAAGCTCGCGCGGTCGTTCGCGACCAGCGCGAAGAACATGCCGTACGACTGGCCTTCCGAAGTGGTTTTCAGTTGCGGCGACGAATAATCGATCACGCGGCCATCGGCCTGCACGAAGTGTTCGATGAAGATGCGGTACGCCGGCCAGTCGTTATTGCACTGGCCTGGCTGACCTGGCGTCGGCGTGGCCTGGGCCACCCTGGTGAGGCCGGCAAAACTCGTGGCCGCCGCAAGCGCGAGGCCCACGCCCAACGTGAGCGTCATATAGGTCTTGTTGATTCGAACCCGCATATCAGTCCTGTCGATCCTCTCAGTCTTTCAGGCGGCGCGCGGCGATCGAGCGCAGGGTCCGGTAGAACAGACCGGCGATGATCAGCGCGGCAAGCACGCCGCTTAGCACCAGCAGCAGCGGATGCGACGACAGCGCCCAGCGCAGATACTCCTGCGGCGACAAACGGCCGACATAGTACGCTTCGCCGTTCGACGTGATGGTGACGGTGCGGCCGTGGATCACGGCCATCGCGCCTTGAATTTCCGGCAGCACGTCGGCATCGAGCAGGGCGGCGGACAGATCGGCGTCCGACTGGCCGGCCGCGCTCACCAGCGCGACGGCGCTGCGGTTCTTCTGCAGCGGCGATTCGAAACCGGTCAGCAGCGCGTCGCCGTTCGAACTCACGAGCGTGAGGTCGGCGCGCGCCGGCGAACGTTCGACACCGCGCTCGCCATGCCACCAGTCCTCGAGCTTGAAGACCACGTCTGACAGCGAGAAGGTGCGCGAATCGCCGTCGCTGGAGAACGGCATCGATTTGGCCCAGCGCTGCAGCAGCGGCTGCTTGCCCGGCGCGCCGAAAATCAGCAGGTCCTTGTTCGCGTACTTGTCGACGTCATCGGCCGTGCCGACGGTGACGCCGCTTACCGGATATCCCGTCGATGCGCCCATGCGGCCCATGGTCAGCAGATACAGGCTGTAGTCGCTCGAATCGGCGTCGTTCGGCAGGACCACCGCGGTCTCGGAGAGGTCGGCCATGCGGGTGAACGGGAAGCCGCTGTTGGCAAACGCCGCCAGATCGGGCAGCGCCATGTAATGCGGGAACGACGACAGGTCGATGGTCGAGTTCGGATCGATTGAGCCGACTACGTTTTCCAGCAGACGGCCGTGACACTCGCCGGTGTTTGGAATGTCGTAGTAGAAATGCAGGCGCACCTGCGCGCGCGGTGTCAGCAGCAGGGGCGGAATATGGACCGTGCGGCGCGCTTCGGCGGTTTTGTCCGGCAGGACGCGCGCGAAATAATGGCTCAGCTCGAACACCGAGGCCGACTCGGCCGGAATCGGCAGCGACTGCACGAAGCCGTCGTTCACGCTGATGTTCAGCGACGACCGGTCGCGCAGCGGACGCACCGTGTAGCGGTAGCGCAGATCGATCGGCGCGCCCTTGGTGTGCCACATGAACAGATCGGGCGGCACGCGCAGGTTCACGCGCACGGCGTCGGCGTCGTAGCCGGACACGGTCAGATCGCGCGGGTCGGCAAGCTCGCCGAAACGCACGGGGCGGTTGGTGGGCAGCCAGTTCGGCGCGTCGTACGGCGCGCGCGGGGCGAGTTCGTTCAGGCTCGTGATCGTCGCGCTCGGGCCGGTGAGCGTGTTCTGGCCGATGCCGAGTGCTCTGGCCGCGGTTTTCAGTTCGGCCTCGGTGCGCCCGAGCACGAGCAGCAGCTTGCCGCGTGCCGGTGCTTCGCGATCCACCACGGCGATCGTCGGGCCGGAGATTGCCGGGATCGTCACGCCGGCCGGGCGCTGGTCGTCAGTGGCGAAAACTACCGCGTTGCCCGACAGCGGCGCGTTATCCAGTTGCGCGGGAAATATCGCGCCGCGATAGCCGGCCAGCGCGCCAAACCATGACGCGACAATGCCGCCCGCTTCGAGCGTGCCGGCGCCGGGTTTTTGCGGGAACACGAACGGCAGCTCGAGACGGCGCACATCGCGGCGGTCGAAGAACGGCTGCGGCAATGCCGCGAGATCCGGCTTGCTGGCGAGCGACGCATAGGTCAGGTCGAGCGAACTCGCGTTGCTGACGGTGGCCCACAGCGACGAATTCGCCGGGTCTTCGCAACTCGTCGTGTAGTGACCGATCAACTGCACGTTCAGGTGATTGAATTCGGTAATGAAGCGCGGATCGATCGAGACGTCGCGCGCCACCAGCATGCCGGCCTGTTCGTGCGGCACCGGCAGTGTCGCGGCGACTTCGCCGTTCACCAGCACTTTGAGCTGGGAAATATTCGCGAGCAGCGCGGGCGAATAGCTGTAGACCAGATGCAGGATCGCGCCGGTCACCACTTCGTCGCCGCGCACGGAGAAGGCGACGCCGTTCTGGCCGTCGGTGCCGCGCAGTTGCAGCGGATCGCGCGCGCCGAGGTCGGCGAAGGTGAGCGTTTGACGGCGGCCGCCCGGCACCAGGGTGCCCGGCTCGGCAGTGGTGGGCGTTCTGATACCCAGCGCTTTTACCGACGAAGCGGCGAGCGCCGGCGTGGGCGTGGCCAACTGTGCTTGCGTGATCGCGGCCGGATCGTAAGGCACGGCCGGGCTCGGCGCGGGCACGCTGCCCACCCCGGTGGCGACGCGCGCGGCCGGCGCGCCCTGGCCTTGCTGAGACTGCGGCGCGACCGCTTGACCGGCTGGCGCCGCGCTCGCGCCGCTCGTCGCCGCCGCAATCGCTTCGGCGGCCGATGCCAGCGGCGCTGCCAACGCGGTCTGCAACGCGAGCCAGCAGGCAAGTCCGCGCATCAACCGTTGCGAGCGAGGGCGTCCCGCCGGACGCGCCTGCGCTTTCATCCCACCGCGCTCGTGATGCGAGCGTTCGACGTTTGACTTCGCCATCCTGTTGCCCATAGATCAGTCTTTGGTTTTTAGCTTCTTGACGTCCACCGGACGGCTTTTCATCGAGCTTCGAAGGTCGGCATAAAGATGCTCGAAAAGACCCACGATGCCGCGCGCGCCGACCGACAGCACGTGCGACAGACCGCGCAGCGGCGTGTCCTGCTGGCGCCCTTCGGCCCAGCCGGTCCACGCGTCGGCGCGCGCGAAGGTGGTCTTGACGAACTCGTACTCCTGCTCGCGCGTCAGCGTCGCGAAGCGCAGGCCCACCCGGCCCGGCTCGGTGAAGCCGACCGTGGCGGGGAAGGTGTATTCCTCGTCGCCGCGAAACAGCGACACGGTCACGCGCTCGTGGATCGGCACCTCGATTTTGCCGGGCAGCGCCACGCCGACACCGCCTTCCGAGTAGTCGATGGTTTCGCAGGCCAGCGTGCGGCCGGTCGAGAATTTCAGCATCACGGGCATTTGCATCGCCACCCGGTGCACCGCGCGAATCTGCCGCCGCTCGCTCGCCGCGGCCACGCTCGCGCCGAGAATCAGCATGTTGTAGGTGGTCCAGCCGAGGTTCAGGATGGTCGTGTTGACCACGCTGCGGATATGCCAGTTCAGATAGATATGGACGATGCCGACCACGAAGCCGATCAGGTTCAGCAACAGCAGGAACAGATACGGCCGCGAGATCGACCAGTCGAAGTAGTTCTTTTCGATCTGGCCGCCCTTGGCCGTCACGTTGAACTTGCCGAGCTTCGGGTTGATCAGCGCGAGCAGCGTGGGCGCGGTGATGTAGGAGGCCAGCACCGATTCGTACACCTCGGCCCAGAATGAATGGCGGAACGAGCGCTGCATCCGCGAGTTGGTGATGCTTGCGTGCATCATGTGCGGCAGCGCGTAGATCGCGATCGTGCTGGCGGCGGCTTCGATCACATGCGCGCCGAAGAACAGGTACGACAGCGGTGCGGTGAGGAACACGAGACGCGGGATGCCGTAGAAGAAGTGCATCATCGCGTTCAGATAACAGAGCCGCTGGCCGATTTTCAGACCCTTGCCGGTCAGTGGATTGTCGATCCGGAAAATCTGCGTCATGCCGCGCGCCCAGCGAATCCGCTGACCGATGTGGCCGGAGAGACTTTCGGTGGCGAGGCCTGCTGCCTGCGGAATCGCCAGATAGGCGGTGGTGTAGCCGAGACGGTGCAGCTTCAACGCGGTGTGCGCGTCTTCGGTGACCGTTTCCACGGCGATGCCGCCGATCTCTTCGACCATGCTCCGGCGCAAAAGCGCGCACGAACCGCAGAAGAAGGTGGCGTTCCACAGATCGTTGCCGTCCTGCACGAGGCCGTAGAACAGTTCGCCTTCGTTCGGCACCTTGCGGAAGGTGCCGAGATTGCGTTCGAACGGATCGGCGGAGAAGAAGTGGTGCGGCGTTTGCAGCATCGACAGCAGCTTGTCGCGCAGGAACCAGCCGAGGCCGATCTGCAGGAACGAGCGGGTCGGAATGTGATCGCAGTCGAAGATCGCGAGGTATTCGCCCTGGGTGATCTTCAACGCTTCATTGATGTTGCCGGCCTTTGCATGGCGGTTGTGCGTGCGGATCGTCCAGTTGACGCCGACTTCTTCGCAGAACGCCTTGAACTCGGGACGGCGGCCGTCGTCGAGCACGTGGATCGAGATTTTCTCGGCCGGATAGTCGAGCGCGAGCGCGGCGTAGATGGTCGGTTTCACCACCGAGAGCGGCTCGTTGTAAGTCGGGATGAACACGTCGACGCTCGGCCACTGGTCGCGTGAAGCGGGCAGCGGCATCGGCGTGCGCTTGAGCGGCCACGCGGTCTGGAAGTATCCGAGCAGCAGCACGATGGTCGAATAGACCTCGGCCGAGACCAGCAACAGACCCCACGCGGCGTCGAGCGGATGTTCCCAGTAAGTGGTCGACGTGAGCCGCCAGTACATATAGCGGCCCGAGGTGACCACCGAGAGCATGATCATCACCATCGTCGCGTAACGGCCCGGCATGCGGCGGAACCACAGCGCGGTGAGGAAGCAGCAGGTCGCGAAGGTCAGTTGCTCATAAAACGCGAGCGGCACCGTGAACACGAAATACAGCATCACCAGCGCGAACAGCGTGACCAGACCGGTCACGATGCGGCTGTTCCAGAACCGGGCGTCGGCGAAGCGTTCGAGCCGCGACGGCTCGGCGCCCTCGAGGCTGTGCGAAGAAGGCGTGCTCATGCGACTTTCCCCGGTGAGACGGCAATGGCATCGACCGCCGTCATGAGCCAGTTGCCGCACGAGCGGAAATCCGCGGCCGCCTGGCTGAGTGGATCGTAGTGAATCAGCGTGGTGTCGCACGCGAGCGCTTCGCTCACGCCTTCGTCCAGATGGATCACGCCCGGGAAGAGCTTGTCGCCGAGCATCTGGCGCAGGACCTTGAGGACGTCTTTGGTCAATTGGCGCGACTGGTCGATCTGGTTGACCACGTAGCCCACGCCGCCGAACTCGGGGCGCGGCGCCGCGTAGGTGTCGATCAGCCGTTCCATTAGCGGAATGGCCGCGTAGGAAGCCGCGTCGGCCAGCACCACGTTCAGCGCGAAGGTGGCCGCGCACAACGCATTGCGCACATACGCGGACGAACCTGGCGGCGTGTCGACGATGACGACGTCGGACGGGTCGAGCCGCAGCGCTTGCAGCGACTGCGCGAGCCAGCCCGGCTCCTGGTCGATATAGGCTTCGAAACGGCGCCGGTCGTCTTCGATCAGCGCGCCGTAGGGCAGCACCGTCACGCCGTCTACGCCGTCGAACATCACCGTTTGCCACGGATCGCCTGTCAACGTGGCGCGCGACAAACCGTCGATGCTGTCGAGCGGCACGCCGAAATGCAGGCGCAGCGCGTTCTGCGGGTCGAGGTCGAGCGCGATCACGCGCCGGCCGCCGGCGGCCAGCACGGAGGCGAGATTGGCGGCGAGGGTGGTTTTGCCGACCCCGCCTTTGGCGGACACGACCGCAATGACTTTCATGAGCGACGAGGGCCGTTGACCAGCCACGAGTTGGAGGCGCCGGGCGTGGCCGCACGCGAGGTGCCGGCCGGCGCCGGCGCTGTTTGAGCGGGGGTGCCGCGCAGACGGTCGAAGACCGATTGCAGCGGTGCGGATTCGCCCGGATTGCCGGCGGCGGGTTGCCGCGGCGCTGGTGCGGCTTGAGTGGCGAACAGTTTGCCGAGGATCGACGCGGGTGGCGTGGGCGCCGCCGGCGCGGTCGGGTAGGCGTAAGCGGGGGCCGGAGCGTGCGCCTGAGCGGGTGTCTGCGCGGGCGCCTGTGCCCATGCTGAGGGTGCGGGTGCCTGCGCCCATGCGGGTGCGGGGGCACGGGGCGCCGTCAGGTTGAGTGGCATGCTCGCCATAGTTTGTGTGACAGGTAGCGCCGGCGTGCGGAACTGGCCCAACGGCGCAATACTGGCAGGCGGCACGGCAGCGCGAGCCGGTGCAGCGGCAACCGGCGGTATCGATGTCGATGGCGGGGCGACGGCTGGCGCGGCTTGCCTCGCCAAGGGCGCCGCCGCGTCGGTCCGCGTCACGGCCGGGGCTACCGGTGCTGTCGGTGCTGTCGGCGCGGCCGGGGCTGTTTCCGCGCCGGGTGAGACCGCGGTGCCGTCGTTCGTTTCGAGCGCGCCGAAACGCGATGCGCCGCTCGGCGCGGCAGATTTGGCGGCAACGACGACAGGCGGGATGTCCCGCCGATGTGATCGTGTAAACAGCGGCGCCTTCGCCCGCGTGACCGAGGCGGCGTCTTTCGGCACGTCATCCTGACGATCGGCAGCCGCTGCCGCTTCCTCGGCCGCCTTGCGGGCCGCTTCCTGTGCCAACGTCTCGCTATCCGCCTCGCGGCGTTGCCGGATCGCCGGGATCGTGGGCTGCGTCAGATCCAGCGTCACCAGCAACGGCCAACGCGTGCGCGCCGAACGCGCCTCGTTTTCACGGCCGATTTCCTGGTATGCGTTGGCGTCGCCCCCAAAATGATCGAACAGTTTCTCGATGTCGCTCGATGAACTCATAGTGCCGCCGTGTTTTTAATGAACTGCCTGACTTGCTTGACCTGCATGACCTGCCTTGAGCCAAACCAGCCACCTGCTCGCCGCGCCGGCAATGCTGGCGCCGCCACTTCACGCGCACCGGTCTGGCGCGTTCCTCTCCTGCCTGCTGCCTGAGACTCTCCGCCGGCTCATGCCTGATGGTTCGAACTCACGCTTGGCCCGGCGGGACCCTCAAACGGGATGCCGGCCCAGCCGAAACTCGATCGCGGTGTCCGCGCCGAACTCGCTCGTTTGCACGACCGACAGACCTTGCGCGCCCAATGCGCTCAACCAGGTCTGATAGACGCCTTCGAGAAATGCCGGGGTCCATGCGAGCGCCGGATTGCCGAACGCCTGCAGCGGCGCACAGTAATGCACGATGCGCAAAGATTCGGCTTCGTCGGACAGTTCGACGTAGCCCCAATCCATGTCCTGCCAGAGCAGATTCAACGCATGACCGAGTTCCGCCGTGGACCCGCAAGCGGGCAATTGATGCGCCGCGGCAAACCGGCAGCCGACGCGGTACATCAGTTGGCGCAGTTCGTCGCGGCCGATCTGCGCTTCGAACTCTGTTGCCAAGGCGCTCAGCATGCCGCGCCATTGCGGCGAGATCTGACGTTCCAGCAGGTAATCGAGAATTGGGACCATATTTTCCGGGAAATGGCCGTTGCTTCAGCCGTGTATGAAAACGGGCGCCGACGGTTGAATGCAAATGAAAGTGTTAGGGAAAGCCGCGCGTTGCACGCGTCCGATGTTATTTTTACCGAACTGTCCAGTCTGTCCGCCACACTTCGCAGGAGTCTACTTAAGACATTAACTTTTAGCCACTTTACATTCGTCTGAGATATACACGCAAACGATTGGCTTAACTTTCTCGCAACCACGTAATACTTACGTCATTTTTGCGGTCTCAACTTTCATCCGGGCCGGTAAGCTTACGAATTTGCGCGGCGCTATTGCGCATGCAACGGGAAGTCCTGCAGACGGCAGGAATGCAGCGTGTCATGACGATGCCGTCTGTGATTCAAGACAATAAATGTTCAATCCACTCACTATTCTGGTTGTCACGGTGCTGTCGAGCGCCATGGCGATGGCCGTGCTCGGTTCACTATGGCGCGCGGCGATACCCGGCGTCGGCTACTGGATCTCGGCCAATGCGGTCGCGATCGCGGCGCTTCTTGCCTTTGCGCTGCAAGGCCACGGCCCGCACTGGCTGACTATCGTGGCGGCCAACGAACTGCTGGCTATCTCGCTGCTGCTGGTGGTGGAGGGCTGCTACCGCTTTCTGGGGCGACCCACGCGGCCATGGGCGGCCTACGTCGGCGTGCTCGGCGTGTTGATCGGCATAACTTACTGGACCTTTGTCACGCCCGATTTCAGCGCCCGCGTGACCGTGGTGTCGGTGTATCACGGGGGCCTCTACGCGATGCTCGCCGTCATCATGCTGCGCTACCGTCCGTCGAACCGGCCGCGCTATTGCTATTACTTCCTCGCGGTAGCGTCGGTGCTCTTATGCGCGGGGCATCTCTCGCGTGGTGTCATGTACAGCTTCGGCGTGCTGCTGCAGACCAGCTTGCTGCAGGTGACGCCTGGCAATGTCGTGTTTCTCGCCATCGGTATCCTCGCGCCGCCGTGTCTTTCGATCGGGGTCATGATGCTGGCGCACGATCGTCTCGCCGAGCGGCTCGAGCGGCTTGCCAATGTGGACGATCTGACTGGCGCGCTGTCGCGCCGCGCCTTTCTCGCGATCGGCGAGGCGCTGCTGGGGACGACGCAGCGCACCGGCTCGCCGGTGGCGATGGCCATTATCGACATCGATTCGTTTAAAGCGGTCAACGATCGCTATGGCCACGCTGCCGGCGACCAGGTGTTGGGCCATTTCGCCGCGTTCGTCAGCGCCAACCTGCGGGGCGGCGATGTGTTCGGGCGGCTCGGGGGAGAGGAGTTTGGCGTGCTATGTCCGGCAACAACCAGCGCCGAGGCGGTGCGTTTAATGGATCGTGTGCGGGCGCGGCTCGCGTCGGCTGGGGCGGGGGAGTTGCCGCGTGGACTGGAATATACCTTCAGTGTCGGCGTGGATCAGCACCGGCCCGGCGAATCGCTTGCCCAGTTGATGGCGCGTGCCGACGGCGCGTTGTATGCCGCCAAGGCCTCGGGACGCAACCGCGTGATGGCCGCTTAGCCCTTACGGGGCGGGACGCAATTCTATTTGCGGACAGGGCATAAATATTTGTCAGACGGTTGCCGTTATACATGGGGCAAGTGACCGGAGCCAGCCTGATAACTATCAATATGCTTTCCACTTCAACGAAGCAACTGCCCGATTCCGGCTTGCGCGATCGGTTTCATCGACGGTCCCTGGAGCATCAGCGTCCGCTTTCGACCGTGACGATGGCGTTTACCGTGATCGCCTTCCTGTGTCTCGTCGCGGCGCGCAACATGGTTGCCGGGCCGGCGACGCCGCTTCCCTACCGGCTTGCCTGCGCGCTGGTGCTGGCGCTGCTGGTGATGGCGATTCCACGGGCGGGCTCGACGTGGATGTTCGGCGCAATCGGCGTCGCGTACTCGCTGGTGCTGGTGGCCGGTCTTGCGCTGAATGTTTCGGGCGTCGAGCATCCGTTGCTATGGATTCTGCCGGCCATGGTGGTGATCCCGATCTGCGCGGCGCCGCTATGGCTTACGCCGCTGCATTTTTTCATCGGCAGCGCGCTTTTCTACGGGGCGGCATTTGCGTTGCTGTTTGGCGGGCCGCGCACGCATGACGTCGACGTTATCGTGTGGATGTGGATCGTAGCGATCGGCGCCCCCACTTCCATTGTGTTTCACTTCGGCTTTTATCGCTTCCGGCGCAATCACTTTCTGCTGGAGAGCCAACTGGCGCAGCTTGCTGCCACCGATCCGCTGACCGGGCTGCAAAACCGCCGCGCGTTCGTCAAGCAGGCCGAGCGCCGCCTTGAAACCATGACGGGGGATGCACGGGTCAGTGCGATTTTTCTCGACATCGACAATTTCAAATCGCTGAACGACCGCTTCGGCCATGCGGTCGGCGACCATGCACTGTACCAGGTTGCCCAGGTGCTGATGGAGGAGACTTCCGCGGACGACAGCGTGAGCCGGATCGGCGGCGAGGAGTTTGCCGTGCTGCTGCGTGACGGACTGGCCGGCGCCCTGGCGCTGGCCGAGCGCCTGCGCGGCGCGATTGCCGCCATCGAGCGGCCGGACGGCTTTATGACCGCGAGCTTCGGCGTGGCCGAGCACCGGGGTGGCGAAAGCATCATGGTGCTGCTCGACCGCGCCGATGAAGCTTTGCTGCGCGCCAAACATTCGGGCAGAAACCGCGTGTGCGCCGAACGCGCACTACCGTTCGAGGCGCTGCAAATGCTTTCCGATGCCGCACACGGGGAGGGCGGGGCGACCGCGCTGCGGCATCGCTGGGACGACTATTACCTGACCTCGCACTTCCAGCCGCTCTACAGTTTGTCGCATCAGAAGCAGGTGGGGTTCGAGGCTTTGCTGCGCGGCGAGCAGGATGACGGCACGCTGGTGCCGCCCGTTGTTCTATTCGCGCCGAAGCCGTCCAGCGATGAAGGCGAACTCGATCGCGCGAGTCATGCCGTGCATCTGGCCAATGCGCGCAAGGTGCTGCCCGGCGACGCGTGGCTGTTCCTCAATATTTTGCCGGCCACGTTTATTGCCGACGGCTACGCCGACCAGCTCGCCCTGATTGTGCGGGCGGTGGGGTTCGAGCCGGAGCGGGTGATTCTGGAGATTCTCGAATCGCATGGCGGGAGTGTCGACGACATGTCGCGCGCGGCGGCTTTATATCGTGAGCATGGTTTCCTGATTGCCGTCGACGATTTCGGCGCGGGTCAATCGAACCTTGACCGCCTGTTGCGGATCCGGCCGGATATTGTGAAGCTTGACGGCGAGTTGATTCGCGCGACCAGCCACGGCTCCGAGCAGCCGATTTTGCCGAAGCTGGTTTCGCTGTTGCATCAGGCGGGGATGCTGGTTGTGGTGGAGGGTGTGGAGACCACGGAGGAGTTGATCCTGGCGGTCGAGTCGAATGTGGATTTCGCGCAGGGGTATCTGCTTGGCCGGCCGGCGGCGGAGCTTGCGCCGCCGGAGTCGGTGCATCGGCGGATTGATGATGCGTTCGACGTGATTGCCCAGGGGCGGGCGCATCAGTATGCGTTGTTCGAGTCGGAGGTCGAACCTTATCGGGGTGCGTTGAAGCTGGCTGCCGATGCTTTGCTGCTGGGTGTTCCGATGGAGGAGGCGTTTGCTTCGCTGGCGACGTTCGAGCGCTGTATCAGCGGGTTTATTCTCGACGATTCCGGACGGCAGATCGGGAATGAGGTGCGGGGGCCGGCATGGAGTAGCGATGGCGCTTCGCTGCATCCGGTGGCGAATCCGCAGGATGCCAGATGGGATCATCGGCCGTATTTTCGTAATGCGGTTTTGCTGCCAGGGGTGGCTGTGGCTAGTAATCCTTATCTTTCTTTGGCCAGCGGGCGGCCTTGTGTAGCGGTTACTTTGGCTGTGCAGTTTGCTGGGGGAAGGTGTGTTGTGGGGGTGGAGCTGGATTGGTCGGTGGTGGGGTTGCCGTGGCCGGCGGGGGATTGAGGTTGCGCGGGGCGCTTTTTTGTTAATCTGGATTTTTTGGCGTTGCCGTCTTGCGCTCTTGGTCTTTTTGTCTTTTGGCCTTTCCTTGCTGTGTTAGTGGTCTATTAGCGTTGCCCCTGTGCGGGGGGCACCTACTTTTCTTTGCCTGCCGCAAAGAAAAGTAGGCAAAAGAAAGCGGCTCAAACCGCCAGCTCATAAGCGGGTCCCCCGCACAGCCACGGTAGTGGTGCATCTGGAATCTGTCGCCTCGCACATTCGGCTTTAGTGACAAGGCAGTCATACCTCCGGCGGCGCTACGCGCGCCGATACCCCGTTCACAAAACCGGTGGTCGTGTTTCGCGGTCAGCCGAACTTGACGCGGCGGCGCTATCAAAACCTACGACATTTGTGCATTCGGCACCTCGCGGAGGCGAAGCCGATGGCTCTCGCTGCGCGAAGCGAAGCCCCCCGGTTTCCCTGGCAGACCCGTCCGCGACGCACGCAGTGCGGAGTGGGAACTGATGAGTCCTTTGTCAACGGCGCGGAGTGTGCGAGGCGACAGATTCCAGATGCACCACTACCGCTACTGTGCGGGGGACCCGCTTAAAAATTAGCGGTTTGAGCCGCTTTCTTTTGCCTACTTTTCTTTGCGGCAGGCAAAGAAAAGTAGGTGCCGCCCCGCACAGGGGCAACGCTAATAGACCGATAAGA
>Ga0074196_10936_pt1 | contig 18684 bp, 17 predicted proteins | sample EPASupsiteSAE300_FD_64214 | JGI IMG/M metagenome (GOLD analysis project Ga0074196, IMG submission 64214) | Bioremediated contaminated groundwater from EPA Superfund site, New Mexico - Sample SAE3-00 | ecosystem: Environmental > Aquatic > Deep subsurface > Groundwater > Contaminated ... | reverse complement strand
AAGGGGAAGAGGCACCGCAACCCGAAAAAATACCGGGCATTCTTGAAATATTTTCCGTAGATCAAAATTCTGACGGCGTGAACGGCTAAACACTCGGTGAGTTTTTCAACACAATCGGCCAATAACAGACAGATGATGAATTCACATTAGGTCATTATTTTTATGGCGAAACGTAATAGAGTGCAAAGATCCAAAGCAGAATTAAAACAGGAGTTGGCAGAGCAACTCCTATTACTTCAAAATTCTTGTCGTTCGTTCGATAGCGGGCTTGAGGTCATTGGAAAGCATATTGCTCTTAGTCTTCGAGTGCTTCTTTATCAACATGGTAGTTCAAGGTCGCTGCTTGATCAGCTCGGATTGAGGGCCGGGAAATTTTTTGATACTGCCGGGCCACTGTCTCCAGACAATCTCGTCACGGAATGCAATTTGGTCGCTATGCGGTTTTCAAATTTGGGAGGCGAATCGGAAGGACGATATGTCCCCTCGATTGAGGCGGGCGGCTCGCCTCTAAAGCGTTATGCCCTGTTTGTAAATTGGTGGAATGATCCAGTACTGAAAGATATTCGTGGGCGCACCTTTTCACGCATGGAGTTGGTGACACATGTTGCAGATACAGACGGAGGAGCACACGTTGATCCAGGCCTTGATGAAGCGTATATGGCTTTATCGAGGCAAAATTCGTTAGGGTGGACATTTGGTAATGACGGAATATCCATACCTATTGATGAACAAGCAGGACATATGGCTAGCCCGTTCAAAGGGAGAATCGAGTTGGCTTGTATGCGTCAAATTGCACATGAGTTATTAAGCACGATTCATCAAACCATACCTGAGTTTCGCGAATATGCAGAACCAGTCATTCCGGCTAATAAGAATTAGGAGGTGCCAGAGCTAAATTGTTTCACGCTTTCTTCTTCAACGAAATCGTCAACTTGAACCTGGCCACCGGTTCGTTACTCAACGACGGCACAACAGCGACAACATCAAGCTGCTTGCGGCAAAAAGGGTCAGGCTCGAAATATTCTGAACGTCCGCTTTCTGGAAATGAAAGTGTCCTTGGGTTAAGAACAGATACTCACAAACTTCTTAGTTGTTATCGAAGTTGGGTCACGAACAACTGAATCGCCCTCCAATGCTATAATCCGCGCCTCTTTTAAGGTGCTGTTTCATGTCCGCTGTCCTGAATTTCAAATCCCATTTGTCCGATCTGTTTGCGCAGGCTTTGCGCGTCGTCGCCCCCGAACACGAAGGCGCGACCGTGCTCATCGAACGCCCCAAACAAGTTTCACATGGCGATTACGCCTGCAACTTGGCGATGCAGTTGGCCAAGCCTTTGCGCAAATCGCCGCGCGACATCGCCAATGCGCTGATCGCTGCGCTGCCGAAGTCCGATGTGATCGAGAAGGTGGAGATCGCGGGCGCGGGTTTTATCAATGTGTTCATCACCACAGCCGCTAAACAGGATGTGGTACACGGCGTGTTGCAGGCGGGTGCGGGTTACGGCCATGTGCATGTCGGTCAAGGGCGCAAGGTGGGAGTAGAGTTTGTTTCCGCCAACCCGACCGGGCCTTTGCATGTCGGTCACGGGCGCGGTGCGGCGGTGGGCGATTGCCTATGCAACGTGTTGCACGCGGCGGGTTGGAATGTGACGCGCGAGTTTTACTACAACGATGCGGGCGCGCAGATCGACAATTTGACCTTGTCGGTGCAATTGCGCTGCAAGGGTGTGACACCTGAAAGTTCGGAGTGGCCCGAGTCCGGCTATCGCGGCGACTACATCATGGATGTGGCACGTAGCTACATGGCGAAAGAGACCATCGAGGCTGACGACCAACATATAACGGGCAAAGGCGATGTGAACGACAGCGAAGCGATACGTCATTTCGCCGTGGCCTATCTGCGCCGCGAGCAGGACTTGGACTTGCGCGCGTTTCAGGTGGAGTTCGATGTGTTCTCGCTGGAGTCCGCGCTCTACACCGAAGGCAAAGTGGAGGCAACGGTGCAGAAACTCATCGCCAGCGGCCACACTTACGAGCAGGAAGGCGCGCTGTGGTTGCGTACCACTGACTTCGGCGATGATAAAGACCGCGTGATGCGTAAGAGCGACGGTGGCTACACCTACTTCGTGCCGGACGTCGCTTACCACTTGGAGAAATGGAAACGCGGTTTCGTGCGCGTCATCAACGAGCAAGGCTCCGACCACCATAGCACCATCACCCGAGTGCGCGCGGGTCTGCAAGCATTGAACGAAGGCATCCCTAAAGGGTGGCCAGACTACGTGTTGCACCAGATGGTGACGGTGTTGAAGAACGGTGAAGAGGTGAAGATCTCCAAACGTGCGGGCAGCTATGTCACGCTGCGCGACCTAATCGACGAAGTGGGTTGCGATGCGACGCGCTACTTCCTCGCTGCACGCCATCCCGATTCACAACTGGTGTTTGACATCGACTTGGCAAAATCGCAGAGCAACGATAATCCCGTCTACTACATCCAATACGCCCATGCCCGCATCAGCACCGTGCTTGGGCAGTGGGGCGGTGAGCGGCTGGCGTTGCTGAATGCCGATGTGAGCGTGCTGGATAGCGAATACGAGACAGCGTTGCTACAACGCATGATCGATTACCCGCAAGTGATCGAGACAGCGGCCGAAGACCTTGCACCGCATCTGGTTGCCTTCTACCTTAAAGAGTTGGCGGCTGATTTCCACAGCTATTACAATGCCTCGCGCTTCTTGGTCGAGGATGAAAAGATCAAGCTGGCGCGGTTGGCATTGATCGCCGCCGTGGCGCAAACGATCAAGAATGGTTTGGCACTGTTGGGCGTGAGTGCGCCTGACAAGATGTGATCTCACGAGGGAATAGACATGGCTAAAGCGGGCAATACAAGCAGTGGTGGCGGAGCACCAAAATCCAAAGTCGTGGCTGGGATGGTCATTGGTATCGTCCTAGGTGTTGCGATCACTGGCTTTGTGGCTTGGTATGTGATGGTGAAGAACCCTGCCGAGTTCTCCAACAAAGAGTTGCGTGAGCCACCCAAGATGACACCGCAAGTCGCACCTGCGCCAGTGAGTGCGCCTGTGGCAGCCTCCGCTGTCGGGGGACAGAAATTCGAGTTTTATAAAGAGTTGCCAGACAAGCCCGAAGGCAGCGCGACCAAGCAGGTCGTCACCAAGCCGCAAGCATCTGTCGTCAACCCTCCAGCCAAAGCAGCCGTTGATAGCGCGCTGTATGTCGTCCAGGCAGGCTCATTCCAGAATGCTGACGATGCAGAGAAACTAAAAGCGAAGTTGGCACTCGTAGGCATGGAAGCCAGCGTGCAGAAAGCTGACATTCCAGGCAAAGGCGTATTCCATCGCGTGCGTCTTGGCCCTTACAAAGGAGTGGCAGAAGCGAATGCCACCATCGCTAATTTGAAGCAGAACGGCATCGGCAACGCGACTGCGCTGCATGCCCAGTGAACTACAGGAGATAAGGATGAAACTGTTCAGTAAAACACTCGCAGTCCTCGTATTGATGTTCGCGACACAGGCGCAAGCCGACGTGGTCGCAGGTCGTGATTACAAAGTGCTCAATCCAGCACAGCCCACCAGTATCGGTAGCAAAGTCGAAGTGTTGGAGTTCTTCTTCTACGGTTGCGGGCATTGTTATCACCTGCACGGCCCATTGAGCAAATGGGAGAAGACGATGCCGAAGGATGTGGACCTGCAACTGGTGCCGGTCATCTTCCGCGACTCATGGGAGCCGATGGCACGTGCCTTCTACGCTTTAGAGTCCATCGGTCAGCGCGAGAAATTGCACAACGACCTGTTCGAAGCATGGAACGTATACAACACCGACTTGAGCGATGCGGGAAAGATCACCGACTTCGTGGCTAAACGCGGTGTGGATAAGGCGAAGTTCTCAGCGGCGTACAACTCCTTTTCACTGCAAAGCAAAGTCGCACGTAGTAATCAGATGGTGCAGAGTTTCGGCATCCGTGGCACACCCACCATCGCAGTCGATGGCAAGTACATCATCACCGGTCTAGAACCAGCCGATACCATTCGTGTGTTGGATGAAGTCATCAAGATCGCGCGCAAGGAACGCCAAGCGAATAAACGCTGATGCGTGTCGTCATCAGTGGCGCGTCGAGTGGCATCGGTCTAGCCCTCACGCGCCATTATCTTGAGCGCGGCGCGTCCGTTGCCGCCTTCGCCCGTCGTGGCGAGTTGCTGCAAACCCTCGCAACCGAATTCCCAAACCAAGTTTTTTGCTACACGCTCGACGTGCGTGACGCACCCGCCATCCAACAAGCTGCACAGGATTTTATAAAGAAGGTCGGAGCACCCGACATCGTCATCGCCAACGCAGGCGTGAGCGTCGGTACACTCACCGAATACGAAGAAGACCTCGATGCGTTCAAACAGGTGATGGACATCAACGTGCTGGGCATGGTGAAGACCTTTCAGCCGTTCCTGCATTCGATGTTGGGTGCGAAGCAAGGAACACTTGTGGGAATCGCCAGTGTTGCAGGCTTTCGTGGACTGCCTGGTGCCAGCGCCTACTCGGCCTCCAAAACGGCCTCTATCTCCTATCTGGAATCGCTGCGCGTTGAATTGCGCGGTAGCGGCGTGAAGGTGGTCACCATCGCGCCGGGTTACATCAAGACTCCGATGACTGACATCAACCCCTATCCCATGCCATTCATTCTGGAAGCCGACGATGCGGCGCGACGCATGGCGCGCGTCATCGAGCGCGGCTGTTCCTTCGCTGTCGTTCCTTGGCAGATGGGCATCGTAGGGTGGGTGATGAAGCGCCTGCCGAACTGGTTGTATGACCGACTGTTCGCCAACGCGCCGCACAAACCGCGCGGATTATTGAAGAAGTAACGATGGCGATCTACAAACGATTCCAAACCAACGGCGTTCCTGAATACCTAGCGCGACATTATTGGTGGGCCTACCTGTGGCGCAGAAGCATCTGGTTCTTCGATCACCAGCCCATCATTAACGCCATCCTCTTCGGCCAATACGAGAAGTTGATGCAAAAGACGCTCGCGCATGTGGAGCGCAAGCGTGGGGCAAAGCTACTACAACTCACCTGCGTGTACGGCAAGCTCACTCCTTCGCTGCTACATCACACCGACAACGAAGTGCATCTTTGCGATGTCGCGATAGGCCAGTTGGAATTGGCGCGCAGCAAGACGACGGATGTTGCAGACCGCTGCCTGCTCACGCGCATGAATGCCGAATCGTTGGGTTACGCCAGCGATTCGTTCGACCAAGTCATCTTGTTCTTCCTATTCCACGAACTGCCGCTCGAAGCGCGCCAACATGTGTACGACGAGATCGCGCGTGTGGTGAAATGTGGCGGCTCGGTACTCATCACCGAATACGGCGACACCCCGCGCGGACACCTGCTGTATCGCTTCTGGCCAACCCGCTGGATCATTGGTCATCTGGAACCCTTCCTGCTCGGCTTCTGGCAGGAAGATGTGACGGAGAAATTGAATGCTGCGTTACAACGCCAAGGTAAGACACTGGCGGGTGAGCCGGAGATCGAACATTGTTTTGCTGATTTTTATCGGGTGATGCGCTTTAAGATTCAATAGGCAAGGGGCGCTAGCGACTAAAGCGTTGGATTAAATCAGCGCCCTAATAAACTTTTCAATGTTGATGCCCCAGATACACCTCGATTTGTGGGTGTGATGCGACCAGATTCTTCAGATTCTTCAGGTTCTTCAGGTTGCGTTCGTGATCTGCGGTGAAATCGCCGGGCTCCACGCTGTGATCCCATCCCCATTGCGTGATGCAGGCGTCTCCGGTCAGCAACACGGGGCCGCGCGTGGTGCGAATCAAAAAGGCGGTGCTGCCTGGTGAATGTCCGGGCACGCTGATGGCGAACACCGAGCCGTCTTCAAACAGGTCGATAATGCCTTCGAACCTGCCCTGCGGGTCGGGCTGGAAACGCCACTCCTGCAAGGGCTGCTTGTCTTTTAGTAATTGATTGGTCGCGCCGCGCACAAACATATTCTGGAAGCTGCTTGCCGAGGATTCCGTTGCACCGATATACAAGGGCACGTTGCTGGCGATATCCGGCATGCCGGTGATGTGATCCAAATGTAGATGGGTGAAGAAGATGCCGTCCAGTTTTCCGTTCACGCCCTGCACGATTTCGGCGGTGCTTTTCTTGATCTCTATCCTGTCGATGTGCATCACTTTCTGGATCAGCCAATTCAGCCCCTCCTTACTGGGGTCGGCGACCAGCTTTCTCGATATTCCCGTATCCACCAGATAATTCCCGCGTTGCGGATGTTTCAGCAGGTGAGCGTAGATCTGTATCGGCTCATCACGGTCTTTCAATCCGGCTTGCACAGCTGCTTCACTTTTTAGGTTCAACAGGCCAGCCAGCGATACGGACCAATGCGCACTGTCGATGGCTTCGAACTGGATAGGCCCCGGCTGGTCGATCAATCGTTCCATCTCGGCGCTGCTGGAAGGTTTGCCCAGCTTGGAGGGAGCGACAGAGTGATTGCTCAATGCACAGCCTTGCAAAAGCAACACGGTGATGGCGGTGAATAAAAGATTCAGTGAGTGAGTGGTTCGCATGGTTTCCTCCGTAAAGTGCGCCTATACTGACGCATGCATATGTCGTCTAGCAATTAGCTAAAAACTGATAGTCCCATCCACATTCGGATGGGTTGGGAGAATGAATTGAATCTGCGTTGGGATGATTTGAAACTGTTCGTGGCAGTGTATGAACAGGGCAGTTTGAGCGGAGCGGCGCGCGCATTGAAATTGGGGCAACCGACTCTGAGTCGGCGTATCTCAGAGTTGGAGGAGGCGGTGGGTGAGGCACTGTTCGAGCGGCAAAGTCAGGGCGCTGTCCTCACCGCTACGGGGCGCAGATTATTACCTGCGGCGCAGAGTATGGCGGAGTGGGCCAACGAAGCTGAGTTGCACGCCAGCAAACAAACCTATCTGCCGCAGGGCAAGGTGCGTATCGCCGCGCCGCCCGGCATCGCCTACCAAGTTGTCGCCCCGCTGGCGGCTAAGATACGCAAGCAGCATCCGCAGATTCAGATCGAAGTATTGTCGGGTGTGGCCGTGCTGAATCTGGCACGCGGAGAAGCGGACCTCTCGCTACGCTCCGAGAAGCCCAACGATGACGATCTGATTTGTGTGGATGAAGTGGTGAGCGCCATGCGGGTGTATGCGAGCATGGCCTATGCGAAAAAACTTCTTCCACATTCCGGCCTCGCCGACCTCGACTGGATATGCTGGGCTGCACCCTATGCCGAGTTGCAGGTGAACCAAGCCCTCAGCGCGCAGATACCCGACTTCAAACCTGCCTTTACTTCAGACGATTACAACGTGCAGATCGCGGCTTGCAAAGCGGGTGTGGGTGCGATGATTCTGCCGCAAGTGTTGCATCACTATGCAGGGTTGCGGGTGATGGATGAGTTGCAGGAACTCGACATCGACCTTGGGCCCACAGCAGTGGGCAGTTTATTTGTCGTGTGCCACAAACGGCACCACCGATTGCCCAAGGTACAACTGGTGATCGATTTCATCGCCAAAGAATTTGCCGCAATGCGCTAGCCGTGCTTTGTTACAAGATTTTCCGCCTCGCACTAACAACTACTTACTCACCACCGCACTCAAAATCTGCACCTGAAACAATGCCAACTCCTGCTCCGTCTTCACGTGCAAGCCGACGGCTACGTTGCCTTGTTGGTTCGATGCGATAGCGCCTCGGATGAGGAAAGGCTGGCTTTGGACGATGGGTTGGCGTGTGGCCGCATCTAGTTGTATGACGCGCACTTGCACGTTGCTGAGGGTCTCGGCGGTGGGGTTCTCTACCACGGCGTAGAGATTGCCTTTGGCATCTGCTTGCACGCCGCTCAGCAGATATTTCCCTGGATTCCTCGGTAGATCTAGGCGAGTAAAACTGGAGGCAGCGAATTGTCCTGCGCTGGATTCAGAGCCCGCTGCCGCGCCGTAATTTTGCATCGCCGCGTTGATGTCGCCGCGTGACTCCGCCAGTATGCCCAATAGGGCGTGGGCAGGTGCGGTGGGGAGTAGTGAGGTGCTCTTGCTCAGCGCCACTTCGGCCTCGGAATTACGCCCCAGATTCTTCAATGCGATACCGCTTTGCAGATGCGGGCGGAAATAATCCGGTTGCATATCGATCGCGCGTTGGTAGAAGGGTAGTGCGGCGGCGCTGTTCTTTTGCGAGAGTGAGATGTCGCCCAGCAGCTCTTGGAAGCGCGCTTCGCGCGGTTCGCCCGCCACCGCTTTCTTGGCGAGTGTAGTGGCTTTTGCCGGATCACCTTTGCTGAGCGCCTGTACACCTTGGTCGTAGGCATCGTATGCAGGGCGAGTCGCTTTCAATTTCCCCAATTTCTTCGCATACACCTCGCGCCCCCATTCACCACCTTCGCCCAATGCGGCGAGCGTCGCTTTGTTGGAGGCGACTCGTTCGGGCGAAGGCGGATGGCTGGCGAACAAGCCAGAGATGAAGTCGGACTGTTGACCCTCGTTCAGACGCACGAAGGTCTCTTGCAGGGTGACGGCGGCACGCGGATCGTAGCCTGCGCGCTTCATATAGATCATGCCGTATTTGTCCGATTCAGATTCGGCATCGCGTCCGAATTTGGTAGAGATGAGTTGCGAGCTGAGTTGCGCCGCGCCCACTGCCAGATTGGCGTAGCTTGTGTCTTGGGTATAGATGCCAGTGGCGAGTGCTGCGCCTTGCAACAACATGCCCGATTCCATGCCTTTTGCGCCGTGGCGTGCCGCAGCGTGAACGATCTCGTGGCTCAACACCGCTGCGAGTTCGGCTTCACTGTTCAGTTCATACAACAGGCCGCGATTGAACGCGATCTTGCCGCCGGGCATCGCCCAAGCGTTGGGTACGGAGTCATTAAGCACCACGAATTCATAGGGAAGTTTGCGGTCGGCAACGGCAGCGAGCTTGTTACCCACGCTTTGCACGTAGGCGGTCAACTCGGGGTCAATGATGTAATCGCCACCTTGTTGCTGGCGGGCGGATGCATAGTTCTGCTGGCCTATCGCGATCTCTTGCGATTCGGAGACGAGATGAAGCTCGCTTTTGCCCGTGACAGGATTGGTGCCGCAGGCGCTCAGCAACAAAGAAGTGACTACGACTACAAGAATAGAACGCAACATGGTTTTCCCTCCTAAACATCATGCGATTTACACCGTGTCATTCCGGCGAAGGCCGGAATCCAGTTTAAATACAAACTAGGTTCCCACCTGCGCGGGAGCGACGAATCAGCCTGCCAGCTTCTTCTTCAACACCTCGTTCAACTGCGCCGGATTGGCCTTGCCTTGGCTTGCCTTCATCGCAACGCCGACGAAGAAGCCGAACAGTTTGTCTTTGCCACTGCGATATTCAGCCACCTTCTCTGCATTGGCCGCGAGAACACCATCCACCAGCACTTCGATCGCGCCACTGTCGGAGACCTGTTTGAGGCCTTTCGCTTCGATGATGGCATCCGCATCGCCACCTTCCGCCCACAACGTGCGGAATACTTCTTTCGCGCCCGAGTTGGAGATGGTGTTGTCTGCGATGCGTTTGAGGATGCCGCCCAACTGTTGCGCTGTGATGGGAGATTGCGCCATGTCGAGACCGTCGCGATTCAACTGCGCATTCACTTCGCCCATGATCCAGTTCGCACACATCTTCGCATCGTTAGGAACGGCAGCGAGTACGGTCTCAAAGAAATCCGCCATCTCGCGCGACGAGGTGAGGATGCTCGCATCGTAGGCGGACAAACCGAGTTGGTTCACATAACGATCCTGCTTTGCCTGTGGCAACTCTGGTAAGGTCGCGCGTACTCGTTCTTTCCATTCCTCGCTGATCTCTAGTGGCAACAGGTCGGGATCGGGGAAGTAGCGATAGTCGTGCGCATCTTCTTTGCTACGCATGGCGCGCGTCTCGCCGGTGTCCGGGTTGAACAAGATGGTGGCTTGCTGCACCTTGCCGCCATTCTCGATGGTGTCGATCTGCCATTGCACTTCGTAGTCGATGGCTTGTTGCATGAACTTGAACGAGTTCAGGTTCTTGATCTCGCGGCGTGTGCCCAGCGGTTGGCTGGGTTTGCGCACTGATACGTTCACGTCGCAGCGGAACGAACCTTCTTGCATGTTGCCGTCGCAGATACCGATCCAGCGCACCAGCGTGTGCAGGGCTTTCGCATACGCCACTGCTTCAGCGGCAGAGCACATATCCGGTTCGGACACGATCTCCAGCAGCGGTGTGCCCGCGCGGTTCAAGTCCACACCCGTCACGCCTTGCGATTCGCCGTGAACGGATTTACCTGCATCTTCTTCCAAGTGGGCGCGGGTGATACGCACAGTCTTCTCATAAGGCTTCGCGTTGCCGGACAATGGCTCGACTTGGATGGTCAGCGAACCTTGTCCCACGACGGGCAGGTCGAACTGACTGATCTGGTAGCCCTTGGGCAGGTCGGGGTAGAAATAGTTCTTGCGTGCGAACACCGAGCGCGGCGCGATGTGCGCGCCCGTCGCCAAGCCGAACTTGATGGCGCGTTCCACTGCGCCTTTGTTCAATACGGGCAACACACCCGGCAAAGCCAAACTCACGGCATCCGCTTGTGTGTTGGGTTCCGCGCCGAACGCGGTCGATGCGCCCGAAAAGATCTTTGTGTTGGTGGAGAGCTGTGTATGTACTTCCAGCCCGATGACGATTTCCCAAGTCATGTTCAAATCCCCTGCGGCGCGCGACTGTGCCAATCCGTCGCCAGTTGATATTGGTGCGCCACGTTCAGCATGCGCGCTTCGTCGAAATAGTTGCCGATGATCTGCAAGCCGACGGGCATGTCGTTATCGCCGAATCCGCAGGGGATGGACATGCCGGGCAAGCCCGCCAAGTTCACCGCGATGGTGTAGATGTCGGACAGATACATCTGCACAGGATCGTCGCCTTTTTCGCCCAGCTTGAAGGCAGTGGATGGCGAAGTCGGCCCCATGATGACATCGCAATGTTTGTAGGCTTCCACGAAATCCTGCGCGATGAGGCGGCGGATCTTCTGTGCTTGCAGGTAATACGCGTCGTAGTAACCGTGGCTCAATACATAGGTGCCGATCATGATGCGGCGTTGCACTTCCGCACCGAAACCTTGCGCACGGCTCTTCTCGTACATGTCAGCGAGGTCAGTGTACTCGGGTGCACGATAACCGTAGCGCACACCGTCGAAGCGCGACAGGTTGCTCGATGCTTCGGCGGGAGCGAGAACGTAGTAGACGGGGATAGAAAGGCGCGTGCTGGGCAGGCTGATGTCCACGATGACCGCGCCCAGTTTTTTGTACTCCGCAATGGCGGCTTCCACCGCTTTCGCGACATCGCTACCCAAGCCTGAAGCGAAGAATTCTTTGGGGATGCCGATGCGCAGGCCGTTCAATGGTTTGTTCAAGTCGCGTGCGTAGTCTTCCTTGTCGCGTTGCAACGAAGTGGAATCGCGCTCGTCGAAACCCGCCATGGCGTTCAGCATCAACGCCAGATCTTCAGCGCTACGTCCCATCGGACCAGCTTGGTCTAGGCTTGAAGCGAAGGCGATCATGCCGTAACGCGACACCACGCCATAGGTCGGTTTCAGGCCCGAGATGCCGCATAGCGCCGCAGGTTGGCGGATGGAGCCGCCGGTGTCGGTGCCGGTTGCTGCCGCACACAGGCGCGCCGCGATGGCAGAAGCCGTGCCGCCAGAAGAGCCGCCGGGTACGCGCGCCTTGTCCCAAGGGTTCTTCACGCTACCGTAATGCGAGGTCTCGTTGCTTGAACCCATGGCGAACTCGTCCATGTTGGTCTTGCCGAGGTTCACCGCGCCCGCATCGTTGAATTGGGAGATGACGTGTGCATCGTAAGGCGACACGAAGTTATGCAGCATCTTGGAGCCGCAGGTGGTGAGCCAATCCTTGGCACAGAAAATGTCCTTCTGCCCGAAGGGGATGCCGGTCAAGGCTTCTGCGGTGCCCGCCGCGATGCGTGCATCGGCAGCACGGGCTTGTGCCAACGAGGCTTCAGGGCGCGTTGTGATGTAGGCGTTCAGCTCGGGGTTAAGCTGAGAGATTCGGTCGAGGTAGAGCTGGGTCAGCTCGACGCTGGAGATCTTCTTGGCGCGTAATGCCGCGCCCATCTGTGAGAGACTGGATTCGATCATGATGTTTATTCAATAACCTGTGGGACGAGGTAGAGGCCACCTTCCACTTGCGGGGCGATGGCTTGGAAAGCCTCGCGCTGATTGGTTTCGGTGACTTTGTCCTCGCGCAGGCGTTGGGCAACGTCCTGTGCGTGGGACATCGGTTCGATCCCCTTGGTGTCCACGGCCTGCATCTCTTCGATCAAACCGAAGATGCCGGAGAGTTGCGAACGGGCGGTTTCGATCTCGGCGGGGGTCATCGCCAGACGCGCTAGACGCGCCACTTTTTCAACGTCGGTGGTACTTAAACTCATAGCAAATTCTCCGAGAAACCACTAAAAATCCACACTTCATCCCAACTGCGGCGTTGCAGTAAAAATCCCTAGCTCACATATCCAAAAATATGCCGCGCGTCGGGATTTTTCCTGCGCCTTGCATTTGGGCGAATTGTGTATTTTTCGTGGGTTTCTCTATATCCAAATAAGGCCGATAGGTTATCATACGCGGCCTTCAAACGGCACTTCATTCGAGCCGCGCCCTACACTTAACAACAGGATTCAACATGCTTAATTATTTCAACGGATATTTCTCTAACGATCTGGCTATCGACCTCGGTACGGCGAACACGCTCATCTGGTTGCGCGGCCAAGGGATCGTATTGAACGAGCCATCCGTTGTGGCGATCCGCCAAGAAGGCGGACCCAACGGCAAGAAAGTCATCCAGCAGGTCGGTCTGGCAGCGAAGCAGATGTTGGGTCGTACACCCGGCAACATCACCGCTATCCGCCCGATGAAAGACGGCGTCATCGCCGACTTCACAGTGACCGAGCAGATGCTCAAGCAGTTCATCCGCCGCGTACACAAATCCAGCATCTTCACGCCTAGCCCTCGCATCGTCATTTGCGTACCTTGCGGTTCGACCCAAGTCGAGCGTCGTGCCATTCGTGAATCCGCTTACGGCGCAGGCGCGCGCCGCGTGGAGTTGATCGAAGAGCCGATGGCTGCGGCGATCGGTGCTGATCTGCCAGTGGAGGATGCGACCGGCTCGATGGTGGTGGACATCGGCGGCGGTACCACCGAAGTGGGCGTCATCTCCTTGGGCGGTGCCGTGTATTCCGGTTCTGTGCGCGTCGGTGGTGACAAGTTCGACGATGCCATCATCAACTACATCCGCCGCAACTACGGCATGCTCATCGGCGAAACGACCGCCGAGCAGATCAAGAAACAGATCGGTTCTGCTTTCCCGGGCAGCGAAGTGCGCGAGATGGAAGTGAACGGCCGTAACTTGGCGGAAGGCGTGCCACGCAGTTTCACCATCTCCAGCAACGAGATACTCGAAGCATTGACCGACCCGCTGAACAGCATCGTCAGTGCAGTGAAGACCGCGTTGGAGCAGACGCCGCCGGAGTTGGGGGCGGACATCGCGAGCAAAGGCATGGTGCTGACTGGTGGTGGCGCGTTGTTGCGCGACCTCGACCGTCTGCTGATGGAAGAGACCGGCCTGCCCGTCGTCATCGCTGATGATCCTTTGACTTGCGTGGTGCGCGGCTCCGGCAAGGCGCTGGAAAGCATGGATAAATACAGCAACATCTTCACTAGCGATTAAGTAGTACCTCCTTGGAAGACACCAGAACGCTTCGCTTCTTCAATCGCGGCCCGAGTGCGGTCGCGCGGCTGGTGTTCTTTTCCGTTTTATCTTTGGCATTGCTGTTCGTGGACGCGAAGTACAACTATCTCGAATCCGCTAGGCAAGTTATCGCCGTCATCATCTATCCTCTGCAGCGACTGACCGCGCTACCCGGCGAGGTGTGGAACGGTGCGGGTGCGTACATCACACTGCAACGTCATCTGGTCGCCGACAACGAGCAGCTGCATCTGCAACATGATGCTGATGCAGCACTGCTTAACCAGATGAAATCGCTGCAAGCGGAGAACGCCCAGTTGCGCGAATTGCTGGATGTGACGCAACGCGCTGACTACACCATGCAGATGGCACAGATCGCCTATGTCGAGCGCGACATTTTCAAACGCAAGTTGTTCATCGACAAAGGCGAGCAGGCTAACGTGCAAGCTGGACAGGCCGTCGTCGATAACGGCGGTGTGGTAGGGCAAGTCACACGCGTGTATCCCTTGCTGTCCGAAGTCACGCTGGTGACTGACAAAGATATCGCGGTGCCGATCCAAGTCGTGCGTAACGGTATCCGTGCGGTGGTGTTCGGTTCGGGCAATATCAGCGAATTGGAATTGCGTTACCAGCCGGTCAATGCCGACATCGAAGTGGGTGACGTGTTGGTCACGTCGGGTATGGATGGGACTTATCCTCCCGCGCTTCCCGTCGCCCAAGTCACCAAAGTGGATCGTGACCCGGCGTACCCATTTGCTCGCATCGTGTGTGCACCGTTGGCGGGGGTGGATAGACATCGCACCTTACTTATCGTGTCCAGCGTGCCGCCGTTGCCGGAGCTACCTGTCGTTGAGGCCGAAGTTGACGATGCAAAGCGTGTGAAGAAGATCGTGAAACGGAGCAAGCCATGAGAAACGATCTGGCGAGAGATCGCGAGTTCTTGTTGCCTGCCAGCACGACATTCATCGTGATGAGTTTTTTCATCGCCGTGTCGCTCGAATGGATGCCTTGGCGCGGATGGTTGTTGGCGCTACGTCCTGATTTCGTGGGCCTAATACTGTTGTACTGGTGTACGCATAAACCGCACAGGGTCGGCATTGGCATGGCGTGGGTGCTGGGCATCTTCGTTGATGTGGCGGATGCCAGCCTGTTCGGGCAACACGCACTTGCTTACTCGGTGTTGGCGTTCGGCGGCTTGGTGCTCAACCGCCGTGTGCAGATGTTCAATCTGCGTGAGCAAGCCGTGCATGTGTTCGGTTTGTTGCTCGCCAGTTATTCTGTGTATGCCATCGTGCACTGGCAGGTGCGCGGTTTCGTGGCGTGGGAATATTTCTTGGGTGTGGTGACATCCGCGCTGTTGTGGATCCCGCTCACGCATCTTCTTCAGGCGCTGCGCCGCCCGCGTCGCGACCCTAACGAGTTATGAGCCGTACCGTCGAGCTGAAAGACACGCAGCGCGAGATATATTTCTTCCGTCTGCGTCTGTTTTTGAGCTTGGGGTTCGTCGCGCTGATGTTTCTCATCCTGCTGCTGCGCTTCTTCTACCTGCAAGTGATACGTCATGATTACTTCGAGACGATGGCCGAGAGCAATCGCATCTACGTCGTGCCCATCGTGCCCAATCGAGGTGTCATCACTGACCGTAACGGCGTGGTGTTGGCGCGCAACTATTCCGGCTACACACTTGAGGTGACGCCGGAGAAAGTGCCTGATATGCAGGCGACCATCGCCGAGATCGGCAAGTTGGTGGAGATCAAACCGAAGGACCTGCGCCGCTTCAAGAAGTTGATGTCGGAGCGACGTTCCTTGCAGACACTCCCAATCCGCACACGATTGTCGGATGACGAGGTGGCGCGTTTCGCCGCCCAGCGTTATCGCTTTCCCGGTGTAGAGATCAAAGCGCGTTTGTTCCGCGAATACCCGTTCACTGAGACGACCTCGCATCTGCTGGGCTATATCGGGCGTATCAACCAGCAAGAGATTGATGAGTTGGAAGAGCAGGAACAAGCGACCAACTATATGGGCTCTGACTACATCGGTAAGACTGGCATCGAACAGCGTTACGAAAATGAGATGCACGGTGTGACGGGCTTCGAACAGGTGGAGGTGGATGCGGGCGGTCGTGCTGTGCGTATGCTGTCGCGCACCGCGCCGCAGTCGGGCAAGAACCTGACGTTGACCTTGGATGCGAAACTGCAAGAGATCGCGGTGCAGGCATTCGGTGATTATCGCGGCGCCTTGGTCGCGATCGATCCCAGTAATGGTGAAGTGTTGGCTTACGTCAGCAAGCCGGGTTATGACCCGAATCTGTTCATCGATGGTATCGATACCGAGAACTGGGAAGCTTTGAACAACTCGCCCGATGTGCCCCTCAACAATCGTGCCTTACGCGGTCAGTACCCGATGGGCTCCACCATCAAACCGTTCATGGCACTGGCGGGGCTGCACTACAACGCGAAGATGGCATCACGCGAGATCAGCGACCCAGGTTATTACACCTTGCCGGGAAGCAGTCACCAGTTCCGCGATTGGAAAGCGGGCGGACATGGGCGGGTCGATCTGTTCAAGTCGGTGCAGGTCTCTTGCGATACCTTCTACTACGGTTTGGCGACCGAGCTAGGCATAGACCGTATGCATGACTATCTGCAACAGTTCGGTTTCGGCAAGAAGACGGGGATCGATCTCGAAGGTGAGACTTCGGGGCTGCTGCCTTCGACCGAGTGGAAGATGAAACGCTACAAACAGATCTGGTATCCCGGCGATACGGTCTCGGCGGGTATTGGACAGGGCTACCACTTGGTCACGCCGATGCAACTCGCTTTTGCCACGGCGACATTGGCGAACGACGGTGTCGCGTTCAAACCACATCTGGTGAAAGAGATACAACATCCCGAAGGTGAAGTGCAAATACCGCCGCAGCCGCTCTACAAGGTTGATATTCCGGCCGAGGATCTGGCGCTGATCAAACGCGCCATGGTGGCAGTCACCCAGCCGGGTGGCACGGCGGTCGGGGCTAGCATGGGTGCGCCATACACCATCGCAGGCAAGACCGGCACGGCGCAAGTCATCGGCATGAAGCAGGGCGAGAAATACGACGAGAAGAAGGTGTCGGAATATTTCCGCGACCACGCTTGGTTCATTGCATTCGCGCCAGCAGACAAGCCTCGTATCGCCTTGGCAGTGTTGGGAGAGAACGCAGGCCACGGCGGCTCGGTGGCCGCGCCCATCGCGCGCAAGGTGATGGATTATTATCTGCTCGGCAAGATTCCCACTCCGCTGAAGAAGGCGGATGCGAAGCCGGGTGTGGAGAACGATTGATGATCAACGTACAACAGATCAAACGACGCTTCATGTTGCACCTCGATCCGGTACTGCTGTCCGGATTGGCCGCTTTGCTATTTGTCAGTCTCGTCGTGATCTATAGCTCGAGTGATGGCAGTTGGATGCGCGTGTTGGGACAACTGGTCAACATCCTCGTCGCGTTCACCGCGCTATGGATCGTCGCCAACATGCCCTTGCACTGGCTGATGCGCATCGCCGTTCCCATGTATATCTTGGGAATGGCTTTGCTCATCGGCGTGGCGCTGTTCGGTGAGATCAGTCACGGTGCGCGGCGTTGGCTCAACATCGGCGTGGCGACCATCCAACCGTCGGAGCTCATGAAGATCGCTGTACCACTGATGATGGCGTGGTATTTCGAGAAACACGAAGCCACCCTCACTTGGCGTAACCATCTCATTGCGGCGGTGTTGCTGGCGATGCCGTTCGCACTCATCGTGCGTCAACCTGACTTGGGCACATCCATCCTCATCGCAGCCAGCGGCTTTTACGTCCTCTTCCTCGCGGGTTTGAGTTGGCGTGTGATGGGAACGCTTTTCGTCGGAGCGTTGGCCAGCGCTCCGTTCTTGTGGCATGCGCTACATGATTATCAACGTCATCGTATCTTGATGTTGCTCGACCCTTCGCAAGATGCGCTGGGCAAGGGTTACCACACCATCCAAGGCATGATCGCGGTCGGTTCCGGTGGTTTCCTCGGCAAGGGTTACATGGAAGGGACGCAGACCCATCTGGATTTTTTGCCTGAGCGCAGTACCGATTTTATCTTCGCTGTGTATTCTGAAGAATTCGGCTTCCTCGGTAATCTGCTCCTGCTTGGCATCTACATCTTCATCATCGGGCGCGGTTTCATCATCACCGCCAATGCATCGACCTATTTCACACGTTTGATGGCGGGGAGCGTCACGCTCACCTTCTTCACATATACCTTCGTCAATATGGGCATGGTCACGGGTATCCTGCCGGTGGTCGGCGTGCCCTTGCCCTTGTTGAGTTACGGTGGTACTTCCATGCTCACGTTGATGTTAGGCTTCGGTGTGTTGATGAGTATCCATACGCACCAGCGACTGGTTAAAACTTAGGGAGATAAGAATGAATCGAAAACTGATCTGCTTGTTGAGTGGTGTCGCGTTGTTGAGCGCCTGTTCCAGTGCGCCGAAAAAAGCTGAGACACGCCAAGGCGCGGCTGCCCCCATCGTCGATCTGCGCAATGGTGGAAGCGTGCCGCAAGCGATGACGGCATCTGCGACGACAGGAAATGGCGCCTATCTGGCGGGTGATGGTCCTAGTGCGGATGTGCCAACGAATCTGGATTCCATACCCGATGCAGTACCTAAAGCCGAGCCTTTGCATAAATACGCGAATCGCCAGTACTCTGCACTGGGCAAGACCTATGTACCTATGCAAGAGACGGGCAAATACAAAGAGCGTGGCATCGCTTCTTGGTACGGCAAGAAGTTCCACGGGCAGAACACCTCCATCGGCGAGGTGTACGACATGTATGCCATGACCGCTGCGCACCCGACCTTACCTATCCCCAGCTATGCACGTGTCACCAATGT
>Ga0074196_10473_pt1 | contig 18842 bp, 18 predicted proteins | sample EPASupsiteSAE300_FD_64214 | JGI IMG/M metagenome (GOLD analysis project Ga0074196, IMG submission 64214) | Bioremediated contaminated groundwater from EPA Superfund site, New Mexico - Sample SAE3-00 | ecosystem: Environmental > Aquatic > Deep subsurface > Groundwater > Contaminated ... | reverse complement strand
ACCCGCCCGCAAGGCAGATACGCGGCATGGTGTTGCACTGTGTACGTAATGCAGGCACAGGTGGCGAGAACCGCGTGATGGACCACGAGATCGCCTACATCCTGCTACGCGATTCGAATGCCGACTTCATCCGCGCCCTTTCCGCACCCGACGTGATGACCATCCCCGCGCGCCTTGATGAGTTCGACGGTGTGCGTGAAGCGCAGACCGGCCCTGTGTTCTCAATCGATGCTCAAGGTAATCTGCACATGCGTTACACCGCCCGTACACGCAGCATCGAATGGAAGCAAGATGCACTCACCCTTACCGCCGTCGCCGCACTCGAAAACATCCTTGATGCAGATTCACCGCACATCCACCAATTGAAAATGGAAAGCGGCATGGGGTTGCTATGCAACAACGTGCTGCACGACCGTTCTGCTTTCACTGATGATCCAAACAACCCACGACTGCTTTACCGCGCTCGCTATCTAGATAGAGTGGCAAGTATTTGATCTTCTCTTCCCGTCTCTAAAGGAAGAGAATATTGTGCCGATAGCCTTAATAGCATCGACCCGATGTCGGGCGGTGGAATCAACTATTCGCTAGGAGGGATTATGTCCAAGAAAGACACTTCCATTCTCAAACACATCAAATATTCGTTTCTAGGCTTCGGCCTAAGCATGGGCATAGTTTTTCCAGTGTATGCGAATTTTTTCGTCAACTGGAAAGAAGGGATGTTCCTTTGGTTCTTTTTGGGGTGTGTCATTGCAGGCATCACGATAGGCATCGTAAACCTGAAATTGCTCGAGTTGTTACTAGTGCGCAAATTACGTCTGGTTGCCATCGCATCCGAGCGCATTCGCAAGGGAGATTTGCGAGAGGGATGTGGCATACGCAGTGCTGACACTGTAGGTGAAATCACACAAGGATTTGACGCAATGGCAGCGAGCCTGCGCGAGACTCTTAACGGGGTTGCCCTTTCGTCCAATTCGGTTGACACCACATCACGTGAAATAGGCACCTCCATGAGGGCTTTGGGCTCCAACATGGATGAATATCGCCAGAATGCTGACGAGATCGTCAAAGTCATCAATGGAATGGCCGATGCAGCCAACACCATCCTAGCTTTATCTGACAAAGCAGGAAGCAGCGCATCGTCAGCGGATGCACTGGTGCGCAATGGTGTTGCTCAGGTTGCCGCTTCTGAAAAAGCGATTTCAGTATTGGATGAAGCAAGCAAAAAAATATCGGCAAATGCAAATAGCCTTGCTATCAGCGCCAAGGAGGTTGAGACAGCGGTTTCAGTAATTCGCGCAATCGCAGACCAAACCAATCTTCTGGCCTTGAATGCAGCAATCGAGGCAGCGCGAGCGGGCGAACAAGGTCGTGGCTTTGCTGTGGTTGCAGACGAAGTTAGAAAACTTTCCGAACAAGCAGCGCAGGCAACCAAGCAAATTGACACCGTGCTAAAGAGGGTCAGCACTGATGTCGCCTCTACCGTCAGCATTTCTGAAGAAAATGCCAATGCCGTGATAGATGGACTCCAGGCTGCCAAATCATCCTCAGAGATATTCGGTCTGATTGAACAAGCGACCGTAGACATGAAGAGTTCGGTAGATGCAGTAAGAGAGGCTGCAGACGATCAACAGATGTTGGTTGGCATCGTGTTGAATCGCATGTCAGACAGTCAACTACGTACTGAAAGTGTGTCAGATCTCACCAAGCTCTGCGTGAAAGAGGCCGACAGAATGATTGATGCCGCAAAAGAATTGAACGAAACCACTAATAAATTCGTGGTTTGATATTGACTATGTACGAGCAAACCATCGATTCAGGTTGTGCTCACCTCATCCAACCATAATTGAGCGAGACCATCCGATTTGAAGGTGTTCGCCCTGTTGGGCGTAGATTAAATCCCTGAAAGGTACAAATGACCAAGTCACTCTTTGTATTACTCGCACTACTTCCGTCGCTAACTTTCGCAGCCCCCTTCTCAATAGAAAAGATCGCGCCTGGCGTGTACGTTCATCACGGCCAACATAAAGACCTTGCACCCCATTACGGCGGTGACATCTGCAATATCAGCTTCGTTGTGGGAAATAAAGGCGTGGCGGTCATCGACACGGGAGGTTCGCCCGCTATAGGTTCGAAGCTACGCAAATCAATACGAAAAATAACCCAAAAACCCATCCTGTATGTCATCAACACACACGTGCATCCAGACCATGCTTTGGGTAATGCCGCGTTCAAACAAGATCGCCCTGTCTTTGTGGGACACAGCAAACTGGCAGAGACGATGGCACAACGTAAGGAAATCTATCTTCGCAATCAGGCCGAATGGGTCGGTGCAGATGCTGCTGGCACCGAATTAATACCACCCACCTTAGCCATCAGTGCAACTGATGAACTCGACTTAGGTGGTCGCACGCTGCGACTAACTGCCTATCCAGTAGCGCATAGCCCTTCCGACCTTAGCGTGCTCGACACGTCCAGCAATACCCTGTGGACGGGCGACCTGTTATTCATCGAGCGCACCCCTTCCATCGATGGTGATGTACCCGCGTGGTTAGAGGTCATCGAACAACTGCGCAGTGTCCAAGCAGCACGCATCGTACCCGGACACGGCTCGGTCGCCGCGAACGGAGGTGGGGCATTGGATGATGAGAAACGTTACCTCACGACACTGCTGGCTGATGTACGCGAGGCGATCAAACACGGGCGCAGCATGGAAGAGACCATCGCCAGTGCAGCGCGATCTGAAGAGTCCAAGTGGTTGCTTTTCGACATAACTAACCGTCGCAATGTGGCGCGCATCTTCCCGATGTTGGAGTGGGAATAAGTTCGGTCACTCGACTCCCAGTGCCATTTCTCCACCCAGATAAGGCTAAGTCCCAATACTCCACCTAATCTCAATCTGTTAATTGGTCGTCTAGCTGGATTGGTGCTTTTGAATCACCTTGTCGATGAAGGTACGCAAGAAGCCTTCTGTCTGTGAACTGTGGAAGCGGTCGATCTCTACACCTTTGCTGTAGGCGATCACGGTGGGAAATCCTCTAACCTTGTGGCGCCCTGCGATCTTCATGTTCTCATCTGCATCGACGATGCCCAGTATGAATTTGCCATCGTAGGCGAACACCATCTTGTGCAGCAGCGGAGCGAGCACTTTGCAGGGGGCACACCAGTCTGCGCTGATGTCCACCAAGACAGGTAGCTCATGTGAACGTGCCACCACCAGCTCTTCGAAATTACCTTCTTCGACGTTATACGAATAATCACTCACGACATTTCCTTAACAGCATTTATAAACGATACGACTAGATTCCGGCCTGACTGCAAGCCAGTTTATCCTGAGCTTGTCGAAGGGTCGGAATGACGAAATCTGTGCGTTACAGATCACCCTTGCTCGCCGCGGCCATCATGTCTTTCATCGCAGCCATGACTTTTTCCGCATCTTTACGCGTGTCGGCAGGCATCGATTTGATCATCTTCAAGTCCATCATCATAGAGATGACCCAGCGCTTACCCTTTGTATCTTCGATGATGGCGATGCGGCAGGGCATGAAGGCGATCATCATGGGGTCGGCTGCAAGCATTTTGTTGGCGGTCAATCCATCACAGAAATTGAATATCTCCATGCGTTTTGCGGGCTTACCAGTCAATGCTTCGATCTCTTTGTAGAGTTGATTTACTCCAACGAATTTTAGGTTGTGCTGATTGGCGCGCAGTTTGAGTGACTCCACCGCGTCGTCGAAGCTGACACTCTCTTGCACTTGGATGCGCGCTATCTGCAACTTCACATCGGTGTAGTTGATGCCTGCTTTGTCTGTTCCAGCGAAGGCGAGTTGGGCGATTGTGAGGGTGAGGATGGTAATAAGTATCTGAAGTTTTTTCATTTTCGTTTCTTTCTGATTATTTCTACAGATGCGCTAAAGAATTCCGCCCGTCTCCCCATGGGGGAGGAAATATATTGTAGGTACGTATTGCGGACTATTCGCTACGCCAACAATTCTAATCCCTGCTTACGAAACAGTTCTGCCTTGCTTTCGTCTATTGAGAGCCTGATTAGCTTGCAACAACGCTCCAATGCCTGCACCAGTGCATCGTGTGCATCTTCCGTTTCCTGTATCCGCTGTATTACTTTGCCTCCTTGCTCACCCAGCAGGTGGTGTGCAAGCTCAATGAGACCAGCCCGTCCTTTTGCAGAGAGTGTGAACGTGGAGTGATCCTGCACGCTACTGACACCTACGTTAGTGGGCTGCCCCCCTGTCGCTAAGAATCCGTTGTTGACTAGCCAGAGCAGATGTTCATTGATTTCTGGCAGTCCAGAATAACGATTCCGCAGGTCTCCCCAGCTGGTCTTGCCATCAACCATGATGAGAGTGGCACGTAGCTTTTGCGAAACCGCGCCAGTGCGCTGCGCCAGCTCTGCTGCTCCCTTCTCTGTTTTGATTAATACATCGGCGCTATTCATGAGCAGTTAGACAAGCTCTTCGATGATACGGAATATCAACCGTACGGTGATCAGCACATAGATTGCCCCGAACAGGAAGATCAGGGCGATGAACATGTTGATAATGTTGGGCGGTAGCTGGGTGAAGAATGGTGTGACGAAATAACCCGCCGTGAACACGGTGACCAGAAAGGTCAAAAATCCCCACTGTTTACCTACGACTCCGCCGGGTATCTGGCTACGCAACGAATACACCAGATACAAACAGACCAGCATCACACCGATTGCCGCGATGTTTAACCCAAAAATAATTGGTGACTCCATATTTCCTTCCCTTTCAGCTTCACTATATCGTTGATCGAATGTATCTACAGGCCACTTCAGATCATTCCCATATTACCCGCCATCCCCTTCAGCTTCGGCACATTCGGTGTGCTGACTTTGACGACTTTTTCGTTGCGCAGATGTCTTGCGACCAAGTCCCAGATCGGTTCGCCGCCCTTGTCGCGTGCCGCTTCAGACACAGGTGCCCAACCTGCCACTTTGTAAGTTTTGTTCGCGTCCAACAATTCTCCGTTCAGGCGCATGTCTTGGATGCGTTGTCCCATCTTGGCATTTGGTTCGCAGGTGTATTGCAAGCCACCCACACGCACCATGTCGCCGCCTTGTTGGTAGTACGGGTCTGGGTTGAACAGGTTGTCCCCCACGTCTTCCAGCACGCCTTTGATCTGCGCACCCGTCATCTCGGTGAGGGTGCTGTAGGGATAGGTGATGGCGGTTTGATTGAGCACGTCTTCCATGGTGATAGCGGAACCGGGCAACAGCGAAGTGCCCCAGCGGAAACCGGGAGAGAAAGCGATGGGCGCGTCTTTCTCTTTCATCAACGCATCGAGTATCACTTGATCGAAACTGCCGTTGAAATTGCCACGGCGATACAGCAAGCCATCGGTGGTCGCCAGTTTCTCATTCAGCTTGTCGGCATACGGGGCGCGATGTCTCTGCATCAGTGCAGTCATGCCTTTGTCGGCGGCGAGCAGATTGGAGAACACGGGCAACAGTTTGTAGTGGAAGCTGGTGATCTTTCCCGCTTTGACATCGAAGTCCAGCACGCCAAGGAACTTGCCATTGGAACCCGCATTGGTCACCAAGGTGGTGCCGCCACGGTTCTTCACGGGGATGGGTGCTGGGATGCCGTCATGCGTGTGTCCGCCCAGAATGGCATCCAAACCGCTGACGCGCGAGGCGAGTTTCAGATCGACATCCATACCGTTGTGCGACAACAGCACGACGACCTGCGCACCCTTCTTACGCACCTCATCAATGGTGGCTTGCAGGTTCTCTTCTTGGATGCCATACGACCAATCCGGCACGAAATAGCGTGGGTTGGCGATAGTGCTGTAGGGGAAGGCTTGGCCGATGATGGCGACGGGTACGCCGTTCATCTCTTTCATCACGTAGGGTTTGAACACAGGGTCGCCGAAGTCGGTGGTTTTGACGTTCTGCGCGACCACATCCATCTTGCCCTTCAATATCCCCTCTTCCGCATCCTTGATACGTTGCGCCCCAAACATACACTCGAAGTGCATGGTCATCACATCCACGCCCAATTCGAGACATGCTTCAATCATGTCCTGACCATTGCTCCACAGCGCCTGTCCGCTACCCTGCCACGTGTCGCCGCCATCCAGCAGCAAGGCACCGGGGCGCGAAGCACGTATCTGTTTGACCAGTGTCGCCAGATGCGCGAAGCCGCCCACCTTGCCGTAGCTCTTTGCGGCCTCAATGAAATCCAAGCTGGTGAATGCATGCGCTTGCGCTGACCCCGGCTTGATACCAAAACGCTTGAGCAGTGCCTTGCCGACCAGATGCGGCGCCTGTCCACTCATCGCACCTACCCCGAGATTGATCGCGGGTTCGCGGAAATGGATCGGATACAGTTGCGCGTGACTATCGGTGATATGCATGAAGCTGACATTGCCACGACGCGGCAAGTCATACATGCGCGAAGCATCGCTCGCGGCATAACTTTCTTCGCTGTTCAGCACGAAGCCACCCGCCGTTGCGATGGCCATGATCTGGAGGAATTCTCGACGATTCATACCCATGTTTGATCCTTTGTTGAATACGGATAGCTACTGCAAGACCACTGAAATACCCCTCCACGAACGGGAGGGGTATTTCAGTGAGTGTTACTTGTTAACTGGCGATTCCGGATCCAACAACAGTGCGACCAGATCCTTCATCTGCGCTTCAGTCAGGATTCCCATATGGCCGAAACGAGGCATGTTGGCACAGGCGTTCATTGCCTTTGCATTGTAGATGCGTGAATAGGCATAACGTTGGATGTCCTCGCCATTGCCACGCACCTTGCCGAAGTTCAGCAGGCTGGGACCGATGGTGCCGTAGGCGATCTCTTTGGACGATAGCTGGTGGCAGTTGTAACAATTGCCACCTGGCACGTCTTCAGGCTTGTCGCTCCATGTCATGCCGCGACCACTCTGCGCCAACTTCTCGCCCGCTTTCCAGTCGCCCATGAATTTGCCATCTGCAGGGAACTTGATGGCTTCAGCTTCTTTTGCTTCCAGCTTGGCTTTCAGTTTGGGGGGGAGTTTGTCGACGTACTTGCTACATGCTGCCTGAAGTTCGTCTTGGTTCACGCGAGTCGCCTTGGCGATGCCTTTGTCACGGAAATCACGTTTCACGATCTCGGCGGTCTTGGCATCTAGGTCAGCCGCTTGCACAGGTGCCATCGCTAACGCGAGAGCAGCTGTGATGGTCATGCTCATCATCAGTTTTGCATTCATGTTCATATCCCCTTTAACGTTTCAGACCTGGGCCGGCGAATTCGGCACCGTTCGCGCTGACTGCCAAGAACGTGGTCAATGCGACCGTCGCCTCGGAAGCGAACTTGGGTTCTGGGAAGCGTTGCTGACGGAAGCAGTCGTTCAAACGCCATTGGAACGAACGTGTCTGCCCTTGTGACACTCGATAGGCAGGCCAAGTCGTGTAGGCAGACTGTGCGTCTTTCTTGTTGTAACTCAAGTTAGGCAGGTCTTGCATACGGATACGTACGCCCGTGGTGGCATGACAAGTGGAACAAGCGAAGTCATAAGGTCCTGCGCGATAATTGAAGATGCGTTTGCCGATCTCATACGACTCTTTGACTTTCGGATGCTTGGTCGAGACCGCCATCTTGATGCCTTTGGATTGCCCCACTACATAGGTCGTCAAGGATGAGATGTCGGACTGTTTCTTATCACTTGCGAAAGGCTTCGCAGAGATCTCATCTTCGGTGAAACCTTGCAGGGTCGTCATACAGGTCAATAGGCGCGATTCCAAGTCCTGCACCTTGTTCGTATCCTTGAAATATCTCGGCATCTGGGAATAAGCGCCCTTCACCACACCGGCACCTTTACCCAGATCACATTGCTCAAGGCTGACCTTGTTAGGCCCTGCCGCTTTCTTCCACAATTCTTCGCCGCGCATCTCGTCAAACTCAGCTGGATTACCGTCGCTAATCATCTCGCGATATTGCTCGATGCGATCCGAATCGGTCACGGTAGCTTCTGCTGCAACCGCCGCAAAACTTGCCGACAACGCCAGTAACAAGAGCGCTTTGTATGCCTGTTTGGTTCTCATTTTTTCTCCTTGATAAAAAATGGCCATGCAATCGCATAGCCACTATTCATTCATCGCATCATGCTGCGATCATCGCCTCGTCGGTGCGGCTTTCGCCTTTGTTATCGACCCAGCTGACTGAGACCTTCTCCCCCGCCGCTCCGCCCTTGAATCTGAACAGCAGGTAGGGATTCTTGGATACCGATTGCCCGAATTGAGCTTCCATCACTATGCGGCCTTGATACTGCGCTTTGACTTCGGTGATGAACCAAGCTGGGATCAGTGTGCCATCCGCATCTTTGCGCAAGCCCGTCTCCATCTCGTGTTGCATCAGTATCTTTACTTCTGTCACGCCCTCTTTAGCAGTTGCGCGAATCTTCATTGGATTTGCCATGTCTTCGTCCTTATTCGAGTGTGTCGTAGGAATGATCAGCCGCCGCAACCGCCCGCAGTGACCTTGACCTCTTTAGACGTGCGATAGAACTTGCCGTCCGCCTTGACGATGGCCACGACGTTAGCCGTCTGCCCCATCTTCACACGTGTTGTCACGAACGCTTCCGTGCCTTGTGGCAAAGTGAAGCTGGCAGCCAGTACGTTAGGGTTTTTATCGACCAAGATGGAGATCTGCTCGACATTTGCGAGCGAACTCGACACCGTGACAGGAACGACCGAGCCGTTCTCCGCGATCTCGGGAACAGTCAGCTGAATTCCCGCGGCATTAGCCTCAGGCGTGGTTGCACCAAGACCTGTCAGCGCCTCATCCATCGCTTTGGATGAGAAAGCGGCCTTGTTCCACTCTGCCAATGCGTCACTCGGACGAAACAGACCTATGCCACCCAACAACGCCAACAGCCCCACACCACCACTCGCTTTTAACGCTTTACGACGACTCAGATCGATCTCATTACTCATCAGTATCTCCTCTACGTTTCGACAGCAAAATCGCAACACCCAATGACACGGCCCAATAAACGCTAGGTCCGTGTCATTGAATTTTAGCTTGGTTGAGACCTTACAAACTGCGGCTATACATCAACTGCCAATTCATCTGGCCGTGATCGATCTTGTATCCACCCGATGCCGCTGGTGCGGTGACTGTCACTTTAGGTGCATAGACAAAGGAGCCATTGATTGAAGAGGCAGTATCGATCGCATAACCCGCACCCATCGTGAAGTGGTTCTCTACAGTCGCGGGGAACAGCGGGTTCACCGTATCGTTCGGCACTGGGTTGCTCGCCAAATTGGCACCCGCACGTACTGTCAGCGCAGTAGACAGCTTGTAAGCAGCGCCTAATTGGATCACGTCTTGATCCTTCCAATTCTGCGGCATGGTCATGGTCATATCCAACCCACCCATGTCCGTGCTGGAGAATTTCATACGAAAATCCTTCATGACAGACTTCCAACCTACTCGCTTCCAATCAGCTGCAACCATCAATTCATCAGTTGCTTGATAAGCAGCTCCCAAACCATAAGTCTCTGGGAATTGGAAATTGACGACTGTGATCTTGCCATTCAGTGTGTGAGTAACACCAGCCCCAGCTCCAAGTGCATTAGCATTGTCGATCATGGACATTTTTCCGCTATTGCTGGTCATGTCACCGACAGCGGTCTTCGCATGGTAGGTCGCCCCTAGTGTCAATTGTTTATTGAGCTTGTAGGTCATACCCAACTTGCCGGCAAAGCCAGTCGACTTAGCAGCACCGGTGAACGCACTGTTATCCGAGAAATTGAAGTAGCCCACGTTATTCAAACCACCTAAGAATCCCGGCAACGCTGCAGCCGCAGCTCCACTCGCAGTGATAAGGCCTGCACCAGCCATTGCACCCATTTGCGAGGCCGGCATCGCCATCTGCAAATCCATGCTGGACCAAACGAAGTCAAGAGAACCTGCCACCGTCAATTCAGGAGAAACTTCATAGGCTACTGGAATAATCAGATTGCCAACCCCAACTTCAGAGCGGCTGGACAACCCAGAACCCGCGCCAACCCAATCAGTAGATTTGTACTCGGTACCCATACCACCTTGCGCGAACATACCGACACCATAAGCTAGACCATTTTTTTTGGTAGTCCAACCCATCGCTGGCATGTAGTAAGCTGTTCCCCCTGAAGTCGCATCAGGCATCCCCGTCATCTTGGCAACCACATCAGGATGCAGACCGCCCACTGCGACATCCAAACGGCCTCCGTCAGCCATCAAGCCCAATGTAGCAGGATTATTCGCCATGCCCGCGTTACCGTTGTCATAGGCCATCGATGCGCCGCCCATACCAGTAGCGATAGGGCCGTAGCCTTCCATCAACATACCGTTGGTCGCATTAGCGAATTGAGGTGTAGCCAAACCAGCAACGCAAAGTGCAGCAAGAATTTTGTTCATCTTCATTTTCATACTCTCCCTGAGTGTTTATTAAAGTGTTGCGCTTGACGACATAAATCTGAACGCCGAGAACCGTTGACCCTCAGCGCGATGAATACTCGTTAGACGAAGAGGCAGACATCCGTATCACCAGCGAAGCCCATGAACATGGTCGCGCCACCATATTCGACGTTGTCGATGAACTCGCTCTTGTCGAACTCGAACAGATCGACTGTCATCTGGCACGCGATGAATTTCACATCAGCCTCAAGGCACAGGTCGCGCAGCTCTTCTAATGAAGCGACACCATGCTTCTTCAGTTTTTGTTTCATCATCATGGTCGCCATAGACTCCATGCCGGGTAGCATCTGCACCATCACTGGCATCGGCACTGGCATCGGCATCGCTGGGTTGGCCAATGGACTGATCATCACACCGGACAAATCTTTGCGTAGCAGTTGCAAGCCGTAGAAGGTGAAAAATATCTGTACTTCATATCCCAACGCTGCCGCAGTGGAAGCCAGAATGAATGGCGGATAAGCCATATCAAGCGTGCCTTTGGTAGCGATGATCGCCATTTTTTTTGTAGTCATGTTTTTCCTTCCAGATTAGAGGCTGATAACTTATTTCTTCTGCATGAAGAAAATGTACTTGCCGCCTTCTTCCGTTGAGGAAAGCAACTTATTGCCAGTCTGATCCGCAAAGGCCTGCATATCCTTGACCGCACCGCAGTCGGTTGCGATCACTTTGAGCACCTTGCCAGACTCCATGTCTGTCAAAGACTTCTTTGTCTTGATGATGGGGAGCGGGCAATTCAGTCCACTTGCGTCAAACTCTTTATCGAAATTCATCTTTCATCTCCTACTGGTTAATAAGTTGCTACTTGAATACAACGTCGAACCACATGGCTCTTTGTGGGTACGGTATTAAGAACGTACCTCAACTTTGAGTCCATAACCACGACGGGCGAATCACATAGCCCTTTGGAGTTACGTCCCACAAATATATATCGAAATGAGCTAGCTCAATCTGTAATGTCATCAAATAAGGTGTGTAACAAACTCCGGAAGCGCCTTGCAGCACTTCCGAAAACTTAGATCAAGTCAAGACGTCGTTCAGGATATTTTCCAACCAGTAATCGGCCATCGCACCTTCCATCTCGGAACGTTTAGCCGATACACCGCCCCCCTCTGCAGAGACCATCGCCTGTTTTTCGACGTTGAAACGGAACACGTTTGCCACATGCACCGATTCGATATCACTCACCATGCTGTAGCAGGTGTTGACGATGGTCGGATTCTGCTCAGGCGCTTGCCCTTGCATCAGTTCGATGACGGCTGCTGCACAAACCTTAGCCTGCGATGTTGCCATATGCCCCGACTTGGGCAACGCAGCAGCGATCGCATCACCGATGATATGGATGTTCTTGTGCACTTTGGATTCATAGGTCAAAAAGTCGACCGCGCACCAACGACCATCCGCACCCACGACACCCGCCATGCTAGCCACTGCCCCGGCCTTCATCGGAGGAATGACGTTCAGTACATCTGCCTTGATATCCTCGAATTCAGTTTTCGCAGTCTTGCTTGCCACATCCACTTTCAACACGGCTGCATTGGGACGGTATTCCACCATGTTCGGATACAACTCGTTCCACGCGGCAGTGAACAGCCCCTTCTTGGAAGTGATGTCTGGATTCGCATCCAAGATCAACACTTTGGACTTCGGCTTGTTGTTCTTCAGATAGTGAGCTACCTGGCAGGCGCGCTCGTATGGTCCTGGAGGACAACGATATGGCGCTTTGGGGATACTGAGTGCAAACACACCGCCGTCTGGCATGGATTCCAGTTGTTTGCGCAAGGCCACAGTCTGTGCACCCGCCTTCCAAGCGTGGAGGATGCTCTCATCCGCCACCTTGGCGTTCAATCCCTCGATCTGCTCGAACATGAAGTCAACGCCAGGTGCAACGATCAAACGGTCATAGCTCAGGTGTCCATTTGCCAACATCACAGCTTGCTTCTCAGGATCAATGCCAGTGACCTCACCCTGTATCTGTTTGATGCCATATTTTTTCAGGCCATCGTAGTTGCGAGTCAGATCTTTGATGGTGCGCTTGCCACTCAGCACTGTGTTACTCATTGGACAGGAAACGAACTGCTTGTTGCGTTCCACTAGCACCACTTCGATCTTGTTCTCACTCCACATGCGGATATATTTGGCTGCGGTGGCACCACCGAAGCCGCCGCCAACGATAACGACTCGTTGCCCCTTTTTCTTCAACAACTCGCTCTTGGCAAAAGCGATACTGGGGAATGCGCCAATGGCGATCCCGGCTGCGCTCAATTTCAAAAAATCACGACGATTGATTGACATGTTCTGCTCCCTGATAGATTGATGAGTCGATGATCGACTATGGTCTAGCGTTTTTGCGCCGCAAAAAAATCAGCCAACAGGCTGAATTCATCATCGGTGTATCCCTTGGCATGCTGGTGCATGACCGTGGCGGGACGCGCGCCGGATTTAAAATCTTTCATCGAACCGATGAACAATGCTTTGTCCATCCCTGCCAGAACCGGCGTGCCACCTGCACTATGCCCATTGGTGCCATGACATGCTGCACAAGATGCCGCCAAGTTGCGTGCATGTTTATCTACCTCCGCCTGTGCTTGGACCGCTGGCAAAGCCAAGCCAAGCGCACACGTAATAACGAACAAGTACTTCTTGATCATTTTTTAACTCCCTCGTTAAGGTTAAATTGCTTCCACCCTGCCGCCCCGTTCCAATCAGACGATGATCATCTAGTCGGTCATGCTTACTTTCACTTACCGCATCACACTCTGAGAAAGTAACGCAAAAAAGACGACGCATATTTGAGCACTTACAAAACCACGTCCATAGCCATGACGGGTAATCCATGCTACACCTTAGGGTTATTTATCAGCGAATGCTAATTGATGATGTGAAAAAGGCCTTGTCACACAAGGCCTTTTTCACTGTGTGAGTTTTCTAGCGCCAACGCGACGTTGGTGGAATTTTGAGGAAAGTTCTTCCCACTCTATGTCCAGTGTGCCGCCGGTGATTTCATGCTGTTTTTCCCAATTGGACAGCAGATCGAGGCAGGCGTGGTCAATGTAGTCCAAGTGCTCGAAGTGGACACGCACCTCGGAGCCCGGTCTGACCTCTTCCAGTGCGGCCGCCAGCTGCGGCAGACGGATCAATGTGGCAGCGCCCTTCAGGTGCAGCTGGACGCGGTTGCGCACGATATCCTCATCCCACTTTATCTCCAGATGCGAGAAGGCCTGCAGCAACTTGAGGATGGACAGGCCCAAGCCGACCAAAACCCCTTCCAGCAAGTTGGTCGCGACGATCATGAAGATGGTGATGAGATAGATCGCCACTTCGCTCTTACCGAACTTGAGCAGACCGGGGAGCGCCTTGGGATAGGCCAATTTGTAGCCGGTGAACACCAGAACCGCCGCCAAACTGGCGACCGGGATGTAGCTCAGCGTGAACGGCAATACCGCCGCGAACAGTAACAGCCACACACCATGCAGAAAGGTGGATGCGCGCGTCTTGCCGCCCGCCTCGACATTGGCAGTGGAGCGCACGATCACGCCCGTCATCGGCAACGCCCCCAGCACACCACAGACAGTGTTGCCCACGCCCTGCGCGACAAGTTCCTTGTCGTATTTGGTGCGCGGCCCCTGATGCAACTGATCCACCGCACTTGCACTCAGCAACGTCTCTGCGCTGGCGATGAAAGCCACTGACATTGCGGCAATGAGGATGTCTTTGTTGAAAGCGAGACGCAGATTTTCCATCGTCGGGTATTGGATGACCGCCCAAAAATTATTGATGTCGTCTGGATTTGCGAGCAGGTCGGGGATGTATTTGATCTTGAGTTGCATCGCCGAAGAAACGATCACCGCTACCACCACCGCAATCAGCGGTGCGGGCAACATCTTCAATCGCTTTGATGCGAACAGATTCCACAGCACGATGATGGCGATGGTCATCACACCGATGAAAAAGGCTTGCAAGGAAGTACCACCAGAGGAAAACGTATCCATCAGCGCAGGAACGATGCCCGCAAAATTGGCCATGCCGGAGCCGATGGGTTTGTTGTCGAGCATGACGTGGAACTGCGAGGCGAGGATCAGCACGCCGATACCGGCCAGCATGCCGTGGATGACGGCAGGCGACACCGCGCGGAACCATTGCCCCAGTTTGAATAGCCCCGCCGCCAGTTGCATCAGTCCGGCCAGCAGCACAATCACGCCCAGCATCTCGATACCGTGATGTTGTACCAGTTGCCAAACCAGCACGGTCAGCCCCGCCGCTGGACCACTCACTTGGAGCGGCGACCCGGCGATGAGTCCGACCAGCATGCCACCGACGATCCCTGTGACCAATCCTGCCATCGGTGACACACCGGATGCTATCGCCACGCCCATGCAGAGCGGGAGGGCCACTAGGAAGACGACCACGGATGCCAGCGCATCTTTACCCAGTGTTTCACGCATCCCTGACACGGTATTGCCCGATGATTGAGTCATGTTTCCTACTACAGCCAAGTCTTGATGCCGTCGTCATTGCCAATGCGAGGCTTCAGCAGACGACGTTTAGCATCCGGACGTACTTCCAACACGTCGACATAGATGACTTCCAATGCCCTTTCTTCGTCGGGGAAGATGTTCTCCTGCCCGATGTAATCCAACAAGCCGGAATGACGCATCACATCCAACACCTGCTTCTTCAATCCACTGAAAGTGACCCGAATCCCGTTGGAGCGCAAGCGCTCCACCACGTGATGGATCACCTCGTCTCCCGAGGCATCCAACTGGTTGATACCATCCGAAACGATCAACAGTTGCTTGGCTTGCGGATTGTTCGCCACAGCCTCCAATACGGCATCTTCGAAATACGGCACGTTAGCAAAGTAGAGCGAGCCGTCGTAGCGCAACGCGATTACGTTCTCACTGACTGGGAGGTTATGCGCTTTTACATCCCGCAGCGTGCCATCAGGATGACGGCCCAAGATTGCCACGCGTGGCGTCATGGTGCGATACAGATACAGAATGATGGCAAGCCCCGCTCCCACCATGATGCCGTTATCCAGATGGGGTGCAAAAGCCAGCGTCGCAACAAACGTCACAACTGAAGCGATACCATCATGCTTATGCGTGTGCCATGCATGGGCGATGGCTTTGAAGTTGATCAAGCCGACCACCGCCATCATGATCACCGCAGCCAACACCGCTTGCGGCAGGTGGTACAGCAATGGGGTGAGGAACAGCAAAGCGACCAGCACGACCAAACCGGCGAACACATTGGATAGACCTGTCTGTGCATTGGCGTTGAGGTTGACCGCAGAACGCGAGAAAGAACCACTGACTGGGAAAGCTTGGCTGAAGCTACCGACGACGTTGGAAAGACCTTGTCCGAGCAACTCTTGGTTGGGGTCGATACGCTGCTTGGTCTTCGCGGCCATGGCTTTGGCGATAGAGATCGCCTCCATAAATCCCACTAGGGAGATCACCAAAGCAGCCGATAACAATGCTGAAATCATATCCCAACTCATCTTGGGCATCTCGATGCTAGGCAGACCAGCTGGGATACTACCCACCACTTCCCCTCCTCCTACTAGCTTCATCTCACCGCCACTCACTTTTTTGATGCGCCAACGATATCCGTCAGACCGCTCACCATGCGGCACTTGTCCTGCCAGATACAGCTTGGCGGGTTGCATCTCGGTGGCGGGGGTCTGCTCGAAGATGAACTTGCGCAGTGCGCGTGCCGCTTTGCGGTTCTCGCTTTCCAGATTCTTCACTTCCAATCTGATGAGCTCGATCTCGTACTTGAGCGCGGCATTATGTTGTCCGCTCGCGGCATCATCCTGTATCGACAATTTGAGTTCCGCTGCTTTGTTGTTGAGTTTGTCATTCAGCTCTGCGAGTTTGATCTCCGACTGCGACACCTCTTCAGCCAAGCCCCTGACCTCGACATCGACGATCTCGTCGATGCTAGCTTTGCCGTTATGTTCGAATCCGATCGTGTAGCTGACAAGGGTGGTGATCACCACCGCGATCAACACACCGGGCAACTTGGGTGCATATTTCTTGAGTCCCCACATGATGGCAAACGCTGAGACTCCCATCAGTAGAGTGGGCCAGTGCGTCTCACCAATCTGCAACAACACACCCCATACGTCATTGATGAAATGCTCGCTGCGCCCCATCGAGACGCCGAACAACTTATTGAGTTGCGACAAACCGATGATGATGGCGGCAGCGTTGGTGAAACCGACGATCACGGGGTGTGACAAGAAATTCACCACCACACCCAACTTGAAAGCACCCAATGTCAGTTGGATCACACCCACCATCAACGCCAGCAAGATCGCCAACGCCACGAACTGTTCCGAACCGGTGGCAGCGAGAGGCGCCAATGCTGAAGCTGTCAATAAGGAAGCCACAGCGACTGGGCCAGTGGCGAGTTGCGCCGAAGACCCCCACATCGCCGCGATAATGCCCGGCAGGAAAGCGGCATACAGTCCGTAATACGCGGGCAACCCAGCGAGCTGGGCGTAAGCCATGGATTGCGGGATAAGCACCAGAGCGACAGTGATACCCGCGATCAAGTCTGCCCTGACCGTCTGCCCACGCAGCGGCCACCAAGACATGAATGGAAGGAAGCGTGTGAGAGGATTGCTCATTATTACCTCTGTTCCCAAGAGTTAAACATTGCATTTCACGCTTGCATCTTCGCCCGCATGCGGGAGAGGATTGAGGTGAGGGGAACGGGCTTGCCCGTTGGGTAGTTTTTCCTGACACTCAGCAAAGATACGTGCCTTGCAATTGCGGCATATCTCCGAGTCCAGTTTTTCGTAGATCGGCTTAGCCCAGTCAGACATCACCGGGAAGAAGCTCTTTTCACCGATTTCATTCATCGCCCCGCTACGACGCAAGAAATCGACCGTCGCGTCCTTGCATGAATAGAAATACAACCCGCCGCCCATCTTGCGACGGCGGCGCGCTTCCTGCGCCAGCAACTCGGCACCAGCCACGTCCACGAAAGTCACGCCACGCATCGTAAGCAACAACGATTTTTGCTGCGGATTCTGTGCATCAATCTGACGCAAACGGTCGCGCACATTGTCCACCGCGCCAAAAAAAAGTGCGCCGTTGATACGCATGATTGACAGTTGTGGACACTGCTCATGATCTTCCGCGCCAACGAAGTGGTAGGCCCCCTCTTCCTTGGCAGGAACGACCGGCACCATGCCGGGCTTGGAGACTCGATACAGATAGATAGCAAGTGACAGCAGGATGCCGAAGAAGATGCCCTTCTCCAGATCAATAAGCGTGCCAACCAAGGTCACCCACAGGATGACCGTCTCGCCCCGGCTAGTCTTCATGATGTTGGAGATGTGATGAAAATCGATCAACCCCCATGCCACTAAGAATAGGATGCCAGCCATCGCGGCAGTGGGCAGATACGCCGCCAGCGGTGCCACCAATAACAGAATCAACACTAAGAAGATCGAGGCATACACCGTGGCCAGCGGTGTCTTCGCACCTGCCGCATAGTTCACACCGCTACGATTGAAGGAACCGCAAGATGCATAACTGGAGAAGAAACTGCCAACCAAGTTGGACAAACCCTGTCCGATGAACTCCTGATTGCCGTCGATGCGCTGCTCGGATTTCACCGCGATAGCACGCGAGATAGACACCGCTTCGGTCAAGGCCAGCATGGTCACCACCAGTGCTGGAAACAATACCTTGCGGATCGTATCGTATGAAAAGTCAGGCAACGAAAGAGGAGGCAATTGTGCGGATAACGCGCCGACCGTCTTGATCATAGTGTGTTCGACACCCAGCTCTAGATTGATCACATAAGCCAGCACACTGCCAACCACCATCGCCACGATCATGTAGGGCAGTTTGGGGATAAATCGCTTGGCCAAGATTCCGGCAGCCAAGGTGGCCGCACCAACCAAGGTGACATAAAGATTGATGTGATCGAACTGCAGGACGAATTGGGCGGCTACCTCATGAAAGTGCGCGCCGCGCGGAATGTTAATACCGAAGAAGTTCTTCACCTGACTAGCGGCAATGAGCAACGCAGCACCTGCCGTAAAACCAACGACCACCGTGTGTGAGATGAAATTCACCAACACCCCCATGCGCGCCAATCCCAGTATCAACTGGAACAGTCCAACGAGGAAAGTCAGTGTCAACACCATGCTGATGAACTCTGGCGAGCCTGGATCTGCGAGCGGGCTCATGGCGGCGAACACCGCGATGGAGATGGCAGTAGTCGGTCCAGATACCAAGTGCCAGCTCGATCCGAACAAGGCCGCGATGATGGCGGGCACCATGGCCGCATACAGGCCGTATTCCGGCGGCATACCGGCGATGGTGGCGAATG
>Ga0074196_10475_pt1 | contig 19114 bp, 16 predicted proteins | sample EPASupsiteSAE300_FD_64214 | JGI IMG/M metagenome (GOLD analysis project Ga0074196, IMG submission 64214) | Bioremediated contaminated groundwater from EPA Superfund site, New Mexico - Sample SAE3-00 | ecosystem: Environmental > Aquatic > Deep subsurface > Groundwater > Contaminated ... | reverse complement strand
CGATCAAGCCGATGAATTGTCCTGGTCATATTCAGGTGTTCAATGCGGACTTGCGTTCGTATCGCGAATTGCCTTTGCGTTATGGTGAGTTCGGCTCATGCCATCGCAATGAACCATCCGGCGGTTTGCATGGCTTGATGCGAGTGCGCGGTTTCGTGCAGGATGACGGACATATTTTCTGTACGGAAGCACAAATCGAATCTGAAGTCACTGCATTCAATGCGCTGGTGCTCAAGGTCTACAAGGATTTTGGCTTCAACGATGTGACTGTGAAGTTGGCGTTGCGTCCTGAAAGTCGCGTTGGTTCTGACGAGATTTGGGATAAGGCTGAAAATGCTTTGCGTGCCGCTTTGCGCGCGTCTGGTTTGGAGTGGATAGAACTTCCGGGGGAAGGTGCTTTCTACGGACCGAAAATCGAATTCCATATCAAGGATGCGATCGGTCGGTCGTGGCAGTGCGGCACGATCCAAGTGGATTTCTCTATGCCGGGACGTTTGGGGGCGGAGTTCGTGGATGAGGATAATACGCGCAAGACGCCCGTGATGTTGCATCGTGCGATTCTTGGTTCGTTGGAGCGTTTTATCGGCATATTGATCGAAAATCATGCGGGTGCGATGCCCTTGTGGCTCTCTCCAGTGCAGATGGTGGTGATGAATATCTCGCAAGGTCAAGCCGAATATTGCACGCGAGTGACGGAAGCGCTTCGCGCAGCAGGCTTTAGGGTGCAATTGGATTTGCGCAATGAGAAGATAACCTATAAAATACGGGAACATAGCTTGCAGAAGTTGCCTTACCAGTTGATTTTGGGTGATAAGGAAGTCATTGCAGGACTCGTTGCCGTGCGAAACCGCCAAGGTGAAGACCTTGGGCAGATGTCGGTGGAGGCGCTGATTCAGCGCTTGAAATCCGAGCTGCTAGGCGGATAGCACGGTTTAATTTTTTAATGGAGAATTTCCAATAGCACAAGATAAGTCGCAGCGTATTAATGAGCAGATCACAGCACCTCAGGTGCGACTCATTGGCGCGGAGGGAGAGCAGGTTGGCATCGTTGCAATTGCGGAAGCATTGCGCATGGCTGATGAAGCGGAATTAGATCTGGTGGAGATCGCGCCTTTGGCGGAGCCACCTGTTTGCCGCATCATGGATATCGGTAAGTTCAAATATGCCGAGGCCAAGAAGCAGCACGAAGCCAAACTTAAGCAAAAGCAAGTTCAAGTCAAGGAGATCAAGTTCCGTCCTGGTACGGATGATGGCGACTACAACATCAAGTTGCGCAATTTGATCAAGTTCTTGGTTGACGGAGACAAAACCAAGATCACCTTGCGTTTCCGTGGTCGTGAGATGGCGCACCAAGAGATCGGGATGCGACTGATCGAGCGGATCAAGGCAGATCTGGAAGAACACGGTGTGGTCGAGCAGTATCCGAAGATGGAAGGCCGTCAGATGGTAATGGTGCTCGGTCCCAAGAAGAAATAGTTTTGTATCGCAACGGAGCAAGGGGCTCGCCGTTGCGGTGGTTGTGAATAGAGTCCCATACAAGTGGTTCCGGGTTTCAAGTGTCTCTGCCAGAGACCTCCCGGCGTCATCAAATAAATGGAGTCGTTATGCCAAAGATGAAAACTAAGAGCAGCGCGAAGAAGCGTTTCGTCGTTCGCCCTGGCGGTACTATCAAGCGCGGTCAAGCGTTCAAGCGCCATATCCTGACCAAGAAGACCACGAAAAATAAGCGTCAGTTGCGTGGTTCGACTGGTGTGCATGAAACCAACACGGCGTCTGTTCGCGCCATGATGCCCTACGCATAAGGAGATTTGAAAAATGGCAAGAGTTAAACGTGGTGTAACGGCGCGCGCGCGTCACAAGAAGATCTTAGTTAAGGCCAAGGGTTACCGTGGTCGTCGTAATAGTGTCTATCGCATCGCTAAAGAAGCGGTGATGAAGGCTGGTCAATATGCTTATCGTGACCGTCGTCAAAAGAAACGCCAATTCCGCACATTGTGGATCGCACGTATCAATGCGGCTGCACGTGAGCAAGGCCTGCCATACAGCGTCTTCATGAATGGTTTGAAGAAGGCCGCTATCGAGATCGATCGTAAGGTTTTGGCTGATCTGGCTGTGTTTGATAAGCCAGCTTTCGCTCAGATCTTCGCTCAAGCAAAGGCTAGTCTCGGCGCGTAAGTATCGCGCAATATAAAAAAGGAGGCTTAGCGCCTCCTTTTTTGTTTCAAGATCGGTTATCTAAACGATGCAAGTACTCCAAACAATACTTGATGATGCACTCCAGAGTTTTGCTGCAATCAATGACGCAGTAGAGTTGGAGAATGCAAAAGCACGCTACCTCGGTAAAGAGGGGAGTCTGACTGGGCTGTTGAAAGGCTTGGGCAAGCTTTCGGCTGAAGAGCGTCCCGCTGCGGGAGCGCGTATCAATCAAGTCAAACAACAGATAGAAGCGGCCTTGCAAGAGCGTCGCGAATCTATTCAGCAAAACGCACTGCAATCTAAACTGGCGTCGGAATCATTGGATGTGACATTGCCAGGGCGCAATTCAAGTGTGGGTGGATTGCATCCTGTGACGCGCACATTGGATCGTATCGAAACGTTGTTCCATTCTATTGGTTATGACGTGGCTGAAGGACCTGAGATCGAGAACGATTTCTATAACTTCACTGCGCTGAATATCCCAGAGGACCATCCTGCACGTGCGATGCACGATACTTTCTACATCGACGATCAGCATGTGTTGCGCACTCATACGTCGCCCATCCAGATACGCTACATGCAAGCGCATGTGGAGAAGCACAGGCATCTGGAAGTGATGCCAGACATTCGCATCATTGCGCCGGGCCGCGTCTATCGCGTCGATTCCGATGCAACGCATTCGCCCATGTTCCATCAAGTCGAAGGGTTGTGGGTCGGTGAGCGTGTGAGTTTCGCAGATTTGAAAGGCGTCATTGCTGATTTCCTACAGAACTATTTTGAGACGAAAGACATGAAAGTGCGTTTCCGTCCTTCGTTCTTCCCTTTTACCGAGCCTTCAGCCGAGATGGACATGAGCTGGAAGGGAGGCTGGCTGGAGATCGGAGGATGCGGCATGGTGCATCCAAACGTGTTGAAGCACGTCGGCATCGATAGCGAGAAATACATCGGCTTCGCTTTTGGTATGGGCGTAGAGCGTCTAGCGATGTTGCGCTACGGCGTGAATGACCTGCGGTTGTTTTTTGAAAATGATGTGCAATTCCTGAAACAATTCAACTGATATGCAATTCTCTGAATCTTGGTTACGTAGCTTTGTGAATCCGTCGCTGCCTAGCGAGGAGTTGTCACATCTGTTGACGATGGCGGGGCTGGAAGTCGAAGAGATGAAGCCTGTTGCAGCCAGTTTCGACAAAGTCGTCGTGGCGCAGGTACTCACCAAAGAAAAACATCCTGATGCAGATAGATTGAATGTCCTGACAGTTGATGTCGGCCAAGCCGTGCCGCTGACTATCGTTTGTGGGGCAGGGAATGTAACGGTGGGTATGAAAGCGCCATGCGCGTTAGTCGGTGCCAAGCTTCCAGATATCGAAATCAAACAAGCCAAGGTGCGTGGTATCGCATCATTCGGCATGATGTGTTCGGAGAAGGAACTAGGGCTGGCAGAAGAAAGTGCGGGCTTGATGGTGTTGGATGTTGATGCGGCTGTGGGGCAGAGCATCCGTGAACATCTGGATTTGGATGACCATCTCATCACGCTCAAGCTGACACCGAATCGTTGCGATTGTTTGTCGCTGAACGGTATCGCACGTGAGGTGGCGACATTGACGGGTTCAACGAAGATGGACTTGCCACTCACAAAATTCACACAAGTGGGAACTCAAAGTAAGAAAGTTAGTATATCGGCACCTTCTGCCTGCTCGCGTTATAGCGGTCGTGTGATCTCGGGTGTGAATGCCAAAGCACAGACACCTGCCTGGATGGTGAAGCGGCTAGAACGTTGCAGCTTGCGTAGCATTAGTGCATTGGTGGATGTAACCAACTACGTGTTGTTGGAACTCGGCCAGCCCTTGCATGCCTTCGATCTGAATAAATTGAATGGCGACATCGACGTGCGTTTCGCGCGCTCAGGTGAGAAACTCAAATTATTGAATGAGCAGACTATCAATCTGCAAGATGACATGCTCGTCATTGCGGATGATAAAGCGCCTGTTGCATTGGCTGGTGTGATGGGTGGTGCTGACAGTGCTGTAGATGATGCGACAACGGACATCTTCCTAGAGAGCGCATTCTTCGCACCTAACGTCATCGTTGGAAAATCGCGTCGTCTTGGTTTCAGCTCTGATTCTTCCTATCGTTTTGAGCGTGGTGTCGATTTTGCTGCAACAGTCTCTGCGCTAGATCGTGCGACCCAATTGATACTGGATATCTGTGGTGGGGAAGCAGGAGCCGTGACTGAAGTCATTGGTGAGTTGCCAGTGCGTCATCCAGTAAAATTGCGTACTTCGCGTGTACTTCGCGTGCTGGGTATCTCGTTGCGCTCTGAACAGATCGCACAGATCCTGTCGCGACTTGGTATGGAATTCCAGCAGCAAGGGGAAGAATTCTCAGTCACACCGCCAAGCTATCGCTTTGACATCGAGATCGAAGAGGATCTGATCGAAGAAGTCGCGCGTGTGCATGGTTACGAGAACATCCAGCCTGCACCCATCCAAGCGCGTATGAGCATCCTGCCACGCACCGAGTCGCAACGTCCGCGTGCAAAATTGTTGCAGTCGATGGTAGTCCGCGACTACCAAGAAACCATCAACTACGCCTTTGTGGATGCCGCTTGGGAACGAGACCTGTGCGGCAATAGTGCGCCAATCACTTTGAAGAATCCTATTGCTAGCCAAATGAGCGTCATGCGTAGTAGCTTGCTGGGAGGACTTTTGGAATCGTTGAGAACCAATCTGGCACGCAAACAAACGCGTGTTCGCTTGTTCGAGGTTGGAGGGTGTTTCTCGAAATCAGCGAATGGTTATGTGCAAAAGGAATGTTTGGCAGGTCTTGCGTACGGTGGGGCACAGTTAGAACAATGGGGTATCTCATCTCGCAATGTCGATTTTTATGATGTGAAGGGGGATGTCGAGGCGATGTTCGCACCGCTCACTCTGACATTCAAAGCACTACCACACACTGCGTCGCATCCGGGTAAATCGGCAAGAGTCGTTTTGGAAGGTATAGAGATAGGGTGGATTGGCGAACTTCATCCTCAATGGCAGCAGCAATACGATTTACCAAACCCTCCCGTATGGTTCGAGGTTGATATGAGCGCCTTGATTGGTGTGACAGTTCCAAAGGTAACTAGCATTTCTCGTGTTCCTTTGGTGCGTCGAGACATCGCTGTTTTGGCGGATGAGGGCGTGTTGGTGGATACATTATTGACAGCTATGCGTGGAGCAAAAGCACCTTATGTGGAAGACATCGGACTGTTCGATGTTTACCGTGGCAAGGGTGTTGAGCAAGGTAAAAAAAGCCTTGCATTCCGTGTGTTATTGAAAGATACTCAAAAGACACTCACTGAATCTGAGATTGAACCGAGCATCGCTATATTAGTGGATGAACTCAATAAAAACGGCGCACAGCTACGTAGTTGAAGGGGGAAGAATGACAACGACATTAACCAAAGCCGAATTGGCAGACCTACTTTTCGAGAAGGTCGGTTTGAACAAACGCGAAGCAAAAGACATGGTGGAAGCATTTTTCGAAGAGATACGTATGCAGTTGGAAAACGGGGATAGTGTCAAGCTTTCCGGATTCGGGAATTTCCAATTGCGCGATAAGCCGCAACGTCCAGGTCGCAATCCAAAGACAGGTGAAGAGATACCCATCACCGCACGTCGAGTCGTTACCTTCCATCCCAGCCAAAAGCTTAAAAGCATGGTAGAGAAGACCTATCATGGAACCGCACGTAGCTGATTTTGAATTGCCGGCCATCCCGGCAAAGCGCTACTTCACCATCGGTGAAGTGAGCGAGCTGTGTGGAGTCAAAGCACATGTATTACGTTACTGGGAGCAAGAGTTCACTCAACTCAAGCCCGTCAAGCGCGGTGGTAACCGTCGCTACTACCAACATCACGAAGTCCTTTTGATACGTCGCATTCGCGAGTTGTTGTACGAAGAAGGATTCACCATCAGCGGTGCACGCAGTCGACTCGATCAGCAACATTTAAACAGCCGCCATGCTGAAAAAACAACCGTCAAAAACGTCGCTTCTAACAACATTAATATTCGTCGTGAACTGCAAGATATTTTGGGGTTTCTTCGCGCCTGATCGCGCGCGCTTCACCGTAAAGCACTTCAAGAATTAGCTCGCTCTGCTATAATCTGACACTTCAGCGTGTAGCGCAGCCTGGTAGCGCACTACCTTGGGGTGGTAGGGGTCGGAGGTTCGAATCCTCTCACGCTGACCAAGATTTATTGCATGTTTCCATCATCGTGAATTGCCTATACGTGTGATGGGATTCGTGTAGAACAATGGCTCAATTTTCAATCGATCTGTTTGCGAGGTGTCATGTATCGCGATTTGATTTTCAGTCGAAGCTTCAGATTTTCGATATTGACCCTGATCTCATCGTCAGCCTTTGCCGCTGAAGAGAGCATCACCGAGCACTCCTATCTCCAAGAATTTCCAGTCGTTCTGACCGCCTCGCGTCTTTCTCAGCCGCTCTCTGAATCTCCTAACTCAATGACAATCATTGATCGCCAGATGATTAGAGCATCTGGCTTTAGATCGGTTGTAGATTTATTCAGGCTCGTACCTGGTATGTATGTTGGCAACGCGGGTGCCAATCTGCCTTTTGTCTCACTTAATGGCGTGACCGATCAATATTCACGTCGAATGCAAGTCTTGGTGGATGGTCGAAGTGTCTATCTACCTCCATTCGGCGGTGTCGATTGGAGCGGACTTCCTTTGTTGATTGAGGACATTGAGCGAATAGAGGTGGTCCGTGGCCCTTCTGCCGCCTCTCATGGAACAAACTCTTTTTATGGTGTCATCAACATCATCACAAAAGATTCTGCAATTGTTGAGTCCGATAGGCTCTCGTTGAGCAAAGGGGGGATGGGCATAACGAATATGTCCGCTCAACATGGTGGCGTGGATGAGAGGTTCGATTACCGGCTTTCATATGCCTACCGTGCAGATGCCGGTGACAATCCAGAAGTATTAAATGATTCAAGTGTCAATCGTATTCTTGCAATGCGTTCCAATTTTAGAGTCAACGCCACTGATACTTTTGAATTTCAACTTGGATTAAATTCTGGGGATTTTGGAAAGGGAACGAAGGGGCTACCAGATAGAGATCCATTTAGAATTGCCAAGACACAAAACGATTTTCAGCAAATATCTTGGCGGAGCGCATGGAATTCTGAGGATGAAACAAAGTTAACTTACTATCGAATCAATCGTGAATACAAAGATCCTCAGAAGGGAATAAATTGGACCGTAAATCCAAAATTATTCGGTATGGATTTTTCTAGGGGCTTACGGCACGATTTGGAGTTGCAAAATACGAATCAATTTGGGCATGCCAACCGTATTGTATGGGGAGGCGGTTTTAGGTATGACTATGCCGAACAGCCGCTCATATTTTCATCTTCCTATGGATTGAAGCAGTCCAGAATGTTCTTTCACGATGAATGGAGACCAATGGATCTGGTGGTCTTAAACTTCGGCACGATGTTTGAGGACGATGGTGCGGGGCATAAGAGTAACTCACCTCGGATTTCACTCAATTACCACATTCATCCACAGCATGCATTACGCGCCTCATATGCGACTGCAACAAGAAATCCAGTGATGGCAGAGATGTATCTCACAACTGAAACGAATCAATACTGGAAGAGAGGATACCTAGCTCCAGGAAATGAATTGCGTCCAGAAAAAATTGTGTCGCGAGAGATTGGATATGTAGGGAAAATCGGCCAGTTGAGTCTGGATGCGCGCGTGTATTACGAAGAAGTAAAAGATATCATCGGACTTGATTACTATGCGACGCTTTCAAAAAGCACCTTCAAGAATTTGTCAGATGGGGTTTTTAAAGGCTTAGAAATTTCTACTAATTATCGATGGGATGACGGGAGTCTAGCTTTGAGCTATGCAAGACAAAATTCCAGTTGTCATTTCAGCTCATACCCATCTAACTACTTTCATCCAATATTAGGTCCAAGCGTTGCTGCTGGATATCAGAAGGAATACCTGAACCTTTGTAGTGAAATAGTTCCTGTAGATAGTGCGAGCCTATTGGTGACTCAGCAATTGTTTGAATCGCTTGAATTCAGTACGGGGTACTATTTCAGGGACAGTGTAAGAGTGATGGACGTTTCATCTCAATACCCAGCCGAATCGATGATGCACAGGGTCGATATGCGCTTGGCCAAGAAATTTGGAAATATTGAAAGACCAGGAGGAGGGGAGTTCGCAGTCATATTGCAAAACGCATTCCAAGATAACTATACGGGATACGGCAATGAGGCTCAGATGGCGAATCTCTTATTCAAACGGCGGGCTTATCTTACAGCGAGCATTTATTTCTAGCTGGGCATCGCGTTTATGCTTAGCACGTGGTTTCACTAGTCGGCAAATCTTTGCCGTGCTGGTGTTATTTCTCGTGTGCCAAACACAGGTACATGCCGAGCCTGTGCGCGTCACCATTGTTCTAAGCAGCAACACAGGCGCTTATCAAGAACTGGGGAGCGAGATAAAAAATGCGCTTCCTAGAGAATATGACCTAAGGGTAATTAACGTAGGTGAGGATATTCAAGACGCTGAGTTACTCATCGCTGTAGGTATGAAAGCAGCCGAGGCGGTTGCTCAAAATGATAAGCCCACGCTCAATGTCTTGCTCCCACGAGCGGGATTCGAGAAGTTGAAGCGAGCTCCGTCATCAAGTTATTCCGCCATCTTCATGGATCAGCCGATGCAGCGTCAATTGGCTTTGATCAAAGCAGTCCTCCCTAAAGCCACTTCCATTGGCGTACTGTATGACACTCCCTCTGCCGAGCTCGATAGTTTGAGAAAACTGTCGAGTACGATGCATTTTGGCTTACGGGAACAAAAGGTGGGGCAGCAACAATCTCTAGCAGGCGCGCTGTCAGATTTGTTGCGGGTGAGTAATGTCTTGTTGGTACTACCGGATAACAATGTCTATCGCTCAGACACCATACGCAATATTTTGCTCGAGACTTATCGCGCTCAAGTACCAGTGGTGGGTCTGTCTGAAAATTATGTTCGTGCAGGGGCGTTGTGTGCGATCTACAGCACGCCGCAGCAAATTGCATATCAAGCCGCAGAAGCAATCGAGGGCTTCGCTGATACGGGCAGGTTGCCTGCGCCTCAATACACCAAAGAATTCGACATATCGGTCAACACGCAAGTGGCTCGCTCACTTGGTGTACCAGTCAGAGACGCAGTGAAACTGCGCGTGGAAGTCAGGAGGAGGCAATGAGAAAGCAAGGAATTGAGAATCAGGCACTGATTGTCGCCTTGTTACCTGTTTTGATATTCGCATTATTATTAGAGAGCCATTTCATCTACACACGCATCGGGGAGATGGATCGCGCACTGTTCGATAGAGCGAAATTGATCGTGCGTCAACTGGCCTCATCCAGCGAATATGCGGTGTTCTCAGGCAACTTAAGTTTGCTGCAGCAACAGGTCGATGTCGCTCTTTCGCAGCCAGATGTGAATGCTGTCGTTGTTCTAGATGCATCAGGAAGCTACTTGGCTGGTTCTGGGAACTCTAAAGACTATAGCGCGATCATCAAGCAGGCTGAAGCGGTTGAAGATCAGCGGATATTGAGTGTGCGGCAACCCATCACCGCGACTCAGATCCAATTGGATGATGCGCTAGGTGTCGAAAAAGGAATGAGAAAACCTTTGGGTTCGGTCATCCTAGTGATGAGCAAAGGCAGGCTCAAGTCAGAAAAGTTTCAGATGCTGATGCTGAATATTTTGCTTACCGTTTTGGTGATGGGATTGGCGGTGTTGGTCGCCCTACGTGTCTCTCATCGCATCACGCATCCAATCATGGGAATACGTACTGCAGTGAATAGGATCGGTGCAGGACGCTTGGATACGCGCATCGGCGAAACACATGTACAAGAGTTAAATGAGCTAGCACAGGGCATCAACGAGATGGCGCAGCAGCTCGATATTCAGCGCGAGACCTTACAGCAGCGTATCGATGAAGCCACGCAAGAGATGCGTGTGAAAAAAGAAGAGGCGGAGAAGGCCAATTTCGACAAGACACGCTTCCTTGCGGCTGCCAGTCATGATTTGCGCCAGCCCATGCATGCGATGGGCTTATTCATGGGGGAGTTGAGTAATCGCATCGATACACCAGAGCAGCGTAAGATCGTGGAAAAAGTGGAGGAGTCGGTCGAGGCGATGTCCGGATTGTTGGATTCACTATTGGATATCTCTAAGTTGGATGCGGGTATCGTCGTGCCACAAGTGCAAGAGTTCGCTATTGATGCTTTGCTCAATAGATTGGCCCAAGATTTTTCACCCATAGCTTTGAAAAGGTCTATCACCTTCAGAATACATTCCATCGAGGCCACAGTGTTGAGTGACCAGATATTGTTGGAGCGCATTCTGGCCAACTTGATCAGCAATGCGATTCGTTATGTTTCGCAGAATGGCATCGTGATAGTGGCTTGCCGCAAGCGCGGTGAGCATATCCGTATCGAAGTCAGAGATAATGGTCCGGGCATACCCGCTGCTGAGCAACAGAACATCTTCAAAGAATTCGTTCAGTTGGCCAACAAGGCGCGTGACCGTAGCAAGGGCTTGGGCTTGGGTTTAGCTATCGTGGACCGTTTGTCCAAACTATTGAAACATTCAGTTACGCTCAGGTCTACGCCGCAACAGGGTGCCACCTTTGCCATTGAAGTTCCTAGAGTGCCTACCGTACATGAGCTATTGGCAGAGGGAGCTACAGTTAAATCCGAATCGAGTGCTCTCTCTAATGAGTATGCTGGCCTCAACGTGTTAGTGGTGGATGACGATGAGTTGGTGCGCAACAGTACTTCAGGTTTGCTCACATCTTGGGGATGTCAAACTAGAGTAGCGGGAAGTTTGGCGGAGGTACGGCAGATTTCTCCGGACGTCCATTTCGATCTCATCGTATGTGACTATCGTTTGCCAGACGGTGATGGTTTGGCGTTGGCCGACTGGATTGATACCCATTGTGAGACCAAACCAGCATTCATCCTTATCAGCGGAGATACATCACCAGAAGTCTTGCAAAGAGTCGTAGCACAAGGCCATCACCTGCTACACAAACCAGTCAGACCCGCCAAGTTGCGCTCTATGTTGTCGTTCGTTTTGAAGGGGGAGGCACGCTAGCTCAGTTTGCTGCGAGTTTACCCAGGGCTGCCTTGTCGACTATCTCGATGTGTTCGCGTCCCAACAGCAACCATCCCTGATCGGAGAATCCCTTCAAGAGTCGACTCACCATCTCCCGCGCACTACCGAGTTCATCGGCTAATGCTTGATGGGTCGAATGGATCGGACTTTCCTTGGTGATGAGCAGAGCCGCAAGACGTTGATCCAATTTCTGGAATGCCACTGCAGACACCAGCTGCATCAGGTCGGTGAGGCGGTCAGAGAAGAGGTGGAACACGTAGGTACGAAAGCTGGATTGACTCTCGAGCAAGACGTGGAAAGCGCTGGCAGGTAACAACAACATCTCAACATCGTGTTCGCATATACCGCGCGCTTGATAGCGAGTGTGACCAAGCAGGCAACTGCTGGTGAGGATGCAGCTTTCGCCTGGGATGACGCGATACAGTTGCAGCTCGCGTCCATTTGCAGCCGCTTTGATGACGCGTAAACTACCCGACAAAATCAACGGAAAACCTTGGCAGGCTTGGTTCTCATCGAAAACAGTCGTACCTGCGGGCAACGACATCACCATCGTCTGTGACAGCAATTCATCTAACTTTGATGCCGGCAGTTCAGTCAACATCGGATAGTGCTGCAACAGACGAAGACGTGTGTCGCTATTTAACATTTTCACTCTGGACGCATGTGTGGGAACAAGATCACATCGCGGATGTTGGCGCTATCGGTGAGTAACATCACGAGGCGGTCGATACCGATACCCTGACCAGCGGTTGGCGGTAATCCAAACTCGAGTGCGCGCACGAAATCAGCATCTTTGAACATCGCCTCTTCATCTCCCGCATCTTTTGCAGCGACTTGTGCATCGAAGCGCGCTTCCTGGTCTTCTGCATCGTTCAATTCCGAGAAGCCATTGGCGATCTCACGCCCGACGATGAACAGCTCAAAACGTTCGGTGATTTCAGGGTTGGCGTCACTGCTACGTGCCAATGGGGAAACTTCAACTGGGTAGTCGATGATGAAAGTAGGTTCGAATAGATGCGCTTCAGCCAGCTCCTCGAATAGCGACAACTGCAAACCGCCCACCGCATCCTTGGGGTTGTACTTGGCTTTCAGATCCTTCAGTTGGTTGACCAAGAAGGTGCGGTCATTCAACTGTGCATCAGTGAACTGCGGATGGAATTTCTGTACCGCTTGCACCATGCTGAGGCGATGGAAGGGTTTGCCCAAATCGAGCTCTTTTCCCTGATAACTAATGACCGTCGTGCCCAACACCTTGAGTGCCACTTCGGCAAACAACTTTTCGGTGAATCCCATCAGATATTTGTAATCACGATACGCTTCGTAGAACTCGATCATGGTGAACTCGGGGTTGTGGCGCGTAGAGACCCCCTCGTTGCGGAAGTTGCGGTTGATCTCGAACACTCTCTCGAATCCGCCCACGACCAGACGTTTCAAATACAGTTCGGGCGCGATGCGCAGATACATCTTCATGTCCAACGCATTGTGATGCGTCTCGAAGGGTTTAGCCGATGCACCACCAGGGATGGGATGCATCATGGGGGTCTCGACTTCGAGGTATCCGTGGCGAATGAAGAATTCGCGTATCGCCTGAATGATCTTGGTACGTGCGAGGAAAACCTTGCGCGAATCATCGTTGGTGATGAGGTCTAGATAACGCTGGCGATACTTCTGTTCTTGGTCGGTCAAGCCATGAAATTTCTCGGGCAGAGGACGCAGTGATTTGGTCAGCAAACGAATCTGTGTGACACGCACCGACAACTCATTGGTCTTGGTTCTGAAAAGCACGCCGACTGCACCAAGGATGTCGCCCAAGTCGTAATGCTTGAACTCGCTATGCGTTTCTTCACCGACGTTATCGTTGCTCAAGAACAACTGGATACGACCACTCATGTCCTGCACGGTGGCGAAGCTGGCTTTGCCCATCACGCGCTTCAACATCATGCGGCCTGCGACGGATACGTGAATGTGGTTGGCTTCCAACTCATCATGAGTCAGGTGACCGTACAACTTGTGCAGATCATCTGACAGATGCTCGCGCTTGAAGTCGTTAGGAAAAGCGATCCCCTTGTCGCGGATGGCCTTTAGTTTGGAGCGGCGCTCGGCAACGATCTGGTTTTCGTCTTGTACGGGAAGTGTTTGTTCAGTAGTCATGATGGTTCTCTAAAGTTAAACGCCTTGTTTCAAACTGGCTGCGATGAAGTCGTCGAGATCGCCATCCAATACCGCTTGGGTGTTGCCGACTTCATGGTTGGTGCGTAGATCTTTGATACGGGATTGGTCGAGCACGTAGGAGCGGATCTGGTGTCCCCATCCGATGTCTGACTTGGTATCTTCCAGCGCCTGTTTCTTTTCGTTACGTTTGCGCAACTCTTCTTCGTACATGCGCGACTTCAGCATGGACATCGCTTCGGCGCGATTCTTGTGTTGCGAGCGGTCGTTCTGGCATTGCACCACGATGTTGGTCGGGATGTGGGTGATACGTACCGCCGAATCCGTCTTGTTGATGTGCTGGCCACCCGCACCGGATGCGCGATAGGTATCGATGCGCAAGTCAGCCGGATTGATGTCCACTTCGATGGAATCATCCACTTCGGGATACACGAACACGCTGGAGAAAGAAGTGTGGCGGCGATTGCCGGAATCGAATGGAGACTTACGTACCAAGCGATGTACTCCGGTCTCGGTCCGCAGATGACCGTATGCATATTCGCCGCTGATCTTGATGGACGCACCCTTGATGCCTGCGACTTCACCATCGGATTGTTCAAGGATCTCGACTTGATAACCTTTGCGTTCGGCATAGCGAAGATACATGCGTAGCAGCATTGAGCCCCAGTCCTGCGCTTCCGTGCCGCCTGAACCAGCTTGGATGTCGAGGAAGCAGTTGGCAGAATCCAATTCGCCAGAAAACATGCGGCGGAACTCCATATCAACCACGATCTTTTCTGTCTGGGCTATATCCTCTGCGATGCTGTACAGGCTGTCATCGTCGTTTTCGGCGAGCGCCATCTCGATGAGTTCGGAATTATCGTTGAGGGATTGCTCGACTTTTTGCAGATTGAGCACGATGCCCTCCAGCATCTTGCGTTCTTTGCCTAACTCTTGCGAGCGTTTGCTGTCCTGCCAAACAGCAGGGTCTTCGGCTAATACGACGACTTCAGCGAGGCGATCTTTCTTCCCATCGTAGTCAAAGATACCTCCGAAGTTCAAGGTTGCGAGTGTTTAGATCTTGGATCTTGTTGGTGAGGGCGTTGAGTTGTTCGGCTTCCATGTTCTGTATTTTTTAGGCTGCTTGGAAAGGCCGTGATTATACATGGCCTGAATCGGAAACCGCTGCCAGACTTACAGGAGTAACAAGCCGAGGGCGACTCCGGTAGCAATGGCTATGAAGCCCACAGCAATGTGTTTGACAAGCGCGATGCCGCCGATGGATGCAGCCATGCCGAACTTGAAAAGCATATTCGCCAGAAAGGCGAGGGAGATGGATATGACGGCTTGTTCACTGCTTAATTTCTCCATTTGGAAAAGTCGCAGACTGGAGAGTGCGATGGCATCGACATCGGTCAGACCGGACACGATCGCAACGATATACAAGCCGCCACTGCCTGCTACGTCGGTGAGCCATGCGGCACAGAACAGCACGATTACGAACAATGCCCCAAACCCTAAAGCCGCATGTATCTCGGTCGGGTTGGATGTTTCGGGCATCGGCAACTCTCCAGTGTTCTTCAGGCGTTTCCAGTTGAACAAGGTGGCAGCCAATCCGAATAACAATCCCAAGCCCATCACTGGAGCGAGTTGTTTGAGGATGGCGGGAGAAATGATGCCGCTCACGACCATAAGCCTAACCAGAACCACTTGGCTGGCGATAAGGATGACGACGGCCGAGAGTCGTAACATGCCATCGTTGAGCTTGCTGTGCTTGGCATAGAGCAAGGTTGTCGCAGTGCTGGATACCAAACCGCCAAGGAAACCGAGAAGCGGTACGCCGTAGCGTTGCCCGGTCATACGTAAAGCGACGTATCCGGCAAGGCTCAAGCCGGAGATGAGCACGACCATCATCCATGCCTGGTAGGGATTGAAGGAACCATACGGCCCATAATTCTGGTCGGGAAGAATGGGCAGGATGACGAAAGTCAATACTGAGAACTGCAAGATGGAGACCAGATCGCGGCGAGTAAGTCGCTGGGTGATACCTTGCAATTCAGGTTTGAAATAGAGCAGGGTGGTGGTGGCAATCGCTAACATCACGGCAAGTTTGGAGAATCCGAGCCAGACTAGCACACCGAGTGAATAGCTAATAAGTAAAGCCGTGACGGTCGTGGTACCCGGGTCGTTGTTCTCGGTAGGTGCATTGATGTAGGACGCGACGATCATACCTGCGACAGATAGTAACCCGGCCATCAGCATCCAAGGCGTGCCACTCTTGTCGGCGATCAGGGCGACGAGTGTTCCGAACAGAGACACCAGAGCGAAGGTGCGTAGTCCTGCTTTCGCGGAAGGGTTACGCTCCCGCTCCATGCCAATGAGTAAGCCGATGGCAAGGCTGGTCAGGAACTGCGGCAATGCTTCGATACCATTTCCTTGTAGTCCACTGATGTCCATGTTTCACCTCATGAGCAATGACGAACGATGAGTTGGAGACACTCGTTGCCATTGTATTCGTTGATGCTCAAACTGAACACAGCATGGATGCTTTCCGGCAAGGGGGCGATAGAAAAAAAATGGATCGCTTCGATACTGCCCGTACTTGTCCCCAGTTTTAATTTAAGGTGTTTTTCGCCGACGATGCGTTGGCTGAGTACACGGAACTCCCCTTCAAACAGGGGTTCTGGGAATCCTTGTCCCCAAACTTGTTGTTGCAGCGAGCGGGCGATGGGAAGCGTGAATTCATCTGTTTTCAGGCTTCCATCCGTCACGATAGTCTTTACCAGCGATTCCTTGTCGATCAGTTCTTGCGTTACCGTTTCAAAGGCCATACGAAAATTGTTCAGATCATTTTCGCGGACACTGAGTCCAGCCGCCATGGCATGTCCGCCGAACTTCAAAATGATATCGGGGTGTCGCTTCGACACTAGGTCGAGTGCATCTCGCAGGTGTAGACCAGCGATGCTGCGCCCAGAGCCTTTGAGTTCGCCGTGAGTTGAGTGGGCGAATGCGATGACGGGTCGATGGAACTTATCTTTCATGCGCGAGGCGAGGATGCCGATGACACCTTGATGCCAATCTTCGTTGAACAGAGTGAGCGAGTTGCTATCTGCTGGGTTGAAAGTATCGAGGGCTGAGAGGGCGGTGTCCTGCATGTCCGCTTCGATACTACGACGCTCGTGATTGAGTTTGTCCAACTTGGCGGCGATCTCATTCGCTTCATTCTCATCGTCGGTGAGAAGGCAACGTATGCCTAGGCTCATATCATCCAACCTACCTGCTGCATTCAGGCGCGGGCCGACGACGAAGCCCAATTCGTATGATGAAACTTGTGCGGGTGACTTGCGTGCCACTTGCAACAATGCACGCATCCCTGCACTACAGCGTCCCGCACGGATGCGTTGCAAACCTTGTTGGACGAGGATACGGTTGTTGCTGTCTAGTTTGACCACGTCTGCCACCGTGCCGAGTGCGACTAGGTCGAGCAGATTGCCTAGGTTGGGTTCGGTCTTACTTTCGAACATCCCACGTTTGCGCATCTCCGCGCGTACTGCCATCAACACGTACAACATCACACCGACACCCGCAAGATTCTTACTGGGAAAATCGCAGCCGTGCTGATTAGGATTCACGATGCACTGGGCATCAGGTGTTGTATCACCGGGCAAGTGGTGGTCGGTGACCAACACTTGCATGCCAAGGTGTTGCGCTTCTGCTACGCCTTCCACGCTGGCGATACCGTTGTCCACAGTCAGTAATATATCGGGCGTCGATTCTTTCGCTAGGCGAACGATCTCGGGGGTCAATCCGTAACCGTATTCGAAACGATTCGGCACGATGAAATCGACATGAGCGCCAAGTGCGCTCAATCCGCGCACCCCAACGGCACAAGCCGTTGCACCATCTGCGTCGTAGTCAGCCACAATCAATATCTTTTTCTTATCGGCGATGGCATCGGCCAGCAGGCTTGCCATTTTTTCAGCATTCGTGAGTTGCTTGAATGGCAATAGATGCTGGATGTCAGTATCGAGTTCGCTGGTGTTTTCTATACCTCTTGCGGCATAGATGCGAGCCAGCAACGGCGCGATGCCAGTAGCTTCAAGACTGGCCGCAATGACTGAAGAATAGTGGCGTTGGATGATCTTGCTCATAAGTCGCGCCAGTGTAGCAGAGGGGTGGTCGTCTTTTGAGGTCAGTTCGGGTAGAATGCCGCCCACTTTTTATACGACACAGGCACTCATCGTGGCATTGATAGTTCAGAAATACGGCGGCACTTCCATGGGCAGCCCCGAGCGCATCAAAAACGTTGCGAAGCGCGTTGCAAAATACAAGGCGCAAGGACATCAAATCGTGGTCGTAGTATCGGCCATGAGTGGTGAGACCAATCGCCTGATCGCCTTAGCCAAAGAGATACAAGCGCATCCGGATCCGCGTGAACTGGATGTCGTCATCTCTACGGGCGAGCAAGTCACTATCGGTCTGTTGGCGATGGCATTGAAAGATGCGGGGATGGAAGCCAAGAGCTACACCGGCGCGCAGGTGAAGATACTTACCGATAGCGCTTTCACCAAGGCACGCATCGTCAGCATCGACGAACAAAGTATCCGTACCGACCTCGCCAACGGCAATGTGGTCGTAGTTGCGGGCTTCCAAGGGATGGACGAGGCGGGCAACATCACTACGCTAGGTCGTGGTGGTTCGGATACCACGGGCGTCGCTATCGCCGCTGCGTTGCGTGCGGATGAGTGCCAAATCTATACCGACGTTGACGGTGTGTACACCACTGACCCGCGTATGGTGCCGGAAGCACGTCGGCTGAAGAGCATCACGTTCGAAGAGATGTTGGAGATGGCGAGCTTGGGTTCTAAGGTCTTGCAGATACGCTCGGTCGAGTTCGCTGGAAAATATAAAGTCAAATTGCGCGTACTCTCCAGTTTCACTGATGAGGGCGAAGGTACGCTGATCACATTCGAGGAAGGTAATAAAATGGAACAGGCAATCATCTCTGGTATCGCGTTCAATCGCGATGAGGCAAAGATCACCGTTATTGGCGTGCCTGACAAACCAGGCATCGCTTATCAGATTCTGGGGCCAGTTTCCGATGCCAATATCGATGTGGATATGATCATCCAAAACGTTGGTGTGGATGGCACGACAGATTTCTCCTTTACAGTTCACCGTAATGAGTTCAATAGGGCGATGGACATCCTCAAGAATAAAGTGCAGCCACATATCGGTGCGCGAGATGTGGTAGGGGATAACAAAGCAGCCAAGGTTTCAGTCGTTGGTGTGGGCATGCGTTCTCATGTTGGCATCGCTAGCAAGATGTTCCGCACATTGGCGGAAGAGGGCATCAACATCCAGATGATATCGACCTCTGAGATCAAAATTTCCGTCGTCATCGACGAGAAATATCTGGAGCTTGCAGTGCGCGTATTGCATAAATCTTTCAATCTAGAGCAAGAAGACGCATAAATCGTTTGACCACCTAGGCTCGAATCAGTATCATTCGCGGCCTTCGGAGAGGTGGCCGAGTGGTCGAAGGCACGCCCCTGCTAAGGGCGCATCTGGGCAAAACCCGGA
>Ga0074196_10395_pt1 | contig 19414 bp, 18 predicted proteins | sample EPASupsiteSAE300_FD_64214 | JGI IMG/M metagenome (GOLD analysis project Ga0074196, IMG submission 64214) | Bioremediated contaminated groundwater from EPA Superfund site, New Mexico - Sample SAE3-00 | ecosystem: Environmental > Aquatic > Deep subsurface > Groundwater > Contaminated ... | reverse complement strand
CTGTGATCATCTCGCCTGCACGTGAGGCAGCCATCATCAATGGCACGGAGGTCGAGCGCGGAGGCAAGTATGGTGATGCGGAACTGACTGTGGTGAATGAGACTTGTGTGGTATTGATGGGCCCGCAAGGCCGTCAGGTCATGCATATGTTCCCGACGGTGAACATGACCAAGAACGAACTCGCCTGTGTAAAGCGTCACGGAATGCAACCGATTATCAAGGCGCAGGCGGCTAAATCGGTTAATCGCGGAATAAAAAAGAAACCTCGGGCGAAGAAAACTCCAGTAGTTTGCGCCCCTGAAGCAATCAAGGATGGGAGTAATAAATGAAGCGAATATTCATCTTGCTGTTTATGTTGTTTCTTTCCGCGTGCGCCTCTAGCGGATCCAAGCAGGCAGTAAAGAACGAGATCAAAGCGCAGATGGATATTGCCGCCAAGAACTCGGCTGAACCCAGTAAACAAGAGGAAGTGAACAATGCCTTATTGCCGCCTCTGGTAGCGCCAAACGAAAAAGTGGATGCGGCACCCGTCGAAGCCAAGTTCGATTTGGCTGTGAGCAATACGCCGGCTCAACAGGTCTTTATGGCGATTGTCACGGGCACTCGCTATAGCATGTTGCTACACCCTGAAGTCAGCGGCAATATTTCACTGAATCTGAAAGATGTGACCGTGTTTGATGCGCTGGAAGCGATCCGCGAGATGTACGGCTACGAATACAAGATGGATGGCAATCGTATCTACATCCAGCCACTCGGATTGCAGACGCGAATTTTCCAAGTGAACTATTTGACTGGTCAGCGCGATGGGAAATCTAATCTGCGCGTAGCTTCTGGCTCTGTTGCCGATTCGGCAGTAGGTAGTACAGGAACCGCCAATGCTACGACAGCATCGAATACTACCAACCGAGATAGCAGCAAGGTGAGCATGACCTCCAAGTCTGATTTCTGGGAAGAACTGAGCGAGGCGCTCAAGGCTATCGTTGGTGCTGAGAAGGGACGTAGTGTCGTTATCAGCCCAATGTCGGGTGTGATCGTCGTTCGAGCCATGCCAGAAGAGATGAAGAATATCGCTGCGTATTTGAAGGCCTCGCAGATATCCATCGAGCGCCAAGTCATCCTTGAGGCGAAGATCGTCGAGGTTCAATTGAACGACTCTTTCCAGTCGGGCGTAAACTGGGCGGCCTTTGCCAACGGGGCTGCCAAACGTGCAAGTGGGGGGATGATCACCTCGGGAAGTACATTGACCACAGCCACGGGAACCGTACTGTCGAATCCGGTGCTTTCTTCGATACCAGGGGCGGATCTTATGGCAAATGCTGCGACAGTCCTACCGACTGGGGCGGTTGCCGGAACGATGTTCGGCTTGGCATTCCAGACCAGCAACTTTGCGGCGCTGCTTAATCTGTTGGAATCACAAGGCGACGTGCATGTGTTGTCGAGTCCTCGCATCGCGACTTTGAACAATCAAAAAGCGGTACTCAAAGTAGGTACTGACGAGTTCTTTGTCACCGAAGTTACGGGCGGTACACAAGGCGCGACTGGAGTCGCGGGTACTGCACCCTCAGTCAAGGTGCAGCCCTTCTTCTCAGGTATCGCACTTGATGTGACTCCGCGTATTGATGAGAACGATGACATCATTTTGCATGTCCACCCATCGGTCAGTACGGTCTCTACGGTGAACAAGACGGTCAATCTAGGTTCGTCCGGTGGCACATCTAACATATATAACCTGCCATTGGCTTCCAGCTCGGTTTCGGAAACGGACAGTATCGTGCGTGCAAGAGGCGGCCAGATCGTGGTGATTGGTGGTTTGATGCGTCAGGCGTCGTTTGATGATCGTTCTGGGATGCCAGGATTACCGAAATCGATATTTGGCCAGGTCAGTCAACGCACTGAGAAGCGTGAGCTGGTAATCATGATCAAACCAACTGTCGTGAATAGCGATAAAGATTGGTCGGAAGATATCACGCGTAGTCGCGACCGTATCAACAGCATGTCCCGTTAAGAATGTACCTGAGTCACTTTGGACTGCGTGAAGTTCCGTTTTCACTGACGCCGGATACAAGCTTTTTCTTCGCCTGTACGAACTACCAGGAAGGACTTAACACCCTGCTCGTTGCGGCTCGCAATGGCGAGGGGTTCATCAAGATCACGGGTGAGGTGGGCAACGGCAAGACACTACTGTGTCGCAAGTTCCTCGCCACGCTCAACCAAGGCAGGCAGGCGACCACGCTCATTGGTACCCAAGACGAGCAAACAGAAGCTAAGTCGGGCCTGCATTTCGTCACTGCCTATCTTCCCAATCCTTATCTTGAGCCGCGTAGCCTGTTGATGGCGCTGGCAGATGAGTTTCGCATCGATCTTGAAGGCAACGTTGACCAACATCAACTGTTGAAAGAGATCACCCGCGCTTTGCTTAACTTCGCACGCGAAGGAAAGCGCGTTTTGGTTTGCCTTGATGAAGCTCAGGCGATGCCATTGGAAAGTATGGAAGTGTTGAGACTTCTGACCAATCTTGAGACAGAGAAGCGCAAATTACTTCAGGTCGTGCTGTTCGGTCAGCCAGAGTTGAATGATCATCTTCGGCATCATTCCGTACGTCAATTGCGCCAGCGCATCAGTTTCCAATATGAGTTGAAAGGCCTGCGAGCGGATGAGTTGGAACGCTATTTGCGTCATCGATTAGCCGTCGCGGGTTACGCGGGTGACACGCTGTTCAATAAATACGCCGTGGCCAAATTGCATCGGATCACCCGTGGAACACCTCGGTTGATCAATATCGTGGCACATAAGGCATTGATGCTCGCCTTCGCTGAAGGTAGGCAACAAATTACCGGCAAACATATTTCCCTCGCGGCAACGGACACGCCAGAAGTGCGTCGAGACTGGCTGCCTTGGGCGCTGTTCGGAGGCGTGGTTGCTGTCGCCGCACTTGCCGTTGTCTGGTTAACATTACAATGAGTTTGATCAATCAAGTCTTGAACCATCTGGAGCAGCGCGGGGCACACACTTCGCCTAACCAGACGCAAATACGTGCCGTTCCTCCATTGGTGGAAAGAAAATGGACCAAGCCGATGTTGTGGGCATTCGCAGGTTTACTTGTAATCATGGCGGCTTGGTTATGGTCTAGTTCGCTACGATTAAAATCAGAGCAGAATCCTGTAACAAGCCAAGTTGTTGCGGCTGCGATTCCTTCAGTACCAGATGGGTTGCCTGAGGTGTCTACCTCGCCCGCTTCTAAACTTAGCTACGAATTAAGCGCAGTTCCATTACCGGAAGCATTGCGCAAACCAATAACTACCCAGGATCAATCCAAATCACAACATGCATCTACGGGTGTGCCCACCGTCCAACCGGCTTCCAAGCCAAGCAAGCCGTCAGTATCAATACCCACTGTTGTAACAGCTCCAGCGGTTACGGAAATACCGCTTAAGCAAGTTAGTCGCACTCAACAAGCCGATGCGGAATTTCGCAAGGCCTTGGCATTGCAGCAACAGGGTCATGTGGCCGAGGCCTTGGCAGGATATGAGGCAGCATTGAAATTAAATGCGCAGCAAGACAGCGCGCGCTTGGCTTTTGCAGCGTTGTTGATGGAAAGTAAGCGGACAGCCGATGCGGAAAGAATATTGCAGGAAGGCTTGAAGATCAGACCCACCCAGCTGGTTTTTAGCATGAGTCTGGCCAGAGTCCAAGTCGAGCGTAGCCAGATGGATCAAGCACTGAAAACGATGCAAGTTAATCTGCCGCAGGCGGAGGGGAGGGCTGATTATCAGGCCTTTTATGCAGCATTGCTGCAACGTCAAGGTCGTCATAAAGAGGCAGTCGATCATTATCAGATCGCCACACAGTTGGCACCCAATAGCGGTGTGTGGCTAATGGGATTGGCCATCTCATTGCAAGAAGTGCAACGTAGCGAAGATGCAAAAGCCACTTACCGAAAGGCTTTGGCTACTCAAACGTTGAGCCCGGAACTGACGGCCTTCGTCGAACAGAAATTAAAGGGTTTCTAATTCCTCTCATGGTGCGGTAGTGTCCGCGCCACTACCCAAGCACTCACTTCCCTTGCGCCTGCTTGTTTAAGCGTATGCGCCAGCTCTCCCAGTGAAGCCCCCGTCGTCATTACATCATCAACGATTGCCACATGCTTTCCATGCACATCAGAGCACATGCAGAAGGCCGCGCGAATATTCTTGTCGCGCTCTTTCCAGGGCAAAGAAGATTGTGGCGGCGTGTCACGTACGCGCTGGCATGCGTCAGTGAGGAATGAGATGTCGAGTCGGTTCGAGATTCGGGTTGCCAACAGTTGTGACTGATTGAAGCCGCGCTCGCGTAATCGTGTCGGGTGTAGTGGCACGGCAATGATGCAGTCAGGTTTGGTCGTGATGTGGGATGCCAACTCGTCTGCAAGGAAATCGACCAAGATAAGGCGTTCGTGGAACTTCAGTGCCTTGATGAGCTGGTCCACGGGAAAGCTGTAGCTGAATGCCGCGACTGTATGATCGAAAGCGGGCGGATGTTGCAAACATCTACCGCAAACTTCACCTGCGGGTGTTGGTAAGGCGCAGCTCGGGCAGTGTGCTGTCGACAAGCGCGGCAACTCCGCATTGCAAGCTTTGCAACACAAGCCATCACGGTTCAACGCGCCACACAGAAAACAAGGTTGCGCGGGCAGCAGGCGTCCAAATTTCGAGCCGATGTTAAGTAAATGCTGCGATAAAATAGACAAGTCGTTCCAGTCCTGAATCAAGGGGCGGGGTTCGTTTCCTCATTCTAATAGCAGGTCATCCATCTTATGCAAACTCAAACCGTCGAATTCGTCCGCCCCGTCAAGCCCAAGACCACACCGCAACGCTGGAGCGTGGAGGCGGTCGAGGCCTTGTTCAAGCTGCCGTTCTCAGATTTGATGTTCCGTGCGCAACAGATCCATCGTGAGCACTTCGACCCGAACGCGGTGCAGCTATCGACATTGCTGTCCATCAAGACGGGCGGTTGTTCCGAAGATTGCGGCTACTGTCCGCAATCCGCCTTCCACGACGCGGGGGTCGAGAATCGCAAGATGTTGGAGGTGAGCGAAGTGGTGAGGGCGGCCAAGGCAGCGCAAGAAGCGGGTGCGGATCGCTTCTGTATGGGCGCAGCATGGCGTGAGCCTTCCAAGGAAGACATGGAATCCGTGGTGGAGATGGTGAAGGCCGTACGCGGCTTGGGTATGGAGACCTGTGCCACCTTGGGTATGTTGAACGATGAGCAGACAGAGCAACTGCGCCAAGCTGGTCTCGACTACTACAACCACAACCTCGATACCTCGCCCGAATTCTACGGAGACATCATCAGTACCCGTGACTATCAAGATCGTCTCGACACCTTGGAACGTGTGCGCAAAGCTGGCATGCATGTGTGCAGCGGCGGCATCGTCGGCATGGGTGAAGACTTGACGCAACGCGCGGGTCTCGTCGCGCAACTCGCCAATATGGAACCCTATCCTGAAAGTGTGCCGATCAATAATCTGGTGAAAGTCGAAGGTACACCGCTGGCCGACACGGCAGACATCGACCCGCTCGACTTCGTGCGCACCATCGCCGTTGCACGCATCACCATGCCAACCGCGCGTGTGCGTCTCTCCGCAGGTCGTCAGCAGATGAGTGATGCCATCCAAGCGCTGTGTTTCTTGGCAGGTGCCAATTCCATCTTCTACGGCGATCAATTACTGACTACGGGCAATCCGGATGTGGAGCGTGATCGAGCGCTAATGGATAAGTTGGGTTTGTATCCGTTTGCGGAAAAAAATAATTAGCCACAGAGGACACAGAGTGCACAGAGAAAGGAAAATCAGAGCGCTTCATTCTCTGTGATCTCTGTGTACTCTGTGGCAAACAATGCTTTTTTCTGAATTACAAGATGAACTGAACGAACGCGCGGCGCAAGGTTTGTTGCGCACACGTCGCACGCTGACCACGCCGCAATCGCCGCACATCATAGTGGACGGCAAGCCTTACCTCGCCTTTTGCAGCAACGACTACCTCGGCCTAGCGAACCATCCGCAACTCATCACTGCATTGCAGCAAGGCGCTGCGCAATGGGGCGTGGGCGCAGGGGCGGCACATCTGGTGAGCGGCCACTTCGAACCACATCATCAGCTCGAACAACAACTCGCCGCCTTCGTTGGCAAACCTTCCGCGCTACTCTTCTCGACGGGTTACATGGCCAACTTGGGGGTGGTGCAGGCGCTGGTGGGCAAAGGCGATACGGTGTTCGCCGACAAACTCAATCACGCCTCGCTCAATGATGCGATGTCGCTGTCACGTGCTAGTGTGAAGCGCTATCGGCATGGCGACATGGCCCAGCTAGCCACGTCGCTTGAACAGACAAAGAGTGGGCGCAAGCTCATCATCACCGATGCTGTCTTCAGTATGGATGGCGACATCGCGCCGCTGCGCGAGATGTTGGCGCTGTGCGAACAGCATGATGCTTGGTTGTATGTGGATGATGCGCATGGTTTTGGGGTGTTGGGTGCGCAGGGGCGAGGTTCGCTGTCACATTTTGGTATCGCTTCTGACCGCATCATCTACATGGCGACGCTAGGTAAAGCGGTTGGCGTGTCGGGTGCATTCGTCGCGGCAGAGCAGGTGGTCATCGATACGCTCGTCAATCACGCCAACAGCTACGTCTACACCACGGCGACGCCTCCTGCTTTGTCGAGTGCCTTGCTACAAAGTGTGCAGTTGATCGAGCAGGGCGAAGAACGACGCGCGCATCTCTTGCATCTGGTCGCAAGATTACGCAGCGGTTTGGCGGGTTTGCCTTGGGCGTTGATGGAATCGGATACGGCGATCCAACCATTACTCATCGGTGACAATCAGCGCGCATTGGAATTGAGCGCAGCCTTGCGCGAGCGAGGTATCTGGGTCGCCGCTATTCGCCCTCCCACCGTACCTCAAGGCACAGCGCGTCTGCGCATCACCCTGTCTGCCGCGCATACAGAAGCCGATGTGGAAAGACTCATAGGAGTGCTGCATGAGCTTGCATGTTGAGACGATAGGGGGGGGCGCGCCTCTCGTGTTGTTGCACGGATGGGGTATGCATGGCGGAGTGTGGAGTGATGTCGCACAGAGACTGTCGCAACATTTCCAAGTGCATTGTGTAGACCTTCCCGGGTTTGGTGCGAGCACTCCATTAGCCAAGACCGATCTGGACTCACTGGTTCAAACACTGTCAGAGAATTTTATCGAGCCAGTGAATGTTTGTGGTTGGTCGCTAGGTGGCCAAGTGGCGATGCATTGGGCAGCGAGGCAGCCCAGTAAAGTGCACAAATTGATCATGGTGACGAGCACGCCCTGTTTCGCCGAGCGTGATGATTGGCTCTTCGGCATGCAAGCCGAAGTGTTGGAGAAGTTCGCTGCCGAGCTGGAACAGAATCATGCGACGACACTGCGTCGTTTCATCTCCTTGCAATTACGTGGAAGCGAGAACGAGCGCGAACTGCTGATCAAGTTGCGTGAGCAACTGTTCAGTCGTGGGGAGCTAGATATGGGTGCATTGCGCGGTGGCTTGGAGATATTGCGAGATGCGGATCAACGCAGCGAAGTGGCGGGTATCAAACAGCAGGCCTTGGTGATCGCGGGACAACGCGACAAACTGACACCTCCTGAGGCGTCTTACTATCTGGCGCAGGTCATGCCGAATGCGAAGGTTATTGAAATTGAAGGCGCGGCGCATGCGCCGTTCTTGTCGCACCCAGATATTTTCATCGAACATGTGAAGAGCTTCCTCAATGAATGAATTCGAGATAGATAAAAAACAAGTGCGCCGCGCGTTCAGTCGTGCGGCGACGCAATACGAAGCTTCCGCTGTATTGCAACGCGAGGTGTGCATCCGTATGTTGGAGAAGCTCGATTACATCTTGCTAAAACCAGCGCGTTTGCTGGATGTGGGGAGCGGTACGGGATGGGGTACACGCCAACTCGGTGAGCGTTATCCTAAGGCGGACATTACTTCGCTCGATATCGCACTGGGTATGTTGCAGGTGTCGCGTGGCACGTCGAGCTGGTGGAAGAAGCTGTTCGCAACACCGCGTGAGAGTTACCTGTGCGCCGATGTTGAGGCGCTGCCTATCGCAAGCAATAGTGTCGAGATGGTGTGGTCGAATCTGGCGTTGCAATGGTGTAACGATCTACCGGTGACCTTTGTCGAGTTGAATCGCATCCTTAAGACCGAAGGCTTGTTGATGTTCTCCACTTTTGGGGTGGATACCTTGCACGAGTTGCGCGTTGCTTTCGATGGCGTGGATGATTACAACCACGTGAATCGTTTCGCCGACATGCACGACATCGGAGACATGTTGGTCGCGGCGGGTTTCGCCGATCCAGTGATGGAGATGGAGAAGCTCACACTCACTTACGACGACGTGCGTGCCGTGATGCAAGACTTGAAGAGCATCGGGGCGAACAATGCGACCGCAGGGCGAGCGACGGGCATGATGGGTAAAGCGGCATGGCAACGCATCACACAGAACTACGAGAAACTGCGCCGTGATGGTAAATTGCCGGCCACGTTTGAGATCATCTACGGCCACGCATGGAAGCCTGCCCCAAAAGTGATCGAAGACGGACGCGCCATCATCAAAACGGATTTTAAGTTATGAAATACATTTTTTGCCACAGAGTTCACAGAGAACACAGAGTAAGGGGGGCGGTTTTCTCTGTGACCTCAGTGTTCTCTGTGGCTACAGGGTTTAAATGAGTTACTTCATCACTGGCACCGATACGGGAGTAGGTAAGACGCTCGTCAGCTGTGCGCTGTTACATGCTTTTGCAGCGCAGGGTAAGCGTGTGGTCGGCTTCAAACCCGTGGCGGCAGGTTGTGATGACGATGATCACAACGAAGACGCTAAACAGTTACGCGATGCCAGTACGGTGCCAGCGTCCTATGGTCAGATCAATCCCTATTGTTTCCCACATCCTATTGCGCCGCATCTGTCGGCACGCCATGCGGGTTCGCGTATCGACTTCGCCCGCATCTTCGCTTCCTTCAGCGAATTGGAAAGCCAATCGGATGTGGTTGTCGTCGAAGGGGTTGGCGGATTTTGTGTCCCCCTGAACGAGAAGCAAGATAGTGTCGATCTGACCAAGCAATTGGATATTCCCGTCATCCTAGTTGTCGGTCTGCGTCTGGGCTGTCTCAATCATGCCCTGCTGACGATGCGTGCTATTGCGGACGCGCAGATCGAATGTGCAGGTTGGGTCGCCAATGTGTTGGATGCCGATATGCCAGCGTTACAAGAGAACATCGACACTTTGCGTGAGCGCATCCCAGCGCCGCTGTTGGGTGTCGTCCCGTTCCAATCACAACCCGATGCGTGCGAAGCAGCCACTCATCTGGATATCTCTTCTCTTGTGAAACCAGAGCCCGATGTCTGAGTTCAGCATCTTTGCCGTGTTCTTGGTAGGCTTGCTCGGTGGGGTGCACTGCCTCGGCATGTGCGGCAGCATCGTCGGCATCTTCACGGCTCAAGTCCCCAAGAACACTGCGCGTTGGCCTTTTCACTTGGCTTACAGCAGTGGTCGCATCGCCAGTTATGCCGTGGCGGGTGCATTGGTCGGCGCGATCGGGCAGGCGGGCATGGTGATGCGCGATGCCGTACCTATCCAACACATCCTGTTTGCACTCTCTAGCAGCATGCTCATCTTGTTGGGACTGTATCTCGCGGGATTGTGGGGCGCAGTGCGCCGCTTGGAGCAGATGGGCGCAGGTCTATGGAAACACCTACAGCCCTTCACCACTAAATTGTTGCCGGTGAATACCATGCCACGCGCGATGGGCTTAGGGGCGTTGTGGGGTTGGTTGCCCTGTGGTCTGGTGTACAGCGTGCTTGTCACAGCCTTAGCGAGTGGGAGTGCTACACAAGGTGCGCTCATCATGGCGGCCTTCGGATTGGGTACACTGCCGAACTTGCTGGCGATCGGCTTGTTCTGGGAAAGTATCAAAGGCTGGGTGCAGTCACCGCAAGTGCGCTTGGTGGCGGGCGGGATGGTGATGGCATTCGGCCTATATGGCTTGTATAAAGTGGGCTACACCTTTGCGGTGCACGGTTGGTCAGGAGCGTGTCATGTGGCTGCGTAATCTGTTCGTCGTGTTGTTGGGTTTCACCTTGGTCGCTTGCGGTGAACCCAAGCTACCTTCGCCCTTCAAAGCCAGTGACGTCACCTCCAAATATGCGCAAGCCGATTTCCACCTTTTCGATGCGGCGGGTAAGCCGCGCAGTTTGGCGGATTATCGAGGCAAGGTGGTTGCGCTCTTTTTCGGCTACACCCATTGTCCTGATGTATGCCCGACCACGATGGCGGATATGGCGACGGTGATGGACAAGCTGGGTAAGGACGCGGACAAGGTGCAAGTGTTGTTCGTGACGGTTGACCCAGAGCGCGATACGCGCGAACTGCTGGCGCAATATCCGCCTGCCTTCTATCCGACCTTTATCGGATTGTCGGGTGATGCGGCCGCAACAGAGCAAGCCAGCAAAGCTTTCGGTATCTTCTATCAGAAACAACCGACCAAGAGTGGCAGCTACACCGTGGATCATTCTGCGGGTACTTATCTGATCTCTCCCTCGGGCAAGACGATTTTGCTGTCTCCTTTCGCACAACCACCTGATGTCATGTTGCAAGACATTCGATTGTTATTGGCGTTGAAATGATTGACCTGAGAAAAATGTTTGGTTTCGAAATAAATGAGCAAAACCTGCCCATTCGTCGAGAACAACTGCGCGCACGCATAGAAAGATACCCCTCTATGCTAAGCGCACAAGTCTTCATTGAGGCTTTGCTTGTGATGCTGATGTGGGGGGAAGTGGCCTCCCATCACTTGATCGCATGGCTAGCATTGGCCATAAGTGTCCACTTTATCGAGGGCGTGCAATGGGGGAAGTATAAGGATCGCCTCAACACGTTACAGGACTGCCATCGTTGGGATACGTTATTTAGGTGGCATACATCGTTAGGGGCTAGCTCTTGGGCGGTCGGATGGTATGTGATGTACGTACCTGGAAATCTATTTTTGCAGACTGTGATGATTGCAGTAGCAATGGGATTGTCGTCTGGGGCATTGACCGTTAATCCGACCCATCGTACCTCTTTCTTCATTTATTTGCCCATACTACTTATTCCTCTCATCGTTATGTTGGCGTTGGAGAATGATAAGACGCACTGGTTCTTGGTGGTGGTATTGTTGACGCTAGCACTATTCCTCAGTGATGCAGGGTTGCGTTTGATGGATATTTTTGAGACTTCAATTCGTCGGCATGTAGAAAAAGAGGCTCTATTGCAGGAGTTGCGTGTTCGCGAGGAAGAGCTCGCCAAAGCACTTGAAGTCGCTGAACAGGCCAACCGCGCCAAGTCAAAGTTCCTCGCTGCCGCCAGTCATGATCTGCGCCAACCCTTGCAGGCGATGCGCTTGTTCACTGAAGCCCTGCAAGATGTCGCCAAAGAGCCGGAGAGTCAGCGCTTGGCGGGGCAGATCGGTAAGTCGGTGAATGCCCTTGTCGACATGTTCGACGAACTGCTCGATGTATCGCGCCTTGATGCGGGCATCATCCAGCCGCGCTGGCAGCACTTTGAATTGTTCGACCTGTTCGATCATCTGTATGTGGATTTCGAACCCTTAGCCAAGGTGAAGAGGCTGACATTGGAGTTGCCCTACTGTAACGAGAAGGGGGTGAATGGATCGCAGTGCGACGCCATTGTCTATAGCGACCCCTTCTTGTTGGAACGCATGATGCGCAACCTCGTCTCCAATGCCATCCGCTATACCGACAAAGGCATGATCGAGGTGACGTGCCGTTGCACGATTGATGAAGTCAAAATCGCAGTAAAAGACACAGGTATCGGTATACACCCTGAAGTATTGCCGCACATCTTTGAAGAGTATTACCAAGCGGACAATCCGCATCGGGATCGTCGCAATGGCTTGGGCTTGGGCTTGGCTATCGTGCGTCGCGTGGAAGAATTGCTCGGGTATCGCGTGGAGGTGGAATCGACACCCGGGCAAGGTTCGGTCTTCAGATTCTCGCTGCAGAAAGGTGATGCCGCCTTACTGGCACGTCCTTACGTCATCACGCAAACACGCCAAGATGTCAGCAACAAGGTCATCGCGTTTGTCGAGGACGATGCCGACATCCGCGAGTTCACGGTCGAAATCATGCAGGAATGGGGTTGCCGAGTGTTCGCAGGGGAGAGTGCAGCGGCTGTGTTGCGTCAGTTGGATGCGGTCGCCCTCAGGCCCAATCTGTTGGTCTGCGATTTCCGTTTGCCCGATAATCAAACCGCGCTGGATGTGATGCGGCAGATGCGCGAATATTGGGGAGACCTGCCCGTGCTGGTCGTCACTGGTGATACAGGGGCGGAACCCTTGCAGGCCATCCAAAAGAGCGGTGCAAGCTTGTTGCACAAACCGATCGCTCCTACACGTCTGCGCTCCATGATGTTCCTAGCCATGCAGGGTGCTGACAAGTCGCAGTGAATGGTATGATGGCGCGCGATGAAATCGGAGAGAATTGTATGAAGATCAAAGTACTGCTGGTAGATGACCACGCTCTATTCCGTGACGGGATGCGCTATGTCTTGCAGCAGCTCGCCGATGAGGTCGAGATACTCGATACGGGCAACTTCAACGAAGCGATCCAACTGGCTCAGGCCAATCCCGATATCGATCTCGCGCTGCTCGACCTGAACATGCCTGACAGCGAAGGTGTGCCTTCCCTGCAACATTTCCATCAGCGCTTCCCGGAGATTCCGCTCGTCATCGTTTCTGGCTCGGACCAGCGTGATGATATCGAGAACGTCATGAACCTAGGGGCGATGGGTTTCATCTCCAAGATGTCTGCCAGCAAGGTGATGTTGTCTGCCCTGCAGATCGTTTTGGACGGTGGTGTGTATGTTCCTCCACAACTGTTGCAACAAGCCGTGGCGAAATTGGAAGTAGGGCAGGCACTCTCTGATAAACGGAGTCAGCGTGCCAGCAAGTACGGGCTCACCCCACGTCAATCCCAGGTATTGCAATTGATGGGTGACGGACTCAGCAACAAAGATATCTCGAAACAACTCGATCTTGCAGAAGGTACGGTCAAGATCCACATCGCCGCCATCTATCAGGCATTGCATGTGAGTACACGCTTGGATGCGGTCACTGCGGCGCGTCGCTTCGGCTTCATTGCTGACGACGCGCCTGAGTCTGAGCATACCAAGGAAGCCTGATGGCACTGCACGACGCTCCGCGCGCCCCTTTACCTGAAAGATTACTTGCTCTATTGCGCGAATCGCGCTGGTTGTTGTTGGTCGCTGTTGCGCTTTATCTCATTCTTATCCTATTCGGTTTTGATCGTAATGACCCTTCGTGGTCGCATACGGTGACAGCGGCTATCACCAACAATCCCGGCGGTGTGGCTGGGGCATGGCTGTCTGACATCTTGCTTTATCTGTTTGGTTTCTCTGCATGGTGGTTGGTCGTGCTGATGTTGCAGCGTGTGTGGGCGAGCTATCGCCGCATGCGCTCGGATAGCTTGTTCGATTCACGCGCACTATGGGTCTCGTTGTCGGGTTTCGTCGTCCTTCTCTTCTCAAGTAGCTCTCTGGAAGCTTTGCGTCTTTACACGTGGTCGGTCGAACTGCCATTGGCACCGGGGGGGATGTTGGGCGCTGTCTTGGGAAGCGTTTTGTCTCATGCCGTCGGATTCACCGGTGCCACCTTGTTGTTGCTTGTATTGATGGCAGTCAGCTTCAGTCTGTTCACAGGCCTCTCATGGCTGCGCTTCGTGGATTGGTTGGGGGCGGCACTAGAGACATCCTATGTGTGGGCACGCCATGCTTGGCAGACACGCCAAGACAAACGCATCGGCGCACAAGCCATGCAAGAGCGTGACGCCATCGTGGAAGAAGAGAAGAAGCGAGTAGAGGACCATCAGCCCATCCACATCGAGATGCCTGTGGTCGAAGTGCAGAAGTCCACCCGTGTGGAAAAGGAAAAACAGGTCTCTCTGTTTGCCGACATGCCGGACTCACCATTGCCGCCTTTGCATCTGCTGGATGAAGCGACACAGCAGGTCGAACTGGTCAGCGCAGACACACTGGAGTTCACCTCACGTCTCATAGAACGCAAGCTCAAGGATTTCGGTGTGAACGTGAAAGTGGTAGGTGCGTACCCCGGCCCCGTCATCACGCGTTATGAGATCGATCCCGATGTGGGCGTGAAGGGTAGTCAGATCACCAACCTCGTGCGTGACTTGGCGCGCGCGCTGTCCGTTGTCAGCATCCGCTTGGTCGAGACCATCCCCGGCAAGAGCTACATGGCATTGGAGTTGCCCAACCCGAAACGCCAGATGGTGCATCTCTCCGAGATATTGGGCTCCAAGGTGTATGCCGACATGCATTCGCCGCTCACCATGGCGATGGGTAAAGACATCTCCGGTAAGCCCATCGTGGCCGACTTAGGCAAGATGCCGCACGTGTTGGTCGCGGGTACCACAGGCTCGGGTAAGTCCGTGGGCATCAACGCCATGATCCTGAGTATTCTCTACAAATCCACGCCGCAAGAAGTGCGCTTGTTGCTCATCGATCCCAAGATGCTGGAGCTTTCAGTGTACGAAGGCATCCCGCATCTGCTGGCACCCGTGGTCACCGATATGCGCCAAGCGGCCTCTGGCCTGAACTGGTGCGTACAAGAGATGGACAAGCGATACAAGCTGATGTCGTCGCTAGGTGTGCGCAACATCGCAGGCTACAACCAACAGGTGCGCGAAGCCATCAAGGCGGGTGCGCCGCTTACCAACCCGTTCACGCTCACACCCGAGAATCCAGAGGCGCTGGAAGAGTTACCCTTCATCGTCGTGTTCATCGACGAGCTGGCCGATCTGATGATGGTGGTTGGCAAGAAGGTGGAAGAACTCATCGCGCGTCTGGCACAGAAGGCGCGCGCATCGGGCATCCATCTGGTGCTGGCGACACAACGTCCTTCCGTGGATGTCATTACCGGACTCATCAAAGCCAACGTGCCGACGCGTGTCGCGTTCCAAGTATCGAGCAAGATCGACTCGCGCACCATCCTCGACCAGATGGGGGCGGAAGCGCTGCTGGGGCAGGGCGACATGCTCTATCTACCACCGGGGACAGGCTATCCGCAACGTGTGCATGGTGCGTTCGTGTCCGACCAAGAAGTGCATCGCGTCATCGAATATCTCAAGTCGCAAGGCGAAGCCGACTACATCGACGGCGTGCTCACCTCGCTGGACGAAGCGAATGGTGAAGGTGGCGAGCTGGATGGCGGTGCGAACGCTGAGGCCGACCCGCTGTATGACCAAGCCGTCGAGATCGTGTTGAAGACACGTCGTCCTTCCATCTCCTTGGTGCAACGCCACCTGCGCATCGGCTACAACCGCGCTGCACGTCTTATCGAAGCGATGGAGAAGGCAGGGCTGGTGTCGACCATGCAATCAAACGGCAACCGCGAAGTGCTTGCGCCTGCAAGGCAGGAATAAATGATCAAAAGAATCCTTGTGGCTGCATTATGTCTGGCAGCAATAGAAGCGCACGCTGCGGCTACCGAAAAACTTAAGTCCTTCATCACGGCCACACGTTCTGCGCAGGCCAACTTTACCCAAGAAGTGCAAGACAAGAACGGAAAAGTCTTACAGTCTGCGTCCGGCACGATGCAGTTCGTGCGCCCCGGAAAATTTCGTTGGGAATACCGCAAACCTTACGCGCAACTCATCGTGGGTGATGGGCAAAAGTTCTGGATGTATGACACCGACCTCAACCAAGTCACAGTGAAGCGTTTGGACGCCGCACTGGGTAGCAGCCCTGCCGCATTGCTTTCGGGTAGTAACGAGATCGAGCGCGGATTCACCCTTTCCAACATCGAAGGACGCAATGGTTTGGAATGGCTGCAAGCAAAACCAAAATCGAATGAAACGACATTCGAGAATATCCTCATGGGGTTCAACGCAAAATCACAATTGATAGTGATGGAGCTGCATGATGCGTTCGGCAACCACACTGTGCTGCGATTCACCGAACTTCTGAACAATCCGCCGATGTCGCCGCAACGTTTCAAGTTCGTGCCGCCTAAAGGGGCGGATGTGTTGGGTGAATGATGGCCGACCTGTTCAGCTCCCACCAACCCGCTGCCCCCCTCGCTGAACGTCTGCGTCCCAAACACATCGACGAGGTCATCGGGCAATCGCATCTGCTGGGTGAAGGCAAGCCGCTACGGCTCGCGTTCCAATCGGGCAAGTTGCACTCCATGATCTTGTGGGGGCCGCCAGGTGTGGGCAAAACCACGCTGGCGCGCCTGATGGCATCGGCTTTCGATGCCGAGTTCGTACCACTGTCGGCGGTGTTGTCTGGCGTGAAGGACATCCGCGAAGCCATCGCCCAAGCCGAACTTACGTTGCAACAGAATGGCCGCCACACCATCCTGTTCGTGGATGAGGTGCATCGTTTCAATAAGTCGCAGCAGGATGCGTTCTTGCCCTACGTTGAGCAAGGCTTGGTCACCTTCATCGGTGCGACTACCGAGAATCCCTCTTTCGAATTGAACAACGCGTTGCTGTCGCGCGCGCAGGTGTATGTGTTGCAATCCTTGTCCGAAGACGAGATGGGGCAATTGTTCGAGCGTGCACAACAGGCTGTAATGGAAGGCATCAGCTTCGATGCGGCGGCGCAGGAACGCGTCATCGGTTATGCCGATGGTGATGCACGGCGATTGTTGAATGTGATGGAGCAATTACAGACTGCCGCCAACGCGGCCAAGCTCGACAAGGTAGACACGAAGTTCCTTGATGCCACGTTAGCGCAAAAGATACGCCGTTTCGACAAAGGCGGCGAAGCCTTCTACGACCAGATATCTGCGCTGCACAAATCAGTGCGTGGTTCCAATCCTGATGCGGCGCTGTATTGGTTGGTGCGTATGTTGGACGGCGGCGCTGACCCGCGTTACTTGGCGCGTCGCATCGTACGCATGGCATGGGAAGACATCGGCCTCGCCGATCCGCGCGCCATCCAGTTGTGCAACGATGCCGCGCAGACCTACGAGCGTCTTGGATCGCCCGAAGGTGAATTGGCACTGGCGCAAGCCGTGTTGTACATGGCGGTGGCAGCCAAGTCGAACGCGGGATACGTCGCGTATAATGCCGCCCGCGCATTCGTCGCTCAGGATGGTTCGCGTGAAGTGCCGCTACACTTGCGCAACGCACCGACCAAGCTGATGAAACAGCTTGATTACGGTAAGGATTACCGCTACGCGCACAACGAAGTAGGCGGGTATGCGGCGGGTGAGAACTACTTCCCCGATGGCATGCCGGCCGTGAGTTTTTATGAACCTACCGAGCGCGGCTTGGAAGGCAAGATCTCAGAGAAGCTGGCGCATCTGCGTGAGCTGGATGTAAAAGCGAAAAACAAGAATTAGCCACAGAGAACACAGAGGCCACAGAGAAAAGAAAAATCAAAATCGAAACTATCTGGAGTTTTGATGAGTAGCGTGAGGGCGTAGCTAATGTTTTCTCTGTGCACTCTGTGTTCTCTGTGTTCTCTGTGGCTAAAGGTGTTTAGGGTGTAAATGATTAATCGGGCAACATCAAATCAGAGGTGGCCGTGGCAGATCAACGGACAGAGAAAATCATTGCAGCCGCGATTGAAGTTCACAAGACGTTGGGCTCTGGATTGCTGGAATCGATTTACGAAGAGGCGCTGTGTATCGAATTGGAATTGATGGGTCTGCCTTTTCAACGACAATTGGCAGTCGATGTGATGTACAAAGGTCGCGCGATTCAAGGACAGCGTCTGGATTTGCTGGTTGCAAATGAAGTCGTTGTGGAAATTAAATCCCTGAGAACATTGCCAGAAGTTGCAACAGCCCAAGTGCTCTCATATCTGAAAGCGACGGGCTTGAAGCGAGGGTTATTACTAAATTTTGGAGAGAAGCAGATGGTTAGTGGAGTGAAGAGGATTTCTCTGTGACCTCTGTGTTCTCTGTGGCTAAATTGATTTTGAATTTGAGGTTCTCATGTTAGACATACAAACACTACGTAATGATTTGGCAGGTGTTGCCGCCCGATTGGCGACACGCGGTTACACACTCGACACGGCGAAGTTCGAGCAACTAGAAGCTGAGCGCAAGACCATCCAGACACGCACGCAAGAGCTGCAAGCTAAACGCAATGCGTCTTCCAAACTCATCGGCCAAGCCAAGGCCAAGGGTGAAGACACGACGGCCATCATGGCGGAAGTCGGTGCGCTGGGCGATGAGCTGAAGCAGCTCGAAGCGAAGTTGCCGCAAGTGCTGGCTGACATGGATGCATTCCTCGCAGTGATTCCGAACGTGCCTCATTCCACCGTGCCGGTCGGCAAGTCGGAAGCGGACAACGTCGAAGTGCGCAAAGTCGGCGAAGTGCCCAAGTTCGAATTCGAAGTGAAGGATCACGTCAGTATCGGCGAAGGCCTAGGTGGTTTGGATTTCGAGACCGCGACCAAGATCGCGGGCGCACGCTTCACATTGTTGAAAGGCCCGTTGGCACGTATGCATCGCGCCTTGGCGCAGTTCATGTTGGATACACACACCGAGAAGCATGGCTACACCGAGACTTATGTGCCCTTCATGGTGAACGCGGAGTCGATGCGCGGTACTGGGCAGTTGCCAAAATTCGAAGAAGACTCGTTCCGTGTGCCGCGCGTGGTGGGTGACGATGGCGTGGAGAAGAACTTCTACCTCATCCCAACTGCTGAAGTGCCTGTCACAAACATGGTGCGCGATGAGATCGTGGCGTTGGAAAAACTGCCCATGAAGTATGTCGCCCACACACCGTGCTTCCGCAGTGAGGCAGGTTCGTATGGCCGCGACACGCGCGGCATGATCCGTCAGCATCAGTTCGAAAAAGTGGAGCTGGTGCAGATGGTGCATCCAGAGAAATCCTACGAAGCTCTGGAAGGTCTGCTCGGTCATGCCGAGACCATCCTCAAAGCATTGGGTTTGCCCTACCGTGTGGTGAAGTTGTGCACGGGCGACATGGGCTTCTCCTCGGCTACCACCTACGACATCGAAGTGTGGCTGCCCGCGCAGAACACCTACCGCGAGATATCCTCCTGCTCCAACTTCGAAGCGTTCCAGGCACGTCGTATGCAAGCACGTTTCCGCAATGCGACAGGCAAGCCGGAGTTACTGCACACGCTGAATGGTTCTGGTCTGGCTGTGGGCCGCACACTTGTGGCAGTTTTGGAGAACTACCAACAAGCCGATGGCAGCGTCAAAGTGCCTGAGGTGTTGCGTCCTTACATGGGTGGAATGACCTCCATCAACGCTATCTAAATAGTCGCCAGCCCAGTAGTTCAACAATAAGAGTCGAACCCGTTCCTTCCCCCTTGTAGGGGGAAGGTTA
>Ga0074196_10483_pt1 | contig 19939 bp, 22 predicted proteins | sample EPASupsiteSAE300_FD_64214 | JGI IMG/M metagenome (GOLD analysis project Ga0074196, IMG submission 64214) | Bioremediated contaminated groundwater from EPA Superfund site, New Mexico - Sample SAE3-00 | ecosystem: Environmental > Aquatic > Deep subsurface > Groundwater > Contaminated ... | reverse complement strand
CGCACCCGCCTGCACATACAGCGTCTTGTCTTTCACCACGGCGGTGCGCAACGCAATGGCGACATCCATATCGCCGTTGAAGCCGAGATAACCTACCGCACCTGCATAGATGCCGCGCTTGGAAGGCTCGAGTTCGTCGATGATCTCCATCGCGCGCACCTTCGCCGCACCGCTCACCGTTCCCGCCGGGAAGGTGGCTTTGAGCACATCCATCGCATCCAAGCCTTGCTTCAATTTCGCTTCCACGTTGGAGACGATGTGCATCACATGCGAATAGCGCTCGATGACCATCTTGTCGGTGAGCTGCACCGTGCCGCGTTCCGCCACACGACCGATGTCGTTGCGGCCGAGGTCGATGAGCATCAGATGTTCGGCCAATTCTTTCGGGTCGGCGAGCAGTTCTTCCGCCAGTTCGACATCCTGCTGTGCTGTCTTGCCGCGCGGACGGGTGCCGGCGATGGGGCGCACGGTAACGGTGTCGCCTTCCAAGCGCGCCAATATCTCCGGCGATGAACCCACCACGTGATGGTCACCCATGTCGTAATAGAACATGTAGGGCGACGGGTTGATGCTGCGCAAGGCGCGGTACAGCGATAGCGGCGATGCGGGGAAAGGTTGCGACATGCGCTGCGACAACACGACCTGCATGATGTCGCCGTCGAAGATGTATTGCTTGGACTTTTCCACCGCCGCTTTGAATGCGACCTCGCCGAATTCCGATTTAGCCTCTTCGCGTTTGGCGGGTGGCGCATACGGGATATCGACCGGCAGACGCATCATGCCGATGAGTTCACGCAGACGTTCGCGCGCGATGGCGTAGGCATCGTCTTGCGCTGGATCGGCATACACGATGAAGGTGAGCTTGCCGGAGAGGTTGTCCACCACCGCAAGTTGCTCGGTGAGCATGAGCAAGATATCGGGCGTGCCGATGACATCCTTCTTCACCGTCTTAGCCAAACGCGGTTCGATGTAGCGCACGGTGTCGTAACCGAAGTAGCCCGCGAGGCCACCCGTGAAGCGCGGCAAACCAGACAAGGGGGCGACCTTGAACTGCGCCTGATATTCGCTGATGTAGTCCAAAGGATTTTCTACATCTTTTTTTGTCTCGCCCTTGGCTGTAGTCAACGTAACCTGTTTGCCGCGCACGGTGATGCGCGTGTCGGCAGGCAAACCGATGAAGGAATAACGCCCAAAACGTTCTCCGCCCTGCACCGATTCCAGCAGATAGCTGAACGGTTTATTGGCGAGTTTGAGATAGAGCGAGAGCGGGGTGTCGAGGTCGGCGAAAGACTCTGCGACCAAAGGGATACGGTTGTAGCCTTGCTTGGCTAATGCTTGAAATTCTACTTCGGTGATGGGATGCAACATGAAAAACCTCCTGGGAATTTGTAGGCCGGGATTCATCCCGACGACGTTCATGTCGGGATGAATCCCGACCTACATATCAGCACCATCGCCAATAAAGGAGGTTTTTCAGTTTCATATTTAAGCTCGTTTGATGAGTGGCAATACGCCAGTCAGGTCAGGGATCACTGCATCCACGTTGAGCGTCTCAACGGGTTCGCCGTGGTTGTAACCGTACGGCACGCAGATGATAGGACAGCCCGCAGCACGTGCGGCTTGTGCGTCGCTCAAGGAATCGCCCACCAGCAACAGATTCTTGATGTCGCAACCGAAGAATTTGGCGGAATGCAGCAGCGGCATCGGATGCGGTTTCTTCTCGGGCAGGGTGTCGCCAGCCAGCACGATCTCAAAATACGGTGCCATGCCAGACGCTTTGAGGATGGGGTCGGTGTAGCGCATCACCTTGTTGGTGATACAGCCCAGACGAAAACCTGCGGCCTTCATCGCATCCAGCCCCTTCACCGCGTTCTGGAACGGTTTGCTGTCGCAAGCCAGCTCGGTGTAATGCTTCTCGAAGATGGGCAGCGCCTTGTCGAACAAGGCTGCATCCGGCTCGGCATACATATCGCCCGTCAGCGCGCGCTTCACCAACCAGTGGATGCCGTTGCCGATATAGCTCATCAGCAGGTCTTGCGACACGGGCGCACGACCCATGTCACGCAACATGCGGTTGGCAGACTCTGCCAATTCTGGCGCGGTATGCATAAGCGTACCGTCCAGATCGATGACGATGGCTGCGATGGGCAGTGGGAAGTTCTTGAAGCTCATTACTTACCGACTTTCGCCAACTCCGCACGCATCTCGGCAATGATGGTGTTGTAGTGGTTCTTATCAGTAGCGTTCTTCTTGCCGAACACTGCGGAACCAGCCACAAACGTATCTACGCCCGCTTCAGCCACTTCCTTGATGTTTGCTGGGCCAACACCACCGTCGATCTCCAGACGGCACTTGTAGCCACCGGCGTCGATCATCTTGCGCACTTGGCGTGCTTTGTCCAATACGTGAGGGATGAACTTCTGACCGCCGAACCCTGGGTTCACTGACATCAACAGAACCATGTCCAACTTAGGCAATGTGTATTCCAAAATATCCAAAGGTGTCGCTGGGTTGAATACCAGACCGGCTTTGCAACCCAACTCTTTGATGAGGCCGATGGTGCGGTCGATGTGTTCAGAAGCTTCCGGGTGGAAAGTGATGTAGGTCGCGCCTGCTTTTGCGAAGTCAGGAATGATGCGATCCACTGGTTTCACCATCAGGTGAACGTCGATGTCTGCCGTCACGCCATGCTTGCGCAATGCTTCGCAAACCAGAGGACCTATTGTCAGGTTAGGCACGTAGTGGTTGTCCATCACGTCGAAGTGAACGATGTCTGCGCCGGAAGCGAGAACGTTGTCGACTTCTTCGCCCAAGCGCGCAAAGTTAGCAGAGAGAATCGAAGGGGCGATCTGGTAGTCCATGATTAGTCCTTAGAGTTTGAAATTTGGAGCGGCATTTTAACCCAAATATCCGCCACGCTTTCATTCCCACACCACAAGGGATGAGATGGCGCGAGGTTCATTTTGAAAAGCCTGCTTGTCACATCACACAAAATACGGTGAAATGCGGCGATGGAAGATATCAACCAATACAAGGTTCACGTTGCCGTTCAGGTGCGATACCTCGCCGACCAGTCCGATGAGGCCGATAACCGCCACGTCTTCTCTTACACCATCACCATCACCAACCAAGGCGAGCACCCTGTGCAACTGCTGCATCGTCATTGGATCATCACCGATGCGAACAACCACGTGCAGGAAGTGAAAGGCAAAGGCGTGGTGGGCGAACAACCGATCATCAAGCCGGGCGACAACTTCGAATATTCCAGCGGCACCGTGCTGGCGACACAGGTCGGCACCATGTCCGGCTCCTACCAGATGCAGGTATTGGATGGCGGCATCTTCAATGTGCCGATACAGCAGTTCGTATTGAGCATCCCGCGCGTGTTGCACTGATGCGACATCCCTATTTCAACAAGGCGACATGGTTGATGGTGTTCGCGGCGATCTGGCTGTCCGCCTGTCGAGCTCCTCTCCCTCCGAAACCTCCCGTCATCGTCGAGCCTCCCAAACCTGTCGGCAAACCATCGCCCGATTACCTTCTAAGTGATTGGACGAAACTTCCAGATTGGTTATCACAAGACCTGCCCGCCTCCTGGCCAGCCCTGCAACAAAGCTGCCGTGCGCTCAAGCTCAAGCCGGTGTGGCTACCCATCTGCACCGCTGCAGCTCAGATAGACAAAGACGACTTGATGGCACAGCGCACCTTCTACGAGACATGGTTCACCCCCTATCAAGTACTCAACCCAGACGGCACCGACACCGGTCTTATCACTGGGTATTACGAGCCATTGCTCAAAGGTAGCCGTACACGCAGCGATCAGTTCCCCTATGCCATCTACGCACCACCCGATGACATGCTGGAAGTGGATATGAGCGAGTTGTTCCCGCAGTTCAGGGGCAAGATCGTGCGTGCGCGCTTGCAAGGTAAGCGAGTCGTGCCCTATTTCAATCGCGCCGAGATCGATGCTGGTCTGGCCACCGCCTTACAAGGCAAAGAATTGTTCTACGTGGGAAATGCGGTGGAGTTGTTCTTCTTGCAGATTCAGGGATCGGGTCGTATCGAACTGGAAGACGGCACTCGCGCCAAGATCGGCTATGCGGAACAGAACGGACACCCTTACGCCTCCATCGGGCGCAAGCTCATCGACATGGGAGAGATGAAGCCGGAAGAAGCCTCGATGCAAGGCATCAAGCGCTGGGCAGATCAGAATCCTGATAGATTGGATGTCGTGTTAGGGCACAACCCCAGCTACGTGTTCTTCCGCGAACTACCCGACAATCTGTCCGGCCCACTCGGCGCGATGGGTGTGCCGCTCACCAACGAATACAGTATCGCCGTCGATCCGCGCAGCATCCCGCTCGGCATGCCCGTCTTCCTCGCCGCCACGCAACCGAACAGTAGCGAACCGCTCAACCGTCTCGTGTTCGCGCAAGACACGGGCGGCGCCATCAAGGGCGCAGTGCGTGCGGACTTCTTCTGGGGATTCGGCGATATCGCCGGAAGCAAAGCCGGTCGCATGAGACAGAGCGGCCGCTTGTGGGTGTTGTTTCCTAAGGGTGCAGAGCCGACGTTGAATTGATTGGCCTGTCATTCCCGCGTAGGCGGGAATCCAGTCAACGTATCTAGATGAAAATTTCTTACAGGCGCTCAATGAGCGGAGCTAGCAGCCTTCTACCGTGGATCACAGCTACGACCAGAATCTCGTTCTCGGCAACACGATAGATCAATCGATAGCTGTAAACAAAACGCTCACGGAAAGTCGGATCACCTACTTCTGGAACGATTGAACCAATATGCGGAAACCGAGCAAGATTTTCAGCAGTCATCAGTAGTTTTTGAACCACCGCAGAAGCGTAGTAAGGCGAATCTTTGGCGATGTAGTCAGCGATTGCTTCTACATCCTCGACCGCCTCAGGCGACCAACTTACTCGCGTATCCATTTCGCGAGTCGGTTCTCAACAGCTTCCTGCGAAAGAGCACCTGCAGCCTCAGCACGTGCCACACCGTTTTTGATCTTCTCGATGACGTATAGGTGATATTGGATATCTTCCAGTGAGCAATCATCTGGAAGCTTCTGTAGCATCGTTTCTACCTGTTGTTTCGCTACTTGCATGATGTACCTCCGAGAAATACAGAGCGCATTGTACAGCGGGTGTCATACCCAATATCGGGTACGAGCACACCGCATTATTTCAAACCAAGCAACTCGACATCGAACACCAGCGTCGCATTCGGCGGGATGACGCCGCCCGCACCGCGTTTGCCGTAGCCCATCGCAGGCGGAATGATGAGGGTGCGATTGCCACCCACCTTCATCCCCTGCACTCCCTCATCCCAGCCCTTGATGACCTCGCCTGCGCCGAGCGAAAACTCGAACGGCGTACCGCGATCACGTGAGCTGTCGAACTTCTTGCCCTTATTCTCCACGCCTTTCTCGTCATACAGCCAACCGGTGTAATGCACGCTCACCTGTTGCCCCGCTTTGGCCTCGGCTCCTTCGCCCTTGGTCATGTCTTTCTTGATGAGTTCAGTCACGTTGCTCGTCTCCATAGGGGTGAGGTCCTGCTGCGAGCAGGCGGTGGTGATGCATGCGACTGACAACAGCAGCGCGAGTGATAGTTTCGAAATTAGGTTCATTGCTGACATTTATCCTAGAACATTCAGTTGGCGCTCCATTCCTGCTTCGATACGCGCAAAAACCGCGCTACTCAGCACGAACGGAGCAATCACCACAAGACACCGTTCGCCCTGAGTAGCCCGTGCAGCGGGCGTATCGAAGGGTTTCACCGGTCATCTGCGGTATTTAGGTTTACTCCACCGCCAACAGCTCGACCTCGAACACCAAGGTCGCATTCGGAGGAATGACACCGCCTGCACCGCGACGGCCATAGCCCATCTCAGGAGGGATGACCAAAGTACGTTGACCGCCCACCTTCATGCCTTGCACGCCCATGTCCCATCCTTGGATGACCTGACCCATACCGAGTGGGAAATCGAATGGCTCGTCGCGGTCGCGCGAGCTGTCGAACTTCGTGCCCTTGTTGTCTGCTGCATTCTTGTCGAACAACCAGCCGGTGTAATGCACCGTCACGTGTTGGCCTTCTTGCGCTTCTTCGCCATCGCCGACCTTGGTATCCACCATGTCGGTCTTGATGACCTTGAGCAGCTTCACGTCGAACACCAACTTCGCGTTCGGCGGGATCACACTGCCCGCACCGCGCGCGCCATAACCCATCTCGGATGGGATGACCAAAGTGCGCTCGCCACCCTCCTGCATGCCCGCCACGCCTTCGTCCCAACCTTGGATGACGCGCCCGCCGCCAAGCGGAAAATCGAAAGGCTCGTTACGATCGAGCGAGCTGTCGAACTTCGTTCCCTTGTTGTCCGATGCGGACTCGTCAAAGAGCCAGCCGGTGTAATGCACGATGACGGTTTGTCCGGCTTGCGCTGTAGCGCCTTCGCCTAGTTTGGTGTCGGTTTTGATGAGGGTGGTCACTGTGTTCGTCTCCGTAGGTAGTTCATCCTGATGAGATCAGGCAAGGGTTAAGAAAGCTGCAAGGGGCTGTGAAAATTAAAGGGATGAAACGACTTCGTCCGCCCAGTGGCACATGGTGTTCACCATCGTTTCGACAACGTCATCCCGAATCAGCGGAATGTCCGTATCGTCATAGCGGAACGTCACGGCAAACGGATTGAGGCGGGCGAGCTCTTCAGGCGTGTAGGGCGGCGAAATGCCGTTTTGTAACAGCAATGTTGCGAGGGTGTGCAAGTCATGGGTGCGCTGAAATTCGATGCCGTTAACAATCAGCACCGCTTTCAATAATTTTTCGATAGCTTGTTGCGCATGAAAGCATGCTAAACGGAATTTCACTTCGGGCAATTTCAACAAGCCGCGAAACGCAGCGGCATCGTCATCTGCCAACTGAATAAAACGTAGTGCCTCTTCAGTGGCTGGCGTCATACATCACCCGCCCTTCCTTGAATGCCCAATACAAAGCCGTGCCAGGCACTTGGCTGCGACGCGCGGCTTCACTATCGGAATACACCAACAAATCCACCCCTACTGACATACTTCCCACCACGTTGCGCAAGCGCACCATCTCGTCGAATTGGTTGTTAACTTCCGGCTCGATCACCATCAAATCCAAATCCGAACTTTCAGTCGCATCGCCGCGCGCGTAAGAACCGAACAAGATCACCTTGCTCGGTTGCGCTGATGCCACCAGCCGATCAACGGCTTGCTGGATTTGTATTTGAGAAATCATGATAGGTTCAATTATATCGGTGTCGAGTGATTCCAAGGGAGCAAATGGTTTACTGGATTGCGTTGAAATCTATTGTGATGCTGACCCCATTAGCTCGATGACGGTTTGTCCTGCTTGCGCTTCCGCGCCTTCGCCTAGTTTGGTGTCGTTTTTGATGAGGGTGGTCATGTATCTCTGTCTTTCTTAAATTGTTAATGAAAATTAAATGGGACTCCAACAGGGTCATAGCATTGAATTAGAGCTGCCGGAATAGCTGGTACTTGATCAATTAAATATTTGCGAATAGCGGGTGCATCTTTAAAAGGCGCGGCTGTCCCACCGTACCCCACCTTTTCGATATATCCATTCGAGGTGTGCTCAAAAAGTTCTATCACCGGCTCTGCATTTGTTAAGTCGGCCTCAACAAGATACCAACTTTCCTGTTTTAATATTTTTCGTGGTGACGAGTTTGAATTCGATTCATCCAGCTTGTTTTTCAGCTGTTTCCACTCCTCAGAGCCGGCACCAACACTACTAACTTCTCCGCAAGTTCTCACTATTTTGTTTGTCATCTCGCTAACTTCGCCAGCAGGATCAAACTGCACTGGTCCAACATCAACGATGTATCCATCATCTATTTTTTCTATCGAAAAATAGATGATGACAGCTAAAGTAACTACCACACCCAAAGAAATATAAACGCTTCGGCGCATAGTTTTGATTAGTAACTCAACACCGGAGCCAACCACCGCTCCGCCTGTTCCAGCGTCCAACCTTTGCGCTTCGCGTAATCCGCGACCTGCTCCTTGTCCACCTTGCCCGTAGCGAAGTATTTCGCTTCGGGGTGCGAGAAGTAGAAGCCGCTGACGGCTGCGGTGGGCAGCATGGCGAAGCTGTCGGTGAGAGTGATGCCTGCGTTCTGCGGCGCTTGCAGTAGATCGAACAAGGGCGCTTTCTCGCTGTGCTCGGGGCAGGCGGGATAGCCGGGCGCGGGACGGATGCCGCGATATTTCTCGGCGATGATGTCGTCGTTGCTCAATGCCTCATCTGCGGCATAGCCCCAGAACTCGCGGCGCACGCGCAGGTGCAGGTGTTCGGCGAAGGCTTCGGCCAATCTATCCGCCAAGGCTTTCAGCATGATGGCGCTGTAGTCGTCGTTCTGTTTCTCGAACTCCGCCACGCGCGCATCGATGCCGATTCCAGTGGTGACGGCGAAACCGCCGATGTAGTCCTTCACGCCGCTCGCTTTGGGTGCGATGTAATCGGCAAAGCAGTAGTTGGGGATGTCGGCAGGTTTCTTGGTCTGCTGGCGCAGATTGTGCCACGTCATCGCCACGTTCTTGCGCTTGTCATCGCTGTAGATCTCGATGTCGTCGCTGTTCACTGTGTTGGCAGGGAACAGGCCGAACACGGCGTTGGCAGTGAGCCATTTCTCTTTGACGATCTTCTGCAACATGGCTTGTGCATCGGCGAACAGTTTGCGTGCTTCGTCGCCCACCACGTCGTCTTGCAAAATCTTCGGGTAACGACCTGCCAGTTCCCATGCTTGGAAGAACGGTGTCCAGTCGATGAAATCCGCCAAGATGTCGAGCGGGTAGTTCTCCAGCTTTTGTACGCCCAGCAGTTTGGGTTTGGGTGGTGTGAGCTTCTTCCAATCGGTTTTCACGCCATGTTTGCGCGCTTCCTCCAACGAGACATAACTCGCTTTGCCCTTCTTGCCTTCGTGCTGGTCACGCGCGGCTTGGTAGTCGGCTTTGATCTCGGCCACGTAATCGTCGTGCAGGGTGTCGCTCAACAAGTTGCTACACACGCCCACGGCGCGTGAGGCATCGGTGACGTACACCACTTGGCCGCTCGGATAGTTCGGCTCGATCTTGACGGCGGTGTGGATGCGCGAGGTGGTCGCACCACCGATGAGCAGCGGTATCTTGAAGCCTTGGCGTTCCATCTCTTTCGCCACGTGCGCCATCTCCTCCAGCGACGGGGTGATGAGGCCGGACAGGCCGATGATGTCGGCCTTATGTTCACGCGCGGTGTCGAGTATCTGCTGGCACGGCACCATCACGCCCATGTTCACCACTTCGAAGTTGTTGCACTGCAACACCACGGTGACGATGTTCTTGCCGATGTCGTGCACGTCGCCCTTCACGGTCGCCATCACGATCTTGCCCTTGGTGCTGGTGTCGCCAGAGCGCAGTTTCTCTGCTTCGATGTAGGGGATGAGATGCGCCACGGCCTGCTTCATCACGCGCGCGGATTTCACCACTTGCGGCAGGAACATCTTGCCCGCGCCGAACAGGTCGCCGACGAAGTTCATGCCGGTCATCAACGGGCCTTCGATGACCTCGACGGGGAACTTGGCTTGCAGACGCGCTTCTTCAGTGTCTTCCACGATATACGTGGTGATGCCGCGCACCAGTGCGTGGGTGAGACGTTCCTGCACAGAGCCTTTGCGCCATTCCAAGTCTTCGACTTGTTCCTTGCCGCCGCCCTTGAAGTTCTCTGCCAGCGCGACCAATTTTTCGCCTGCATCGGGGTGTCGGTTGAGCACCACGTCTTCCACCGCGTTGCGCAAATCTTTCGGCAGCTCTTCATACACGCCGAGTTGCCCCGCGTTGACGATACCCATGTTCATGCCCGCTTTGATGGCGTGGTACAGGAACACGGTGTGGATCGCTTCGCGCACTGGCTCGTTGCCACGGAAGGAGAACGACACGTTGGACACGCCGCCGCTCACCTTGGCATAGGGCAGGTTCTTGCGTATCCACGCAGTCGCCTCGATGAAGTCCACCGCGTAGTTGTTGTGCTCTTCGATGCCCGTCGCGATCGCAAAGATGTTGGGGTCGAAGATGATGTCCTCGGGCGGGAAGCCGACCTTGTTCACAAGGATGTCGTAGCTGCGTTTGCAGATATCGATCTTGCGCTGGTAGGTGTCGGCCTGGCCGGCTTCGTCAAACGCCATCACCACCGCTGCCGCGCCGTACTTGCGCACCAGCGTTGCGTAATTGACGAAGTTCTCCTCGCCCTCTTTGAGCGAGATGGAGTTGACGATGGACTTGCCCTGCACGCACTTCAAGCCCGCCTCGATGATGCTCCACTTGGAGGAGTCGATCATCAGCGGCACCTTGGAGATGTCCGGCTCGGAGGCGATGAGATTGAGGAACTTGACCATCGCGGCCTCGCCGTCCAACATGGCTTCGTCCATGTTCACGTCGATGACTTGCGCGCCCGTTTCAACTTGTTGCTTGGCGACTTCCAGTGCCTCGTCGTACTTGCCTTCCAGCACCAAGCGTTTGAACTTGGCCGAGCCAGTGACGTTGGCGCGTTCCCCCACGTTGACGAAGAGCGAGCCTTCGCCGATGTTGAACGGCTCCAAACCTGACAAACGACACTCGACCGGATTGCTCGGTATCTTGCGCGGGGGAGTGTCTTTGACAACATCGGCGATGGCCTTGATGAACGCAGGCGACGTGCCGCAGCAGCCACCGATGATGTTGAGGAAACCGCTGCTCGCCCACTCTTTGATGTGGCCGGACATGTTCTCCGGCGTGTCGTCGTAGCCCGTCTCCGCCAAGGGATTGGGCAGGCCCGCGTTGGGGTGCGCGCTCACGTAGCAGTTGGCGACACGCGAAAGTTCTTGTACGTACTGACGCAGTTCTTCCGCACCCAACGCGCAGTTGAGGCCGATGGAAATGGGGTTGGCGTGCGCCAGCGAGTTGTAGAACGCTTCGGTGACTTGGCCCGTGAGCGTGCGACCCGAGGCATCGGTGATGGTGCCGGAGATCATGATGGGCAACTCTGTGCCGCGCTCGGCGAACACCGACTTCACCGCGAAGATGGCGGCTTTGGCGTTCAGCGTGTCGAAGATGGTCTCAATGAGGATGAGGTCAGAACCGCCATCCATCAGGCCGCGCGTGGCATCGGAATAATCCGTCACCAGTTGGTCAAAGCTGATGTTGCGTGCAGACGGGTCGTTCACATCGGGCGAGATGGTCGCGGTCTTGTCGGTAGGGCCGAGCACACCCGCCACGAAGCGCGGTTTGTCCGCCGTAGCGTATTGGTCGCATGCCTCGCGCGCGACACGCGCACCGGCCACGTTCAACTCATAGTTGAATTCGGACATGCCGTAGGCTTTCAGCGTGGTCGCGTTCGCGCCGAAGGTGTTGGTCTCGATGATGTCCGCACCCGCCGCCAAGTATTCGCAGTGGATGGCTTTGATGACTTCGGGCTGGGTGATGACCAGTAGGTCGTTGTTGCCCTTGAGGTCGCGCGGCCAATCGGCGAAACGTGTGCCGCGATAGTCCGCCTCGCCCAGCTTGTAACGCTGGATCATGGTGCCCATCGCACCGTCGAGAATGAGGATGCGCTGTTGCAGGAGTTGTTCGAAACGCGATGATTTATTGTTCATGGCTTGTGATTTCTCTTAAATATTTTGTACGGTATTGCTTCAGATCCCAGCAAAGACCAGATCGAGTGCCGCAATGATCTCATCGCGCTTGCTCTTCAGCGAAGCGACTTTGTCGCCTAAAGCACGTATCGGCAGACCGGCCAACTCGGCAGTGGACAGGACAACCGTTTCGCCTTTTACCTTGAATTTGAGATGAAGCCCCTTGACCGATTTGCCCATCTCTTCTTCGCGCACCAAAGGTACGATGATCCGCGTGTTCAAACTATCGAGTAGATCAGCCTGCACATTCAAATAGTAGGGTATGGCTTGATTGGTCGCAGGATTGGGATTCAGATACACATCGAACTGCGCCATCAGAATCTCCTCAACCCTTCACTGAATACGCCCTCTTTCTCGATACGTTCATTGTATGCAGCGATCGCCTCAGCATTCTCTGCCAACCATTGTTGTTCTTTAGCCTTGCGCACCAACTCGGACAAATAGCTCTCTACCTGTTGTGACAGGTTGATGTTCAACTCTTTGGCTTGGCGCAACAAATCGGAATTGATGCTGAGGTTGGTCGCTTTTTTGGGTGCAGATGCATCGAAATGCAGGTTGGACATGTTGACCTCCATGAATGATGCGCAGATTATATGCGCATTCAAAAGCAGCATCAATTACTCAATCATTCCGCCCAAGTGCTGTAAAACCCTTAAGCAAGTGCAGTAGACTTTGCCTTCGCATCATTCAAGACCATACGTGTAGTTCTTCTATAACGATAAAAGTGGGGAGAAAATCATGCAGCAAACCAAGATCATGTTGGACGAGTCGGAGATCCCGACCCATTGGTATAACGTCATCGCGGACATGCCGAATCCGCCGACCGCGCCGCTAGGGCGTGATGGTAAACCGGTGGGGCCAGATGCCTTGACCGCCATCTTTCCGATGGCGCTGATCGAACAAGAAGTCTCTGCGCAACGTTGGATCGAGATCCCCGCCGAAGTGCGCGAAGCACTCACCACCTATCGCCCCTCACCGTTGGTTCGTGCGCATCGCCTAGAAGCGGCATTGGGCACACCCGCCAAGATCTATTTCAAGAATGAGAGCGTCTCGCCCGCCGGTTCGCACAAGGTGAACACCGCTATCCCACAGGCGTATTACAACAAGCAGGCGGGTATCAAACGTCTCGCCACCGAGACGGGCGCTGGACAGTGGGGTTCATCCATCGCTTTGGCTGGGCAGATGTTCGGCATCGACGTGCGCGTATTCATGGTGCGTGTGAGCTACGGCCAGAAGCCGTTCCGCCGCTCCATGATGCAAACGTGGGGTGCGCAAGTATTCGCCAGCCCCAGCATGGAGACGAACACGGGGCGCGCTGCGTTGGCTGCCGACCCGAACAACCAAGGCTCCCTTGGTCTCGCCATCTCGGAAGCGGTAGAAGAAGCCGCTTCACGCGCGGACACCAACTACGCGCTGGGCTCGGTGTTGAACCACGTACTGCTGCATCAGACCATCATCGGACTGGAAGCGAAAAAACAATTCGCCAAGGTGGGCGACTACCCCGACATGGTGTTCGCACCCTGCGGCGGCGGTTCCAACTTCGGCGGCGTGGCATTCCCTTTTCTCGCCGACAAAGCGGCGGGCAAGAACGTGCGCTTGGTCGCGGTCGAACCAACCTCCTGCCCGACGCTCACCAAAGGTGTGTATGCGTATGACTACGGCGACACCGCTGGCTTCACGCCCATCATGAAGATGTACACACTGGGTCACGACTTCATGCCGCCCGGTATCCACGCGGGCGGATTGCGCTATCACGGCGATTCACCGCTGGTGTCGCAGCTGTATCATGAGAAACTCATTGAGGCCGTTGCAGTACCACAGTTGGCGACCTTCGAAGCGGGCGTGCTATTCGCCAAGGCCGAGGGCATTATCCCTGCACCGGAATCCAATCATGCGATTCGTGCGTGTATCGACGAAGCCTTACGTTGCAAAGCCACCGGGGAAAAGAAGACGCTGTTCTTCAACTTGTCGGGACACGGACATTTCGATATGGCATCGTATGACCGCTACTTCTCAGGCCAGTTGGAAGACTTCAATTATCCTGAAGAGGCGATCAAGGCATCGTTGGCGCATCTGCCTAAGGTGGACTGAATCGCCACATAACAACTAAAGGGGGGGCGATATGAAGAAACTCATCTGCTCAGATAATCTCAATACTGTGATATAGGTAATTGACAGACAGCATAGGCGCATCGTCGATTACCTCAATCGTCCTTACGAGCCACACAAGAATCGGACCTCTAAGGAAGAGGTGGGGGATGTAATTGATGAGTTGATCGATCACACCCCCGCCCATTTCGTATTCGAAGAGACCATGCTGGAAGATGTGAACTACGTCGCACCAGTTAAAAAGCAGCCTGTTGGCTGCCTTTTTATTTTCTGCCTTTCAAATTCCACTCTTATCCATGCGCCGGTACTGCACCGCTTCGGCGATATGGGTCGTTTGAATGTCTTTACTATCAGCCAAGTCCGCGATGGTGCGCGCCACTTTAAGGATGCGATGGTAAGCGCGTGCTGACAAGTTCAGCCGTGTGATGGCCTGACGCAACAATGCTTCGCCCTGAGCATCAGGCGCGCAGTGGGTGTCGATCTCGGTCACTGAGAGTTGTGCATTGGGTTTGTTCTGCCTCGCAAGTTGGCGTTGGCGCGCGGCTTCGACACGCGCTTGGATGTCGGCGCTCCTCTCACCATCGGATTGTTTGAGCAAGTCTTCCTGCGGCACGGCGGGCACTTCGATCTGGATGTCGATGCGATCTAACAAGGGGCCGGATATCTTGCCGCGATAACGCGACACTTGATCTGGCGTGCAGCGGCACTTGCCGTTGAAGTGGCCGAGGTAACCGCAAGGGCAGGGGTTCATCGCGGCGACCAGTTGGAATTGCGCTTTGAAATCGGCACGACGCGCGGCACGTGAGATGGTGATGCGCCCACTCTCCAATGGTTCACGCAACACTTCTAGCACACCTCTATCGAACTCCGGCAACTCATCAAGGAACAGCACGCCATGCATCGCCACGGATATCTCTCCCGGGCGCGGGTTGCTACCACCGCCCACTAAAGCGACCGCCGAAGCGGTGTGATGTGGCGCACGATAGGGCCGGCGCTTCCAGTTAGCCACATCGAACATGCCCCCCAGCGATTGCATGGCGGCGGATTCGAGCGCTTCTTCTTGTGTCATCTGCGGCAGGATGCCCGGAAAGCGCGCGGCCAACATGCTCTTGCCCGTTCCTGGTGGGCCGCTCATCAACACCGAATGCCCGCCTGCCGCTGCGATCTCTAGTGCACGCTTGGATTGCGCTTGGCCTTTCACCTCGCGCATGTCGGCATAGTGCGGTGCGGCGGCTTTCACTTCTGGGATATGGCGCGTAAGTAGCTCGCGTCCTACAAGATGCGCCGCAACTTGCAACAAGGAGCGTGCAGGGTAGACGATGGCATCCTCGACTAACGCGGCTTCGGCTGCGTTCACTTCAGGCAGGATGAATGCACGCCCGCTATCCGCCGCTCGGTAGGTCATCGCCAGCGCACCCCGTATCGCACGCAGCTCACCCGTCAGCGCCAACTCACCAGCACATTCATATTCTGCGAGTTTGTCGGCCGGTATCTGCCCCGATGCTGCGAGGATACCGAGCGCAATGGGCAGATCGAAGCGCCCACTCTCTTTCGGTAGATCGGCAGGGGCGAGATTGACGGTGATACGTTTAGCGGGAAATTCGAACTGACAGTTCTGCAAAGCGGCGCGCACGCGGTCTTTGCTCTCTTTGACCTCAGCTTCTGGTAAGCCGACGATGGTGAATTGGGGCAGTCCGTTGGCAAGATGCACCTCAACGGTGACCAGCGCGGCATCCATGCCCGCCAGTCCACGGCTATAGAGAACAGCCAACCCCATCAGCTTGTCATTCCCGCGCAGGCGGGAATCCAGCAAAACAAAATATTCCCACGCAGTGGACAACATCTTGTTTTTGTACCGCTGCGCGGTGCATTGTTAACTAACTGGATTCCCGCCTGCGCGGGAATGACGCAAATGGCATTCATGACTACTTCGTTTCTAGTGCCGCAAGGCGCGCTTCCAACTTGGCCAGCCGCTGTTCCAACACTTCGAATTCCTCGCGTGAGACCAAATCGAGCTTGGCGAAACCCTGTGCCATCAAGGCGCGGGCGTTCTTCTCGAAGTCTTTTGCAGGGCTGTTGGCCATCACTTCGTTGAGCTTGGCGGACATATCATCAAAGAATTTTGCGTTCAGCATGGTTGATCCCTTATTAAGAATTAAGTGGGGCGAGTGTATCAAATCCATTTGCACCATCGCAGTGCATCACTCCAACTTCGCGCAAGTCCATGGTGCATTTTGTTCTTGCACGCTTTTGCCTACTCACTCTTAAGAGCCCGTATATAAAGGCTTTATGGTGCTCTGGCACGGTTGGTGCTGATAGGGAGGCGTGGATACTTTGTCCCGCTTTGAAACTAAACGAAAGGAAATACCATGTTGAAGAAAAAACTGTTGGTTGTTGCTCTGGTTTCTGCCTTCTCTCTGCCTGCGATGGCAAGCGATGTGACTGCCAGCTCCAACGTAGGTCTGGTGAGCGACTATCTGTATCGCGGTATCTCTCAATCTGGCGCGTTGCCAGCTCTGCAAGGTGGTTTCGACCTGTCTCACGCTAGCGGCCTGTATGCAGGTGCTTGGGGCTCAAGCATCAGCTGGTTGAGCGATGCAGGTGTGGCGAACAGTGCTGGTTTGGAGCTGGACACTTACGCTGGTTACAAAGGCACTGCTGCTGACATCGGCTATGACGTTGGTTTCTTGCGCTACAACTACCCAGGTTCTTACGCTGCAGGTGCAACCAAAGGCGACACCAACGAGATCTATGGTGCGTTGAGCTACTCCGTCGTGACGGCGAAGTTGTCCTACTCTTTGGGCGACCTGTTCGGCGTATCCAAAGCACAAGGCTCGACTTATGCTGAATTGAACGCCAGCTACGCAATCCCTGACACAGGCATGACCGTCGGTGGGCACGTTGGCTTGCAGACTTACACAGGTGCGACTGCCGATGCTTCCAAAGCTGCCGGTGCTGACCCAACCTATTCCGACTACAAGTTGAGCCTGACCAAAGATTACAGCGGTTATGTCGTAGGGGTGGCATTGAGCGGCACCAACGCCAGCTCCTTCTACACCACGGTCACCCCAGAAGCGAAAAAGTTGGGCAAGGGAACTGTCGTGTTTTCACTCAGCCGCGCGATGTAAATCAACTGGGGCGGTTCGCCGCCCCGTTCTAAAGGAGAAGAACAATGAAAATGGTCACAGCAATCATCAAGCCATTCAAGTTGGACGAAGTGCGTGAAGCGCTGTCCGCGATGGATGTGCAAGGCATCACCGTCACCGAAGTCAAAGGTTTCGGTCGCCAAAAGGGGCACACCGAGTTGTATCGCGGTGCGGAATATGTCGTGGACTTCTTGCCTAAAATCAAGTTGGAAGCAGCGATCAAGGCAGACCAGCTGGACCGTGTGATCGAAGCCATCGAGAAGGCCGCGATGACCGGCAAGATCGGCGACGGCAAGATCTTCGTATCCGACCTTGAACAAGTCATCCGTATCCGTACCGGTGAAGTCGGCCCTGAAGCCCTTTAAGGAGAACATGATGAAGAAAATATTAGCCTCATTCATGCTGCTGGCCATGTTGTGCGGCCTCGCGGCACCGGCTTTCGCAGAAGAGGCGGCACCTGCCGCAGCGACTACGACTGTAGCTGCTGCTGAAGCGGCTCCCGCTGTTGAAGCACCTGCTGCTACACCTGCACCCGTCCCCAACAAGGGAGATACCAGCTTCATGCTGCTCGCTACCGTGTTGGTGATCATGATGTCCATCCCTGGCTTGGCCTTGTTCTACGGCGGTCTGGTACGCAGCAAGAACATGTTGTCCATCTTGATGCAAGTGTTCAGCATCTTCGCACTGATCACCGTGTTATGGGCAATCTACGGTTACTCGTTGGCCTTCACGACTGGCAACGCGTTCATCGGTGGATTCGACCGTGTGTTGTTGAAAGGTGTGTTTGACCCAGCTACAGGTGCAGTTGCTAACGCAGCCACTTTCAGCAAAGGCGTAGTCATCCCTGAGTTCGCTTTCATCGCGTTCCAAGCTACTTTCGCTGCGATCACTGTGGCACTGGTAGTCGGCGCGTTCGCTGAGCGTATGAAGTTCGCTTCCGTGATGTTGTTCTCGGCACTGTGGTTCACCTTCGCTTACTTGCCGATCGCACACATGGTTTGGTTCTGGGCGGGTCCTGATGCTTACACCGACGCTGCTGCGGCTGAAGCTGCCACTGCGACTGCAGGCTGGTTGTTCCAAAAAGGTGCGCTGGACTTCGCAGGTGGTACGGTCGTACACATCAACGCTGCGGTCGCAGGTCTGGTCGGTGCGTTCTTGATCGGCAAGCGTATCGGATACGGCAAAGAGCCAATGGCACCTCACAACCTCGTGATGACCATGATCGGCGCTGCATTGTTGTGGGTGGGTTGGTTCGGTTTCAACGCAGGTTCTGCGCTGGAAGCGGGCGGCACAGCTACCTTGGCATTCGCTAACACTTTGATCGCAACGGCTGCTGCTGTAGTGACTTGGTTGAGTGCAGAATGGATGTTGAAGGGCAAGCCTAGTTTGTTGGGTGCAGCATCGGGTGCGGTAGCAGGTCTGGTAGCGATAACACCAGCTTGCGGTTGGGTTGGCATCGGTGGCGGCCTGATCATCGGCGCACTGGCTGGCGTGACTTGCTTCTGGGGTGTGACTGGCCTGAAGAAACTGTTGGGCGCGGACGACTCTCTGGATGTGTTCGGTATCCACGGCATCGGCGGTATCTTGGGCGCGTTGCTGACTGGCGTGTTCAACACTTGGAGCATGGGCGGTACAGGCATCGTCGACTACGTGAACAACACCATCGTCGATACTTCCATCAGCTCACAAGTATGGATCCAAGCACAAGCTGTATTGACCACGGTCATCTGGTCTGGTGTGGTTGCATTCATCTGCTACAAGATCGTTGACCTGACTATCGGTCTGCGTGTGAAGGAAGAAGACGAGCGCGAAGGTCTGGATACCACAGCCCACGGCGAGCGTGCTTACAACCTGTAATCCTCTCCTCCCTGGAGCCTCCCCGGCTCCTTTTAAAAGGGCACCGCAAGGTGCCTTTTTTTTAGAGCAATGACAAAAGGTCGAACATGAAACGAATACTGATAATCGATGATGTGAAAGACCGTTCTGCATGGCTGAAAGCCAGCCTTGAATTATCTGATTTCGATGTCATCGGCGTATTGGCGTGGGAGCAGGTGGACGAGCGCGCATTACAGGCGGCTTCCGCCGATGTGATCATCGTGGATGCCAATGCACCGGGACGCGACACATTGGAACAGATCAGCCTGATGTCCACCACAATGGAAAAACCCGTGGTGGTATTGAGCGGGCAGGCAGATCAACACAGCATCCAAGAGGCGATGCGCGCCGGTGTCAGCTCCTACGTGGCACACAGCATCCAAGGCGAAGACCTCAGCAGCATCATTCATGTGGCCGCCGCCCGCTTTGCGGAGCACAAGCGCCTGCGTGACGAATTGAACGAAGCAAAAGACCAATTGGCCGAACGAAAATTGGTGGAAAAAGCCAAAGGCATCTTGATGGCAGACCATGGCTATGGCGAGCAGGAAGCCTACCAACGCATGCGCAGCATGGCGATGAACAAGGGCAAGCGTTTGGCCGAGATCGCCGAGGCGATCATCTTTACGAAAGAATTGAGTGCATAGTACGAATGAATCTGGTGCATCCGCACCGAAGCGATGCGTCGATGAAACGCACAATGGAACATCGGCCAAACAGGATGGCAGCTTTAACAGCCAATGAACACAAGGGATTGAGTGCGATAGAAAGAAATATTCAACGTGTGGCACGACTGTTGCTAACTTAACAGGTATCAACGAGCCAACGGCGGTTCGAAGAAATTGCAACACAGGACAAAGGCGTCCCACTGCGTACCAACGCAGTCGGATGCCTTTTTATTTTTGCGTCACTAATTCTTTAAACAGGAGATTTGCAAATGAACGAATCAAAGCAAGAGATCATCATTGCGGGCACCAGCGCCCCGGAGAGCAACAGCCGCAGGGATTTCATCAAGCACGCGGGAATATTGCTGGGTGCGACAAGCATCATGTCCATGGTGCCGATGAGCACAAGAGCGGCGGCTCACGTCGGCGGTTCTGACGCACCTGAACTGAAAG
>Ga0074196_10201_pt1 | contig 20225 bp, 16 predicted proteins | sample EPASupsiteSAE300_FD_64214 | JGI IMG/M metagenome (GOLD analysis project Ga0074196, IMG submission 64214) | Bioremediated contaminated groundwater from EPA Superfund site, New Mexico - Sample SAE3-00 | ecosystem: Environmental > Aquatic > Deep subsurface > Groundwater > Contaminated ... | reverse complement strand
CTATTTTGAATCAGTCCGTTTCAAAATAGTGCGCATGTGGTTCATAACGGCGCATTAAAGAATAGCCCTAAATTGCCGTTATGAACCACATGCGCACTATTTTGAAACGGACTGATTCAACAGGAGAAGCAAATGAATAATTGGTGGAGCAAACTTTCTCTGAAGAACAAGCTGCAGATTCCTATCCAGCTGATTCTGTTGACCATCATGGTATTGGCACAGCGTAGCGCCTTGAATACATTCGAAGACCAAGTGCTGGACGAGGCGAAACAAAAAGCCGAAGTGTCTGCCGACGGCGTGTTGAATGGGCTCAACATGCTCATGCTCAACGGCATCATCAGCGATGCCGATCAACGCAAGCTCTATGTAGAGAAGATGGGTGCTTCCCATAAGGTGGCCGAATTACGCGTGATGCGCCACAAACCTGTCATAGACCAATTCGGACCGGGCTTGCCATCAGAACAGGCTATAGATGACTTGGATAGGCTTGCACTTTCAACGGGCAAAGAACAGTCATCCATTGCAGAGGTAGATGGGGTGCATAAACTTCGTGTGGTCGTTCCCTTCATAGCAATGAAAGACTTTAGGGGCACCAATTGTCTGATGTGTCACATCGTTCCGGAAGGTTCCGTCAACGGTGCTGCCAGCATCACCTTGGATGTGTCGGAAGAATTCGCGCTGATGGCAAAGGCAAACATGACTCTATGGGGGGTGCAAGTCATCGTGCAGGTCATCCTGTACTTCGTGATTGGATGGATCATCGGTTTCTTCATTCGCCCCACTCAAGAGTTGCAAGCCGCAATGGTCGCCATGCAAGCCAGTGGCGATCTGGCGAAACGTGCGCCAGTGCGCAGTCAAGATGAGGTCGGCCAGACTGTTACTGCGTTCAACGCGCTTGCCAATAATTTCCAGGTTATCGTTACCCAAGTGGATGGGCAGGCCAAGCAAGTCGCCTTCGCCGCGCACGGCCTTGCAGAGGACGCAGCAACACTGTCCATCAGTATGCAAAAACAAAGTGATGCGGCAGGCGCTGTTGCCAATGCTGTTTCTAAGGTGAGCAATAGCATCAGCAGTGTCGCTGATGGCGCGGATCAGGTGGCCAAGCTCTCCAGCGAGAGTTTAGAGCGCGCCAATCGTGGTCACGAGAGTCTGCAAGAGATGGTGCAGGAGTTGGAGAACGTCGAGATCGCCGTGAAAGAGATCGCGACAGCCGTCAGTGAGTTCGTTGCCAACACACAAAATATCACCAACATGACCCAGCAAGTGCGCGACATCGCCGAGCAGACAAATCTGCTTGCTTTGAATGCAGCCATTGAGGCGGCACGTGCGGGTGAGCAAGGTCGAGGTTTTGCCGTCGTCGCGGATGAAGTGAGAAAGCTCGCTGAGAAATCAGCACACTCCGCCACACAGATCGACGAGGTCACACAATCACTCGGTGCGCAATCTGTCAAAGTGGAAAAGACAGTGCAGCGCGGCATGAACGCGCTGCAGATCAGCCAAGATCATGTGCGTGATGTCACTGCCGTACTCGTTCAATCTAACGAATCAGTGGGTGGGGTGAATCAAGGCTTGGAGGAGATTTCTCGCTCCATCAACTCTCAGCGTGATGCAACCCAAGAAATCGCACGCAACGTGGAAAGTATCGCCAGCATGTCACAACAGAGCAATATCATAGTGCAGCGTACGGTGACTGCGGTGAAAGGAATGGAGCAGGTCTCCATTAATCTAAGTAGCACAGTGGGGCGATTCAAGGTCTGAAATAAAGAACTCTCATTGTTTGTAATCATTCGCAAACGGGGAGTGCGCAGGAGGAAATCATCATGCAAAACAAGAACGCATTCGTATCGCAAAAGGAAGTGCAGTTCCCCAACGGAACTGTGCTCATCACCAAGACCGATACCAAGGGGATCATCACCTATACCAATGATGCGTTCTGCCAGATCGCGGGATACTCAAGGGCAGAACTGGTCGGCAAGAGTCATAACATCGTGCGTCATCCCGACATGCCGCCACAGGCCTTTAAATGGTTGTGGGGCACCTTGAAGACCGAGCGTCCTTGGCGCGGCATGGTGAAGAACAGATGCAAGAACGGTGACCACTACTGGGTGCGTGCCACCGTCGCCCCCGTCATCGAGAACGGCAAGATCATCGGTTATGTGTCGGTGCGCAAAGCGCCTTCGCGGAGTGAAGTGGCCGAGGCTGAAACGATGTATCGCGAGCTGAATCAGAGTGGGAAAGAGATCGTTTCCAAGTACGAGGCGTACAAGTTCAAGAACTGGTCGTTGAAGACTAAGTTGCAAGCGGCCATACAAATTCCATTACTCGTCATTCTCACCGCCGCACAGATGTACATCACGAATGGCACAGAGCAGGAAGCCCTGTATCAAGCGCAAGAAAAAGGCAAGCAGGTCGCCCAGCAATTCATCGACAACGGAAACATGTTGATGATCACTGGGAAGATCAGTGAAGAGGCGAACCGCAAATTGATCATTACCAAAGCGACAGCATCGGGAAATGTGAAATCCGTCAACATGTTGCGTGCGCCGCAATTGGTCGAACAATATGGCGCAGGCATGCAGGGGCAGAAAGTGACTGAAGATGTGCAGCGCAAGGTCATGGATACCAAGCAGACCAGTATCCAATTCAGTCATAACGAAGTAGGTGATCCAGTCCTTCGTATCGTCACGCCATATCTGTTGAGTAAGGATTTCCATGGTACGGATTGCACGGCTTGTCACGCTGGCGGTGAAGGCGCGGTGTCGGGCGCATCCGACATCACCATCGATCTCAAAGCAGACATGGATCGCATCCATGCGATAGGGCGCAACGTCATCATCGGGCAGATCGCTTTGCAGCTGTTCCTCTTCTTCTTCATCGGCTATTGCGTGGATGTGTTCATCCGCCGTCCTCTGAAACAAGTGGACACCGAGTTTCGCAACATCATGGAAGGTAATCTGGATACCGAGCTAGACATTGGCACCCATGACGAGATGGGCACCTTGCTGTGTGCGATTCAGACCATGCAGGCCTATCTGCGCACCATGGTGGATGAGATCGTGACACCAGTCGCCAAGATGCAGGCGCATGTCAGTGAAGTGGACGGCAAGATCACCACCGTTGCTAGCAACGCGCTGACCGAGCAAGATCAGATCCAAGCCATCGCCGCCACTATGGAACAGTTCAGCCAATCCATCGCCGAGGTGGCGAGTATGTCTGCGGATTCACTCGCCGAGATGAAACGTACCCAAACCATCGTTGAGCAAAACAACAGTAATATGGGCTTGAGCATCGACGCGACCAGCAAGGTGGCGAATACGGTCAAAGCTTCAAGCAAAACAATCTCCGACTTGGGCGAATCCATCCAGAAGATCGGGGTCATCGCCAATTCCATCAAAGAGATCGCAGAGCAGACCAACCTGCTGGCACTGAACGCCGCTATCGAAGCCGCGCGTGCGGGTGAACAAGGCCGAGGTTTTGCGGTGGTGGCCGATGAGGTGCGCAAGTTGGCCGAACGTACTGCCACCAGCACTAAAGACATCGCCAGCACCATCTCTGAGATCACCACGATCTCGAACGAGGCGGTCAAGGCCATGGGAGGTGCGGTCACTGAAGTGGAAACGGGAATCGCCCTCATCCGCAAGAACGGGGATGGACTGAAAGAGATCATGAACGCCACGGTCAGCATGTCAGATCGAATCGACCATATCGCGCATGCTTCCAGAGAGCAGTCGGCAGCGGGCGAGAACGTGGCCAAGAGTCTGGAGCACATCACTAGCCTAGTGGATGAGAACACACGCTCGGTGCAATTAACTAAGGTGGCGACTGAAGAATTAGCGAAATCTGCCGATGAACTAAGCAGAGCGGGTTATCCACTGACCAAATGTGCGATCAAATCGTAAATATTCCAACCAAAATGAAAATTGGGAGAGAAATATGTTAAACGATATGAAAATCAAGACGCGGCTCATAACGCTGTTATTGACGTTGCTCGCGTTTGAACTGGTGATTGCTGGGATTGAATATTACGCCACCAGCAATACCGTCAAAGCACTCAATTCTGTCTATAACGAACGCCTGATTCCGGCCAATCAGTTGAATGAGATCGCTCGCAGGAATATGGGAAACCGTATCGCCATCGCTAATGGCGTCATTCATCCAGAGGATATGCCAAAGTATCTTCAACAGATCGATGACAACCGCGTAGCGATTAACAAACTGTGGGAAACCTACATAGCGACTCACCTGACCGAGGAAGAAAAGGGATTGGCAAAGACTTTCGCTGATGTGCGCGGACGTTTTGTAGAAGAAGCGATCAAACCAGCCATCGCTGCAATGAAGGTGCGCGATGTGGAGGCGATCAAGCGTATCCAAGAACAAGCGATCCGCCCTCTCAGCGGGCCATTGACGGAGACATTGGATGCGCTGATAAAGTTACAGGAACGCGAGGCGCAACATTTGTACGACAAAGCCAAGACAGATGAGAGTCTGTCCCACACCGTGTCGATAAGTATGTTAGTGATGGGTACGGTTTTGGCTGGTTTGTTTGGTTATTCAATCGTGTCGGGGATCAATTCCTCAGTAGCTGATCTGCGTGGGACGATGGTGAGGATGGCGGCGGATGGTGATCTGACTGCGCGAGTCAAAGTGCATGGCAAGGATGAACTTGGGCAAGCCGCCACGGCGTTCAATGCCTTGATCGACGGTTTTGCCAGCATCATTCGGCAGGTTAATAACAACGCCAGTGCGGTGTCAAATTCGGCCACCAATCTTTCTTCCGCGTCATTGCAGATATCGAAGGGATCGCAAGCGCAAAGTGCAGCAGCTGCTTCGACTGCCGCCGCTGTCGAAGAGATCACCGTGAGCATAAATTCGGTGGCTGCCAACACAGAAGATGTGCGCAAGTTGTCTGCTCAAAGTTTGAGCCAGACCCAGCAAGGAAACCAAAGCGTGACCGCAATGGTGGGCGAGATTCAGACTGTGCAGGATGCCGTGAACAAGATAGCAGGCTCGGTCAAAGAATTTGTGGATAGCACACGCGCCATTGCCGGCATGACACAGCAGGTGAAAGAGATCGCCGATCAAACCAACTTGTTGGCTTTGAATGCGGCTATCGAAGCAGCACGTGCGGGTGAGCAAGGACGCGGCTTTGCCGTGGTGGCAGACGAGGTGCGTAAGCTGGCTGAGAAGTCCGCGCAATCAGCCAGCGAAATCGATCAGGTGACTAACTCCTTGAATAAAAAATCGGGCGAGGTAGAAGCAACGGTGCAGCAAGGTTTGCGTTCTCTACAAGCGACGCAACAACAAGTAGGTCAGGTGTCCGGAATATTGACCGGGGCTGGGGAGGCCGTTGAAAAAGCGAGCCATGGTGTGAACGACATCGCCTCTTCGATCAACGAGCAAAGTCTGGCCAGCGCCGAGATCGCGCGCAACGTAGAGAAGATCGCACAGATGTCGGAAGAGAACCATGCGGCCGTCAATTCCAACACAGACGAAATTGTGAAATTGGAGCGACTTGCCAAGGAACTGAGTGGGGCAGTGGGTCGATTCAAGGTTTAGATGAGTAGGGTGGGCACGTGTTTGTGCCCGCGCGTAAAGCTGGAGCAACCGAATTAAGGTGTGGAAGCATGGTTGTTCGATGAAATAGGAATTGAGTTATCTGGTTACATGTGTACGGGAAGCGCGAAGTGGCGCGAGGAGAATCAAATGTCAGACCTATTAAAAAACATCGATGCGCGAACAAAGCTGGCGGGTACTAACAAGCTAGAGATCCTCATGTTTTCGCTCGGCAAAGACTTGCGTACCGGGCGCGAGGAGACTTTCGGTATCAACGTGTTCAAGGTGCGCGAGGTGATGCGCATCCCTGCCATCACACGCGCACCTGAGATGCCCCCCTCGGTCGAGGGTATGGTCAGTTTGCGTGGTGCATTGGTGCCTGTGATCGACTTGGCCAAGTACATCGGTATGGAAGCCGATGGCAAGCCAGACATCATGATCGTCACCGAGTACAACGGCCATACCCAAGGATTCCTAGTCAAGTCGGTGGATAACATCCTGCGCTTGGATTGGTCTGCCATGCGTGTGCCGCCCGAGATGCTGGCGGCTGAGATGGGTGGTCTGGTGACTGCCATCACCGAGCTAAAAGACAAACGACTGGTGATGATGCTCGATGTTGAAAAGGTACTGGCCGAAACGGGGCATTTCGGGTCTGACGACCTCATCTTCAAGTCGGTGAAGCATTTGGGCAAAGAGGACCGCACCGTGTTCTTCGCCGACGATTCTTCCGTTGCGCGCAACCAGATAGCCAAGACTTTGGATGCGATGGGGGTGAAACATATCTCGGCTATCAACGGACGCAAGGCGTGGGATGAATTGGCGCGCATGGCTGATTATGCCGATGCCAGCCATACGCCCCTGAAAAGCATATTGCAGGTCATCTTGACTGACGTGGAGATGCCAGAGATGGATGGCTATATGTTGACTCGCAAGATCAAGGCGGACAAAAGATTCAACGGCATTCCTGTGCTGATGCATTCATCTTTGTCCAATAGTCAGAACGCCCAATTGGGCAAGGCGGTCGGGGTGGATGAGTACGTGCCGAAGTTCGAGCCGCAAAAATTGTCGCAGACGTTAGCGCGTCTCTTAGCTTAAGGAGCGAATGATGAGCTACACAGAAGATATGTCGTCATCAGATAGTTTGCTCGATCACATCGATGCGCGCACCAATCTGGCGGGCACCAACAAGATGGAGATTCTGCTGTTCAATCTGGGCAGCGACGAGAAATTCGGTATCAACGTGTTCAAAGTCAAGGAAGTATCGCATGCAGGCAAGATCACCCGCACGCCTAACATGCCTAGTGGCGTGGATGGAATCGTCAGCCTGCGCGGTCACGTGATGCCCGTACTCAATCTGGCTAAGTTCATGGGGTTGAATGAACAGACGCCACATCAGACCATGATGGTCGCCGAGTACAACACCCACATCCTTGGATTCTTAGTGAAAGAAGTGGATCGCATCATCCGTGTGGATTGGGACAAAGTGCGTCCGACTGAAGGTATGCTGTCCGACAAAGGTGCATTGATCACCGCCATCACCAATCTGGATGATGGCTCCTTGGTCTCCATCCTAGATGTGGAGCAGATCCTATCCGATGCGTTCGGCGAAGCGATTGTCGGTAATGTGGAGAAGGTCGAAGCCGGGCATGAATTATGCGTCTTCTTCGCGGATGACTCCATGGTCGCCCGCCGTAAGATCTCAGAGACCTTGGACAAGATGGGTGTCAAACACATCCAAGCCAATAACGGACAGGAAGCGTGGGATCGTTTGCGCACCATGGCAGATGCTTCGCAACACGGTGGCAAGCCCATGCGCGACCAGATGCAAGTAATCTTGACCGATGCCGAGATGCCCGCGATGGACGGTTATGTGCTGACGCAGAACATCAAGAACGACAAACGTTTTGAGGGGATACCGGTGGTGATGCATTCCTCACTGTCATCGGATGCGAATAGAGCGATGGGTAAACGAGTCGGCGTGGACTATTACGTGCCGAAGTTCGACTCGATGGTGTTGTCGTCTGTGTTGCGACCGCTGCTGACGTAAAGAATTGCAAAGGTATTAGGAGATTGACATGGGTATAGAAAACACAAAATTCTTGGTGGTGGATGACTTCTCGACGATGCGACGCATCGTGCGTAACCTGCTTAAAGAGCTGGGGTTCTCCAACGTACAAGAGGCAGAGGACGGCGTCGATGCGCTCCATAAGTTGCGCGGGGATCAATTCGACTTCGTCGTGTCCGACTGGAACATGCCCAACATGACAGGCATCGAGTTACTGCGTGCGATCCGCGCGGATGCAGCACTCAAACACCTGCCTGTGCTGATGGTGACGGCTGAAGCAAAAAAAGAAAACATCATCGAGGCAGCACAAGCAGGCGCTTCTGGTTATGTGGTCAAGCCATTCACGGCGGCCACTTTGGACGAGAAGCTCAAGAAGATATTTGCGGCTTTCCCGCAACTGAACAAGTGAGGCAGACATGGCGAACCATAACGCAAGCAACGACTCAGATGATCTCGAAGCGCTGTTCGACAGCATCATCGCAGCTAACTCAGACGAGGAAAAACCCGAATCTGCCAAAGTGATCCCGCTCAATTCGGATGCGGAACAAGCCAAAGTCATCAACCAAGTCGGTCATATGGCGCGCAAACTGCACGATACCTTGCGCGAACTGGGTCTGGATTCGGGAATCGAGAAAGCGGCCTCCAGCATCCCCGATGCGCGTGATCGTTTGAACTACGTTGCGACGCTCACCCAGCAAGCCGCTGAACGTGTGCTCAATGCCACCGAAGCTGCGCAACCCATCGTGGATAAGCTGGGTTCCGATTCACAGCGATTGGCGGCGCAATGGGATCTGCTGTTCGAGAAGAAGCTCGACGTGAAACAGTTCAAAGAGCTGGTCATACAGACCCATTCCTTGTTGCATGAGATGCCCAAGCAGACCAAGGCGACCAACGCCTACCTGACTGAAATCATGATGGCGCAGGACTTCCAAGACCTGACAGGACAAGTAATTAAGAAGATCATTCAGCTGACGCAGGAGATGGAGCAACAACTCGTGGCCTTGCTGGTGGAGAACGCACCCGCAGCAGTGAAGGCTGAAATCAATAGTGGATTGTTGAACGGGCCAGTGATCAATGCGGCAGGACGTACTGATGTGGTGACCAGCCAAGATCAGGTCGATGATCTGCTGGAAAGTTTGGGATTTTAACGGGGAAGGCAGAAAAAAGATCAGTCGGATGTGGTGAGTGAGGAGATAGAAATGAATGACTTTGCCGGAATGGAAGAACTGCTGAGCGACTTCTTATTGGAAGCGGGCGATATGCTATCCGATGTGGATAGCAAACTGATGGAGCTGGAAAAACGTCCGAGCGACAGCAACCTGCTCAATGAGATATTTAGAGGCTTTCACACCATCAAGGGCGGCGCAGGATTCTTGAATGCGAACGAATTGGTCGCGCTCTGTCATCTCACCGAAAATCTTTTCGACAAATTGCGCACCAATCAACTCACGCTGAATGCTGAGTTGCTCGATGTCATCTTCGCGGCGACTTCTGAAGTGCGCCGCATGTTCGGGGCGTTGCAACAGAACCAACAACCCACTGCGGCCCCTGCGGAGATTCTGCAAGCGTTACAAGATGCGTTAGAAGGTAAGGCTGTAGCCGCGATCAGTAAGCCCAAAGCGGCACCCGCAGCGGTCGTCGCAGCTGCTGCACCTGCCGAGACCTTGCCTGCGATCGCTCATGAGAACGTCGATTGGGATGCTTTATACAAAGCGATTACTGGTAACGACATCGCCGAAACGGTGGGGGTGACACGTGACCCAGAACAGATCAAACAAGCCATCGATGAAGAAGAGTCTACCAAGAAAGCGTTCGGACGCCGCGCATCGGATGTTCCGGGTGCCACAGTCGGTCGTCGTGGCGGGGACGTGCCTGCCGCTGAGGCCAAGGAAACCACTATACGCGTAGACACCGTACGTCTGGATCAAGTGTTGAACCTATCAGGTGAGATCGGGCTGACCAAGAATCGGCTGACCCACCTGCGTTCTGACATCATGCAGGGGCGCAACGACATGGAGACCTTGCAGGAGCTCGACCAATCTGTGACGCAGCTCGATATGTTGGTAGTGAATCTGCAGAACGCGGTGATGAAGACGCGCATGCAACCTATCGGGCGTCTGTTCAAAAAGTATCCTCGCTTGGCACGCGACCTTGCCCGCTCCTTAGGTAAGGATGTCGAACTGGTGCTGGTGGGTGAAGAGACCGAGATGGACAAGACCATGATCGAGGACTTGAACGATCCGCTGGTGCACTTGGTGCGTAACGCAGTCGATCACGGGGTGGAGACGGTCGAAGGGCGGCGCGAAGCAGGCAAGCCAGAAAAGAGCCTAGTCGAACTGAGTGCGCGTCAAGAAGGAGACCACATCCTCATCACCATCTCGGACGATGGTAAGGGCATGCGCCCCGAAGTCATCCGCAACAAAGCCATCGAAAAAGGACTCGTCACCAGCGAGATCGCCAACACCTTGGACGAGAGCCAATGTTTGGAGCTCATCCTGCTCCCAGGATTCTCTACCAAGGACGAGATATCAGCCGTGTCCGGTCGCGGCGTCGGTATGGACGTGGTGAAGACCAATATCGAGAAATTGAACGGCAGCATCACCATCCAATCCGAACCGGGTAAAGGGTCGACCTTCTCCATCTCTTTGCCGCTCACCTTGGCCATCTTGCCGGTGCTTGTGTTGCGCTTGGGCGATCAATCGTTTGCTGTGCCGCTGTCGATGGTGCGCGAGATATTACCTGTCACCAAAGATCAGCTACAACAAGTCTCAGGTAAGGCGACCATGGTGGTGCGCGGTGAAGTGCTGCCGGTGTTGCCACTCACCCAACTGATCGGTTGGGGCAGCAGCGAGAAATCCGAAGTGGGCGTGCTGATGCAGTTCGGCAACAACAGCTTCATCCTGACGGCAGATGGCTTCGTTGGTCATGAAGATGTCGTCATCAAATCTCTCGATACCTTCCGCCCCAAAGGTGTGGCGGGCGTCACCATGTCTAGCGATGGCGACATCGTGCTGATCCTGGATATCAAAGAACTATTGAGCGATGTGCGCGGAAGTTGATAAAAACAAGGAAATTTGGATAGAGGATTGAGGAGTGCCACTCTGTCTTTACTAAATCCAGTTGCCAAAATCGTAATAACAGAGCATGGCCTCATGTTTGGCGGAAAACTAAAACAAGAATATCAACTCGCATCACAACGCTTGGTGGAAAACGAGCGCGACAACAGTTTGTTGTGCCATACGCCGGGGTAAACACGGGTTTTCTTGTTTCAGAATTGCCTTGACGAACGTGCTTCCCCACCCGAGCGTGTGTTGTTGGGGCTTCAGCCCCGTACAACCACGGCCTACCCTTGCGGGTGCAACACCTCTCCCGCCGGGGGAGGGGCTTGAGGGTAGGGGGCACTCTTTCTACAACGAACAAGCCCATGACCCACACACGCGAATTCGAATTCACAGACCAAGATTTTCAGCGTATCCGTACTTTGATACGTGACCACGCGGGCATCGCGCTGACCGAAAGCAAACAAGAGTTGGTGTATAGCCGTTTGGCGCGGCGCTTGCGAGCAACGGGTTTGAAGACTTTCGGTGAATACCTCGCCTTGCTCCAACGCGGCAACGATGCAGAGTGGGAGGCGTTCACCAATTCCCTCACCACCAATCTCACCTCGTTCTTCCGCGAAGCGCACCACTTCACCTTGCTTGCAGATCATCTGCGCAAGTTGGATAAATCGCGGCCTATCCAGTTGTGGTGTTCTGCAACCTCGACGGGTGAAGAAGCTTATTCAATGGCAATCACGGTGGCTGAGACTTTTGGCGGATCCAATCATCAGGTCAGTATCATCGCTTCCGATCTGGATAGCCATGTCTTGGTGACCGCACGCGCCGGACGCTACAAGGCCGATGCTGTGTCGAAGCTATCCTCGCAGCGCATCGAGAAATTCTTTACCCCCGCTGATGATGGACATTTTTTGGTGCGCCCTGAGTTGCAGCGTATGATCGACTTCAAACGTATCAATCTTTTGGATACTAACTACCCGATACGCGGGCAGCTGGATGGCATCTTCTGTCGCAATGTGATGATCTATTTTGACAAGGATACGCAGCTCGCCATCTTGAAGAAGTTCGCTCCCTTGTTGCGTCCAGATGGACTGTTGTTCGCAGGACATTCGGAGAACTTCTATCATGCGGCCGCACATTTCAAATTGCGTGGGCAAACGGTGTATGAACGGACGGCGGGTGTTTAGAGAGTGCTCCCTTACCACTCTGGTGAAACACCTAGCCATTCGACTAAGCACGATAAAACCGTGCAAGTCGCTGCTTGTCCCAGCGTGAGAGGGGTTTAGAGTGAAGGAACACTTTTTCAACAACGCACAAACAGTTGGTCTCTACCTATGCCACCAAAGTTAAATTCGCCCCGCATCGTCGTCGTCGGATCTTCAACTGGCGGCACAGAAGCGCTAAGAGTTTTCTTGGCGATGATGCCAAAAAGTTCACCGCCTATCCTCATCGCTCAGCACATGCCGGAGATGTTCGTGCCCTCATTCGTCGCACGTTTGAATGGTGTTTGTGAGATGAAGGTCAAGGTGGCAGAGCAGTCGGAAGCGATCTTGAGTGGTCATGTGTATCTCTCGCCAGGGCATTCTCACATCGCCCTCGAACGTCATGGTGCTGGCTATCGCATCGCCTTGAGCAATGCACTGCCAGTCAATCGTCATCGACCATCGGTAGAGGTCTTGTTCAAATCTGCCGCTAAGGCTTTGGGTGAAAATGCCATTGGCATCATGCTCACCGGTATGGGCAAGGACGGGGCTGCTGCGATGCTAGAGATGAAGCAAGCTGGGGCATATAATTTGGCTCAAGATGAAACGAGCTGTGTGGTGTTTGGTATGCCTCGTGCAGCGATAGAACTGGGGGCTGTGGATGAAGTGGTTGCACTCGAAAAAATGGCGGAGTGTGCGCTCCGCCGTTGTTGATTAAACTACCTATCCCAACTTATTTTTGCATGCCGGGATGTTTCTCACTCACGATCTGGTCGAGGATACTCATCACTTCCAGGCTGGCGGTTTCTGCTTTTTGCAAGTTTTCCAAAATCTTGTTTTGCATTCCCTCGTCTTGTTCCCACTTGTCTGACATCAAGGTAAGCATTTTGTGTACCGAGCTATGAACCTTGCTATGCGGCTCAAGTAGTTTTCGGAAGGAAGGTGCATCACCAAACACTTCTTTGCCTGGGCCTTCGTACCATTTACCTAAACGACAACCTTGGTGATCCACACCTACCAACTTCTTGAAATCTTCGTTGTTGGAATCGTTGACCAGTACGTAGGCGCGTTGTTTGTAGATGACGTGATCCACTTTGACGAGCGAGGCAAAGCTCAGATCCTGTGCATAGCGTGCGCTGGACAGGGTGGTGACTGCCGACTCGTAGAACTGGCCGAATTTCTTCTCCAATTTTGAGATCGCTCCTTGCGATGTGTTGGCGATTTCGTGCATCTCTTCAGAATCGGTCAGCATCTTGGATGCTTCGCTTTGCAGCATCAACATGATCTTGCCGATGGATTCCGAAGCATTTTTGGTGTTCTCGGCCAGTTTTCGTACTTCGTCGGCCACAACGGCAAAACCACGACCGGCTTCCCCCGCACGTGCCGCTTCGATGGCGGCGTTCAAGGCCAATAGGTTGGTCTGGTCAGCGATGGACGTGATGAGGCCTACGGCTTTATTGATCTCGCTACTACGCGCATTGAGTTGCGTGATCGCTTCATTGGCATGGTTCACTCGCTCGACGATGCCAGATAGACGACCCACCACATCCTTGACTGACGCTTGGCTCTCTTCAGCATCTTCGCGCGTGCGACGAGACAAAGTAGCAAGTGCCGACATATTGTCGGTGATGGATTTCAAGTCAGTCTGGCTAGAGACTAAGTTCTTCAGTAAGTTGTTCGTATTCAGGCTATGTGCGTTGGACAAGACGCGGTTACGCATCGCAGCGCGTTTTTGTTCAGTCATGCCTTCCAGCAGGATGTTTTGATTAGCCAGGCCTTTCTTGAAGCCACCGTGCATGCCGCTGTTCATCGCAGTGCGAGAAAAATTACCCTGCAGGTTAGAGCGGAAACTGGTCTCCTGTTCACGGAAGAAAGCGGAGATTTGGTCCAGCATGTCGTTGATGCTCCAGCACAACAGACTGATCTCGTCTTGGCTTTCGGAGATGCCTGTGACACGACTGTTGAACTTGCCTGCAGCGACTTCGTGGATGACCGCTCCCAACTTGGGAAGCGGAGACAGCCATTTCTTGACTTCCCATTGTCCCCAAACAGTCACTGCGACACCGACTGCCAAGAAGATCAGCATCGCCGCATCGAAGCCATGCAGATAGAAGCTGGTCAGAATGGTGACCAGCGTACCGAAGGAGAACGCCCATAACAGGGCGGATATCCTAAATTGCAAGGACCAATTCGTCATAGCTCATTCCTTTTTGTTTGAGTACCTCGACCAATATCTTGGTCGAGGTTTCGATGGCGTTGGCTGGGCCAGCTTTCTGCTCGGCTTCCAGCATTGCTGCATACAGCGGTGTCACCGCTTCGATGCCGCTGAGTTTAGGTTTGCGTCGAACCGAAAAATACCCTGTGATCTCGCCTGTAGGGCTAAAGGTGGGCGTCACGTTAGTGAACACCCAGTAGAAACTACCGTCTTTGGCCATATTCTTCACATAAGCGAAGCACTCTTCTTTATTCGCGATTTTGTTCCACAACAGTTGGAACACGGCGCGTGGCATGTCTGGGTGGCGGATGATGTTGTGCTGCGTTCCTATCAATTCATGTTCAGAATAGCCTGAGAATTCGATAAAGATACGGTTGCCGTAAGTGATACGACCTTTGGTGTCGGTCATGGATACGATGAAGTCATCTTCGCGCATCACCTTCTCGGTGCTGGTCGGGGTGATCTGTCTTTTCATTTGCTCCTCCAGACAAGTTCTGTGTTCTTGGTCTATCGGCACGCCCGCCCATAGCTTGAGGGGGATTCACCGATGAATCGCATGTTAGCCGTGCGTCGGCAAGTCCATCGCTTTATAAAAGGTCGAAAATCCCGCCATTTCGGCCCTTAAGCTAAACCTCACTTTCTCATAATGGCTTTACCCATAAAGGAAGTGAAATGGCTGAACAAGACAGCGACCTCGAAAAAACGGAATCGCCCTCACAACGCAAATTAGATAAAGCGCGTGAGGAAGGGCAGGTCGCGCGTTCGCGCGAGTTGACGACTTTTCTGGTGATGATGGCGGGCGGTGCGGGGCTGTGGGTGATGGGCTCTCATTTCGCACAAGCTTTGATCAAGATGTTGCGTGAGGGACTGACGCTGGATCGTCAATTGGCTTTCAACAGCGAGCAGTTGTTGCCACATCTGCGTGACATGAGCATAGATATCCTAGTGCTGTTCTCCCCCTTCCTATTATTGGTGTTGGTGGTTGCCGCGTTCTCGCCTTTGCTGATGAACGGATGGCTGTTCTCCACCAAGGCCTTGGCCCCTAAATTCTCCAAGCTCAACCCCATAACGGGTATCGGACGTATGTTCTCGATGAATAGCTTGGTGGAACTGCTGAAGGCGATAGGCAAGACCGTGATCGTCGGCACCATAGGCGCTTGGGTGGTGTGGCACAACAGGGAGTCGGTGATGTCGCTCATCGGTGAGCCGGTCACGCTTTCCATCCCTCATCTGGGTGGACTCATCTGGTGGAGTTTCGCGGCGATCATGATGGGTATGCTCATCATCGTCGCCATCGACGTCCCGTTCCAATTGTGGGAACACCACAAGAAACTCAAGATGACCAAAGAGGAGGTACGTCAGGAATCGAAAGAGACCGAGGGCGACCCGCAGGTCAAAGGCCGTATCCGCAGTATGCAACGTGAGATCGCTCGCCGTCGCATGATGTCCGCCATCCCGACCGCTGATGTGGTGGTGACCAATCCGACCCACTACTCGGTCGCACTGAAATACAGCGAGAACAAGATGCGTGCGCCTATCGTCGTAGCCAAAGGTTCGCATCTGTTAGCCGCCCGCATAAAAGAGATCGCCGCCGAGCATCGCATACCTATCCTGGAAGCGCCACCATTGGCACGTGCCCTGCATAAACATACCGACCTAGGTGAGCCTATCCCAGAGGCACTATTCAATGCGGTTGCCGAAGTGCTGGCTTATGTCTATCAATTGAAGCGCTACCAAAAACAGGGCGGGGTGATGCCGCAATTGCCGCATGAGTTACCTGTTCCCAAAGAGCTCGACCCAGCGACGCAAACGCCCGTGGACGCGTTGCAATAATTTTCCGGTTACGGCGTAATAGCCGCACAAATCCCCCTCTATTTCCCCCTTTGATTTGCCACGCCCTCCCGATAATAGCCATAAGCCGTGATAGCCATTTGGCGGGTCGGGCAGGTTAAAGAGGGTGTGATGAATCCAGTATTACAAACCATGAAGGATGTCCTGCTACGCGGCGGAGTACGCGGACTGGCGGGTCCTATCCTCATCGTGATGATCTTGTCGATGATGGTGTTGCCATTGCCACCATTCCTGCTCGACGTCCTGTTTACTTTCAATATCGCGCTGGCCATCATGGTGTTGCTGGTGGCGATGAACACCACCAAGGCGCTCGATTTTGCGGTGTTTCCCACCGTGTTGCTCATTTCCACCCTGTTGCGTCTGTCGCTCAATGTGGCTTCTACTCGCGTCGTTCTGCTCGAAGGCCATACCGGCCCCGATGCGGCAGGTAAGGTCATCGAATCGTTCGGTCACTTCCTTGTCGGCGGTAACTACGCGGTCGGTATCGTCGTGTTCGTGATCCTAGTGGTCATCAACTTCGTGGTCATCACCAAGGGCGCAGGTCGTATCGCCGAAGTGGGGGCGCGGTTCACTTTGGATGCGATGCCAGGCAAACAGATGGCGATCGATGCCGATTTGAACGCCGGCCTCATCGGTGAAGACGTGGCACGTAAACGCCGTGCCGAAGTGGCGCAGGAAGCCGATTTCTACGGTGCGATGGACGGTGCCTCCAAGTTCGTGCGCGGCGATGCTGTCGCCGGCATCATCATCATGATCATCAACATCATCGGCGGTTTGATCATCGGTGTGTTGCAGCATGATCTTTCGTTCGAGGTGGCTGCCAAGAACTACACCATGCTCACCATCGGTGATGGCTTGGTCGCGCAGATCCCCGCGCTCATCATTTCTACCGCCGCAGGTATGGTGGTCAGCCGTGTCTCCAGCGATGAGAACATCGGGCAACAATTGGCGAAGCAACTCATTTCCAGTCCGCAGGTCATCATCCTCACCGCTGCCATCATCGGTATGTTGGGCTTGATCCCAGGGATGCCACACTTCGTGTTCCTGTTGTTGGCTGCGGCGATGGGCTGGTTCGCGGTGTATCTGACTCGGCAATCACAGAAGGCGGAAGCACAGGACAAAGAGGTCGAGTCCACCGTCATGCCTGTCAACGAAGCAGCTGAGGCCAGTTGGGAAGATGTGGCTCAAGTGGATGTATTGGGCTTGGAGGTCGGCTATCGCCTCATCTCTCTGGTGGATAAATCGCAGGATGGTGATTTGCTGCGTCGTATCAAAGGTATTCGCAAGAAATTCACGCAAGAGATGGGCTTCTTGCCTCCCGCCGTACATATCCGCGACAACTTGGACTTGCATCCGACTGCCTATCGCATCACCTTGAAAGGCGCAGAGATCGGTATCGGCGAAGCACACTCGCACCTGTTGTTGGCGATCAATCCCGGGAGCGTGAGCGGTGTGTTGCCTGGTACTCAAACCAAAGACCCAGCCTTCGGTTTGCCAGCCACTTGGATCGAGCCTGTGTTGCGCGACCAAGCGCAAGCCATGGGTTATACCGTGGTGGATGCAGGTACCGTGGTAGCGACCCACATGAGCCATCTGATCCATCTGCATGCAGCCGAGTTGCTCGGTCGTCAGGAATTGCAGCAGCTCATTGACCATCTGACCAAGATATCGCCGAAGCTGACCGAGGACCTGATACCGAAGTTGTTGTCGCTCTCGACTGTGCAGAAGGTGATGCAGAACCTGTTGGACGAAGGCATGCACATCCGCGATATGCGCACTATCTTGGAGACCTTGGCAGAACATGCGCCACAAGTACAAGACCCGACTGTGCTCACCGCACTGGTGCGCGTCGCCCTAGGCCCCGCCATCGTGCAGCAGTTCTACCCATCGGCGCAGGAGCTTCAAGTCATCGGCATGGACAAAGAATTGGAATACGTGCTGGGCCAAGCGCTGCAGGCAGGCGGCAACGCCATCGAGCCAAGTCTTGCAAGTACGTTGTTACGCGAAGCGCGCGCAGCGACCGATGCGCAAGAACGCATGGGATTGCCAACCGTGTTGTTGGTACCCGGCGGCATACGCGATCTGTTGGCGCGTTTCCTGAAACGCGCATTGCCGCAACTCAAAGTGATTTCGCATGAAGAAGTTCCCGGATTCAAAACGATACGAGTGACATCAATGGTAGGAGGTAGAGCATGAACGCTAGAAAATTCATCGCGATCAATTCGCGCGAAGCCCTGAAGCTGGTTCGCATCGAACTCGGGGAGGACGCAGTCATCCTGTCCAACCGCAAAGTGAACGAGGGGGTTGAGATCGTGGCGATGGCCGGCACCGAGTTGGCCCATCTGAGCGAGACCCGCGTGAGTGAGACGCGGGTGAGTGAGACGCGGGTGTCAGCACCGCGCACCGAGAAACCTCGCGCAGAACCTCGCGTGGAAGCGGCGCGCGAGAGTTTGTCGCCCAATGCCTTGCATCAAGCCGCGTTGCTGGGTGCCAAGGTCATCGAGGCGAATGCCGCCAGAGAGATGGAGCAAGCTACGCAGGCAGAGAAGAGCTCTATCTCTGCCGATCACCTGCTGGGCGAACTGAAATCTATGCACAACCTGATGCAGGAGCAGATGGCCTGTATGACGTGGGCCAATATGCAGCAGCAAGACCCCAAACGCAGCGGTCTGTTGCGCGACCTCATCAATGTCGGTTTCAGTCCTGCGCTGTCGCGTCTGTTGTTGGACAAGATGCCGAGCGATGCGGATATCACATGGGTCAGTCGCATCCTTGCACACAATCTGCATACCGCACGCCCACAAGATGACATCGTGGCACGCGGCGGGGTGTATGCCTTGGTCGGACCGACCGGTGTGGGCAAGACCACCACCACCGCCAAATTGGCGGCGCGGGCCGTGGTGCGCTACGGCGCCGACAAAGTGGCGCTGGTGACCACCGACAGCTACCGTATCGGCGCACATGAACAGTTGAAGATCTACGGCAAGATATTGGGCGTGGCGGTGCATGCGGTGCGCGACACCAACGATCTTAAGCTCACTTTGTCTGGCTTGAAGCACAAACACTTGGTGTTGATCGACACCATGGGCGTCGGTCAACGCGACAGCCGTGTGGCGGAACAGGCCAAGATGTTCGATGAGGTCGGCGCGGCTCGCATCCTGTTGTTGAACGCCACCAGTGCCGGCGGCACCTTGGATGATGTGATCAAGATGTATGGGGGCAAGAACGTCATCGGTTGCATCCCCACCAAGTTGGATGAGGCCGCGAGCTTGGGCACGGTGCTGGATGTCATCGCACGCCACAAACTGGTGATGCACTACATCGCCAGCGGTCAGCGTGTGCCGGAAGACCTGCATGTAGTGAATGTCGAATACCTATTACATCGCACCTTCAAAGAAATCGGCAAACCAGCCAGTTTCGACTTGCAAGATATGGAGTTCCCGGCCTTCATGGCGGGGGTGACGGCCAAGCCTAACATGGGAGTGCAACATGCTTAACGCACATCTTGATCAGGCCGCTGGGCTGCGTAAGCTGCTGGCACGTACGACCACACAAGTCATCACCGTGATCGGCGCGCGTGATGGGCTAGGCGCGACCAGTATCGTCACCAATCTGGCGGTTGCGTTCACCCGTTCCGGCAAGAATGTGTTGGTGCTGGATGAGAATGTCTCGCACGACAACGTGGCCAACACCTTGGCGTTGCGCCCTCGCTATGATCTGCTGCATGCGGTGCATGGCGACAAGACTTGGCAGGACGTGATATTGCACGGCGTGGGTGGCGCATCTGTGATGCCAGTGGCGCGCGCGATGCAGGCGCTGCCAAAATTGGATGGCATACAGAGAGATCGTTTGATGGGTGCGCTGTTGGCAGCGGCCAGCGATAAAGATGTGGTGTTGGTGGATGCAGCGCGCGACGGGAACTCGGTATGCGCGAGTCTTTCCGGTGATGAACCTTTGTTGCTGGTATTGAATGCTACTGCGACAGGGATCACTGAAAGCTATTCCTTGCTGAAACAGATGGCGACACACAATGGTCGTCAGGCGTTCGATATCGTGGTGAACAAGGTGCGCGACGAACGCGAGGCCTTGGCCGTGTTCGACAACATTTCGCAAGTGGCGCGACGTCATCTGCAAGTGCAATTGGAATACATGGGTTTCATCCCACTGGATGAGAATATGAAGCGGGCGACACAAGCCTGCCGACCTGTGGTGGAAGCCTTCCCGTCATCGCCTGCCGCCTTGGCGATACGCGAGGTGGCGCAGGGTGTGTTGCGTACGCCCAG
>Ga0074196_11022_pt1 | contig 20703 bp, 21 predicted proteins | sample EPASupsiteSAE300_FD_64214 | JGI IMG/M metagenome (GOLD analysis project Ga0074196, IMG submission 64214) | Bioremediated contaminated groundwater from EPA Superfund site, New Mexico - Sample SAE3-00 | ecosystem: Environmental > Aquatic > Deep subsurface > Groundwater > Contaminated ... | reverse complement strand
CGCAGCGCATCAGGCGAGAAGGTTCGAAGTAGCGGTTCTATCTGTTCACGACGTGAGCCATAACGGGTGAGGAAGGTATCGAATGGCTCGGCATGGGTGATGTTCATACCCCCTTTGCCCGCCATCAGGAACTTGCGCCCCACACTCGGCATCGCGTCATACACATCGACTTGGATTTCCGCTTGAGCTAACACTTCTGCCGCCATCAATCCGGCGGGGCCCGCACCTATGATGGCGACGCGCAGGGGGAAAGGAATGCGTGAAGACAAGTGGTTTATAACGATAGAAGAGGGTCGTGCGTAATTGCCGCCGCCACGATGTACATAAAGACTATTTGCGCGGATATCCAAGCCGCAAGTCGTGTTTGATTCGTTTTGGCAAATCTGAATGCTGCCATACCAAGTCCGATATACAGGAGTAGCGCAATGATCTTTGCGGCCAACCAGGGTGAATTCGTGGGCGAGTAACCAAGTTGCCATGCCAGCAGTATGGCACTGGTCAGAAGCACAGTATCGATGCCGTGCGGGGCGATCTTCACCCAGCGTTGTTGCAAACGAGGTGAATTGTTCATCAGCCATACACCCCTTAAAAAGAATAAGGTGAAGCTGAATAAAACGCAGGTGAGATGAATATGCTTAAGGAGTGAACTGTCCATAGTGTGACGTGCGTGCTGATATGTGTGTTTTCGCAAACCGGTCTTTGCGGAGCTGATTATGCCAGAGTGCGCCCGACCGTGATGAGGCGGGAGGTTTGAGCGGCGGTGCAACATAATTCACAAGGGGATATTTTGAAAATACCCCTAGTAATTGCTACAATAAAAGATGTAGTATGGATGCATGTTCAAAAGTCTCTCGATGACATTGTGTTCGAAATGAGATTGAAATTCTGCAATCCAATCCTCTTTGCGCTGTCGTCGGGCAGCCATGTAGTTGGTTTGATCAGCCACCTGCAATCCTCTCTATCCCAGGAAAAATAGCGATGAAACTCACACAATATTCCGATCTCGGATTTCGGCTAATGATGTATTTGGCCATGAGCAAAGACAAATTGGCGACCATTCAAGAGGTGAGTGAACGTTTCGCCGTTTCAAAGAATCATCTGGTAAAGATATCCCACGAACTGACCAAGCAGGGACTTATTGAAAGTGTTCGCGGACGCAATGGCGGGGTACGTTTAGCGTTGCCGCCGGAAAAAATCAGCCTTGAGATGGTGTTGCAGGCGACCGAGGATGGTTTTGAACTGGTGGAGTGCTTCAATGCTGAAACGAATCAATGTGTCATTTCCGAGGTGTGTAAGCTGAATAGCATTCTTGATGAAGCCTTGGAGGCTTTTTTTGCCAAGTTGAGAAAAGTTTCGCTGGCCGATCTGGTTCGAAACGGTAAATCAATTGAGGCTGAGCTGCTCCCTTTTCCGAAGGAGTCGGTGATCAAATTTCATAAGTCGCAAAAACGAAAGTAAGCTGAAACGCCACTGTCGGCGGATCGTTGCATGTTTTCTCAAGTGGAGGATCGTTATGAATACATTGGTGTGGCGCGGAATTGCGGGTTTGGTGGCTGGATTGATGATGAATTCTGCTGTGTTTGCGGCGGATATACAGGTCGACAATGCTTGGGCTTTTGCGACGCCTCCCGGCAAGGATACCGCCAATGTGTATATGTTTATTACTAGTAAACAGGCTGTTGTTTTGGTGGACGCTTCCAGCCCAAAATCAAAAACAGTTGAACTGCGCACCATGTTGCACAAGGCTGGCGTGATGAAGACGATTCAAGTGCAGGCTGTCGATTTGCCGGCCAATACACGTGTTGATATGACGAGCGAACACGGTTATCACCTGACACTGGTGGGTCTGAAGTCTCCGCTCGAGGCAGGAAAAACAGTGCCATTCACATTGAAGTTAAAACAGGCAGACCAGAGTTTTGTTACGGTTGAGGCCAAGGCGGAAATCAAACCTGCGCGGAAAGCCAAGTAGGGAGAGTTGGGTTTATGTTCGTTGGTCTTGAAGTTTAAAGTTCAGAAAAATCAACGTCACTACCAATATCATCGCAACAGCGTTATGTAACACAGCACCGAACAGGGGCAACCCAAGCAGTACATTGATTGCGCCAATTCCAAATTGAAGAGTGAGCAATATCAATAATGATCGGCTCACTTTCTTCATCCCGCCTAACTTGGCGATTCCAAATGCCAGCCAGCCCAAGTAAACCGTAACGATGATCGCACCACAACGATGCATCCAATGAATCGCGGTGAGCCTTTCTTCGGTAAGCGCGGAACTGTTCAGTGAGTATGAGAAATCCATAGCGGGCAGCAGAGCGCCTTTGCATAGCGGGAAATCCGTACAGGCGACGGCAGCAAAATTGGAGCTTACCCAGCTACCGAGCATGAGTTGAATTGCCAGCAGTATGAATCCGGTCCACGCAAAAATACGCCATTCACGAGATTTGCTGCTATTCACGCTGCGGTCAGGCGATATTTGGTTCAGCAATATCCAAGTGAGCAGAGCCAGCATAGCGATACCCCCCGCCAGATGTACTGGAACAATGATCGCACGTGGAAGGTGTGAAAATGCCAAGATACCAAACAGAGCAAGAAATGCCATCAAGCCCGTCAAGAGGCTGGGTAGCAAGGGGGACTGTCTCAACTCCTTCCGCTTTAGCCATGCAATCCCGCATATCGCGATAGACAGAAACCCCAGCAACATTACCATCTGGCTATGTAGCTTGCGTTGCCATGAAGTGTAAGTCCTCGTGGGGGCATCAATCCCTGGCGCCTGTCTTTCCATCAGGGCGTTTTTCGCATAGCAGCCAGGCCAATCTTTGCAGCCCAATCCGGTATCGGCAAGTCTGACATAGGCACTCAACACGACTGCCGCAAAGGCAAGCACGAAAGTTAGCAGAACAAGTTTTAAATATGTTTTACGAATGTGCTTCTCCTACGGTGTGTTAGGGCAGCTGCTGTTATCTATCGCTCTGTTCGGCATGGTGGTCTTGCAAAAAATCGCATCTTTCAAAATAGCATTGCGCAGGTCAGCGCCTACAAGTGAGGCTCCGGTGAGGTTGGCTCGCGTAAGGTCGGCACCAATCATGCTGCTCATCATAAAGACTGCATTCGTGGCGTCGGTATTGCGCAGGTTCGCACCCTTAAGGTTGGTCAGCGACAAATTCGCACCTTGCAAATGAGCATTAGACAGATTGGCATTAGAGAGGCTGGCATCGGACAGGTTGGCTTTGGTCAGAATGGCATGTGACAGATTGGCATCCGTCAAATAAGAAACCGATAGGTTGGTGTTGGATAGATCGGCTCTGGATAAATTGGCATTTATAAGGTTGGCTTCAGAGATCTTGTCGCCGCTCAAATTAGCGCCAGCCAGATTTGCACCTGCCAGATTGGCGCCAGACAGGTTGGATTTGGTCAAATTAGCGCCCGAAAGATCAATGCCCGGGCAGTTGGTTCTTCGTTTGATTTCACAGCCATTAATAACGGGTGCAGCTTCTGCAATCAAAATACCCATACTTGTCAGAAGCACACAACAGTTCAAAATGGTTCTCAATTTCATATTTGCCTAGACAGCGTTGGTGGTGTGACGGTGACGGGGGAAACGGGCTGCGTCGAAGCGTAACCGCCCCATTTGTTCTCACGTTCATCATAGAAATATTGCTTCCCATTTACAAGCTGAGATTTGTGAGGGGTGGAGGTGCGGCAATTTGACGCACTTTTGCTTGACAACCTCCAACATCGGGATTATTGTCTTTAACAAGTATTTCAGATACATGTATTCGGATTGTGTGTAAGGGCGTAGGGTTAGGGTTCTCCGGTGGCAGTCTAGTCTTTTTGAGGGGAGCTTAACATCATGATTTTGTTTCGTTATTAATGTCCGTTGAAGTAAGTGACGGGCGGCAAAAATGCAAACGTTAACTGGGAGAATGAGATGGAACAAATTCAGTCTGAAGGCGGTTTCGCCGGATTCGCAAAGCAATTGAGGCGGAATGGCCCATTTTTATTGACTGTTTTAATTGCATCTGGCGCTTTGCTCTATTTCACTATCGGCATGTTTGCAATACTAGGTCATTGATTTTGTTGGTGCAGTCAATCGTTACATAGGGGTTTCGTCAAACATTAAGGGAGGTGAAAAAATGTCCGAATCAAATTCAAGTGGTGAAAACCCACATTTCATGCAAAAGGCTTTGGATAACCAGTGGCTGATGCTGGCTTTGGCTGTTTTGGTACCAATGGTGATTTATACGTTTTGGGGTTTGTGGGACGTGATGCACATTGTTCAAGCTCCATAAACATGTATTGCCCGCAGGCTCTATTTCAATAACTAAACTAGTTTAAGGAGTAATACAACCATGGGAACAGCCTATACCCCCCCCGAAGCGGACTGGTGGCGCGCACCGATAGAGCGCACCGAAATTTGGTGGATCGTGCTCGCCTTTGCGTGGTGCGTATTCATGTTTGTCTGGATGATCGGCTGGCACTTTGTCGGCCCGCAGAACATGAGTAACGAAACCTACCGAACCACTGTCGAAGCGTATGCAGCCAAAGTTGACGCGATGACAGCCAAGTATGCGATTCGTAAAGATGAAGCCACCGGTGAAGATGTGGTCGCTCCTCCTCCGGGTAGCGATGTCTATTTGGCAGCCATGCAATGGCAATTCCGTCCGATCTTGGAGCTGAAAAAAGGCGAGAAATACCGTTTACACATCTCTTCCTACGATGTCGGTCATGGCTTCTCTTTGCAACCGGAGAACATCAACTTTCAGGTTTATCCGGGTTACGAGCAGGTCACAACAGTAACCCCGAATAAGACGGGTATTTTTGCTATTGCCTGCGGTGAGTATTGTGGTGGGTCTGGCGCCATCGGGCATCATTCGATGTTGGGCAGAATTTACGTAAAGGAGTGATGAGTTATGACCTCAACATCTATATCTGACTTTCGAGTCGATCCCGTATCTGGACTGAAAATACATCGAACAGCCAACACGCTAGTTAAATGGAACGCATTTGCGGCGGTCGTGTTTCTATTGGTTGGTGGTTTGTTCGGTCTCGGCGTAGCACTTACGCGTATGCCGAGTGTGCAATTACTCAGCCCAGACTTGTTTTATATGGCTTTGACCGCGCATGGTTTGGTGAACTTGGCCGTGTGGATCATTTTCTTTGAAATGGCCGTGCTGTATTTCTTGGCCTCACATGTGCTGGGTAGTAGGATTGCAACGCCACGATGGGCTTGGGCGCAATTCTGGCTCATGTTGGTTGGTGCGGCCATGGTTGCTGTAGCCGTATTGCAGGGTAACTCCAGCGTGATGATGACTTCTTATCCGCCACTTCAGGCTGCTCCGCACTTTTATCTGGGATTGATCGTTTTCGCCGTGGGTGCATTGATTGGGTGTTTTGTGTTTCTTGGCACACTGGTCGTTGCCAAGAGAGAGAACACCTATCAAGGCTCGCTTCCTCTGGTTGTGTTTGGCGGGGTGACTGCTACCGTGATTGCGGTATTCACACTTGTTTCCGGCGCGATGATCCTGATTCCGACTTTCTTGTGGTCGGTTGGATTGATCAGCTACATCGACCCAATGATGTATCGAGTTATCTGGTGGGCATTCGGTCACTCGTCGCAGCAAATCAACGTGGTGGCTCATATCTCCATCTGGTATCTCATCGCTTCACTGGTGTTCGGTGCCAAGCCGATGTCGGAAAAAGTCAGTCGTGGGGCGTTCCTGTTGTATATCCTGTTCTTGCAGTTGGGTTCAGCTCACCACTTGTTGTCTGACCCTGGATTGACTTCGGCTTGGAAGATATTCAACACCAGCTATGCGATTTACCTTGCGGTGCTGGCCAGTATGATTCACGGTTTGACTGTCCCTGGCTCAATTGAGGTCGCACAACGCCGGAAAGGTATGAACACAGGCTTGTTTACTTGGCTGCGCAAAGCACCTTGGGGGAATCCGATTTTTTCTGGCATGTTCCTGTCGCTAGTAGGTTTCGGTTTCATCGGTGGTGTGACTGGCGTGGTGATGAGCGTAGAGCAGATCAACATGGTCATCCATAACACGATGTATCTCCCGGGCCACTTCCACGGCACGCTCGTGGCGGGTACAACTATGGCGTTCATGGCGGTCACCTACTGGCTGATCCCAGTCGTGTTCCAGCGCAAGATCGCGTTGCCCGGTGTGGCGAAGTTGCAGCCTTATATCTTCAGCTTAGGTGCATGGGTGTTCTCGATTGCAATGATGGGCGCAGGCACTCTGGGTGTGCAACGTCGTCATGCGGATATCACCTTCGCCGGGCAACCTTTGGCTTATGAATATCCGGAGATCGCCAAGGGACTGATGGATATGGGTGAGATATTCGGGATAATCATGTCGGTTGGAGCAATCATGTTCATCGTGGTTGTGCTGGCTTCCATCTTTACCGGTGAGCGTATCGAAGAGGGCTCTGCACCATGGCCGAAAGTGGAAGATGCGGATGTGGTCGCGGCAAGAACTGGGAACAAACATGTGGGTATGTGGGGCATGGAAGCACCGGGTACCTTCATCCTTGCTATGATCTTGTTCGCAACCATCGTGTTGTATTACTTCGTGAACTTCAAATACTTGTCCACAATATGGGGCTTGTCTTAAGGCAATGCAGATGATGGGAAGGTGGCTTCGGTCACCTTCCCGGATTCTAAAGCGCCAAGGGTTAGAGGAATTTCTCTAACTTAAGTTGGTTGGGTGAAAGATACAAACCGAGATAACTTAAGCTAGAGGTTTTCGATCAGTTGTCACCGTCCACACAAAAAAACAAGCCGTACCTTGCCATGAAGAGGAAATAAATATGGGAGCCATGATGATGTTCAGACAATGCATCAATGTATTCAAGTTGCGCATAGGGGTGGTGATCACATTGGCGGCATTGGGCGGTATGGCAATCACACCGGGGGCTCCGCTATCGAGTTGGCAAGTGCTGATTCTGTCGCTGGCGGTGATGATGGCTTCTGCCGCCGCGGGTGCTTTCAATCAGTATTACGAGTGCGATATTGATGCAAAAATGTCGCGCACCTCAAGCCGTCCGTTTGTGAATGGATATTTTCAACACACTCGCAAGTGGCTGTGGATCATCGGATTGATGCTGTTGGTTGCGGTGGCATCCGCCACGGTTGCCTTCAATGCGATGACAGCACTCAATATTTTCCTCGGCGCGTTCACCTACGCCATTGTTTATACCGCCTGGTTGAAACGGCGCACTTGGCTGAATATCGTATTTGGCGGACTGGCCGGCAGCTTTGCGGTATTAGCCGGTGCGGCGGCTGTCGATCCTTCTTTCGGCCCGCTTCCTATTCTTTTGGCCTTGGTATTGTTTTTGTGGACACCGCCCCATTTTTGGAGTCTGGCGATCGTCATCCGTGACCAATACGAGGCAGCAGGCGTACCTATGTTGCCGGTGGTGAAAGGTGACAAAAAAGCCGCACGTATCATTTTGGGACACACCATTCTGCTGGTGATAGTTTCCCTGTTGCCAGTGTTCTATGGCTTAGGCTGGATCTATCTGGTAGGTGCCTTGTTGGGCGGTGTTTATTTCATCGCGAAGAGTGTGCAGCTTTTGCGCAATCCGACCAAGCAGACAGCCATGGCCAATTTTATCGCTTCACTGGTTCAGTTCACTGTACTCATGGTGGCGTTGATGCTGGAGATATATTTCGCTTCTTGATCCGTTTTGTTTTTGCCCATTCTTTGGCAGCGCGGATTTGAGTATCAGTTTGATGCTACAGAATTTATGAAAGTGTGATCATGCGTCGCTATTGGTTACCGATAGGATTGTTGGTGTTGAGTTTCGGTGTGTTGCTGCCGGGTATGCTGTTCTATTTGTCACAGGGTTGGAATAACGGCCGAGTAGCGGTGGATAAATCGGCCTCAAGCGCAAAACAGCATGTTCAGGCGGTCACACCCATTTCACAGATGCCGGATGAAAAAGAGATATTGCGCATCAGTCAGGCAGCGATAGGCAACAAGGTCGGTGACTACACCTTCACGGATAGAAGCGGGCGCAAAGTGCGGTTGGCCGACTATCGCGGCAAACCGCTGGTGATCAGCATGATCTATACGCACTGCCCGATCATTTGCGCTACCACAACACGCAGTTTGACTGCACTCAAATTATCCCAGTCCGCATTTGGCGCAGATAGCTTCGGAGTCCTTACGATTGGTTTCGATACCGAAAACGATACGCCCGAGGCGATGGATCTATTCGCCAAGCGCATGGATGTCGATCTGAAGAACTGGGACTTTGTCAGCGCCGACCCGGAAACCATCAAAAAATTAAGCAAAGACTTGGGATTTACTTTTTACCCAACGGATGAGGGGGGCTTTAATCACATTACGCAGACGACTTTCATTGATCAGGAAGGCAAGGTTTATCGGCAAATCTATGGAGAAGAATTCCTGAACAAGACCTTGCTCGAACCCATGCGGGATATGATTTACAAAATAAAAACATCCGAGTCCGGTTTGACGGGTGTCATGAATAAAGTCATCCTGTTTTGCACGGTCTATGACACCAAAACAGGCAAGTATGTGGTTAACTACAACGAGATTTACGGATTTGGCTGGGGCTTCTTTGTTTCGTTCCTTGTCATATGGTGGCTCGTGGTTGAATTTCGACGCAGTCCGAAGCGGGAGCTTTCCGCTCATGATTGAACTCAAGCGCAAGCAGGATTTATAAGGGCTTGATGCGTATCCCTCCCTAAGTAATTTGCCGATTGATTCCCAATGATTAAACTTCTACAAAGAGTAGGCCAGAGTATTTTTATGCGCGTAGAAAGCGTGCTTAACAGCATTTTTGGGGCAACGCTAAACCCGTTCTATTATCTCGGAGCCATCACGTATCTGATGTTCTGGATCGTCATTGTCAGCGGTTTTTATATCTATATTTTTTATGACACCGGGGTGGAAGATGCCTTCGCCTCGGTGGAGCGCATCACCCACGAGCAATGGTATCTGGGCGGCATTATGCGCAGCCTGCACCGCTATGCATCCGATGCGATGATATTGGTTGGTGTGTTGCACATGTTACGCAATTTTGCATTTGATCGGTATCGCAACTTTCGCTGGTTCTCATGGTTTACGGGGGTTGCCTTGTTGTGGCTGGTTTATATCGCCGGCATCAATGGTTACTGGTTGGTGTGGGATAGTCTGGCACAATTTCTCGCCGTTGCCAGTGCGGAATGGCTGGACTGGTTACCCATATTTAGCGCGCCGCTGGCACGCAATTTCCTTGAGTTGGGGAGTGTGAATGACCGTTTCTTTTCACTTCTGTCTTTGATTCATATTGGTGTCCCGTTGGCAATCTTCGGGCTCATCTGGATTCATACGCAACGCGTTCCGCAAGCAAAAACATCTCCCCCCAAGCCGCTCACGATCGGGTTGCTGCTGTGTCTGATCACACTGTCATTGATTTATCCGGCATTGAGCCAGGGACATAGCGACCTCAACTCCACAGCATTTACGCTCAACCTTGACTGGTTCTATCTGTGGACCTTTCCCTTGCTGTATTCATGGGGGGCGGGCAAGGTGTGGGCATTGTCAGGCGGACTTACCGCGCTCATTTTGCTGTTGCCATTTATAGGCTGGTCAAAACGCGGTGAAGGTGATCATCAGATTAATACCATTCCCTGTGGGCATACGCTAACCGCCAAGGATGGGGAGACAGTTTTGGAGGCCGCCCTGCGGGAGGGTATTAATCTGCCTTATGTTTGCCGTGACGGGGCGTGCGGTGAATGCAAAGGCAAGATACTAAAGGGTAAGGTTGATTACGGTACTTATCAGGAGGGCGTGCTTACCGAAGCGGAAAAAGCACAAGGTAAAGCGCTCTTCTGTTGTGCTAAACCCCTGTCCGATCTGGACATCGAGTGCCATGAGGTTGATCAAGACAGGCGCTTCTCCGTCAAGGTAATGAACTTCCGTGTGAATAAAATGGAGCGCGCCGCGCCGGACGTAACTTTGCTCGAGTTGGTCGCGGAGGGGGGTGAGCGCATGGATTTTGTGGCGGGTCAGTATGTCGCCGTGTTGCTGGAAGACGGAAGCAAACGAAGCTATTCAATCGCCAATGCGCCGCATGATTCCGCACATATGCAACTTCATATTCGTCGCGTGCAAGGCGGGAGATTTACCGGTCGAGTATTCAATGAAATGAGCGTCGGTGATGTGCTGAAAATTGAAGGGCCGTACGGCAGTTTTCATCTGCATGAAGACAGTCAGAAACCAATTATCTTGATGTCTGGAGGTTGTGGTTTCGGATCTATCAAAGGTATTGTTGAGCATGCGTTCAAGGTTGGCGTTACGCGTCCTATATCACTGTACTGGGGTGCACGGACACCGGAAGATCTGTACTCCGAGTTGCCCGAAAAATGGCAGCAGGCACATGAGAATTTTAAATATATCCCAGTACTGTCAGAACCCAGGCCGGAGCATGGTTGGCAAGGTAGAGTCGGTTTGGTGCATGAGGCGGTGTTGCAGGATCACGCCAGATTGGATGATTATCAGGTTTATACCTGCGGCTCACCGGGGATGGTCGAGGCCAGTCGGACGCCATTTATCTTGCATGGATTGCCCGAGGATCAGTATTTCTCCGATGCGTTCTTTATTGCCTGTTATCCGTCCGATGCCAACTTAAACACGGTCAATTCAGCAGAGGTGAGCCATGAGTAAGCCATTGCAATATTTCGGGCAAGCCTTGGTCTATGCGATCTTGGCGGGCGTGCTCGGCTATTTCTCTTCCTTTCCGCCGTATACCAATCTGTTGCCGGATGAAACACTGATCAAGTTGAGTTTCAGTCACGCGGGGCAACTTAAAGAGGCTTGCCGGGAGCGCAGCCCGGAAGAGCTTGCCAAGCTCCCCATGTACCAGCGTAAAGCGACCACAATCTGTCCGAGCCGCGAACGCGCCGATGTGGTGGTTGAACTGGAGATGGATGGGAAGCAGCTTTATCACGTCGTAATGAAACCGAACGGATTTGCCCGCAGCGGCACTTCCAATATATACCGGCGCATCACCTTGAAAGCGGGTGTACATACGATCAAGGCGCGTCTAAGAGATCATGCGGGCGAAGAGTTTAACTATATGCACGAGGAAACAGTTAATCTGGCGCCGGGGCGCATCATGGTGATTGATTTCGATGCGGCAACAGGCGGTTTTATTTTTAAGAACAAGAATGAATTGTGAGGGTTCAGTATGGTTTCTTCGAAGCAAAATATGGCAAAAAAAAATGGCGGTGAGCGCGTAAGCGAAGAGCAAAGTGTGCAAGGCTTTATGCTTACGCTGCCGTCTGAATCCGGCCGCAGGTTGGCTGCGGGCTGGCTGAAGCTTGGGATCGCCTCACTGGTCGGCGCGGGTGTGTTTGCCATTCTGCTGGTGCTTTCGCGCACGCCCTATGTTCAGGATATTTTTCCGTGGGTGGATTTTTTTCACTCCGCTCTTGTGGTGCATGTTGATCTGTCTGTTTTGTTGTGGTTCATGGCATTCGCCGGGGTGTTGTGGAGTTTGAACTCTTCGGCGCAATTCATCAGATTTGGCTGGTTGGCCCTAGTTCTGGCTTGGATCGGTGCGATTGCCATTGTGTTGTCTCCCTTTGTGGAGGCGGGCACGCCGCTAATGAGCAATTACGTGCCAGTTATTCAGAGCAAGTTCTTTTTCACCGGATTGATTGTGTTCACTATTGGTGTGGCGGTATTGGTGCTGCGTAGCCTTATAGCTGTGCCAGCTTTCAACTACTGGCGTGGCGGGGAAGGCTCGATTCGGATCGGTTTCTATTCTGCCGCCATCACCACCGTGTTTGCACTAGCCGCCTTCGCTTGGTCGTTCATACTCATTCCCGACTCTTACGATAGTACGCAGTATTACGACCTTGTTTTCTGGGGCGGCGGCCATGTGCTGCAGTTCACCTATTTGTTGCTGATGTTGGCCGGTTGGTTGTGGCTGGCCGAGGCGAGTGGAGCAAAAAATCCTTTGACGCCGCGAGTGGCAGCCGGACTTCTGTTGCTTGGGTTGATACCCGTATTCTATGTTCCCGTCATTTATCTTTCGTATGTGGGCGTGATGGGTGATTACGTCGAACAGTTCACACAGCTGATGAAAGTGGGCGGTGCGTTTTCACCCGTGCCGATCGGGTTGGCAGTGCTATGGGGTATTTGGTCAGTCAAGGGAACGGCGGCAACCAACCCTTGGCGAGCCACGTTATTTTGTTCAATTTCTTTGTTTGCATTCGGTGCTGGTATTAGTCTGCTGATCCAAGATAGCAACACAATCATTACCGCGCACTATCACGGAACGGGCGGTGCGATCAGCCTCGCATTCATGGGGCTGACCTTGTACCTGTTGCCGCGTCTGGGGTATCGCGAACCCAATCTGAAGTGGGCCACGCTGGTGCCTTATGTTTATGGCGCGGGGCAGTTGCTTCACATACTCGGATTGCTGTGGTCTGGCGGTTATGGCGTGCAACGCAAAGTGGCGGGTTCAGCACAAGCATTGCACGGATTTGCGCAGACGGCAGGTATGGGGTTGATGGGGCTGGGCGGATTGATCGCCGTGATTGGCGGCGTCATGTTCCTGGTGGTGGTGTTCAAAGCAATGCGGCGCAACGGATAGGTTTTCGGGTGAACATATCAATTGACTTCCCCGTGTCGGGGTTATGCATCAATCCTGTAATACAGAACCCGTGATCACTCTGCCGGTGGCGGCATTGTTGCGTTGATCAGCCCGAATGCAATGATGGCCAAAGTGAGAATGATAAAGAAGAAGATGAAGCTGCGATATTCGAAACGCGCTCCGCGTGAAACTTCGATGCGGTCAAGTATCCAGTTCGATACAAGGTAGAGGCCGGCTGCGATCAGGGTGTAGTAAATGACTTCCAATTTTTTTCTCCACTATTTAAGTTAACGCCAGCCAAAATTGTGATGCCATCGCGCGATACGCACAGGTTCTTGCAGCGCATTATATTCGACATCTGCGTTTGCAGTATGGATGCGAGGATGCTGAATTGAACTCACACAATCAAAATTCTTTCGCACACAAAAGTCTGCTTTGGATTGACGCCAAGTTCAATAAGATATTTGGCAACAAGCTCAATCCCTTGTACCACTTGGGGGCGTTGGGATTCTATTTTTTCTGGGTGGTCGCCGTCAGTGGTGCGTATATCTACGCCTTCTACAAGACTGGCATCGAACTGTCTTATCCTTCGGTTGAGTATTACACCAACGATCAATGGTATCTGGGCGGCATTATGCGCAGTCTGCATCGCTACGCTTCGGACGCGATGGTGCTTGTGATGATTCTTCATTTGCTGCGCGAGTACATTCTGGGACGCTATCGCGGTGCACGCTGGTTTGCCTGGGTGACCGGTGTAATTCTTTTGTGGATGATATTTGCCGCAGGTATCAACGGTTACTGGATGGTGTGGGATAAATTGGCCCAGTACAGCGTGATGTCAACGGTTGAATGGTTTGACTGGCTGCCGATATTCAGCGAGCCGATGGCGCGCACTTTTATCACCTACGAAGCATTGAACGACCGATTCTTTACGCTGATCTCGTTTGCGCATGTGACCGTACCGCTGTTGATTCTGTTTCTACTTTGGATTCATATCATGCGTATCAGCTACCCCGTGGTGAATCCAAGAAAAGGGTTGGCGGTCGGGATGTTATTGATGTTGCTGGCTCTCGCCTTGATCGCGCCGGTAAAGAGTCAGGGGGCGGCCGATGTGTCAGTCGAGCCGAACATCTTGTACATCGACTGGTTCTATTTGTGGGTTTATCCATTGCTTAACGTGTGGTCTGCGGGGCAGGTGTGGGGGCTGGTCTTTGGCATCACACTTTTACTGTGCATCGTGCCGTGGCTGCCCGGAAAAAATAAGCAGATACCCGTGGCCGAGGTGAGCCTGAAGGATTGTAGCGGGTGCAGGTTGTGTGTCGCCGATTGTCCTTATGAGGCCGTGGTGATGAGGCAACGTACTGACGGCATGAACTTCGCGGAAGAAGCGGTTGTGGTACCGGATAGGTGTGTGAGTTGCGGGATATGCGTGGGGGCTTGTCCCTCCTCAAGCCCGTTCAGAGGGGAGGAGCAATACGTTAGCGGAATCGAGATGCCCACTTTGCAGATGTCAGCTTTGCGCGCCACCATGATAGAGGACATTTCCAAGCTTGAAGGGGATGTACGCATCATGATTGTTGGCTGTGATAATGCGGCTGATGTCGAGTTGTTGCGTAGCCAATCGGTAGCCGTATTCAGTCTGCCCTGCATTGCCATGCTACCGCCCTCTTTTATTGAGTATGCATTGCGTGAAGGCCGTATCGATGGAGTGCTGCTCACCGGGTGCCGGGACGGAGATTGCTTGCATCGCTTGGGCGTGGTGTGGACTGGGGAGCGTCTCGCCGCTGAAAGAGAGCCGCGTTTGCGCAACCGTGTGCGGCGAGAACGAATCAGGGAATATTGGGCGGCCTCGGTAGATTTTGGCAAGTTGGAGAGTGAATTAAAAGCCTTTCAACGCGCTTTATCCATATTGCCCCCGCTACGGTAGAGGCCATGCAGAGTTTATTTTTCAACACTCCACGTCGGTACCGCATGTTTAAACATGTAATCAACAGCGGCTTTGACATCTTCTTCAGAAAGTTTGGCATTCGAGCCGCGCGACGGCATGGAACCTTTTTCACCGCGGTAGCCGTTGATGGCGCGTTTGTAGAGCGTTTCCTTGCCTTGGGCAAGGCGGTGTTCCCAGTCGCGGGCACTGCCCATTTTGGGCGCACCCCTCAATCCGGACTGATGGCAAATACTGCATGTGCTTTTGTACACGCTGAGTCCATGAGACAAGTTTGCGGCATCCGTTTGTGAAATGGGAGTTAAGGCGGATCGTGTTTGCGTGGAAATGCCGACATCAACTGGTGGCGGGTTGGATGACACTTGTTTACCCTCTTTGCCATCACACCCGGTCAAGAAGGTGAGCAAGATGATACTTAGCAGAACGAATATTTTCATTGTTGGAAATTCCATCGTTTGTTTACTCACGCACACTATGCGGCATGCTACCCGTTCTATCCCTAAAATCAAATACAGATCGCGGTGCTGTGAGAACAATGAAAAAATATCGCCCCCCTTTTTTTATGATTGAACATGTTGTGTCGTTCAATGATAATCGGCCGCACTTTGTTGCGGTATTTCCAGCAATCACCTATGGGCTTCTAAAATGAAAAAACCAATGAAAACAGGCAATATGTTTTTGGATGTTGCGCGCTGTCGTCACCGCAAACCGTTGGCGCTGTTGTTGCTGTGTACGCTGGGGATGGCCGGCTGTGGCGAGGCGCTGACACCCAAGCCTTTTGTTTTTGACATGACGCGAATCAATCAGGACGGTAGCGTGAATGACGGCAGTGATTTTGCAAAAAAGCCATGGGCGTGTGTGCTGGACAATCAGACGGGGCTGATTTGGGAAGTCAAAACAACTGGAATTGGTTCGCAAAACATAAACAATACCTACAGCTGGTACGATTCTGACCAAGTCACGAATGGCGGTTGGGCAGGAAAGCCAAACGGGGGCGTATGCATAGGGAGTGAGTGTGATACCGAGTCATATATCAGAGCGTTCAATAGCAAAAAATTCTGCGGATATAACGATTGGTATCTGCCCAGCCGTTTTGAATTGAACACCATCGTAGACAGTAGTGTTCCTTTCCCTGGGCCGACGCTGGCATCAGCCTATTTCCCCGAGTCAAAAGCAGCCGGTTACTGGACGGATACAACATTCAGAACACGCCGCGCCAGTGCCTGGGTTTGGCGCTTCGATCATGGCAGTGATTACGTCGAAGAGAAAAGCGCAGCATTGAGCGTCAGGTTGACGCACGCCACCTCACTGAAGCCGACTGCAAACAAAGCCGCGAAATAATTGTGGCTTGCGCTTACTGCTTAAGTTTCTGATTCAGAATAATCAGCAGAAGCAATAGCAGTGCAGCGATGCCGTTGTGCATAACAGCCAGTAGCAATGGCAGTTGCAGAAAAATCGTGGCAATTCCGACCAGTAACTGCGACACGATTAAAATAAGTATCCAGCGTGCCGTTTTGTGCAGAGCGGGAGTGCGCATGGCGACGAATGCAACCCATGCGACGATTGCAAAAACAATGAAGGCAAACGTGCGGTGCGTCCAATGAATAGCCGTCAGGGCATCAAAAGGCAAATAATCGCCGCGGGCTGTCATGCCAAGATCGCGCCATAAGGTAAAGCCGTGGTTGAAATCCATGGGCGGGAAGAAGAGTCCGTTGCATAGGGGGAAGTCCGTGCATGCCAGTGCAGCATAATTGGTGCTGACCCAGCCCCCGAGCCCGATTTGAATCGCCAGTAGCAAGGTAGCGAGTACGGCTGGCTTGCGCAATGAAGAGGGGGCACCTGATGTGTGCGGAGGATTACTCTGACGTGAGCCGTACCAAGCCAACAATGCAAGCAATCCCATTCCCAGCAATAGATGAATGGTCACGATGAGCGGGTGCAGTTTCATGGTGACCGTCCACGCGCCAAACGCGCCCTGCAAACAGACAAATCCGAACAGGAAGGTGGGGAATGCGGGGGAGAACCTTGAGTCCGTGCGTTTGGACTGCAACCATCTGCGCCATGAGATCAGCATCATTGCCACAATAAGCACACCGATACCCATTGCAAAGTAGCGATGCAGCATTTCAATCCAAGCTTTGACGACGGTGACCGGTCCGGTGGGCATGGCAGCCTCTGCAGCACTGATATCCGCATGTGCTTTTATCGGGTCGGCATGCCCGTAGCAGCCGGGCCAATCGGGGCAGCCAAGGCCTGAATCTGTCAATCGGGTAAAGGCGCCGAACATGATCAGGTCAAAAGTGAGGAAGAGCGTGATCCAGATTAATTTTCTGAATTTGTCCGTGTCATTGGAAACCCAGACCATGGAAAGCGGCAACATGGCGACGATCAAACCTGTGAGTGCGAGCTGAATGAGCATATTTAAGTCTTCCGAGTTTGAGTGCATGCATTGGTAAAACGATGGGTGACAACTGGCAGCATACGTTTCCAAGGGGTGAGAGGGCATTCATGCGAACCGATTGTAGTGCATCCCCTCTGGCGGGACAAACACAGCAATACCTTGATGGAAATGGGGCTTGAGGGCTATATGTGAATTATTTTGTTTGAGGTGTAACAGGTGTAACATCAGAAACATGAAATCGCAGAATCTCATACGTGTGATTTGTCGCATCACGTTAATTTTGTTGTTATCAACCGCTCCAGCCACGGGGGCGGAGTTGTTGCTCCAAGATTTGATTCCCGGTACAAAATATTATTTCGATGATTTCAATCCCGCACTGAAGCCGTGGACGCCAGGAGAATTCAGAAATATTGAAGAGGTGTTCAAGAATTACCAGTATGTGGAAATCGTGCTGCACGCAGATAGTCGTGCGATGACCGTTAAGCAGTACACGCAAGGCGTGCCAAAGGATGTAACAAGATATCGAATCTTGCCCGATGGTGTGCTTCAAAAAGAGCCATAACTCATCCTTCGTCCGGCTTGGGGAATAACATCGGGCAAACGCAATTTCCGGCAAATCCCCCCCTCATTAACCCATTGTTTTAATTGCCATCGAAAGTGGTGAGAGAAAATTCAACTTTTCTGCTTGACAGTTCACAATAAACGGGTCTAACCTGCAAACATGCATCATTAGTACATGTATCAAACGGGCAATAAAGTTATCTTTCTTCGAACGGTGAATTTTCGGGAGATGTCATGAAATATATATTTTCAAGTGCAATCGCAGTCGTTCTATTGGCTTTTTCAGTTAACTCCAGTGCGGCAGATATGCCTGATGAAGGCAAGAAGTACAACTGCCTAGGCTGTCATTCAGTTGAAAAAAAGGTGGTTGGTCCTGCTTGGAAGGATGTGGCTAAGAAATACAAGGGTGATGCTGGTGCTAGGGCAAAGCTTATTGTCGTGATGATGAAGGGCGGTAAAGGAGCTTGGGGTCCCATGCCCATGCCTGCAAGCCCCAAGATGACGGAACAAGAAAGTGCAGTCTTGGTAGATTTCATTCTGGGCTTGTAAGCAGGGGGAGTACCTTCATTCGGTTGAATCGTTCGTCAGTATTCGAATAAAGGCGTTTGTGTAGCTGTTATATGTGTTTTCGATTGCTCAGAGGGTAGGCGGTGGTATCCACTCAAAGAATTAAGGTGTGATTTTCACAGCCTCATTCATTAACTTGGAGGAGATAAACATGAAGTTACGATATGCAAAAATTTTGGCATCAGTATTTGGATTGGCAGCCTTGCCATTTGCGGTTAGCAGTGCCTATGCAAGCGCGGCACCGGCAATGACAGCAGCGGAATTAGCCAAAGGCAGCACGATTTTCTTCGAGCGGTGCGCGGGCTGTCATGGTGTGCTACGCAAGGGAGCGACTGGCAAGAAACTAACCCCTGATGTAACCATCGACAAAGGAACAGAGTATCTGAAGGCTTTCATCGGTTATGGTTCGCCAGGTGGTATGCCAGGCTTTCAAACCGGCGGTGAATTGACCGAGCAGGAAGTCGATCTGATGGCTCGCTACATTCAGCAAACGCCTGTGGCGCCTCCTGAAATGGGATTGAAGGAGATTCTCGCAACCTGGAATGTGATTGTGCCAGTGAAGGATCGTCCAAAAAAGAAGATGAACGACATCAATCTGGAAAATATCTTCTCCACCACGTTGCGTGACGACGGGAAAGTCGCACTGATAGACGGCGATACTAAAAAGATCATCACTACGCTCAATACGGGCTATGCGGTACATATCTCTCGTTACTCTGCTTCAGGTCGCTATCTGTATGTGACCGGTCGCGATGCGAAATTGAGCTTGATCGACTTGTGGGCTAAGGTGCCGAATGTTGTGGCTGAAGTGAAAACAGGCGTCGAAGCACGTTCGATAGAGACTTCCAAGTACAAAGGCTATGAAGACAAGATCGCGATTTCCGGTACGTACTGGCCGCCTCAATATGTGTTGCATGAGGGTGATACGCTGAAGCCATTGAAAGTTGTGTCCACCAGTGGTATCGCTTCGGAGACCAACGAGTTTGTGCGTGAAGCGCGTGTTGCGGCGATTGTGGCTTCTCACTACCATCCAGAATTCATGGTCAACGTGAAGGAAACTGGCAAGGTACTGATTGTCAACTACTCGGACCTGAACAATCTGAAGACAACAACGATCGATACTCCACGCTTCCTGCATGACGGTGGTTTTGAGTCAACCAAACGCTACTTTATGGATGCCGCCAACGCTTCCAATAAGATCGCGGTGATTGATATCAAGGAAGGCAAGTTGGCAGCTGTGGTTGATGTGGGTAAGGTGCCGCATCCAGGCCGTGGCGCAAACTTCATCGATCCGAAATTTGGGCCAGTTTGGGCGACCAGTCACCTCGGAGAGGATACGATTGCTGTGATTGGTACCGATCCTATCAAGCATAAGAAGAATGCTTGGAAGATGGTCAGGCTCATCAAGGGTCATGGAGCAGGTTCTTTGTTCATCAAGAGCCACCCAAAATCCAAGAACCTGTGGGTAGATGCGCCACTCAATCCAGATACCGGCACCTTCCAATCAGTGGGTGTGCTTGATATCAACAACCTTGAAGCAGGTGTAACTGTGTTGCCGATCGCTGAGTGGGCAAACTTGGGTGAAGGTTCCAAGCGTGTCGTTCAGCCGGAATACAACAAGGCTGGCGACGAGGTATGGTTCTCAGTGTGGAGTGGTACGAAGGATAAATCGGCCATGGTGATTGTTGATGACAAGACCCGTAAACTGAAGAAAGTGATTACTGATCCTAGATTGATCACCCCTACTGGGCACTTCAACCTCTACAATACACAGCACGATGTTTATTAAGACTCTTTGGTAACCTTCTGCAGCCGTCATTCCTGCGCTCCCCGCCCGAATGACGGAATTGAAGAGAAGGACTAAAGGAAGGGTGAGGTGACTCACCCTTTTTTTTCTCACAAAAAAATACAATCGGAGAACATGAATGAAAGCCCAGTTAATCAGAGGAAGCATGTCATTAACTTTAGGCTGTATCTGTGGACTGGTTAATCCAGCGAGCGCATCGGAAAGGGAAGAGTTAGCTATGCTGGACGAGGTTGTCGTTAGCGCAACCAAAACCAAAATTTCACTTTCCGATGCGCCTGCGGCAGTCACCGTGGTGACTGCCAAGAATATCGAATCAAAGAACGCCTCTCGTTTGGGCGATGTGTTGGATCAAGTTCCCAGCCTTTACGTGCGCGGCGGTGCGCTGGGGCAATCTCAAGGTACGGTGGGTACCAGCGGCATGTCGTTGCGTGGTATCGACCAGACTAGGGTGCTCGTGTTGCTGGATGGGCAACCCATTCAGGATGCTGGTTCTGGCAAAGTAAACTGGCGTGTGCCATTTGTTGATGATATTGAACGTATTGAAGTGGTGCCTGGTGCATTCTCTTCTTTGTACGGTAGCAATGCTATAGGCGGCGTGGTCAACCTCATCACAAAGCAGCCAGACAAGCGCGAGCTGACGGCCAAGATCAAGAAGGGATGGGGTGATGCCAGAGGAGAAGATGTCAGCATATATTTTCGTGACCAAATGAAGAACGGCTTGGGGTTGGTGGCGGGACTGGGCTACCAAGACCATGCTAGTTATATCAATGATTTTGTTGAAAATATATGCTGACATCTTCT
>Ga0074196_10442_pt1 | contig 20906 bp, 19 predicted proteins | sample EPASupsiteSAE300_FD_64214 | JGI IMG/M metagenome (GOLD analysis project Ga0074196, IMG submission 64214) | Bioremediated contaminated groundwater from EPA Superfund site, New Mexico - Sample SAE3-00 | ecosystem: Environmental > Aquatic > Deep subsurface > Groundwater > Contaminated ... | reverse complement strand
GAAATCTTTGTGCACGCGATAGGAGATGGCGCGGTCGTTGTACAGCGAAGCGAACACCTCGCGGATGGCGTGCAGGATGTTGTCGATGCCGTGGATATTGAGGAAGGTCTCTTGCTGACCTGCGAAAGACGCGTCGGGCAGATCTTCTGCGGTGGCTGAGGAGCGTACGGCGAAACTGCCGTCACCTTCGGCCGCCAATTTGTCATAGTGTGTGCGGATCTCGGCGTTCAGACGGTCTGGTAGCGGCGCTTCCACGATCCAGTTTCGTATAGTGCGGCCCGCTTCGGCCAGTGCCGATACGTCATCTACGTTCAGCGTGGAGAGTCGTTCTTCGATGCGCTTGTCCAGACCGCCATATGCTAGAAAATCGCGGTAAGCCTGCGCCGTGGTGGCAAAGCCGCCGGGAACGAGAACGCCGGAAGAACTCAGATTGGCGATCATCTCGCCAAGTGAAGCGTTCTTTCCGCCCACCTCGGGAATGTCCGCGATACCGAGGGACTGGAATGGAATGACATAGGGTTGCATGACTCTCTCCTGATGATTTAGTGACTACAAAGTCCTCCACCTGCCAATTGGCAACTTACATCCTTTAACTTACAGCTTGCTTGCATTTTTTGTAACAAGTAAATGAGGATAAAAATATATTCAGTCGCTTGACTAAATCAAGCGACTGAAATATCGTGTTCGCCCGTATATAATTCCGAGGCAAGCGTGATCGCAAAACAAAGTTTGAATTGCCCATTGATGGCGATGGCGCAACGCCTTTTAGGACATCCTCCTACTTCGCAGGAAGAGACGCGCTGGCGTCTGCTGCAGGCGGCCACCGAGGTGTTCGCCGAAGTCGGTTTCAAGGCGGCGACCACGCGCGAGATCGCGCGCCGTGCCGAGGTTAACCTCGCTTCAATCCATTACCATTTTGGCGACAAGGCGGAACTGTACCGCGAGGTGTTCCGTCTGCCTTTCCTGAATGAGTGTAATCGCTTTGCCACGTTGGACATTACGCAGGTCTCTTTGCAAGAAGGCCTACGCTCTTTCTATGACTGGCTGTTCCCTGTCGATGCTGACGAGGATCCCATGTTGCAACTCCTCTTGCGCCTGCATTCGCGCGAGGAGGCCGAGCCGAGCGGGGTGCTCGGTGACGCATTGACCAAGTCTTTCCAGCCCAATCACCAACGTTTGCAAGCCTTGCTTTGTCGCGAGTTCGGTTTGAAGAAGCCGGATATCGAAGTCGACAGGCTGACTTTCTGCCTAGCAGGTCTGGCGACAGTGTATTTCCACGGTGGGAGAAGTGCAGTCGAAGAATTCGCGCCGCAACTCGTCAAAGGCAAGAAAGCACGAGAGATGATGGTGAGTCGATTGGTGGAGTATGCGATGGCACTCATCGCGTCGGAACAGAAACAACGCGCGAGCCGCGCCAAGAAGTGAACAAGACAGAATAACGATGGAGATGAACATGTTGAAGAACAAGAAATGGATCATCGGTGGCGTGGTGGTAAGCGCCTTGGCGATTGCAGGTGTGGCGAGCATGTCGAGTACTAGCGTGGCGGAAGAAGCCAAAGCTTCAGCTACAGGTCGCCCAGCGTTGACGGTGACGACGACGACGCTACGCCAAGACAAATGGGCGCGCTCATTGACCGCCAATGGCAGCATCCTGCCGTGGCAGGAAGCCATCATCAGCGCGCAGGTGCAGGGCTTGCGCATCGCCGAAGTGAAGGTGAGCATCGGCGACCATGTGCAGCAAGGCGATGTGCTGGTGACTCTGGATAACTTTACTGGAGCAGTGGATGACGCGACAGGTAGAACCACGCAAGGCCGCATCTTGGCACCTGATTCGGGCGTGATCTCAGCAGCCAACGCGAACGTGGGTTCGATGTTGCAGCCTGGTGCAGAGTTGTTCCGTCTTATCCGCAAGAGCCGCTTGGAATGGAAAGCCGACCTGACCGCTGATGAGCTGATGCTGTTGCGCAAAGGCATGACAGCAGAAGTGACGGTCGGAGATCGAGTGCTGAAAGGAACCATACGTGCGATCTCACCTTCGGTGAACGCGCAGACTCGCTACGGCTATGCCTTGGTCACTTTGCCTAATAGCAAAGGTGTCATTGCCGGAGCGTATGCACGCGGCATCATCGATATTAGCGGCGGCAAGCGCACACTTGCGACGTTGCCGCAGTCAGCCGTGATGCAGCGCGGTAGCAAGACCTACGTGTTGCAGGTGGGCCCAGATAACAAAGTGAGTGAACATACGGTCACTATTGGCCAGCGCGTGGGTGACCGTGTCGAGATCAAGCAGGGCCTCAAAGCGAATGAGCCCGTTGTCGAGAGCGGTGGGGCGTTCTTGACTGAAGGCGACTTTGTTCGGGTGGTCAAATGAACGTTTCATCTTGGTCGATCCGTAACCCCATTCCCGCAGTGTTGGGCTTCGCACTGCTGACCATCATGGGCATCATGGCGTTCAAGGCCATGAAAATCCAGTTGTTCCCCGACATCGACCTGCCGATGATCACGGTGACCGCCTCCATTCCGGGTGCATCACCGGATCAGATGGAAGTCGAAGTGGCGCGCAAGATTGAGAACGCGCTGGCCAGTGCACAGGGCTTGAAGCACATCTACTCGCAGGTCAAAGACGGCACGGCAATCGTGTCGGCTGAGTTTAGATTGGAGCGCAATTCGCGCGATGCCTTGGAGGATGTGCGTTCGACGATGTCCCGCATTCGTGGTGACCTGCCGCGCGAGATGCTCGATCCTGCCATCAATAAAATGGAGTTGAGCGGCAAGCCCATTCTCACTTACACGATCGATGCGCCCAACATGAGTGAAGAGGAGTTGTCTTGGTTCGTGGACAACAACATCACCAAACTGCTGCTCGGTGTGAAGGGGGTGGGCGCGGTGAGCCGCGTGGGCGGGGTGACACGTCAAGTAAGGGTGGAACTCGACCCTACCAAGATGTTGGCGCTCAATCTCACTGCGTCGGAAATCTCCACGCAGTTACGCCAGATTCAACAGGAAGCGCCCGGCGGACGCACCGACATCGGCGGTATGGAGCAATCCGTGCGTACTGTGGCGACAGTGCAGACCGCTGAACAATTAGCGCAGATGGAGATCGGCTTGCGCGATGGTCGCCGCGTGCGCCTGAATCAGGTGGCGACGGTGAGTGACTCTATCGCTGAACGTCGTTCGGCCGCCCTGCATAATGGCAAGCCTGTGGTGGGCTTTGAGATCGTGCGCTCACTGGGGGCGAGTGAGGTGACGGTGTCCGACGGTGTGGAACGCGCATTGGCAGAATTCAAGAAGACGCATCCTGAGATCGCTACAGAAAAAGTTTTCAATACGGTCGATCAGATCTACCAAACCTATCAGGGTTCGTTGGAGATGATCGCTGAAGGCGCGATCTTGGCCGTGATCGTAGTGATCTTCTTTTTGCGTAATGCACGCGCAACAATCGTCGCGGCGACTGCTTTACCACTCGCCGTCATCCCCACTTTTGTGTTGATGTATCTGTTTGGCTTCACGTTGAACTTGGTGACCTTGCTCGCGCTATCGCTGGTGGTGGGGGTGCTGGTGGATGATGCCATCGTCGAGATCGAGAACATCATGCGCCACTTGGAAATGGGCAAGTCGCCGTATCAAGCGGCGATGGAAGCCGCAGATGAAATTGGTATGGCCGTCATTGCGACGACCTTCACGTTGGTTGCGGTTTTCCTTCCTACTGCGTTTATGAGCGGAATTCCGGGACGTTTCTTCGTGCAGTTCGGCTGGACGGCGGCGGTGGCAGTGTTGTTCTCGTTGGTCGTGGCGCGCTTGCTCACGCCGATGATGTCGGCCTATTTCTTACGTCCGCGCGAGCCCCACCCCACTCCAGATTGGATCAATGTCTATTTGAAATGGATGCAGTGGTGTTTGCACTATCGCAAAACCACTTTATTGGTCACGGCGGTTTTCTTCTTTGGTTCTTTCATCCTGGCGAGCAGTTTGCCCACCGCATTCCAGCCTAAAGACAATCAATCGCAAACGATGGTGACGCTTACGCTGCCGCCAGGGAGCCGGTTCGAGCAGACCTATGCGCTGGCAGAACAGGCACGTGCCATCGTGATGCAGAACCCGAACGTGACACTCGTCTATACCGCCATTGGTGGTGGAGCATCCGGCGGAAATCCGTTTGAGCCATCAGGTGTGGCCGAAGCGCGTAAAGCGACCCTCTCAATCCAACTTAAGGAACGGGAAGAGCGTCCTATCAAACAGTTCATCGAGGAGGATTTGCGTGAAGCTTTGCGAGTTCTTCCCGGGGTGCGTTATACCGTGGGGCTGGGTACGGGCGGCGGCAAATACCAGTTAGTGTTGACCAGCGAGAACGGCAAATTATTGAGTGAACATGCACTCAAGGTGGGGCAGGAGTTGCGCAGTTTGCATGGCATCGGCAACGTGGTGTCCAACTCCAGTATCTTGCGTCCCGAAGTGGTGGTGCGCCCTGACTTCGCCAAGGCGGCAGATTTGGGCGTGACATCAGCGGCGATCGCCGAAACTTTGCGTGTGGCGACGAATGGTGATTATGCGCAATCGCTGGCAAAGCTGAATCTTCCCGATAGGCAGTTACCCATCATCGTCAAGTTGCAAGACGAAGCGCGGCAAGATATTGGGCTGTTGTCGCGTCTGGTGGTGCAGGGTTCGCACGGGCCGGTGATGTTGGGTAACGTGGCGACGGTGAGTCTCGAAAGCGGCCCCGCGCAGATCGACCGCTATGACCGCCAGCGCAACATCACCTTCGACATCGAGTTGGCGGGGCAGCCGATGGGAAAGGTTCAAGCTGACGCGCTCGCTTTGCCATCTATCAAGAATCTGCCGGAAGGTATCACCATCGCGCCAATCGGTGATGCAGAGGCGATGCAGGAATTGTTCGCAAGTTTTGGTTTAGCGATGGTCACTGGCATCTTGTGTATCTACATCGTTCTGGTGTTGCTATTTAAAGACTTCATGCAACCCGCCACCATCCTGTGGGCGCTGATCTTGTCCATCCCGGGAGCGTTCCTTGCCTTGTGGGTCACACGTAGTGCGATTTCGATGCCGTCGATGATTGGCATCATCATGTTGATGGGCATCGCGACCAAGAACTCGATCTTGCTGGTGGAATACGCCATCGTGTCGCGCAGGGATCGCGGAATGAACCGTTCTGAGGCGTTGCTGGATGCGTGTAAAAAACGCGTGCGCCCTATCGTGATGACAACCTTGGCGATGGCGGCGGGCATGTTGCCGGTGGCGATGGACATTGGTATGGGCGATGGTAGCTTCCGTTCACCGATGGCGATCGTGGTGATTGGAGGTCTGATCACTTCGACCTTCCTCAGCTTATTGGTGATCCCTGTCGTTTACACCTATGTGGACGATTTCATCGTTTGGCTAAAGAGCAAGGTGGACAAGTTGCGCGGTGTGAGGGTCGGGCAGATAAGTTGAGGTTTAAAGAACTCGGTGGTTGAGGCGATTCGGGGCTGTTGTTATACTGCCTCGGATCGCACCAGCTTAAGATGGACACAGTAACAAGGAGAATTAAAGATGAACTTGGAACAATTGCGCTTCAATATGATCGAGCAACAGATCCGTCCGTGGGATGTACTCGACCCGAAAGTATTAGATCTGCTGAAGGTGGTGCGTCGCGAACAGTTCGTTCCCGTGCAAAGCAAGGCGCTTGCGTTCATGGATATCGACGTGCCTTTGGGGTTCGGTGTCTCGATGTGGCAACCCAAGATCGAGGCGCGTGCACTACAGGCATTGGATCTGAAGCCAACCGACAGCGTGTTGGAGGTGGGCACGGGTAGCGGACACCTGACCGCCTTGTTGGCAAGATTGGCTGGGCAAGTGACCAGCGTCGAGATCGTGCCGGAGTTGAGTGCCACAGCGACACGCAATTTGCTGACACATCACATCAGCAACGTCACCTTGCAAGTGGGGGATGCGGCCAATCAATGGGGCGAAGCTGAATATGACGCCATCGCGCTCACTGGTTCCGTTCCGATGATTCCAGAGGCATACAAGAACCAATTGAAAGTGGGTGGTCGTTTGTTCGCTGTTGTGGGTGATGCCCCTGCCATGCAAGCGCAATTGATCACGCGTGTCGCAGCAGATCGTTTTGTGACCAAGGTGCTGTTCGAAACTGCCGTCGCGCCGTTGCAGAATGCGGCGCAACCCCAGCGTTTCGTATTCTGACCTAACTCACCAAAGGTTTTGCGGGGTCGACTTGTCTTAGTGGCCGACTCCATGTAATATTAGCGAATTCTAATATTGGAGCATCCAATGAAATTCTCAAAATTGACCGCAAGCGTCCTTTTAGCGCTGGGTGTGCACGTCTCGGCACAGGCGACCGATCTGGTCGAGATATTTCACGCAGCACAGGGGCAGGATGCGGTGTTTGCGTCTGCCCGTGCCGCGCAACAGGCTGGACAAGAGAAGCTGACGCAAGGTCGTTCGTTGTTGTTGCCAAGCGTCAACCTGAGTGCAAACACTACCTATAACGATGTGAATTCGCCTCTCTTGAACAAGAAATACAACAGCCACGGTTATGCTGTGAGTGTGGTGCAGCCCTTGTTCCGTGAACAGAGTTGGGCGACCTATCAGCAAGCCGACTTGCAAGTGGCGATCTCTGAAGCGCAATTCAAACTGGCCGAGCAGGATGTGATCTTGCGCAGTGCGCAGACGTATTTCGATGTGCTCATCGCGCAAGATACTGTGCAACTGACAAATGCACAGAAGACCGCTATCGCGCAACAGCTGGAACAAGCTAAACGTAATTTCGAAGTGGGTACTGCCACCATCACGGATACACACGAAGCACAAGCGCGCTACGACTTAGTCGTGGCACAAGAGATCGCCGCCGCGAACAATCTGGAGATCAAGAAGCGCACGCTGCAACAACTGGTGAATGCGGATGTGAAGGATTTGAATGCGCTGGGTGAGGGATTCAAGCTCGAATCTCCGAATCCTACAGACATGCAGAAATGGGTGGCGGATGCTCAACAGGGCAACTATCAGATCATGATGGCACAGGCAGCAGAGGCATTGGCGGAGCAGGAAGTTTCCAAGAGTCGCGGCGGACATCTTCCCACCTTGGATGCAGTGGGTAGCTATTCGAACAGCACGGGGTGCAGCTTCTCTTGCGGCGATACCAAAAACACATCGGTCGGCTTGCAATTGAACATGCCGTTGTTCACAGGTGGGGCGACACAATCCAAATGGCGCGAAGCAGAAGCCAATCACGACAAGGCAAAACAAGATCTAGAGAATGCACGTCGCAACGTGGAGTTACAGACACGTCAGGCGTATCTGGGGGTGGTGAGTGGCATCGCACAAGTGCAAGCTTTGCAGCAAGCGTTGAAGTCTAGTGAGAGTCTGTTGCAGGCGAGTAAGTTAGGTCAGGAAGTCGGCGTGCGAACCAGCTTGGATGTGCTCAACGCGCAACAACAGATGTATTCGACACGTCGCGATCTGTATCAAGCGCAATACAACTACCTACTCAGCCATCTGCGTTTGAAGGCGGCGGTTGGTAATTTGGCGGAAGCTGACCTTGGTCAAGTCAACAAGGCGCTGCACTAAACGTAGAGTAGTTTGACGCACTCCGCCAGATCGTCTTCCCAACGCGGCAGTTCTAGCCCAAAGGACTTGCAAACCTTCTCTGTAGAGAGAGAAGAGTTCGCTGGACGTTTCGCTGGCACGGGGTATTCGTGCGTGGCGATGGGATGGATGGCGAGCGGCTTGTCTTTGAGGGCATCGTCATACTGGCGTGCCAAGCGCACGATCTGTTCAGCGAACTGATGCCAGTTGGTGCGACCGGTAGGGGTCAAGTGATACACGCCCGACTTGTCTTCTGAGTATCTCCCAATGATCTGAGCCGTCGATTCCGCCAGCAGTCTCGCCCAAGTCGGCGCGCCATATTGATCTGCCACGATACGCAACTCGCTACGCTCTTTCGCCAAACGCAGGATGGTCTTTACGAAGTTACCGCCATGTACGCCATACACCCAACTGGTGCGTAAGATGACATGCTTGCCGCCGACTGCTTGGATGGCTTGCTCACCTGCCAGCTTGGTCTTGCCGTAGACGCTCTGCGGGTTCGGCGCATCCGACTCGACATAAGGCGAGACTTTTGTGCCATCGAAGACATAATCCGTCGAATAATGGATAAGCAGTGCATTTAGCTTCTTCGCCTCTTCAGCCAACACCCCCGCTGCCGTGCCATTGATAGCCATAGCGAGGTCGGGTTCGGCTTCGGCTTTGTCTACAGCGGTATGCGCCGCCGGACTGACGATGATGTCTGGGGCGACTTCTCGTACCTTGTTGCGGATGGCATCAACATCGCACAGATCCATATCTTCGGCATCCAGCGCGATGACCTGCCCCAACGGTGCGAGGGTGCGCTGCAACTCCCAACCTACTTGCCCGTTCTTGCCCGTCACCAATATTTTCATCATGCGAAAACCTCGGCATCTTTCAGTAGCTTGCCTGCTTGATCTTTGGCGGCGAGTAGCGGTGTAGCGCCGTTCAAGTGCCAATCGATACCCAGTGCGGGGTCGTTCCACAGGATAGAGCGTTCGAACTCGGGAGCGTAGTAATCCGTGGTCTTGTAGAGGAACTCAGCCGTCTCGCTCAACACCACAAAGCCATGGGCGAAACCGGGCGGCACCCATAACATGCGTTTATTGTCAGCACTGAGGATGATGGTCTCTGACTTGCCGAAGGTGGGTGAACTCTTGCGGATATCCACCACTACATCCAACACCTCGCCCACTGTGACACGCACCAACTTACCTTGTGCTTGTTGGATCTGATAGTGCAAACCGCGCAGCACATGACGTGCAGACCGAGAGTGATTGTCTTGCACAAAGGGCGTGGTGATGCCCGTCACCTCGGCGAAACGTTTGGCATTGAAACTCTCGTAAAAGAATCCGCGCGCATCACCGAACACCTTGGGTTCTATGATGAGAACGTCTGGGATCGAGGTTGGGATAGCCTGCATGTCAGAACTTCTCTTTGAGGATGGCTAGAAGGTATTGCCCGTAACCGTTCTTGGACAAAGGTTGTGCAAGCGAGTGTAATTGTTCGGCGCTGATATAACCTTTGCGATAGGCGATCTCTTCCGGGCAGGCGATCTTCAAGCCTTGACGTTTTTCCAGTGTCTGGATGAACTGTGAAGCCTCCATCAACGAATCGTGAGTGCCTGTATCCAGCCATGCGCTGCCACGACCCATAACCTGAACGTCAAGTTTGCCGCGTTCCAGATAGATCTGGTTGACGGTGGTGATCTCTAATTCACCTCGTGGAGAAGGTTTGATGGATTTGGCAATGCCGATCACTTCGTTATCGTAAAAATAAAGTCCGGTGACTGCGTAATTCGATTTCGGATTCTTGGGTTTTTCTTCCAAGCTCAATGCGTGACCGTTGGCATCGAAATCCACAACACCGTAACGTTCGGGATCTTGCACGTGATAGGCGAAAACTGTGCCGCCGCTGGGTTTGTTTGCGGCTGCTGAAAGGGTCTTTTCGAAATCATGCGCGTGGAAGATGTTATCGCCTAAAACTAAGGCGCAAGGATCCTTGCCGATGAATTCCTCGCCGATGATAAAGGCTTGCGCCAGTCCGTCCGGTGAGGGTTGTACCTCATAGGTGAGATTGATTCCCCAGCGTTTGCCGTCCCCTAGTAGTTGTTCAAAGCGCGGTGTGTCCTGCGGGGTGGAAATCACCAAGATGTCTCGTATCCCCGCCAGCATAAGCGTGGACAGCGGGTAGTAGATCATCGGCTTATCGTAGATGGGGAGCAATTGCTTGGAGACAGGTAGCGTCACCGGATACAGACGGGTGCCAGAGCCACCGGCGAGGATGATGCCTTTCATGCCTTGTTCCTTTCAGCGTAGTTCTTTTGCAACCATTTCTGATACTCACCACTGGTCACGCCTTTCACCCAATCGGTGTTATCGAGATACCAGACCACGGTCTTGCGCAGACCGGTCTCGAAAGTCTCTTGCGGTTTCCAGCCTAGGTCGTTGGCGATCTTAGTGGCGTCGATGGCGTAGCGTTTGTCGTGACCGGCACGGTCTGAAACATAGGTGATGAGTTTGTTGTGAGGCGCGCCTTGCGGATGCAACTCATCCAACAAGGTGCAGATGGCTTGCACCACTTCGAGGTTGGTCTTCTCATTCCAACCGCCGATGTTGTAGGTCTCGCCCAGTTTGCCAGTCTCTAACACGGTGCGTAGGGCACGGGCGTGGTCATCCACATATAGCCAATCACGGATGTTGTCGCCCTTGCCGTAGATAGGCAGTGGCTTGCCGTTGACCGCATTCAAGATCACCAGTGGGATGAGTTTCTCGGGGAAGTGATACGGGCCGTAGTTGTTGGAACAGTTGGTGGTGACGACGGGTAGGCCGTAGGTATGGTGCCAAGCGCGCACCAAGTGATCGCTAGATGCCTTGCTGGCCGAGTAGGGGGAGTTGGGTTCATAGGCGGTGTTCTCGGTAAAGAAACCTTCGTCACCTAAGCTGCCATACACTTCGTCGGTGGAGATATGGTGGAAGCGGAAGTTGGCTTTGCGTTCTCCCTCCAAGCTGTTCCAGTGCGCACGCGCGGCCTCCAACAAGGTATAGGTGCCGACGATATTGGTCTGGATGAAATCCGCAGGGCCGGTGATGGAGCGATCCACATGTGATTCAGCCGCCAAATGCATGATGGCATCGGGTTGGTGTTCGCGAAAAACTCGGTTCACTTCAGCGGCATCGCAGATATCAACTTGCTCGAATTTGTAACGAGGATTGGCTGAAACAGAAACCAAGGATTGCAGGTTGCCAGCGTAGGTGAGCTTGTCGATGTTGACGACTGTGTAGTCGGTATCGCTAATGAGTTGACGCACGACAGCGGAACCGATGAAGCCGGCACCGCCGGTGATGAGAAGGGTTTTCATAGGGGGAAATTTGTATGTGGTTGGTGCCGCAATTATGCCTTTTGTTGGAGAGCACCGTCCATAAGCCTTAGTGCAAATTCAGTTGCACCTTGATTATCACGAACGAACTTTAATCCTGCCAGTGCCATCGCTTGTGTCGCGGCACCATTGTTCAGGAGTCGCTCGAGTTGTATCGATAGCTCGTTGGCGTCACCTACCTGCAGTGCAGCCCCGCTTGCAACGGCGAGTTCGGTGGCCTGCGCAAAATTGTAGGTATGAGGGCCGATGAGCACGGGTTTGCCCACCGCACAGGCTTCGATCAGGTTCTGTCCGCCGAATGGCAACAAGCTACCGCCGATGAAGGCGATGTCACATGCGGCGTAGTAGGCGAACATCTCTCCCATGCTGTCACCCAGCACGATCTGCGTATCTGCAGCTATCGCCACATTGGTACTACGGCGCTGCATCTTCAATCCACGTTGTGCAATCAGGCTCGCTACTTCGTCGAAACGTTGCGGATGACGCGGGACGACGACGGTGAGTACATCTTTGGCGGAGATGTTTTGTAGTGCATCCAACAGCACTTCCTCTTCGCCTTCGCGTGTGCTCGCAGCTAGGAACACGGGACGCTCCCCAAACTGTTTTCGTAACTGAGCACCCAATTCAAGCATCTTTGTGGGTGGTTCGATATCGAACTTCAAATTGCCCATGGTGGAAACAGCGCGCCCGCAGAGTCCGGCCAGCCTTTGTGCATCAGCCGCAGTCTGCGCAGAGATGAGATGTAGTCCGTGCAGACCTTCATGCGTGAGTTTAGGGAAGCGTACATATTTTGATGCCGACTTCTCTGATAGGCGAGCGTTGAGTAGTAGTAATGGGACGTCGAAAGCTTTGCAGTGATGGATAAGGTTGAACCAAACTTCGGTCTCCAGCAGGGCGCCCACTTGCGGTTTGAAGTGATCAAGGAATCGCTGGGCGGCGAATGGGTAGTCGTAAGGCAGATAGACGCGCATCACTTCGTCACCATACAACTGCTCACTGGCGGCGCGGCCAGTGGGGGTGGTGTGAGTGAGCAATATCTGATGCTGGGGATAGCTTGCGCGAAGGCTACGTACGAGGGTTGCGGCGGCACGCGTTTCGCCAACGGAGACGGTATGCAGCCAGATGATGGGTTTGTCAGCTTTAACGGTGTAGCGGCCGAAACGTTCGGCCACATGGTCTAGGTATTCGGGCTGCTTGCGTGAGCGCCACCACAGATGGAAGAAGACATACGGCAGCAACAGCCAAAGCAAGGCGGTATAAGCGAGGCGGGAATCGAATATGCGCATCACTTTGCACCATCCAATACTCGAACTAATTGTTGTAGCACATCGTCCACCTCGATGAGCGACATTGCATCAGGGTGATGGACGCGCGTATTCCAAGGCAATTGTTCGTGGTCTTTACCCAAAAATTTGCGTACAGCTTGCGGATAGCGGTCGACACAATATTCTGTGCGCTGATAGGGGCCGGTGAGTTTGGGTGAAGCGACTGCATAGAGGCCGATGACGGGAGTATCCATCGCGCGTGCGATATGAACTGCCCCAGTGTCGGGGGCGACTAGCACATCCACTTTGCCTAACAGGGCGGCCAGTTGTTTGGGGGATGTCTTGCCGCAAAGATCCAAGGTGCGGTCGGGCGCGATGGCGCAGAGCTGCTGGCACAGAGATCGTTCGGCAAGTGAATTTCCACCTGTCAGTACGATGCTGCCAAAAGATTTTTGGATCACCTCGGCATACCGCTCGGATAACCAATTACGTTCTGTTTTACTGGCGTGGGGATGTATCGCTATGAAAGGTCTTGCTAGATGGCGTAATTGTTCGTTCGCCCAAACATGGTCGGCCTCTTCAATGGGCAGATTCCAGACCGCTTCAGAAGCTTGTCCTGTCAACTGTTTGACAAAGGACAGGAAGCTATCGACTAGATGATCGTCGTGGAAGGGGATACGTTGGTCGCAGAACATCCACTGTCCCTCACGCGCCCGCGTGCGGTCGAATCCGATCTTGATCGGTGCGCGCAAGGCTGGATAGAGCAGGTTGATGCGTAGATTGGCTTGCATCGCCAACACGATATCGAAATCGCGCTCACGAAAACGGCGGTAAAAAACATGGTAATCAGAAAAGGAGCGTGGCTTCTCGATCACCACGAATTGCACGCCGGGCATTCCCTGCAATAAAGAATAGGTGAGCGGACTTGTGAACCATGTGATTTCCGCACCGGGCAAAGCGCGCTGCAAGGCATTGATAGCCGCGCTGACCATGACCACATCGCCCAGTGCGGAGAAGCGGACGATAGCGATGCGAGGTTTGGGAGGTAGGGAGATTGGCAAATTTCTTCAGCAGTTGGAATATCCGCCCATTGTATCCAAACACCTATGGTGTTGGCTTGACACTTACTTCGCCCCCCTGTTCTAATGCGCCCGTTCAATGAATGAACGCACTAGAAATGCTAGACGAAACCACACATTACACCTTGCTCAAGACGCTAGAAGAGAATCCAAGTCTTTCACAGAGAGACTTGGCAAAGCGCTTGGGGGTAAGCTTGGGTAAAGTTAACTATTGCCTCAATGCCCTTGTTGAGAAGGGTAGCCTAAAGATCAATAATTTCCGAAAGAGTGATAATAAGCTTGCCTACGCATACCTCTTAACTCCGCAAGGTATTGAATCAAGAGCGCGCATGACGGCGGTCTTTCTTAAGTATAAGACGCAGGAATATGAAAGACTGCGCAAAGAGATTGAAGAGTTGCAACGCGATGCGGACCAAATCGGGTTGCTATAAAGAGCACATGTAAACATCTTGTTTTAAGTCGAAAGGTAAACATGAAAGCAGTCATTCTCGCAGGCGGCCTTGGTACGCGAATCAGCGAAGAGACATCCACACGCCCAAAGCCCATGGTCGAGATCGGCGGCAAGCCAATCCTGTGGCACATCATGAAAGGATATTCGGCTCACGGCATCAACGAATTTATAGTTTGTTGCGGTTACAAGGGTTACGTCATCAAGGAGTATTTCGCCAACTATTTCCTGCATATGTCGGATGTGACTTTCGATATGGAACTTAACAAGATGGAGGTACACCAGCGCTACGCAGATCCATGGCGAGTTACCTTGGTTGATACTGGCGACGAGACGATGACCGGAGGACGCCTGAAGCGCGTGGCGGACTACGTCAAGAATGAAGAGTCGTTTTGTTTTACCTATGGCGATGGGGTGAGTGACGTCAACATCAGCGAGCTGATTGCTTTCCATAAAGCACAAAAAGTCAAAGCGACACTGACGGCAACTTTCCCTCCCGGACGTTTTGGCGCCCTCGATCTGCAAGGTAACAAAGTGAATAGTTTCCGTGAAAAACCCAAAGGGGATGGTGCCATGATCAATGGCGGATTCTTCGTGTTATCTCCGCAAGTCATCGACTACATCGTTGATGACATGACAATTTGGGAGCGCGGCCCGATGGAGCGTCTGGCCGAGGAAGGCGATTTGGCGGCATTCCATCATGAGGGGTTCTGGCAGCCGATGGACACCCTGCGCGACAAGATGCATCTCGAAGAATTATGGCAATCTGGCAAGGCGCCATGGAAGGTGTGGAAGTGACCCCTTCATTCTGGAAAGCTAAACGCGTTCTGCTGACAGGTCATACCGGCTTTAAGGGAAGCTGGTTATCTCTGTGGTTGCAATCCATGGGTGCACAGGTGGTGGGTTATGCGTTGAAGCCGCCAACAAACCCTAGCCTGTTTGATGTCGCCGAGGTTGCAAAAGGTATGTCCAGCATCATCGGTGATATCCGTGATCTAGAACATCTTCGCAGGGTGTTCGCTGAACATCAGCCGGAGATCGTCATCCATATGGCGGCGCAGCCATTGGTGCGCTATTCCTATATCGAGCCGGTTGAGACTTACTCCACCAATGTGATGGGCACAGTGAATCTACTTGAGGCGGTACGCAGTACAAAGAGTATCAAAGCCGTGGTCAACGTCACCACTGATAAGTGTTATGAGAATCGTGAATGGGCGTGGGGTTATCGCGAGAACGAAGCGATGGGTGGCTATGATCCCTATTCAAGTAGCAAGGGCTGCGCTGAATTGGTGACGGCAGCCTATCGCAATTCATATTTCCATCCAGATAAATACAAAGAGCATGGCGTGGCGATCGCCTCTGGCAGAGCGGGTAATGTTATTGGTGGTGGAGACTGGGCGGATGACCGCCTCATTCCTGACATCATACGAGCCATCAGTGCAGGAAAACCAGTCAACATTCGCAACCCGTATGCAATTCGCCCTTGGCAGCATGTGCTAGAACCCCTTGCAGGTTATTTGGTTTTGGCACAGAAGCTTTACGAAGAAGGTGCAGCCTATGCGGAGGGGTGGAACTTTGGTCCCAATGAAGAAGATGCCAAACCTGTACAGTGGATCGTTGAGAAGCTGACGCAGGCTTGGGGCGAGGGGGCAAGCTGGGTTGTAGATGGAGGTGAGCATCCCCATGAGGCGCATTATTTGAAGCTAGATTGTTCCAAGGCGAAATCCCGATTGGACTGGCATCCCAGATGGGATCTGGAAGAGGCACTAGAAGCCATTGTTGAATGGCAGCGGGCTTATCGAAATGGTAAGTCGATCAAATCAGTTACGCTGGAACAGATTCAGCGATATGTGAATACACATTGAACTAATAATTTAGAACCAAGTGGAAGAAACAATGATGAGTAAAGAAGCGATCAAACGACAAATACTAGATCTGGTTGAACAATACAGTGCTGTGCAATATGCACCTAAAGAGTTCACCGCAGGCGCATCCGTCATTCCTCCCTCTGGCAAAGTCATTGGCTCAGCAGAGCTGAAGAATATGGTTGAAGCGTCACTGGATGGATGGCTCACTACAGGCCGCTTCAATGAAGCATTTGAAAAGCGCTTCGCTGAATTCGTTGGCGTGCCTTACGCGTTGACCACGACATCCGGTTCATCAGCGAACCTGTTGGCCTTCACGGCACTTACCTCTCACAAGCTGGGCGCGCGTGCATTGAAGCCGGGCGATGAGGTCATCACCGTAGCCGCAGGTTTTCCAACCACGGTGAACCCGATGTTGCAGAACGGCATGGTGCCCGTGTTCGTGGATGTGGATCCGACTACATACAATATCGATCCAAACAAGATCGAAGCAGCGCTCAACCCAAAGACAAAAGCCATCATGATCGCCCATACGCTGGGCAATCCTTTCGATCTGGATGCAGTCATGGCAGTGGCTAAGAAACACGATCTGTGGGTCATCGAAGATTGCTGTGATGCATTAGGTTCGCGCTACAAAGGCCAGCACGTTGGCACCTTTGGTCATATCGCTACTTGCAGTTTCTACCCCGCGCATCACATCACCATGGGCGAAGGCGGCATGATCTTCACCAAAGACCGCGACCTGCGCGGCATCATCGAATCGTTCCGTGACTGGGGGCGTGATTGTTACTGCGGTCCAGGCTGTGACAATACATGCGGCAAACGCTTTGGCCAACAGTTGGGCTCATTGCCAATGGGCTATGACCACAAATATACCTACTCGCATCTGGGCTACAACCTGAAGATCACCGACATGCAGGCCGCTTGTGCATTGGCGCAGATGGATCGCTTGCCTGAGTTCATTGGGGCACGTAAGCGTAACTTCGCTTTCTTGAAGGAGCGTTTGAAATCATGTGAAGAGTTCTTGGTGTTGCCAGAAGCCACTGCGGGCAGCGAACCCTCTTGGTTTGGTTTTCCCATTACCGTGCGTGAGGCAGCAGGTGTGAACCGTGTCGAACTGTTGAAATATCTAGATCAATACAAGATTGGCACGCGCTTGCTGTTCGCGGGCAATCTTACACGCCAGCCTTATTTCGAAGGTCGCACCTATCGCATCAGCGGCAAATTGACCAACACCGACAACATCATGAACAACACACTGTGGATCGGTGTGTATCCTGGGCTGACTGAAGAGATGTTGAGCTTTGTGGTCGAGAAGATCGAAGCATTCTTCGGTGTGAATTTCTAAATACGAGATGAATCGAGATGCTGTGATTCAAGCAAAAGAAAAACTTAGAGTCGCTATTATTGGTAGCGGAAATATCGGCACTGATTTGTTGATCAAGGTGGGGCGGTCGCCACACCTAGAATGTGGTGCGTTCATTGGTAGGAACTTATCGTCTTCAGGCATGATGAAAGCTCTTTCTTTGGGGGTGCCTGTTTCAGCTGAAGGCATAAATCACATCATCAATAATCCGGATTGTTGCGATATCGTGTTCGATGCAACATCTGCAAAAAGTCATTTTGAGCATGCCCCAATTTTGAGAGGCTTAAATAAGCGAGTCATTGATATGACCCCGGCCAAGATTGGCTTGATGAGCGTCCCAAGCGTCAATATGGCCGACTGTCTGAACGAGTTCAACGTCAATATGGTCACCTGCGGTGGGCAGGCATCCATTCCAGTGGCTTACGCGATTGGACAGACGCAATCTGATGTGGATTATATTGAAGTGGTTTCCAGCATCTCATCAAGGAGTGCTGGACCTGCAACAAGACAAAATCTGGATGAGTACATCAAAACTACCGAAGATGGACTCAAAGAATTCTCTGGCGCTAGACGAACAAAAGCCATTCTTAATTTAAATCCCGCTGAGCCTTGCGTGGATATGCAAACCACCATCTTCGCCAAAGTAAAAGACCCTGATATTTTGAAACTGACAGAACGACTATCTGAGTTGGTAAAAAGTGTTTGTAAATATGTACCGGGTTACGAGATCATTTTGGGGCCTATTGTGGAAAATGATCGAATCGTCGTCATGGTCAGGGTTCGGGGGCTGGGAGATTACTTGCCTGCTTATGCGGGCAATCTGGACATCATCAACTGTGCCGCCATTGCGATGGCAGAGGAATATGCACAAGTGACACTCAATGCTGTATCAAAGGGAAATTGATGAACCCTACTCAGGAAATTCGGATTAGCGATCCAACACTACGTGATGGGAATCACGCAATTGGTCATCAGTTAAGTGCTGAGAACATCGCTGCCTATTGCAAAGCCGCTGATGCGGCCGGTGTGCCTATTGTCGAGGTGGGGCATGGGAATGGTCTTGGTGCATCATCACTGCAACTAGGTGAAGCTAAAACGCCAGACCACATTGCTTTAGCCACGGCGCGGGAGAATATGAACCGGTCTAAATTAGGTATCCATGTCATCCCTGGATTTGCCACTATCGAAAGAGACTTGAAGCCGGCATTAGCCTTGGGCGTCGATGTGGTGAGAGTCGCGTCGCATTGTAGCGAGGCAGACATTTGTGAGCGTCATATTGGGTTTTCTCGCAATGAAGGTGCCGAAGTATGGGGCTGTTTAATGATGTCCCACATGATCTCGCCATCCATGCTCCTAGAGCAAGCTAGGAAGTTGGAATCTTACGGGGCAGAGGGTGTGGTTTTTATGGACTCTTCAGGACATTTCATGCCTGAAGATGTTCGCGTTCGGGTGGATACATTGGTGAATGGGCTTGGCATCGCGGTCGGGTTTCATGGTCACAACAATTTAGGATTGGCAATAGCCAACTCCGTAGCAGCAGCAGATGCCGGAGCTACCTTAATTGATGGCTGCGCAAGGGGTTTTGGTGCAGGTGCGGGAAACACACAACTTGAGGTGTTGGTTGCCGTGTTTGAGCGTTTGAAATACAGCACTGGCATCGATTTCTATAAGATGCTTGATGCAGCTGACTTGGCGGAACAAACCTTAATGAAAGAAATTCCGACCATAAAATCGGTCAGTGTCGTGAGTGGTATGGCGGGTGTTTTTTCTGGCTTCATGAAGCCGGTTACGCGTATCGCTAAGGAATTCGATGTTGACCCGCGTGATATATTTTTTGAGCTGGGACGACGTAAGATTGTGGCGGGCCAAGAGGACATCATTCTCGAAGTCGCTAAACAGTTGGCCCAACAGCCTAAGAAAGGTAACCCATGAAGCAAGAGTGCCAAGAGAGAACACGCCATGACTGCATGCGTGTCTTAGAGGGACGCGACAACGCGCTTGAGCCCCTGCGAAAGTCTGAATTGGTTGTCATCGGCGGGACGGGATTCGTCGGAACTTGGATAGCCGAGATGGTTGCGGCATTAAACGATGCTTATGATTTCGGTATCAAGCTGACTTTGATATCACGAAGTGCCGATCAATTTGCAAATCGATTGCCACACCTAGCTAATCGCTCGGATATAAGTCTGATCAAATCGGATGTGAGACAGCTCGGGCAATTCCCCGCCAATGCAGATTGGGTCATTCATGCGGCAGCGAATCCAGACGTGCGCACGCATGCTTCAAACCCCTTAGATACGGCATCGGTTATCGTGGATGGGACGATGTCGGTCATGAGGACGGCAGAACGTCTTGGCCGTTTGCAGAAATTGCTTTACCTGAGCTCAGGTTTAGTTTGTGGCGCACAGTCAGTGACTGCAAATGGCATTGCAGAAAATGAACAAGGTGCGCCAGTACCTGATGCCAGTTTTATGTATCCCAACGCAAAGCGTTTTGCAGAGACGCTGTGTTCTGCAGCTCGCGCGCAATCACGCACTCCGGTACTTGTAGCGCGTCCATTCTCATTCATTGGGCCATATCAATCTTTGGATACACCTTGGGCGCAAACCACATTCTTGTCAGATGCATTACGCGGGCATCAAATTCGTGTGAAGGGTGATGGTCAGGTGGTGCGTAGCTATCTGTATGGGAGCGATGCTGCATACTGGTTCCTGCGGATCTTAACCGCAGGAGAGGTTGGAGATGTGGTCAACGTTGGCAGCCCAACAGGCATCACCTTGCAGGATCTGGCTAAAGAGGTGGCGAAGAATTTTGAGCCTTCTCCGGAAATCATGTTCAACACTGCTCCGAGAAGCACAGGTAGATCAGCGAAGCTGTTACCAGACACAACTCATGCACAAAATGTATACGGATTAACTGTATTCACGCCGTTGGAAGAAGCTATCAAGCTAACTGCACTATGGCATCGTTTGCAGAATAACTAAAATTGGGCAGGCCAATCAAGGCGACACTCTGATGTATACCGAAAATTTATTGAAACAACAGCTGAAAAATGACCAGCCGATTATAGGTACATGGTCGATTATCTCTTCGCCGATCGTGATTGAAATATTGGCATTGTCCGGCTTTGATTTTTTGATACTAGACATGGAGCATGGGATATACGATCAAACTGCACTTGATGGGTGTATCCGCGCTTGCGAAGCGGCGGGTTGTGCTCCCATTGTTCGTGTGCCAGGTATTAATCCCTCTGCGGCGCAATGGGCGCTCGACATGGGTGCTCACGGAATTATCGTTCCTCAGGTCGAAAATATGGATGCCGCTGTAACGGCAGTGCGCATGACCAAATTCGCTCCTGCAGGTACGCGTGGATACAACCCGTTTACTCGAGTAGCTGATTACGCGGCACCGGACAACAATCAGGTAGGGAAATTACGCAATGATTTTGGTATCACCTCGATCATTGTGGAAAATCAGACGGCATTAAATGAATTAGATGCGATTCTTGCGATTGGCGATTTGGATATGGTTTATGTCGGTGTTTACGACTTGTCAATTGCACTAGGTTATGAAGGGAATACTAAGCACCCAGTGTTATGCCAAGTGCTGGATCAGACAGTAGCTAGAATCAGATCGGCTGGAAAAGTCGCTGGTTTAATGGTGAGAAGCAAGGAAGATGTAGCGAAAGCGATCAAGCTGGGGGCGCGATTCTTAGTGTATTCCGTGGACACCTTGATTTTGCGTGAAGCTGCGAAGAGTGCTGTGGCTGCCTTTACGCAGGGTGTTTCAGATGCGCAATAAAAGTACGAATATTCTAGTAAAAGGTATAAGACATGAAAATTAGAGTCGCTGACTACATCGCACAGCGTCTGCAGGAGTGGGGGGTAGATACGGTATTTATGCTGTCAGGTGGAGGCATGATGCACTTG
>Ga0074196_10655_pt1 | contig 21038 bp, 21 predicted proteins | sample EPASupsiteSAE300_FD_64214 | JGI IMG/M metagenome (GOLD analysis project Ga0074196, IMG submission 64214) | Bioremediated contaminated groundwater from EPA Superfund site, New Mexico - Sample SAE3-00 | ecosystem: Environmental > Aquatic > Deep subsurface > Groundwater > Contaminated ... | reverse complement strand
CATACCCAGTTGTCGTACGTTGAGTAGCGCCACACCCGCCAGCACACCCGAGACGAGTCCGAGCAAGCCGGGGAAGAGTTGGTCTTGTTCCAGTGTCGGATGCAGCAACAGGATGATGCCTGCGAAACCCACCACCAATGCGGTCGTCAAAGGCGCATGGAATTTGTCTTTCAACACCAGCACGGTGAAGGCGGATAGGAACAAAGACGAGGTGTAGTTGAGAGTGATGGCGGTCGCCAGCGGCAAAACAGTGATGCAGTAGAAGAATAGCAACATGGCGATGGTGCCAGACAAACCGCGCCAGATATGACCGCGCCAATGCGGGGTAGCGAACGAGAGTTTGGAGCGATGCAACATCGCGTACACGATGATGAGTCCGAAGAAGGAGCGGTAGAAGACTAGCTCGCTACTGGTGAAGCCTGCGCCGCCCAGTTTTACCAGCGATCCCATGCAGGCGAAGAGCAGTCCTGCGACAAGCATCCAGAGTGAACCCATCTTAGTTCGTCATTCCCGCACAGGCGGGAATCCAGTTATTTAGAAGATTCATCGCGGTGAAATGGAAAAACCTTAAAGGGCATTTTGAATAAAACCACTGGATTCCGTCCTACGCCGGAATGTCGGTTAGAGGTGCGGCGCGAGGTTGCGCTTCAGATATTCATGGAAGTGCAACATGCCATCTTCAGTCGGTGACTGATACGGTCCAGCTTCTTCGATGCCGCGCTGGTAGAGCGACTTGCGGCCTTGATGCATGCGCTTGCAGATGATGTCGTCTTCCACCGCAGTCTCGTTGTAAGCCTTCTGTTCGGCTTCAACGAAATCACGCTCGAACATCGCGATCTCTTCCAAGTAGTAGAACTCGACCACGTTGGTGCAAGCCTCTGGACCGCGCGGGATGAGGGTGCTGATGACCAGCGTGCCGGGATACCACTCGACAGTGATGTTGGGATAGTAGGTGAGCCAGATCGCGCCGTACTTGGGCAACTTGTCGCCGTAGTAGCGCAACACCTGTTCCTGCCATTTGCCGTAGACCGGACTGCCGACCTTGCGCAGTGCGTTGCTGATGCCAACGGTCTGTACGCTGTACTGCTCGCCGAACTGCCACTTGAGGTCGTCGCAATCGACGAAGTTGCCCAGCCCGGGATGGAAAGGTACGACGTGGTAATCCTCCAGATACACCTCGATGAAGGTCTTCCAGTTGAAGGCATATTCGTCCACCTGGATGCGATCCAACATATAGCCGGAGAAGTCCAAATCCTTCATCACACCCATATTGGCGAGGTCTTTTGCGATATCGCGCTTGCCCGAGAACAGCAGACCGTTCCAGTTCTGTAGCGGTGACTTGTTCAGATGCAGGCAAGGGTTCTGCGGGAAGTGCGGTGCACCCATCAGTTCGCCATCGCTCTTGTAAGTCCAGCGATGGAGCGGGCACACGATGGTCTTGGCGTTGCCGCGACCTTCCAACATCGTGGCTTGGCGGTGACGGCAGATATTGGAAAGCAGTTCCACCCCGTTCGGGTTGCGCACCAACATCTGCGCATTGCCGTCCAGCACGTGATAGTCGCCAAGGTTGGGTACCATCAGTTCATGTCCGACGTAGTTCGGCCCATTCTCGAAAAGCACGCGGCGCTCGGTCTCCAATACTTTTGGATCGAAATACCAGCTCATCGGCGGCTGCGCGATGACGGGATTGAACTGCAGAGATTTTGCGATTTCAGACATACCCACGGTACCTCTGTGAATACGAGGGGCTTCATCTAATTTCAAATTTCGTCGCAATACTGCGTTGCTCACAAAAAAATTGCTCCTTACATATTTCATATATGCCGCGTCGCAATTTTTCGTTCACGCCTTGTCTTGCTTAGAACTTTGAAATTATATGAAGCCCCCTACGGTTAAACGGGGCGGCGATTGTCCCCGAATTCAGAAGGTGGGGCAACAATAATTGGCTCAAGCAATGGGGCTTGGGTAAAATGGCGATCTTTCGCAAGCAGGGCATCTTTTATGGCCGGTAAAGCACAAAAAACAGTCAGTTTCGAAGTGGCGATGGCCGAGTTGGATCAACTCGTCGCAGACATGGAAGGCGGGAAGCTGTCTTTGGAGGACTCATTGGCGGCCTATAAACGCGGCGCAGAATTGCTTTCCTTCTGCCGTGGCAAACTGGATGCTGCCCAACAACAAGTGCGTGTGTTGGAAGACGGTGTGCTAAAAGATTTCTCCGCAGGTAACGAAGCGTGATAGCAAAAGAATTCTCTAGCTGGGTCGCTCACCAGCAATCTCGATTCGAAGACGTGCTGCGCAACCTGCTGCCATCCGCAGACGTAGCGCCACAACGATTGCACGCTGCCATGCGCTATAGCGTGTTGGACGGTGGCAAGCGAGTGCGCCCTTTACTGGCTTTTGCGGCAGGTGAGTTGGCCGGCGCAGACGTGGCGCGTGTGAATTTCGCCGCTGCCGCCGTCGAACTTATCCACGCCTACTCCTTGGTACACGACGACATGCCATGCATGGATGACGACGTGTTGCGTCGTGGCAAACCGACTTGCCACGTGGAATATGACGAAGCCACGGCGCTGCTGGTGGGTGACGCGCTGCAAAGTCTGGCTTTTCAATTCTTGACCGAACAACGTCTGTGTGACGAACCTCGCAAGCAATTGCAGATGGTGAAGTTGCTGGCAGTTGCTTCCGGTTCGCGCGGCATGGCGGGCGGCCAAGCCATCGACCTCGCCAGCGTGGGCAAACAACTGACGTTGCCCGAGTTGGAGCAGATGCACATCCACAAAACCGGCGCACTGATCCGTGCGGCTATCTTGTTGGGTGCCTATTGCGGCAATGGATTGAATGATGAGCAGCTCGATAAATTGGATCGCTTTGGCAAGCTCATCGGCTTGGCCTTTCAAGTGGTGGACGATGTGCTGGATTGCGAAGCGGATACCGCCACCTTGGGCAAGACCGCTGGCAAGGATGCCGATAACGACAAGCCGACCTATGTGAGCCTGCTGGGTTTGGCTGGCGCGAAAGAGATGGCACAACGGCTTCACAGTGAGGCGCTTGAGGCTTTAAGTGAGTTCGGCGAATCGGCTCTTCGCCTGCGTGAATTGGCGGATTTCATCGTGCTAAGAAAGTTCTGATGTACACCTTACTCGACACCATCAAATCCCCCGAAGACCTGCGCAAGTTAGAGCGCGACCAGTTGCCGCAACTCGCCGCCGAATTGCGCGAGTTCTTGGTCGAATCGGTGAGCAAGACGGGCGGACATCTGTCCTCTAATCTCGGCACGGTCGAACTGACCATCGCTTTGCACACCATCTACAACACACCCGAAGACAAACTGGTGTGGGATGTGGGCCATCAAACCTACGTTCACAAGATATTGACAGGTCGCCGTGCTGCGATGAGCGGTCTGCGTATGAAAGGCGGCATCGCGGGATTCCCCAAGCGCGAAGAAAGTCCTTACGACACTTTTGGTACGGGCCATTCCAGCACTTCCATCTCCGCTGCGCTGGGTATGGCGGCAGCCGCCAAATTGCGCGGCTCGAATGAACGTGCCGTTGCCATCATCGGCGATGGTGCGATGACGGGGGGCATGGCGTTCGAGGCTTTGAACAATGCAGGGGCGATGGATGCCAACGTCCTCGTCATCTTGAACGACAACGACATGTCCATCTCGCGCCCAGTCGGTGCACTTAACAACTATCTGGCGAAGCTGATGTCGGGTCGTTTTTATGCTGCCGTGCGTAGCGGCAGCGAGAAGATGTTGAAGGGTATGCCTCCCGTGCTGGAATTCGCCAAGCGCACTGAGGAACACCTCAAAGGCATGGTCATCCCCGGCACCATGTTCGAGGAATTCGGCTTCAACTACATCGGCCCTATCGATGGGCACGACATCGATGTCTTGCTCGACACATTGAGCAACATCCGCAAGTTGGAAGGCCCACAGTTCCTGCACATCGTCACGCAGAAGGGTAAGGGTTACGACAAGGCAGAGGAAGATTGCCTGCTCTACCACGGCGTATCGAAATTTGACCGCACCAGCGGCATCGTTTCCAAGCCAAGCAAACAACAGACTTACACGCAGGTGTTCGGTGCTTGGCTGTGCGACATGGCAGCGGCGGATGAGAAGTTGGTCGGCATCACCCCTGCGATGTGCGAAGGATCGGGTATGCCTGAATTCGCGGAGAAGTTCCCACAGCGCTATTTCGATGTGGGCATCGCTGAACAGCACGCGCTCACCTTCGCGGCAGGTATGGCATGCGAGGGCTACAAGCCCGTGGTCGCCATCTACTCCACTTTCTTGCAACGCGCGTATGACCAACTCATACACGACATTGCAATCCAGAATCTGCCAGTGATGCTCGCCATCGACCGAGGCGGTCTGGTCGGAGCGGATGGTGCAACGCATGCGGGTAGTTTCGATCTGAGCTTCCTGCGTTGTATCCCCAACATGACAGTGATGACGCCCAGCGATGAGAACGAATGCCGCATGATGCTCAGCACTGCCTACAAGATGGCTACACCCACTGCCGTGCGTTATCCGCGCGGTACGGGGCCGGGTGTGGCGACAGAGAAAGACTTAAAGACGATCAAAGTAGGTAAAGGTGAAGTGCGGCGTGCAGGTAAAGGCATCGCTATCCTTGCCTTTGGTTCCATGCTGGAACCTGCATTGGAGGCGGGTAAGCAGTTGGATGCGACGGTCGCCAACATGCGCTTCGTCAAACCGCTGGATGATGAACTGGTATTGCAGTTGGCACGTGAGCACGCACTCATCGTGACGGTGGAAGAAAATACCATCCAAGGCGGCGCGGGCAGTGCAGTGGCGGAATGTCTGGTTCGACACGGTGCTGTAGTCCCGCTGTTGCACTTGGGCTTGCCAGATGGGTTCATCGAACAGGGCGAGCACAAACAGCTTTTGGCCGATTGTGGATTGGATGCGGCAGGCATGCTGCGCTCCATCCAAGCAGTCGCACACAAATAAATAGCTTGAGTGATTTGGTGGGAGATTGTATAAATCGCCCCAACACTCAATTCAGAAAGTAAGAGATGAACTCCACAGCACCCATCGCAGACGTACAGAGCAGCGCCGACACCCGCCACTTGGCGATCAACAAGGTCGGCATCAAGAGCATCCGCCATCCGATCAAGGTCAAGGATAAGAGCATCGGTGTGCAACACACCATCGCCACCTTCAATATGTATGTGCATCTGCCGCACAACTTCAAAGGCACGCACATGTCACGTTTCGTGCAGATACTCAACCAGCACGGACGCGAGATATCGGTGGAATCGTTCGAAGGCATCCTTCGCGAGATGGTGGAGAAGCTGGAGGCGCAGTCTGGCTACATCGAGATGTCGTTTCCCTACTTCGTCAACAAAACAGCACCCGTTTCTGGGGTGCAGAGCTTGCTCGATTACGATGTCATCTTCATCGGCGAGATCATTGAGGGCAAGTATCGCTTCACCATGAAAGTGTTGATCCCAGTAACTAGCCTGTGCCCTTGCTCGAAAGAGATCTCCGAGCGCGGCGCGCACAACCAGCGTTCGCATGTCACCCTTACCGTGCGCACGAAGGGGGCGGTCTGGATAGAAGATATCGTTCGCATCGCCGAAGAACAGGCATCGAGCGAGCTCTATGGATTGTTGAAACGTCCCGACGAGAAGTTCGTCACTGAGCGTGCCTACGACAATCCAAAATTCGTCGAAGACATGGTGCGCGATGTCGCTGCCGCGCTGAATGCGGATGAACGTATCGAGGCGTATATCGTGGAATCTGAGAATTTTGAATCCATCCACAACCATTCCGCCTACGCGCTGATCGAGCGGGACAAGACAAAAGGCTGAGAAGGTGGAAAAGGGGGGAGGGTAGAAGTGGGTTTGGCATTTACCCTTGAACGCATGCAGGTGCAATCCCTTTCCCCTTAAACCTTCCGCTCTTGAAATTCCTCAACACCATCCCAATCTCCTGCGCACCTTGAAACAACCATGCAACAGGAGATTAAAAATGACCGAAAGTAACGCCAGCCGTGAAACCCTAGGCTTCCAAACCGAAGTCAAACAGCTGCTACACCTGATGATCCACTCGCTGTATTCCAACCGTGAGATATTCCTAAGAGAACTGATTTCCAACGCATCCGATGCCTGCGACAAGTTGCGCTTCGAGGCGCTGCATAACGATGCGCTGTACGAGAACCAGTCCGACCTCAACATCCGCGTCAATTTCGACAAAGCGGCGCGCACGCTGACCATCAGCGACAGCGGTATCGGCATGAGTCGCGACGAAGTGATCGCCAACTTAGGCACCATCGCAAAATCCGGCACACGCGATTTCTTCAGCAGACTTTCCGGCGATCAACAAAAAGACGCACACCTTATCGGCCAGTTCGGTGTGGGTTTCTATTCCGCCTTCATTGTGGCCGAGAAGGTCTCTGTCCTGACCCGCCGCGCGGGTGAGAAGTCCGATCAAGGTGTGCGCTGGGAATCAGACGGCGGCGGCGAGTTCTCTATCGAGATGTTGGAGAAAGCGACACGCGGCACCGAGATCACTCTGCATCTACGTGCCGACCAAGACGACCTGTTGGCGGGTTACAAATTGCGCGAGATCATCAAGAAGTACTCCAACCACATCGTGCAACCTATCCTCATGAACAAAGAGGAATGGAAGGACGGAAAGTACGAGACGCTGGCTGAGGACGAGACCGTCAACCAAGCCTCTGCATTGTGGACTCGCAGCAAGAACGACATCACCGACGAGCAGTACAAAGAATTCTACAAACACGTCGGCCATGATTTTGAAGACCCGTTGGCATGGACACATGCGCGTGTCGAGGGCCGCCAGGAATATACGCAACTGCTCTATGTGCCAAGCCGTGCGCCGTTCGATATGTATGACCGCCAGGCGCGTCACGGCATCAAGCTGTATGTGCGTCGCGTGTTCATCATGGATGACGCTGAGCAACTGATGCCGAGCTATCTGCGTTTCGTGCGCGGCATCGTGGATTCTGCTGATCTACCTCTCAATGTGTCGCGCGAGATCCTACAAGAATCAAAAGACATCGAAACTATCCGCAAAGGCTGTACTGGTAAGGTGTTGGGAATGTTGTCTGACATGGCAGACAACGACAAAGAGAAGTACGCCACGTTCTGGGGGCAGTTCGGCCAAGTGCTGAAAGAAGGTATCGGTGAAGATGCTGCCAACAAGGACAAGATCGCAGCACTTGCTCGTTTCGCTTCTACGCATGCGGATAATGCAGATGAGACGGTCTCGCTACGCGATTACATAGCGCGCATGAAAGACGGCCAAGACAAGATATATTACGTCACTGCGGATAGCTTCAATGCTGCCAAGAACAGCCCGCACCTAGAAGTGTTCCGTAAAAAGGGCATCGAAGTGTTGTTGTTATCTAACCGTGTAGATGAATGGATGGTGGGCAATCTGTTCGAATTCGAAGGCAAATCGTTGACCTCGGTCGCCAAGGGCGGTCTCGATCTGGGCGCATTGGAAGATGCTGCCGAGAAACAGGCGCAAGAGAAGCAGGCTGATGAATTTAAGCCGCTCACCGAAAAGATCAAAGCGAGCTTGGGCGACAAAGTGAAGGAAGTGCGAATCACGCATCGCCTCACCGACTCCCCAGCCTGCTTGGTGGCGGACGAGCACGATATGAGCGGCAACCTTGCGCGCCTGCTGAAAGCGGCAGGGCAAAAAGCACCCAACTCACAACCCATCCTTGAGATCAATCCGACCCATCCCGTGGTGACACGTCTGCAAGTGGAGAGCGCTCGCTTCGATGATTGGACAGCAGTGCTATTCGATCAAGCGATGTTGGCGGAAGGTGGGCAGTTGGATGACCCCGCTGGCTTCGTTAAACGTATCAACCAGCTGATGCTGGAAATGGGGAAATAAGCGGCAGATCGTGGTGCAACAAACAAAAATGGGCTTCTTCGGAAGCTCGTTTCATTTGCGTCAAATGAATTGCAAAGCGACTTAATCGTGCAATCTCTCGCTGGGCTGAATATTATTCATCCCACGCGGACTCTGCTACTATCAAGCTGCATGAAACTCAAATGGGAGTGACTGGGATGAATAGATCGCGCCGTCGACTGCTGCAACAACTGACCGCCTTAGGGCTGCTGTCCGGTGTGGGTATCACCGGTCTGATCCGCGATGCACTGGCCGCCGGAAACTATCCTTCCGTGCAGGGCATGCACAAGATCAAAGGTGATGTACGCATCAATGGACAACCGGCACGCGAAGGGCAGCCAGTGCTGCCGGGCGACAAAGTCACCACCGGCGCGAATGGCGAGGCAATCTATGTCATAGGCCGGGATGCCTTCCTGCAACGTAGCAACAGCGTGGTGCAATTCGGCAAGGATACGACCAAGGAATTCTTCCGTGTCGTCAGCGGACGCATACTCTCAGTGTTCGACCATGGCGAGAAACGACTGGCGGTACCGACCGCCGTCATCGGCATTCGCGGAACTGCATGCTACATAGAGGCTGAGCCGAAGAAAGTGTATTTCTGTCTTTGCTATGGCACCGCCGAAGTCGAGCCAAATGCAGAACCCGGACGCGTGGAGCGCATTGTTACCCAGCACCACGACCACCCCATCTACATCCATCACGACACGGGCATGCCCTCCATGGCAAATGCCGCTGTCGCTAACCACACCGACGACGAACTCATCATGCTGGAATGGCTGAACCGGCGCAGGCCACCGTTCTATGGTCAAGGTTTGACTGCGTACTGATTCCACTTGGATGTTTGCCTTACGCTGGCTAAATCAATTGAGTAGATGGCTGCACTTCGACCGTAACTGCTGGCGACATTAAGATGCGCCACCAGCTGGTTTGCAATCGTCACCAGCCATAGCGATTCAATTTGAGTTATCAAAACATCGATTGATGCATCAGGAGGGCGGCAGCTAATAGCATTTTGGCTTGCGAGTGGGGGTGCACAGAATTTTGTGTAAACGGAGTTTCTTTACTGCTGCGGCATCCGATCTTCAAACTGGATAGTAAACCGATTTAGTGCAGCCTTCCAATCTCGTATAGGCATCGTCCATTTCTTGTTGATGTTATTGAGCGCCAAGTAGTGCTTTATTGTTAATCTTGGCCTAGCTGAAGCTCGTTGCAATCTCAATCGCCGATTCCAAGTTCAACCACTGCTTTTAACAATTACTTGTGTCTCACTTGGTCGTATTTGACAGGCTAAATACAGGTGGTGTCAAAGCAAATGAAATGGAGGTTCGTAACGCAATATTTAGAGGGAAGTTTACTGAAAGTCTCCAAAATGTTACGGAATTCCCTGACTTTTGCCGCTTGTGGAATATACCCATCGATAGGATTGTCGCGGCAGAAACAAATGGCCTCTACCAGCAGATGGATGACCTATCTATCGCTTTGAGGTTTTTTGCACTCTATGAGCCAAACAAAATGGAAGGACCATTTAAAGATTATCTTGGTGAATTTATGGAAGAGATGAATAGAAATTACATCACTGACCAATCACTAGAGGAGAAGGATAAGAAGAAATTTGAGCAGGCTGCATCAAACTGTTGGAAAGTATTTGGTGAAGATGCCTTCAGGAATACTCAAAAAGAAAAAAAGGGGCCTAAGTCGGCGCCTTTGGCTGATGCTGTAATGATCGCACTCGCTGAAGTAGATCCACAGAAACTTACCGCACAAGTGATAGATAAGCTCCGCAATGGATTCAATCAATTACTCACGGAGGGTGAATTTATTAAGTCAATCTCTAGCGGTACTAATGGCAAGGGCTCAATTACAAAGCGCATCGAAATGGCGCGTAAAGTTGTTGTGGCAAGTGTGTAAAACTTACAATTATGGCAATTCATTTGTTGCAACGGATGAACTGGGATCATCACTTAATGTTGTTGATGCTGTTGCGAACACACTTTCATCACCGTCAGCTATTCTGCCGATAAATCTTCCAGTAACAACAGCCATCAGTTGTGCGACTGTGGTCTTGATTAGCGGTTACTTTGAGAGTTTTTTAAAGGATATCGTCTCGGAATACATAGCCAAATTAAACGCGCTTAATAAGCCATTAGCATCCATTCCTTATGAGATGCGCATGAAAAACTTCACTGGCGGTAGCGAAGCTCTCACTCTTGCCGCCAAGTTAGATAAGAAACAAAAGTCCACATCAAAGTCTGACGATTTGGTGAGGAGGTTGGCATCAATTAGTAACCCAACAAGCTATGAACTGGTGTGGGAAGCTTTCGCCGATACAAAATCAAACCCGGGACCGGATATAGTTAAAAATATTCTCAAAGGTGTAGATGCTGAGCACTCGTGGGAAGAAATCAACAAACTAGTCACAAAACACGGTGATTTAAATTTATTTTTGACTGCCTTCATTGAGATACGGAACGCCTGTGCACACACCGGCCGACACTCCAATCCCCCGACTGGTCAAATGCTGGCAGAGTATGTTGAGAAGTTTAAATTGCTTTCCGAGTGCATTGATGTCCTGTTAGGTATTCGGCTTGAAACTTTTTACAAGGCCATTCCATGAGTCATGTAATAAATTTCGCAACAGCTATGCTCTCGTGCAAAATCTTGACACAGACATTCGATTCAAGACGATGGGCTGTAGTCAAAACCGTGCTACTTTGAAATTTTGAGGGTGTTCCTGTGGCTGCTTCAGACTGTTTTTGAGTGTGGCGAATGTTTCATGTGCTTTACCGTCATAGTCAAACAAAAGAAGCCAGATTTCTCTGGCTTCTTTGTTACTTCTTCCCATAGGCTGCATCATGATCTGGTGCAACAATTAGCAATATCATCATTTCGCCATCTCTATATGCGACTGCGCGTTGAGACTGAGTAATTCGAAGAGAGTAAATTGCTTCAATGCCTACGGGTGGTTTTATACTTACAATTTTCTCCCACTTTAAACCCTGATCTTTATATAGCTGATCCCAAGTGAGTTGTTTAAGCTTTTTTGGGTATCCGGATTTTCCGGTGGGTGGGCGTTAAAACTGTTCTTTGTTGAGAAGGTCGAGCAATGTGGGTAGATCGGTTCCAAGGTTCCCTTGCCGAGTTTGAATCTTGGTTTCGTAATCATCATCGAAAGAACCAGCTAAGCACATGTAACGCGCCATCCCGACCTCCTCAAACTTCTGCTTCTTCTTGACGCGCACCTTCTCCTGGATAGGAACTCGCTTTTGCAGAATGTCGTTGAATAGTACCTTGGCCCTCAGTCTCTCGAATGTGTAGCCCCGCCCATTTCGATACACCCGACGAATCTTTGAATTGAAGCTTTCCGTAAATGCGTTGGTGACGCGCTCATCGTCAAAGTAGTTCAGGATGTATTCTTTCCAATTACGGAACGCCGTTTTAACCGGACGGAAAGGCTTCTCCAGCTCTGGCGGAATACTACTTTCCCATCGCAGATATTCCGCCCAAGCCTCTTCCTTGGTGGTGACATCATAGATTCGGAATAGCCGCTCTTTCAGATCGTAGGCCGCACCCAGCAGCGGGAAACTGTTCAGCCACCCAGAGACTGTGATGTATTGCTCCTCGTTGAGATCGCCATGTCGTTTAGAGAATAGCTTGTGGGCACGTTTTAAGCCTTTCTCATGCTTCTTCTGGTCTGCCCTACCAACACCACGACGAACAGCGTCCACTGAGGCGTTTGCCTTGCTAACTACGTGGAACTTATCGACCACGATCTTGGCATTGGGCAACACTTGTTGGACAGCTATGCGATAGGGACGCCACATATCCATTGCAACATGGGTGATCTTCTCTTTGTCTGACAGGGATTGCAGGAATTTGACGATGGAGGTGCTGTAGCGGTCGGGCAGCATATCGACCAGTGCACGCCCGTGGATATTGGTGAATACAGCCCTGAATCGTCCCAACTTGATTTCGTCGATCCCTAGCCAAGGCGGTGTTTCTCGCTTGAATTGCTTTTCCAGTCCTGCCACGTATTCGTCAAAGATATTCCGGACGGTTTTTTCATCAACGTTGGCCTGCTTGGCGATCTCGGCATAGGTATATTCGAGAGACTGTCGCCCGATCCAGTGAGCCAGTCGCTCAGTCATCTGCCGAGCTATATCAACTTCCGGAACAGCGGCGGTGAAGGTCTTGTTGCACAGCTTGCAAAGCAACCGAGGTGCATCCAGATGAATGGCCACGCTCTTGCCATGCGAAGGCAGGTCCCTGACGAAGAGCGTCTTCTGCGCATGCTTGATGGTGTCGTGAGATCTACCGCAGTGTGGGCACAGTCTGGATATTGCGGCGGGCTCTGCCCTGATGTGGTACTCGGTGTCCGTCTCTTTGAAGTCCAGAACTTTGATGCCCGGTAGATTCAGGATGTTGACGGGCATCGCGGGAAATCCCAGAAAGTAAAAAACCCCGGCATCTGGCGATGCGCGGGGTTAGGTTGAGGATTACTGAACAGACAGATGAACTTGCCTGCCTGTTCTAGCCAGCATATCCACCAATGCATCAATGGTGAATTTGATGGTTTTTTTGTTGATTACATCGGAAACTCGCGGACGTGTCACGCCCAAGATCTCCGCAGCTTCTGCTTGCTTGAGATGTTTTTCCTCAATCCATCCTGCCAGCTCGGTCATCAAAGATTCCTTGATGGCCAGCTTCTCAGAGATGATGCGATTCGATTCAGCCTTCAAAGCAGCAGCCTCTTTAGGGTCAAAACCCAAATCAGCAAACACGTTTCCACCGACGGGGGTGATGTGCATAGACTTGGTATTATTCATTTCTTACTCCTTTCTTGGATAATGGCCTTGTAACGTGCCGCAGTAATATCCTTATCCTGTTTACTGGTGGTGGTCGTTTTCTTCTTAAAGCAGTGCAATACATATACCGCTTCAGGAAACTTGGCGACATACATCACACGAAACCAGCCATCGTCTAGGTTGATGCGGATTTCCTTCGTTCCAGCACCAACCACATCAAATGGCTTCCAGTCATCTGGCTCTAGTCCACATTGAACTTTGTCGAGCTGGTGTCCAGCTTCCTTACGAGCATTAGGCGTGAAAATATCATCATCCTTTATGTCTCGAAGCGACGAACCTCGCCAATCAATTGGTTTTTCTTCCATATTTCCTCTCTTCGCAGTGTATCAAAACTTATACAATTTGCAATAGGCTATGTGAGGGAGTACCTCAAGGTTAAATAGATGATGCGGTGAAGCATCTGTTTGAATGCCGGTGCGACCGGCGACGTTTTCCCTCACGAAGATGGAAAACTGTTGACTATAAAAACGGTCGTGATAAAGCTTGCGCTGAGAAAGCGCTATTACCACCGTTCTTGATTTGGCGGACGGAATCGTCCTGTTGGTGCTACAGATGCCTTGCGGCTAGTTGGAATGCCCTGTGTCTTTAAATGCCCGAGGCGGCAGGCGTTTTGTGATTCTAGCTACTTGGGGAATTGTGTCAAGCTACTGTGGGCTAAACACCTCCACCCACCAGAAAATCCGGAGAGTAAAAAATCAACCTTCCCCGATCAAAGCTCTAAACCCACCGGAAAATCCGGATACCCGCTTTTTTAATGTATCGGTTACCCGATTGCGCTCGGCTTTATCAAGCGTTAACCAACTTTCCTGAAGCTCTGGATTGTTTAGATCCAGTTGTATTTTTTTGCTTTTCATGACTAATCTTTCCAAAGAAAGCATCTAAGTCATCAACTGCCACTGGCGGATTGTTTTGTGCGTAAGACAAAGCACGTTTCAAAACCTGATTCACTTGAGGCTGATGCAACCACATCTCATTTTCAGGGATGACTAAGGCTGTACGAACCATCCAGACGCCCGGTTCACGCTCTTCAACGAGTACCTGACGCCCCGCAAATTCTTTTCCAAGTGATATCTGTCCATTTGCACCGATAACTTTCACGCTGGTTTTAATTTCAATTGTATTCATTTTGGTTACCTCCCGGCGATGCAAATGTGTTCCGTACCTCGCCATGGGTTGAGCTGCTTACGTATGTATTTAGTATTTTGTATTTAGTATTTAGTATTTAGTATTTTGTATTTTGTATTTTGTATTTTGTATTTAGTATTTAGTATTTTGTGTTTTGTGTTTTGTGTTTTGTGTTTTGTGTTTTGTGTTTTGTGTTTTGTGTTTTGTGTTTTGTGTTTTGTGTTTTGTGTTTTTCAATTCATAGGCTGTCGGCTTTATGACAGCACGATTGCACTATAGCACTAATTTAGTGATTTCACAAGAATGGTAATTGTAGGCTTGCATTTTCAGACGTAGCCAAATCGTATCTGGATGAGGCTGGACACCCTGTGATTTGGGCTTTGTGTGACTTTAATTGATGGTGGCGAGTGTTGCAGGTTGTTGATAATTAGAAAGTAATTTTAACCTGCGGCTTCTACGAGCCAAGGGGGCAGGAGTTCGAATCTCTTCGGTCGCATCAATAAGATAGCCGAAGAGTGAGATGGCTTAACGTAGCAATACCGCCGTGACTAGAGATAGTGCGGCGGTTTTTTTAGTCATGCGATGAAATGGGCTAGGGACTAAGCTAGTGACGAAATTATTCATCGCTATATTAAGAACGGGGCAAAAGTGGGGGCAAAATCACCAAAACTTGCTGTGATGGCGTAAATAAAGGCCTTTTGGCGGAGAAGGCGGGATTCGAACCCGCGGTGGGCTATAAACCCACACACGCTTTCCAGGCGTGCGACTTAAACCACTCATCCACCTCTCCGAAAGGGCGCGCAGAATAAACTAGAACACTGTTTGAGGCAATCAGAAATGCTGTAAAGCTGTGAAAACGGATAGTTCGTCAGTTTCTTTCAGGCCATGAGTTTGCAGGGTGCGGATGAGTTCGGGGCTGCTACAGCGAATGAAGGGGTTGGTCGCCTTTTCTAGGGCGATGGTCGACGGAACGGATGGAAGATCGGCGGCACGCAGTCTCTTGGTGTCAGCGATGCGTTGTTGGATAGCTAGATTCTCAGGTTCGCAAAGTTTGGCGAATCCTAGGCAATACTCGGTGTACTCGTGTGCGCAATAGACTCTGGTGGTATCGGGTAGGGCGGCTAGGAGCATCAGAGAATGATGCAGGTCGGCCAGTGTGCCTTCCTTGTTGTTGCCGCAACCAGCGCCGAACATGATGTCACCGCAGAATACGGCATCCGGTGCGATGAAGACGATGTGATCCTCAAGGTGTCCGGGTGTCTCGATGATGTCGAATCTGATGCTCGGCGCTTCCAGTTCTAGTACATTTCCCTCGCGTAAGTCATTGGTGATATGTGGGTTGCGCGGATGGCTTCGTCCATGCACTGGCACGTTATATACTCCGCGCAATTCAGCGATGCCGCCGATGTGGTCGTTGTGTCTATGGGTGCATAGGATGGCAGTCAGCTTCAAGCCTGTTTTGTTCAAAAAAATTAAGACAGGCGCAGCTTCACCGGGGTCGACGATGGCGACATGTGTCTCATCGTGGATGGCCCAGATGTAGTTGTCGCGCAGGGCGGGGATGGCAGTGATGTTCAACATGATAGGTCTCTAGGTTCGATGCCGAATTCTAAAGTAATCGCCAAAAGTCTGAGTGAATGGTTCGCCACTGAACAGGGCGGCTATGTGTTGGCACGTGAGCAGGCTTATTTCGATGAGTCGGTGAGCGATCTGTTCGGCTACAACGCATTGCAATTGGGGTTGCCCAAGCAAGACTTCTTGCAAAACAGTCGCATGCCTTTACGCTTCACGGCAGGCAATTCGGCGAGTAACGATGTGCGGGTAGTTTGTTCCGAACTGCCGTTCGATGGCGATAGCCTCGACCTAGTGTTGCTGCCGCATGTGTTGGAGTTCGCCGAGAACCCGCATCAGATCATCCGCGAAGTGGAGCGCGTATTGATGCCCGAGGGCAACCTGCTCATCAGCGGTTTCAATCCTTTCAGTCTGTGGGGCATGCATCGCGCTTTGGGGCGGAAACAAGGTTATCCGTGGAGCGGACAATTCATCACACTGCCCCGTATGAAAGATTGGTTGGCGTTGTTGGGATTCGAAGTGGTGGATGTGCATTTTGCGGCTTATGCTCCGCCAGCCCGCCAACGTAAATGGTTGGAACGCGCAGCCTTCATGGAAAAAGCGGGTGGACGCTGGTGGCGCGGAAGCGGTGGGGTGTATTTCATCCATGCCATCAAACGCGTGCCGGGTATGCGACTCATCAAGCCGAAGTGGAACGAGGGTCTGGTTCAGAAGCTGATGCCAGCCGCACCAAAATTGAACAAAGGCATACAGAAGGTCGAGAACGATGAGTGAAGTAGTCGATATATTCAGTGATGGCGCATGCAAAGGAAATCCCGGTATCGGCGGTTGGGGCGCGTTGTTGCGCAACAAGGGCAAGGAGCGCGAGTTGTGCGGTGGCGAAGAGCACACCACCAACAACCGCATGGAATTGATGGCTGCCATCATGGCGTTGGAAACGCTGACGCGTGCTTGCCAAGTGCGTTTGCACACCGATTCGAAATATGTACTACAAGGCATCACCGAATGGTTGCCCGGGTGGAAGCAGCGTGGTTGGAAAACGGCGAGCAAACAACCTGTGAAGAATGACGACCTGTGGCGCAGATTGGATGCGGCAGTTACACGGCATCACATCGAATGGGTATGGGTCAAAGGGCATGCTGGACACGAAGGTAACGAGCGTGCCGATGAATTGGCGAACCGAGGCATCGAAGAATTGAGGGCTAAAGCATGAGACAAGTCGTACTCGACACTGAAACAACCGGCCTCGACCCCAAACAAGGGCATCGCATCATCGAAGTCGCCGCCATCGAGTTGGATGGTCGCAAGGTCTCTGACCGTACCTTCCATCGCTACTTGAATCCAGAACGCGAGATCGACGAAGGCGCGGCAGCCGTCCATGGTCTGACACTGGAACGTTTGCAGAACGAAGCGAAGTTCGCAGAGATCGCACCTGCATTGCTGGAATTCATCGCAGGTGCGCAGCTCATCATCCATAACGCGCCCTTCGACATCGGTTTCTTGAATGCAGAACTGACGCTGGCGGGATTGCCGACCTTGAGCAATCCAGTCATTGATACTCTGAAGGTCGCCAAAGAATTGCATCCGGGCAAGAAGAACAACCTCAACGCTTTATGTGACCGTTACTTCATTGATAACTCACACCGCACCTTGCACGGCGCTCTGTTGGATACCGAGCTACTAGCCGAGGTATATCTTGGAATGACGCGCGGGCAAGAGAGCCTATTGGGTGAAGAGTCTTCTTCTGAAGATGGAGTCCAGTTCAATGCGTCAGGCGAAGCTATCCATTTGAGCGTGCGCGTACTGGCAGCCAGTGATGAGGAGTTGGCCTTGCATGAAGCGCAGATGAACGACATCGATAAAGCCAGCAAGGGCGCTTGTATGTGGAAACGCCTTGCCAGCGCTGAAACTCAATGACAAAAAAAGAGAGTGTCGTCGCCACATTCGATGTGATCGTCATTGGCGCGGGTGCAGCCGGCATGATGTGCGCCCTGACCGCCGCCCAGCGCGGTCGCAAAGTCGTGATACTCGACCACTATGCCAAGCTCGCCGAGAAGATCCGCATCTCGGGCGGAGGGCGCTGCAATTTCACCAACCTCAACACTAAGCCGGATAACTACCAGTCGCATAACCCACATTTCTGCCGCTCGGCCTTGTCGCGTTACACGCCGCAACATTTCATCGCCCTGTTGGACAAGCATGACATCGGTTATCACGAAAAGACCTTGGGGCAGTTGTTCTGCGACGAGGGTTCGGAAGCCATCATCAGCATGCTCAAGAAAGAATGTGACGATGCGGGGGTGAACTGGATGCGTCCTTGCGAAGTGGGCGAGGTGCGTCGTAGTACGAAGTTCACTGTGATGACTTCGCGCGGTTTGCTGGAATCAGAGGCGCTGGTCATCGCGACTGGAGGTTTGTCCATCCCTAAGATTGGCGCGACGCCGTTCGGCTACAAGATCGCCGAGCAGTTCGGCATCCCCATGACCAAGCTGAAACCCGGGTTGGTGCCGCTCACTTTCCATCCAGAAGAATGGGCGGCATATGCCGACCTGACCGGCGCGTCTTTGGAAGCAGTGGTCAGCTTCGGCAAGCAACGTTTTCGCGAGAACCTGTTGTTCACGCATCGCGGCTTGAGTGGCCCAGCCATCTTGCAGATATCCTCATATTGGGAAGCTGGGCAACCGCTGTCCATCGACTTGCTACCTGACCACGACATGCATGCCGTGTTCATCGAACAGGCTAAGAGCAAGCTGTTGTTGAGCAACTTCCTTGCGCAATATCTACCGAAAAAGCTGGCCGACATCGTGGCAACGCAATGGATAGCCGAGAACAAACCTCTAAACCAATATTCGCCCAAAGTGTTGGCAGCATTGGCTAGCCGCTTGAAAAACTGGCAGATCACCCCCACTGGTACGATGGGCTACAACAAAGCAGAAGTGACTTGCGGTGGCGTGGATACGAAGGCGCTGTCATCCAAAACGATGGAAGCCAATGAGGCTGCTGGCCTCTATTTTGTGGGCGAAGTGATGGATGTGACCGGCCAGTTGGGCGGTTATAATTTTCAGTGGGCGTGGGCTTCTGGCTCCGCCGCTGGTTGTGCGGTTTGAAAAATTCTAACGAAGGAGAATTGACGATGCGTATCTTGTGGATTGCACTATTGACCCTGTTGTTGAGCGGTTGCGGCTACAACGACTTCCAAGCCAAAGACGAGCAAGTGAAAGCGGATTGGTCGGAAGTGCTGAACCAATACCAGCGCCGTTACGATCTCATCCCCAATCTGGTGAACACCGTCAAAGGTTATGCCCAGCAAGAGAAGGATGTGCTCATCGGCGTGACCGAGGCGCGCGCCAAGGTCGGCACCATCCAAGCGACGCCTGAACTCATCAAGGATGCACAGGCATTCAAGCAGTTCCAAGCGGCCCAAGGCGAGCTGACACAAGCCTTGAGCAAATTGATGATGGTCACCGAGAACTACCCTCAGTTGAAATCGGATGCCATCTTCCGCGACCTGCAAGCGCAATTGGAAGGCACGGAGAACCGTATCACGGTGGCACGTAAGCGCTACATCGACGGTGTGAAGGAATACAACGTGTTGGCACGTTCTTTCCCGACCAATCTGACCGCGATGATGTTCAGCTACGAGGTCAAACCTTCCTTCACTGTGGAAGATGAGAAGGCTGTTTCGACCGCACCTAAAGTCGATTTCGGCGCGCCGGCTGTTCCCGCTAAGTAATCTGCAATGAAATGCCTTGGGTGGCTCTGGCTATTGCTTGCGTCGTTCCTATTGGGGACGGCGCAAGCTGAAGTCGCTATACCGCCACTGAAGCAGCGTGTCACCGATCTGACATCGACACTCAATGCAGCACAGATCCAAACCCTGGAAGCCAAACTCGCCGCCTTTGAAAAAGCCAAAGGCTCGCAGATTGCCGTTCTCGTATTGCCTACGACGCAACCTGAGGTCATCGAGCAGTTCGCAATCCGTGTGGTCGAGGCGTGGAAGTTGGGGCGCAAGGGCGTGGATGATGGTGTGCTGCTACTGGTTGCCAAAGATGACCGTAAATTGCGTATCGAGGTCGGCTATGGATTGGAAGGCGCGCTCAATGATGCGACTGCGAAGCGCATCGTGGCAGAAGTCATCAGCCCCAGTTTCAAGCAAGGGGATTTTTATGGCGGCATCGATGCGGGACTGACTGCCATCATCAAAGTCATCGATGGCGAACCGTTGCCACCACCTGTATCTGGCGGGCAAGCTCAAGGTTCGGACTCTGACAACCTAAGCAATCTGTTGGGTATCGGCTTCGTCATCTTCATGATGGGTAACATCATCTTGCGTCAGATGTTGGGACGTTTGCCCAGCGGCCTCCTTGTTGGCGGTGCCATCGGTGCCATCGCTTGGTTCATGTTGCTATCGATGGGTATCGCCGTCGTCGTCGGCGTGGTGGCATTTGTGCTTTCTCTGATGTTCGGTTCAAGCTCAGGTGGTTCTGCTATGCCAGTAGGTTGGGGTGGTGGCGGTGGTGGATGGGGAAGTAGCGGTGGAAGTGATGGCTGGAGCGGTGGGGGTGGTGGCGGTTTTGGAGGTGGTGGCGCTTCGGGAGATTGGTAATGGATTTCAAACGTGTCATCAAACATCTGTCCATCAGCGAAGCCACGGTGCGTCGCCACTTCCCACGCTCGTCATTGGATACCATTGAGCGCGCCATCGCGAACGTAGAGCTACACTGTGCGGGGCAAGTGCGTTTCGCGGTGGAACATGCCTTGCAATGGAAGCCGCTGATGGCAGGACAATCGGCACGCGAACGTGCCATCGAGGTTTTCACCGATCTGCATGTGTGGGACACGGAGCACAACAACGGTGTGCTGATCTACCTGTTGTTGGCAGACCGTGATGTCGAGATCGTCGCCGACCGAGGCATCCATAAGAAACTAGGCCAGCCCGTGTGGGAGTCCATCTGCAAACAAATGGAAGCTGCATTCCGTCAAGGCGACTTCGAACAAGGCGTCATCGCGGGAATAGAAAGTGTGGGTAGGCATCTTGCCGCGCATTATCCGCAGACGGGAGACAATGCCAATGAGTTGCCTGATCGACCTGTATTGATCTGATACCGTGAGTATCGAGACCGAACTCAAGCTCCATGTCTCAGCCGAGCACCTTAGCAAGCTTAGGCGTCACTCCTTCGTGCGCACCCTCACTAGCGGTCGTGCCCGCACACAAAAGCTCACCAGCATCTACTACGACACCTCGGACTTAGCTTTGCACCGACATGCGATGGCTTTGCGCTTGCGTAACGTCGGCAAGCAATGGATACAGACCTTGAAGGGGGGCGGACAAGTCAGCGCCGGGTTACATCAGCGCAACGAATGGGAGGCACCCGTCCCATCCGAACGACTCGACTTCGATGTACTCAAAGAATGTGGTGGGAAGCTACCTCACGGTGTGCGTCACCATCTGCGACCCGTATTCATCACTGATTTCTCGCGCAACATCCGCTTGGTGGAATATGAGGGTGCCCAGATCGAACTGTGTATGGATAGCGGAGAGATACGCGCAGGGCATCAGAGTTACC
>Ga0074196_10362_pt1 | contig 21614 bp, 29 predicted proteins | sample EPASupsiteSAE300_FD_64214 | JGI IMG/M metagenome (GOLD analysis project Ga0074196, IMG submission 64214) | Bioremediated contaminated groundwater from EPA Superfund site, New Mexico - Sample SAE3-00 | ecosystem: Environmental > Aquatic > Deep subsurface > Groundwater > Contaminated ... | reverse complement strand
GTTTATAACAAGGCGGAGTATGCAGAGCAGCGTCGCTCTATGCTGCAAGACTGGGCGGACATTGTAGACAAGTGTACTAAGCAGCCTTGAGTTGTGGCATGGCGCACTGGCGGCCCGCGTTCTTTTGCTGGTCCATCCATGCTTCAACTTCCTGCAAGTCCCATGCGACAGCGCGCGATGTTATGGCGAATCGTTTAGGAAATTCTCCGCGCTTCTCCATATTGAGAATAGTTCGTTCTGACAACGGAACGATATTGAGTAGCCGCTTGCGGTTAATGAGTGCCTTACCTTGCGTTTGCACTTCATGCATTGATAGTTTTCGATCACTTGAAGATGCCATATCTGCCGCCACGTTGAATGTGAAAGTGGAAAACAGAATAGCAAAGCTAGTTAGAAAGAGCAACAGCAATGCTATTATTTGGGTGTGTCGGAGTAAATTATGATTTGAGAAAGCGCGGAACAGCATCGGCTTTGGGTTAAAAGCTGAAAGAAAGCTGGATTTGGATATGTGAGACGTTACTGCGATGCGTGTTTGGGTGCTTCACCACCGTTGCCTTCTGGTTCAGCAAGTGCAGTAACGATTTTGATTGCCTTATCTTGCTGTGCGGACGGCATGGCATCAACAATTCGAGCGGCGGCTTCAGCTCGCTTACTTACGGGTCTATAGCCTGTATCTTCAGGGGTTAGTAATGTACTTAGAGATCTGATCTGCGCCGCCAGGTTAGGGCTTATCTCATCAATTGTTACTTTCAGCCCATACGCAAATTTACCCGCTGCCGCTAGATTTAATGGCCGTTTTGCATTTAGATATTGCCCAACCATCGCCTGATTGCCGATGTCGAACTCGATACCGAATGCTTCTTGAGTATATTCTGAGCGTTCAAATATCTGCTTCAGCCTAGCAGCATCATCAATTTGCCACTTCTCTAGTTTGTTTATATCCATCACCAACACTATGTTTCATTAAGGCGATCGCAACAAATAGCAAAGCTATTGCGCTAGACAAATAGCTTTGCTACTATTGCCGCATGAACTTATCTGAATATCTAGAGAAAAACCCAAGAACCGAGCTTGCAGCCGCCGTCGGAGTAAGCCTTGGAATGATTTCCCAGTGGGTTAATAAAACTCGTCCAGTTTCTACGGAACGTTGCGTCTCAATCGAGAAAGCCACAAATGGGCAAGTAACTCGTAAAGATCTAAGGCCGGATGATTGGGCAGTTATTTGGCCAGAACTCATGGTGGAATCAAAAGAATCTGTATCTCCAATACAACCACTCAAGGAAAAATCATGAGTAGTTGTAAAATTCAAATGAACGTGCGCAAATCAGGGGACGGTATTTTTAGGTGTCTCCTTGACACGTTACCTGAGTTGCTGCGCGGGGTATGGGTGCCCCAGACAGCGACACTGCTGCGCGTTCACCTCTTCAAGGCCGCTCAAAAGTCCAAGAGCGTCCAACACCATCAAGATTACAACAGATCGGCTAACTGGGTTCTGGTTGCCTCACCATCGGAAAATATTCGATGAGGCAGAGAACCATCAGCGATTTTTTCTGGCGCGACCCCGACATTTCCGACTTAAGTCAGGAAGACAAAGCAACATTGCTTTACTTCCTCACCTCTCCATCCTCGAACATCATCGGCTGCTATCAGGTTGTATGGATGATCGCGGCGGCAGAAATGGGTTGGACAAAAGACCAACTTCTAGTCGTTGTAAGACGGCTCAAAGCGAAGGAGTTGATGGAGTTCAATGACATCGGCTGGGTGTGGGTGAAGATCTGGTGGAAACACAATTCGCCCGGAGTTGCGCTTAACCCAAACTCCAAACTGATTTCCCATGCAAAAAAACAGTGTGCGGCAATTCCAACTGAGTGGCTGATAGAGTTCGGTAAGAGCTTGGAAGCGGTCGGGATCAATACCGTGGCGATGGGGTATCCATATCCCATCCATGGGGCATTAGATGCCCCATCGCATGCCCCATTAGATGCCGCACCTGATGCCCCATCAGGAAATACACAAACCCATCAACAGAAGGGTTCTGATGCCCCATCCCATGCCCCTAGAGATGGGGGAGGGGATGGGTCTGGCGGTAACGGGTATCTTGTATCTGGTAACACCACCACCACTAACTCCTCCTCCCCAGAGGCAAAACCGGTGGTGGTGCCAGATTTAATTTTTCCAACCAACACCCCCCAAGACGAACGCGATGCTATCCAAGCTGCACTGGTGAGCAGCCGCGTGAATGAATCCCACTGGCAAGCGCTCCTAGACGAGCTCACCGGCGCAAGACTGCATCGAACAATCGACAACCCCGTTGGCTACCTGCGCGGCATGGCTGAACGCGCACTGAACGGCACATTCATCCCCGAGAGAGGCATCGTCGTCGCACAGCAACGTGCGGCACGCGAGAAGCAAGCCAAACATGACGATGAAATGAATCGCGCTTTGAAGGACAAGCAACTCCCCACTGAAGAGGCGATGAAGCACCTGCCAGCACGCACCAGAGAATTCCTAAGCAAACAGATGATGGAAGGACACGCGAAATGAGTTCCACAAATCCACTCCAAAAAGACATCGTTACGCTCAATCGGCGCTACCTCCTGCTCGTACAGCAAATGGCGACTACCAAGCATCCGCTGTTGTCAGCAAGTGTTCCTGACTGGCTGGCACTCAAGGTTCGCGCAATGACCCTGGAAGAGATCGACCAGCTTGCCGAAGACATGGTTGCACCGTGCTTTTACATGAATTTCCATGAAACCAGCTTTGATCGAGTGAAAGAGTTGCCGCATGGCTCTCGTCGCAAAGCCTATATGACCAATGTGCTCGTTTCTCAAACTGCGTCACATGCTTAACGAATACACCATCCACAAAGCTCAATCCCATGCCGCATCCCTGATTAGGGATGGGATGCGTATTGCGCTTGCCCATTCAATTACTGGGGTGTCCTGGCGCATGTTGAGAGAGGTATGGGAGGCTTGTCACGGAAAAGACAATACACCGCCAGGAAGAATGCCTAGCGACACCATCGCCTATATAAAGAGCGGTCAATCACCTTTGGCACTCGCGACGGTTGTATCTGTTTATTTGAGCACAGAGAAAGAACACAAATCGCCTGTTGACGCATTTATGGTTGCTTGGGAGGCTGCGCGACTTTTCTCTGAGGGGCCAACAGCCATCGACATCAATGCCGCGTGGTATGCGATCAGGGATGTCAAATCAGGACTGATTTCTTGGGGCTACTGTAAAAATTGCAAAGCAGGCTACCTGCTCGATACCAAGCAAACAAAAAAGACAGATTGCTGCCCTTACTGTGGGACTCACGACCAAAAGAAATTTGAGGTGGCCCAATGATGCGCTCCACTCACGTAGTCATATTGATCGGACTGGCGCTGTCATCCAGCGCACTAGCTGCATCTGGTGGTGACATCAAATGCTTCAAGGAAGCCTCTTCGCGATATGGCGTACCGGAAGAACTGTTGAGAGCAATTTCTCACGTTGAGTCTCGCGGGAATCCTTCAGCCACTAACACGAATAAGAACGGTTCAACCGATATTGGTCACATGCAAATAAATTCCTATTGGTTGCCCAAGCTCGCCAAATTCGGTATCACAAAAACTCAACTGATGAACGCATGCACCAACACTCACATTGGCGCATGGATCCTCGCAAGCAACATCGCCAGCATGGGTTACAGGTGGGAAGCAATCGGTGCATATAACGCACGCAATCCAATTAAGGCCGCGATCTACACACGCAAAGTTGCTGCTGCATTACGCGCGCCAATCAGAAAAACAGGGGTACAAAATTGATCTGGCATCGCATATCCATTTCATTGCTTATTGTCGCAGCAAGTGCTTCGTTCACGGGGTGCAGAAGCCACCTCGACAACATAACTGATGAGAGAGCACGTCCGAACATCGGTTATCTGGACGGCAAGTTCAAAGTTTGCCGAGAGAACTGCCCGGTCCCAACTCCCAAAGAGCTTGATGACTCAGTACCAGCAGAAACGCTTGTCTATGAGTTGCTAAAACGATCTGTGCCGATTCCTATGGTGCAACAAGCGGTTCAGCCTGCGCCTCAGCCACAGCCTTTAGTCGAAGTCACTGACACACCAATTGAGCCAGCAATCGCCATTCCGACATTCGATATTTACTTCGATTTCGGCATGAGTAAGCCAAACAAGGAAGGCAGAAAAGAGCTTCGAAGATTCGTAAAGAGTGTTGACCTGCGCGAAACAACTCAGATTGAGCTGGTCGGTAAGACCGATGACATCGGTACAAAGAATTTCAATCGCAAGCTGGCCTTCAAGCGCGCTTTGTTCGTTGAGACATGGCTTAAATCGCATGGAGTGAATGCGCAGATCACCATCTCCGCGAAAGAGGAATGCTGCCGCACGGCTCCGTATGACAAGTTGGAAACGTCGCTCAAAGAAAAACGCAAGGTAGTAATTTTTAACAAAGGAACTGAGAAATGAAAATCAAGCAACTCCATCAACAAAAACTTCAATGCTTGTTGCTGATAGCAATGTTGCTTCCTGTGGCAGCTTACGCTGGCACCACGGGAACTCAGTTCCAAGCGCTATATAACTGGATATTCGGCATCGCAACCGGCTATGCAGCTCGCGCCATCTCCATCGCCGCTGTGGTCATCGGTGCGCTGATGTCCCTCGGAAAAGGTAGCCCAATGCCCATCCTCGCAGGTATCGGCTTCGCAGTGTTTTTGGCTTACCTGCCGGGCGTAGTCAACGGCCTTTTGACAGCAACGATCTAACGGAACTGAATGGATTTGAAGGGAGGGGCGCAATGCGGAAATGAAAAACATACTTCAAGTAGGACAACTTTTTTTACTTTACAAAGGAACTGAGAAATGAAAATCAAGCAACTCCATCAACAAAAACTTCAATGCTTGTTGCTGATAGCAATGTTGCTTCCTGTGGCAGCTTACGCTGGCACCACGGGAACTCAGTTCCAAGCGCTATATAACTGGATATTCGGCATCGCAACCGGCTATGCAGCTCGCGCCATCTCCATCGCCGCTGTGGTCATCGGTGCGCTGATGTCCCTCGGCAAAGGTAGCCCAATGCCTATCCTCGCAGGTATCGGCTTCGCAGTGTTTTTGGCTTACCTGCCGGGCGTAGTCAACGGCCTTTTGACAGCAACGATCTAACGGTCAACCCGCCATCCAAAGATGTCATGGATGGCGGGACTTAAACAGAATTGGAGAAACAAATGCTTTCAAATAAACAGTTCATCAAAAATCTGGCCATTGCAGCCGCCTTCATCGCGCTTGGCTTGTTCATGCCTGGCTCAACAGTGACAGACATGACCGCATTTATCGCAAACATCACAGGCATCTCAACTGGTATTGGTATTGGTTGGCTCCTCAAGACCTTCATGGAGCAGAAACCAGAAGAAACCGACGCTCAAAAGGCGTAAGCGAGGTAAAAAATGGACATCGGTTATATCCCTCGAACACTCGACCAGCAGGAAAAGTTCTTCTTGTGGGAGGCCGATCAATTCATTGTTGCCGTTTTAATCGTGGGGCTTGGCGTGTCGTTGGGAATGATGCTGACCGGGTTGTTCGGCGGCGGGTTGGCGGCATATCTCTACGGAAAGCTGAAGTCAGGCAAGCATCAAAAGTTCGCTGCTCACCTGATGTACTGGTGGTTGCCAAGCTCCATATCCGTCAAGACACAAATAACACCGCCGTCCGATTGTCGTTATTTCTTAGGTTAAACCATGTCACCAGAAAACATCGCTTCAACACACAAAAAAAAGGCGGCGGAGATTTCATTCCTTCGCCTAGTAGTGGGCGGATTACTCGTGCTCTGCATAGTGGAAGGTTTGCTGATCTCGCGCACGCTCGGAATGGAAAAAACCATCATCACTCCCCCAAATATCGAAAAGAGTTTTTGGGTTTCATCTGAAGGGGTATCGAAGAGCTACCTTGAACAGATGGCGTACTGGTATGCAGGTCTCGCATTGACCGCTACCAAGGCGACAGGGGAGTACCAGAAGAAACTATTTCTTCAATATGCAAGTCCGCAAAAGTCCGGCCAACTCGCGGCAGAAATGGCTTCCAGATTAGAGTTCATGGAGAAGAATTCGGCGTCAACAATGTTTACAGCGCAGTCAGTGAAAGCCGATGAAAAGCTGATGCGCGTGGCCATCTTTGGTGATCTCGAAACTTTCGTGCAAGACAAACGGATATCAATTAAGTCGGTTGTCTATGTGATCGCCTTCCAAAACATCAATGGGAAGCTTTTTGTTAATGAGTTCAAGGAAACAAATGAAAAAGATATTTTTGGTATCGGCGCTACTGCTCAATAGCATCCAGAGCCAAGCGGCTCAGGTCATCTATCAAGGCTCGCCAACAGAATCAACAACTGCCGTGGTCTCGCGGCACGAACCTAACTTGGTCACCGTAGATGGTCGGAAAATTCGCCGCATCTACGGCGCGGAAGGATTGTTCACGGTCAAGCCAGAACCGGACACCGGCGCCGCTTGGATCAAGCCAATATCTGACAAGCCGATGATGAGTGCCTACATCACCGACGAAGATGGGCAGCATTACAAGTTGCTTCTCAAAGTCGAGGACGTTCCGGCAGAAACGATCATCGTTAAAGGACGTGGCGCAGTTAGTTCGTCTTTATTGATGAGCAAAAAGAATGAGCCGCGCAACGATGACATTCTCAACACCACTATCGCTCTGTTCAACGGTGATGGCGACAGTAAGCACGACACGATCCCGCTTTGGAAGGGGACTCGCTTCGAGCTGGTAAAAGTGTTTGAGCTACGCGGTATTCGCGGAGAAACGTACATTCTGACAAATATCTCAGACAAGCAAATCATCATGGATGAGCGCGAGTTCTATCGTAATGGTGTGCAGTCAGTCACGATCGAAAGCGCTACTTTAGAAGCTGGACAAGCAACCCGCATCTTCATCGTGAGCGAGGTCGAATAATGGCCATCTCAGAAAAACTTGCCTCGATGACACCAAAGAATCGCCAGTACCTTCTTTTGGGTGGGGTAGGTGGCACGATATTGTTACTGGCCTCGATCTCTGCCTCACTAATGGGCGATCCAGCGCCAACTCTTCCAACGGCATCCACAGAACAGGAAGCAACAAACATTGCATCACCAGGTTCCGCCGCAAATCCAAAAGATGTATGGATGGAACAGTCATCGGCTCAAATGAAGCAAATGAACGATGTCATCAAAGGTTTGAGAGAGCAGATGTCCACCATGGAGGCGAATTCTGGTGTTGCGCAGACAGAGCCAATTTTGCCAACGCTCCCTCCGTTACCCCCTTTGGGGGAGCAACAACCAGTCGAGAATATCCCGACTGTTGTGATTGAGCCGGAGCCAGTTAAAGAACCGGGTATCGCATCGTTCGAGGTCAGTCAGCCTGCTCCAGCGCCAGCAGATGAGGCTCAAGATACTAATTTGGGTTACATCCCAGCAGGGACATTCGTTCGTGTCGCGTTGCTGGGCGGTGTCGATGCACCAACTGGTGGCCAAGCTCAATCCAATCCTCATCCGATCCTCATGCGCGCACAGGACAACGCTTTCTTGCCAAACCGTTACAGGTTCGAGATCAAAGAGTGTTTCCTGTTGGCATCGAGCTACGGCGACATCAGCTCTGAAAGGGCTATTGCCCGTCTCGAAAATATCTCATGCGTTCGCAATGACGGCACAGCGGTAGATGTCAATGTGAAAGGCTATGTGGTCGGCGAAGATGGCAAGGCAGGAATGCGCGGGCGGCTCATCAGCAAGCAAGGTCAAGTTCTGGCCAATTCACTGCTGGCAGGCATTGGTTCCGGTATTGGTCAGGCATTTCAATCTGGTGCGACCACCCAATCAGTCAGCGCGCTTGGCACTACCTCAACCACCAATCCGGGACAACAACTACAAGCCGGCGTTGGCAATGGGGTAGGCAAGGCGTTAGACCGATTGAGCAAATACTACATCGACCTCGCGGAGAAACTATTCCCAATCATCGAGATTGATGCGGGACGTACTGTTGAAGTCGTTTTCACCAAGGGATTTTCTTTGGAAACCAACAAGCAGGAACAGTCTGGGTCTTACAGCGACATATGGAAGCGGGCAAAAGCGGTGATGGGTGATGCCATCCCAATGAATGATGCAGACACACAAAAGCTACAAAACTGAGAAAGGATTTCCAATGAAATTGAGATCAACTATTTTTGCGATGGCGCTTTCATTTGCAGCAATCACAGCACATGCGGAAGCGGAAGCTGGCGATAGGAATCTGAAAATGATTGCAGACAACCTGCGCGCGCTCTATCCAGCCACGCAGATAGATGATGTTCGACCCGCTCCGATTGCTGGAATCTACGAGGTGGTAATGGGAAAGAACATCGGCTACACCAACAGCGAAGGCCGTCACTTCCTGTTTGGCCATGTGTTTGATATGCAGACTCGCCAAGACCTTACTCAACAGCGCCTTGATGAATTGAATACGGTGAAGTTTGCCGAGTTGCCCCTCAAGGATGCAATCAAAGAGGTTCATGGGAAGGGTGAACGCACGCTGGTGGTTTTCTCCGATCCGGATTGTTCGTACTGTCGAAAGCTTGAGAAAGAGTTGCCGCAGCTGGATAACGTCACGATCTACACCTTCCCGTTTCCATTGCAACCTGACGCACCACGTAAAGCAAAGTCCATCTGGTGCTCACCCAACCAACAGACTGCATGGCGCGACTACCTTGTGAGCAACAAACAGCCAACCGCAAAAATCGACTGTGCCAACCCAATAGAACGAAATATTCAGTTGGGGAAGAATCTTGGCATCAACGGTACACCAACACTGATTGCTGCTGACGGCCGCGTTTTGCCTGGACCAGAATCGGTAGAACAAGTCGATAGCTGGATGGATAAGAAGGGGGCCAACTGATGCGTGCTCTATTACCACTTGTTTGCCTGCTCATGGCTGGATGCGCTGGAGTTGATAGCGAGAGCCATTTCAAGTGCAAAGCGGCCGAGGGAATTGGATGTTCCTCTTTGTCTGGAACCTATGCCAATGCCATCGAAGACAACCTGCCGGGATCTCCCGTTAAGAAGTCTTCCACCTATGACAAAGATGCCGAGAAAGAACATGCCATTACTGGTGTTGCGCCTCAAACTGGTACGCCAGTGCTGAGCGCGCCAGTCGTTCTGCGAGTTTGGGTAGCGCCATGGGAAGATGGCAGAAAGGTTTTGCACGACCAAGCGTATCTCTATGCAGTTGTCGATCCCGGACACTGGCAAGTTGCACACAGTAAAAAGCGAATTGCTGAACAGTACCGCGTTCTCGCTCCCGCAGCTCGGAAGTCTCAACAGCAGGAGCCAAAGGCGCGCCAACCTCAATTCCAACCACCTATCGGTGATTCATCACAACAGAATGGTGTGAACTAACGTGTCATTCCTCAAAACACTCAAAGAAATCTTTCTTCACGAAAGATACGGTCGGCCAGATGCGATACCGCTCAATGTGATTCAGCAGTTCGCGAGCCTGCCGCGCTTGACCGGACTACTCCCCTACGTGGGCTGGTTGGAAAACGAGCGCATGTTCATCTTGGATCAAGGCGGCTTCGGACAGAAAGAGCAATTTTCCATCGGGTTCTCAATTGAGATTGACCCGCAGACAGGCGCTTCGGATGAGATGGAGAAGATCCTGACGGGGCTTTTCGACTCATGTATGCCCGAGACCGGCATCCAAATATCGCTCTATGCCTCACCAGATATCAAACCGATGCTGGATCGGCAAGCCAATACGGTGCAAGTCGCCGAACTCGCTGGTATAGCAAGCCGCCGAAACAAGTTCTACATGGGCGGAACGGCCAAGTCACTCTTCAACAACAGAACCTATCTACTGCGCAATTACAGGTGTGTGGTGTCGGTTTCATTGCCACTATCCCCATTTGAGCCAAGCGATGTTGAGAGCGCAATAAGGGTGAAAGAAAGCATTCATGCAACGCTGCGCTCTGCCTACCTTGGCGGCTTCGACTGGACTCCTGACAACCTTCTTGAGTTTGTTGGTGATTTTTTTGATCATGATCGAGTGTTCAAACCCGAGAGTCGTCACGAGCTGGATGTAACCTATGACCCTGAAAGAATTCTGCGCGAGCAACTATCCAACCGCGAGATTTCATCTTGTGTGAGCGACGAGGGAATACGTTTCAGCAAGAGTGGCGGTTCTGAAACTGTCATGCAGCTTTTCTCCGTAAAGAACTACCCGAAGTACAGCAGGCTTGCCCACATGGGAAGTTTGATCGGCGATCAATACCAAGCCGCACTATCTATGCCATGCCCATTCTTAATCACGATGGGTGCCATAGTTCAAGATCACGAATCTGCTCGTACCTATGCCCAACTCAAGTCGGCCCGCGCAACTCAGAACGCGGCATCCTACATGGCAAGGTTTCAGCCTGAGTTGAAAGACAAGCAACGAGATTGGGAATCTGTTGTGAATGCGTTTGATGCGGGGAAGGGCACGATTCGCCTCTACCATCAGTTATTGCTTCTCACGAAAAAAGAAGATGTCTCACGCGCAGAGTTTGCGGCACGTTCGGTTTGGCGCGCACGTGGTTTTGACCTTGCCAGAGATTACTACTTGCAGCATCAAGCTTTCGCCGCCTCGATGCCAATGACGTTAGGTCGCCCGTTACAAAGCGACCTCAAATCATTTGGTCGCTCGTACACCAAGACACTCGATAACGCCGTGATGACATCACCGTTGCTGGGCGAGTGGAAGGGTACTAAGAACCCGCTTATTACGCTGTTTGGTCGACGTGGACAACCGATGGGCTTCGACTTGTTCGACAACACCGGTGGTAACTACAACTTCGCAGTAGCGGCGCTATCTGGTTCTGGCAAGTCCGTGTTCGTGAACGAAATGGCTTATCGCTATAGGACATCCAACACGAAGGTCTGGATTATTGACGTGGGACGTTCGTACAAAAACCTGTGTGAGCTCATGGACGGTGAGTTTATTGAGTTCGCCGACGAGCGCCAGAACACTCTATGCCTCAATCCGTTCTCGATGGTGCAGGACATCAACAGCGACATGGAAATGCTTCTGCCATTGCTGGCAGAGATGGCCAGCCCGCGTGAGCCGCTGAACAACTACTGCTACTCGGCGCTTGGGTCGGCAATCAAACAGGTTTGGGCTGTTACTGCCGAGGATTCAACTCTCACCAATATTTACGACCTGTTGCGATCCGGCAAGCTGAAGGAAGGCGACATCATTGAGCAAGAGCTTACCAAGATGGCAGTCGCTCTCGAACCGTTCACTAAGTACGGTGCTTACGCGAGCTACTTCGAGGGTAAAGCCAACATTCAATTCACCAAGGACTTTGTGGTGTTGGAGCTGGAAGAACTGAAGAGCAAAAAGGATCTTCAGGCCGTGGTGATGCAAATCATCATGTACCGCATCACGCAGGAGATGTACCTGGACCGCTCTCGCCGCAAGATTGTGATCATCGACGAGGCGTGGGACTTAATGGGAAGCGGAAGCTCCGGCCACTTCATCGAAGCCGGATATCGCCGCGCTCGTAAGTACGGCGGTGCATTTGGCACAATCACGCAGTCCATCGAGGACTACTACAAGTCCGAGTCTACCAAGGCGGCGATCAATAACGCCGACTGGCTGTTTCTACTGCGCCAGAAGCCGGAGAACATCGACCGGCTGGGCAAAGAAGGCAAGCTCACAATCGATGAATGGATGAAGCGTCAGTTGTCATCTATCACTACCGACCACGGCAACTACTCCGAGATATTCGTGCATAGCCCGATGGGGTCAGGCATTGGCCGTCTCATCCTCGATCCATTCTCGATGATGCTGTTTTCCACTCGTGCTGAAGACTTTGAGAAGATCAAGACGATGCGACGACAACACGGAATGACAACAGAGCAGGCAGTAGCTGCGCTGCTGGGAGAGCAGAAGGCAAAGATAGAACGGCGTAGAGCGAGCGACCTTACACCATACGAAGTAGCTTCGTAACAAAAGACGAAAGGAATATGGCGATGACCACCAATATCAACAATATGAAACGCAAAGTTGTTCAACGCATCATCGAACGTTGCAAGGCAGAGGGGAAGCGCGCTCAGGACATTGCCGAAGAACTCAAGACGAATGGCTACAAAGTGTTCGTGGCTTCTTTCTGTATGTGTGAGGAGGTTGCATTCTTTGATACCACTGATGGCTTACAAATTCGCGTAGTCGCCTAACTAGGAAAACATAAATGTCCATTCTTGCGCACATCACCACAGGCGTTATTGCCGCTACTGTTGCCATCACCTCAATCCTTGGTTGGCAACATTTCCATCCAGCGGCACCAGTCGCCAAGGTAGACATCATCGGGATAGTCACCTCACAACAAAAGAGTCTCGCAGCGCAGTTGAAACCCGGTATGGACGAGAAGGCGCAGGCCGCTCTAATCGACCAAGCTTCGCGCTTTGGTAAGCACCTGGACGTAGCACTCGGGCAGGTGGTGGACGAGTGCAAATGTACCCTCATCAACGCGGCTGCCATCGTCAGGGATGCACCATCGGGAGCAACACGCGACTACACCACTCGGGTTACAGAACTGGCCACCGGTAAGAAGTGATCATGCGGATTTTGCACTCACTACTTTTGGCGGTTTCGGCACTATTGCCGCTGTCGGCACTTGCGGTCGAGGGGAGGGATTACCCTTCTAGCATGGGCTATTCGTCGCAGTGGTTGTGCAATGGGCAAGGGAAATTTAGTTGGTATTGCGAAGACGAACCAGCTCCGGCGAAAGATGAGACCGAGGCGAGCAGTCCTTCCAAGCCAAAGGAAAAACCCGCAACGCGTGAAGAAATGGCCGTAAAAGAGTTGGATCAGATACGCAAAGACCTCGACGCGAAGCGTGCCCTGTCGGTGGTGCATCCGACAGAGGAAAACGTTAAAGCGTACATGGCTGCACAGCAAGTAGAGATCGTTCGCGCCGCCTACTACGCGGACGTATGGAGGCGTGTGTTGTGGCAAAACGCCGAACTTAACCTTGGGGTTAAGAACCCAATGAACAACTCTGCTATCAAGGTAAAGAATCGTGAGCGAGATAAAGCCGAGATAGACACCATTACTCAACTATCCAAAGAGTGGGGGATCTTCTTTTTCTTCAAGGGTGACTGTCCATACTGCAAGCACATGGTTCCAGCGCTGCAATGGCTTACACGCTCGTATGACATGACCATCTTGCCTATCAGTATGGATGGATCTTCGATAGAGGGATTGCCGCCAGCAGTCCAGGATAACGGACTGTCTCAAAAGCTGGGTGTAGAGGTTGTTCCATTGTTCGTGCTTGGAAACGTCAAGACCGGAAAGATGGTCATCATCGGCTCCGGCGTGCTCTCACTTCAAGATTTTGTAGAGCGAATTTACGTGCTGACTCAAACCAAACCCGGCGAACTTTGAAAGGGATAAACCATGTTCTGTAAAAAACCAATTGCCATTGCTGTAGCTGCGTCAATGATTTTTTCCATGCCAGTCAGCGCAAACGTTGGAACTGGAATGAATGACCTGTTCAATAGCGTAGGTGGATTCGCCAACGTAACGCCACCCACTGCCTATAAAGGCCAGACGATGAATGGCTATTCGGGCGGCGGGTTTTATGCCAGAACTCCAGTCAAAAATTACCAACTCATGACGGCTCAAGCGCCATCCCTCAATATTGGTTGTGGTGGTATTGATCTCACGGCTGGCTCTTTTTCTCATATCAACGAAGCCGCGCTCACCGCAATGCTGCAAAACGTAGGTACGTCACTTGGATATGCCTTCCTTTTGGCGATCAAGTCATCTATGCCGGAAATGGCCAGCCTGTTCGAGTACCTGCAGGATGCAGCAGCCAAGGCGAACGCTATGAACGTCAACACTTGCCAACTAACCAAGGGAGTTCCATTAGTTGAGGGCGGCAGCTTGTCTCAAAACTTGCGCGCAACAGCTGGACAGATTTCAGCAAACACAACGAGTCTGTATACCGACACGATGCAAGCACTGAAGGCCACCAAGGACGATTCGGCCAAACAGAATGAGGCAATCAACGCCGCTATTGCCGCCGACCCTACAAAGAAAGAATTCTACAAGCCCGGCAACGTCGTCTGGCGCGCGTTGGGTAAAACATCTGGGCTTGACACGGAGGATAAGGAATTCATTATGAGTTTGATGGGGGCCATTGTCATTGATGACCCAACGGGATCTGGTAATGGTAATGCCAGCAAGGAAGGTGCATGGCGCTACATCGAGCCAACTATCGGCGACGTTTCAGAATTTATCGGGTATGCCAATGAAGCGACTGGAACAATCAAGATACTCAAGTGCGATGAGGCGGTGGACTGTAAAAATCCAACTGTAATCAGTAAAACAATCACGTCATTCAGGGCGATGGTTTCCACCAAAATGGATGCGTTGCGCACTAATCTGAACTCTCGTAGTGCTCAAACCGTAGCCAATCTGAAATTGATTGAGGTATCGAACATCCCAATTTGGAAGATGCTTTCAACCAGCTCTGCCACCAACACAGAAATGATTGAGAAATACAAAAACTACATTGCGGTAGATGTCGCCTATGTCTACGTGGAAAGAGTGTTGGATATTGCAAAACAAATCAACAGAAGCGGACAGGTTCAACCGGCCGCAGCTGATGCAAAAGAAGCGCTTGGAAAGCTAACTGCTCAACTCACCGACATTTCTACAAGACTGCACAACAAGCGAGTCGAAGAGACGAGCGCAATCATGAAAGCGGCTGAACTTGAACGCCAACTTCAATTCCAGCATCAAGCAATGATTGCTGGAATACCTGCACAAGCCTTTACTTCAATGCAAGTGTTCAACTAGGCCGCATCAGCAACTTAAAGAGGCTCTACGATGGTATTCGAGATATTTTCCTACTGGAACATGCGCGAGCTTGAACTGGTGTTCAATGCTGTCGCAGCAATCGTTGGTAGTAACAATTACACCGGACTTCTACGGACGCTGGCTCTTGTTGGTCTGCTTTCAATGGCGATGGCGGTACTCGCTGGTTTTAGTCAACTCCCAGATTTTGGCCGCTGGATCATCATGCTTGCCGTGTTCAACGGTATGTTGCTAGTACCTAAAGTCACGGTTGTCTTAACCGATCGCACCGGGACAGAAGCGCCGCGCACTGTGGCGAATGTACCAATAGGGCTTGCTGCATTCGCACACTCTGTCAGCCATATTGGTGACTGGCTGACAACGACTTTTGAAACAACGTTTTCATTGCCGGGCGACATTCAATTCCGTACCAATGGCACGCTGTTTGGTCATCGTGTGCAGCAAGAGATCCTGCATACGAAGTTCGACAATTCCATTCTCAATTCCAATATTTTGGAGTTCTACCGCGAGTGCATCACACCAGAATTCGCTACGGGATACATTGTGGCGAGTGACATGGCTAAATCGAATGACATCTGGACATACCTATCCGGCAAGACTAATCCGGGACGGCTGGTAACGATTCGTGCAGTACCCGGTTCGACACCAGCAGCTAATACTTACGGTTGTGATGTTGCTTATACACACTTGGGTACTCAGATTACCTACGTGAACACGCAACAGATGAATGCTCTGGGCAAGCGTCTATATCCCGGTCTTCCAACTGCTGCCGCAAACGCTGCTGTGCAAAGCTCTATCCAAACATCGACCAACTACATGTTGGGTATTTCCAATAGCGCGATGGACATCACCAAGCAAACAGCGATGAGCAATTTCATGATCGACGCTCAATATATGCTACCAGCTCAGATCGGTGACTCCGCTGGTGCTGCCGCTAACCTTGCTCAAGCACAAGCAATCCGCTCGACCAGTGAAAGTTACAAGATGATGGCGAAGATCGGCGAAAGCACGATGCCAAAGATAAAGAACATCATCGAGATTGTGCAGTATTCGATTTTCCCGATAATTATGCTGTTGATCCTGATGGCTGGCCATAAGGGTGGGTTGGTGTTGAAGGCTTACGTGATGAGTTTGGTGTGGGTCCAGTTATGGCCACCGCTCTATGCCATCATGCACATGATTATGACCATCCATTCTCAGGAGTTGGCGGCTATGACTAGCGGGATGGGATTGTCGATGGCTGAATACAGCCAAGTGAATAACGCCTACATCAGCGACGAAGCGATAGCCGGCATGATTGCGGCCACCGCCATTCCAATGATTGCATCTGCCATCGTGAAGGGTGGTGACGTTGGAGCATCTGCGCTGGGAGGCGCTATCTCATCGCCGTCGCAACAGGCCACCCAAGCGGCCACAGCAGCGTCGCAGGGTAACTTCAGTATGGGTAATGCTTCACTTGGAAATCAGTCTGCAAGCAATTTGAGTATGGGGCAGGTGAACGCGAGACCGAACCTGACTCAGGGCGGAATGAGCATAACCGGCGCGGATAATGTCAGCACCTTCCACGGAAGTAATGGCGCGGTCATCAATAATAGTGCTGCGATGCAAAACATTGGCACTAACCTTAAAGCTAGTGGAAGAACGGCCGGGGCACTCACCAAAACAAGCGAGAAGTTGGAAAGCGCTGCGCTTGCTGATATTGCGACCGCGAGCGACAACATTACCGCTGCCAGGAATCAATTTGGCGCATTTGAACGTAATCACGGTAAGGGCACTCGCTCGGCAACAACTGATTCAACATCTAGCACTGCTCAGTTCTTGAGAAGTGTGGGTGAAGAACAGAAATTGATTGACGAGTATGCGAAAACTCATAAATTGGATGCAGCCCAAAAAGCCGAATTCGCAGCATATGCTAGAGCAGAAGCAACAGGTGGAGTGAACGTTCCATTAGTTGGCGGGGTTAATGCCACAGGTGGCACTTCAGGTACAACTTCCAGTTCGTCAGGCACCACTCAGTCTCAGTCCGATGCCCATAAATTTGCTAATAGCGCAGAATACAAAGCGGCTGTTCAGAGGACCGAAGCCGCCTCAAGGTCAAAAGACTTTGCCCGAGGTGAAGATGCGGGTTCTAAGGCTGCAAGAGGCATTAGAGCAAGTCTTGATGAAAGTCGCGCACATATGGATTCTGCATCTGCGAATCACACAAGAGCGGATTCATATCGAGATGCCGCATCTAGAACCACTGAAAATGCCGCTGGATTTGAGACCAATGCCAATAATAAGTTTATGGATTGGATGAGGGGGCAAGTCAATCCGACCAGCGGGAAGAATTTCACTGGCAGCGAGGTTGAAGAAATGTCTCGTCGAGGCGATTTGGGAGAGTACGCTCAGAAATTTACTGATCAAGTGCTTGTGCCAGATATCGAAAGCAAGATTCCGACACCGACAAATAACGTTGCGGCACAGCACGAGGCAAACAAGAGCACGATTCCAACAGCGGAAGATGTTACTGCCTTCAATGCTTCTAATCAAAATGCCGTAGTAACCCAGCAAGCAAATGCAGGTGTCACCATTGGCAAAGGGCCAAAAGATAACGTCTCTCCAGCTGTGAATGCAATGTTTGGCGATGCGGACGGGAAGATCAATCTTGGCAACAGCAACATAACAATGGGAGGAGAGCCACTTAAACAAGAGGTCAAGCAAAGCACAGATCCAACAACGAACAGCAATGTGTTGAATGCTGGTGCAAATGCGTTCTCGATGCTTGCTCCTGATGGCACATCAAAACTGATGAAGGATGCAGGTCTCATGCCAGACAACGCATCAATCGGCAACCAGACTGCTGACAAATACAAAGGATCTACAACGGATGCGATTATTGATACAGCTCTCGGAGTGGGTGGATTGGCGCTTGGTGGGGTAGGTGGGAAGGTGGCTGGTAAAGCGGTTGAAGGTGCATTGGATATTGCTATAGGATCTGGAAGAGCTGCCGAAGCTACCGCCCTGAAAGTTGCTGCCCAAACTGAAGAGCGTGTTGCGGCTCAAGGATTGGCAAAAGAAGCTGCTGCTATGGGAACGCCTGAAGCGCAAGCGGCTACAAAGATTGGCGCTGCGCGGGCTGGTGCAAAAGCAGAAGTTGAGGCTGGTAAAACTGTTGATGGTGCCGGCAAGGTGGTTGGTGGTATTGCGGGTGGTGTAGCGGGTGCTACCTTGACTGGTGACGAAGGTTTCAGAAGAGAATCTATAGAACCTGCAATAGACGCCGTGAAGAAAACCGATCAAGCCGTACTTGGTGTTGTCTCCGACTTATCTGCAGATGCCCAGCCAGCACCAGGAAGAGTGAGTAGCGGAAAAATCACAACAGCACCTGCGCCGGAGCCAAAGAAGTAAAAGGTTTTCTAACCTATCTTCGCCGCAGGTCAGATACGACAAATATTCGTCATTGCTCCTCGATAAACAACACCACATACTCGCCCTTGTAATCATGGCCGGTTGTGGTTGAAACAATTCTCCATCCCTTGGCGTAGATTCCAGCTACGGTATTGTTCTTTCCAAGGTTGTCGCATTCAAATATCCAACCACCAAGGGCATCTGTAATTTGGCTACACACCGCCCCCTTTTTTAAGGGGGCGGCGGATGCGTTCTGGGGGACTGATTTTTGAAGTGACAATTTCTCTGCATGTGCCAGAGAAAAAGCCAACAGTCCTACTGCCAAAAAAATGCCAGTTGAAACTTTGCATATAACTTCATTCATTGGAATTTCCTCTTAAATTTACCAACGCTTTCCAGCCCAGTTACGATCACCGTACCAGTGTTTAAGCGTCCCACTCTTACTGTACGCTCTTCCCATTTCATCTTCGCGTTCGATCGATGCGGCCACGTCGCGATAGATTTCTCTCCAAGTTTCAGGGGTGAAATCTTTGGCATTTTCAGCGCTACACCTAACAGCCCTTTTTCCGCGAGGACCTAATATCAGAACTAGCAGCGCAAAGGCAATCAGAATGACCACGCCAAGCCATTTGTTGTACAAAAATGGTAGCGCAAGGAAAGCTAAGATTGCCAGCAATCCATATTTGTTATCACGGCTTGGATTGATCAGTTTCTTCCAAGTAACCATCAAGTCGTAAACATACTGCTTAACAGGATGATCCATGTACACCACGGTCGCATAGTTGTGTTTATCAGGGACAATCACATCACGGTAGCGGGGCAGGCCAAAAAGACCAATTTCTCCCTTGTACCGAGGCAGATCCTTAATGTTTGTCAGCACATTGCCATGGCCAACTCGAACATACTTCGCTTGTTCGATTGACGCACCTTTAGTTGTGCCATCCCGACCAAAGAAGCGTGCAGCTTGCTTTGCGAAGTACCGAAGTACAGAAGCCAGACCAATTGCAAACACAAGCAACAGAACGATTTCCATTACAGTATTCATTTTGATACCTCCTTACCAATAAGAGCCGAAGCTTTTTTCCTTACCTCATTCAATTCATCACGAGACACGCTTCCTTTGCGAGTTGCGTTGCGGACAACCCAATCAAGACTTTTAATCTGATCTGAAAGCACCGCACTTGGGCGATCACCATCAATTACCACCTCAAAGGGATACCCCTTTATCTGGGTTGTCATCGGACAGCAGAGCATTAAGCCAGTTTTGCCGTTGTAAGCCGCTGGGCTGATAACGAGAGCAGGGCGGTGTCCAGCTTGTTCATGCCCAGCTTGTGGATCGAAATGCAGCCAAACAACATCACCAGCATCAGGTACATATCTGCGCACCATTACAAAAGCTCCTTGCCTACGGGGGCTCCAAAACCAACCTCACTATGTAGATTGTCTGACGTTATTCCAGCAATCAGGTGGTTAATGTCGAAATCTTCAACGCGAATTGGCTCAATAACAATTCGGCCTGCCTCTTCTCTTACGTCCACCGGCGAATCCAGACTCAAACGCGCTGCCTCCATGATTCCGGCCGGAATACGAACAGAAGCGCTGTTGCCCCATTTTTTGATCATTATGCGCATCTCATTCTCCAATGTTGATTCAATGTAGATACTTTATAGACATTCTTGTTGCGTGTCAACAATGATGATACATATTGATGCGCATATGAGGATGGTTTACTTGGGGTGGGCAATACCGAGTTTCTAAGAGTGAATGCACTCACAACACCTACAGAGCGTCAGCAGAACGCCTAGAAAGTTACAGGCAAATGTAGAGCGTTTGTAGCACCTCTGTGGCGCATGTCTGAATAACAGCCAATTAAACACGCACCGCCTACAAATCATCTCTAGCGCACCTGCAGAGCATCTGAAAAATACTTGCGTTTCAGCGCGCCATCAGACAATTGAACTTCCTTGCAAATATGCAACGTAGTTTGAGGATTTATTCATTGAGCCAACCTAGACTTCGCTAGTCATTAAATAGCTGGAAGCGGTTACGGCATGGGGCAACACCAAGCAATCAAAATAGATCCGTCCACATTCAAGTTCATTGCGAACTTGGACATATTCATAGCCTCCTTCATTAAGGATGAAGACCTTTTTCCGTCTGACGCTGGGCTATCTGATCGTGAAATCATGTGCGATGAGTTTCTGGCCGATACGCCATATTGCTCACCCTATGCGATCTCAACAGGCGAAATGAAGCCTCGCCGATTTGAGTACAAAGACAAGTTCATTCAGTTTTCCCCCAGCCCTACAGGACTACCAACCATTCGAGATTTGGATGTGCTGATTTTTTGCATCACCTGGATAGCCAACGCTGCGATGGACGGAAGGGATGAGGATGTAGGGCCGGTGTATCAGTTCAATGTTGATGATTTCTATGCGTTCTCTGGACGTGCCAGAAACGGCGAGCGCGAGAGCTTATTTATCCAAGGTCTGGAACGCCTTTCGGGTACCAATATCCTCACCAACACAACCCCAATCGGACTAAATGCTACAAGCTGCAATTTCGTAGATGAATACCAGTTTGGTCGTGACGATGAGGGGCGACTCAAGACGGTCACACTCAAGATTCCACACCGTTTTTATTGCCTCGCACACAACGAGTTCTTTGACCCCATCCATCCCAATTATTTCACTCTTTCTGCCGCACGCAGGCTGATCTATCTCTTCCTCAAACAACACTGCGGATGCGACGAGAAATTGCCGGTGACGTTTGCAAAATTGCATGAAGTGAGTGGTTCATCATCACCTTTGCGTAAGTTTCTTCCCGTCATAAATGAACTGGTGGACAAACCTCTACCGGAATTTTCCTCCGAAGGAATTGGGGCTTCGGAAACTTTGTCCTTTCTCTGTATTGAGCAATAAATCTCGCAACATGGACAATTTTTCCGCACACAACATTATGAATATTAACCGGATATATTTTCCGACGATGCGGGACGGAAATTCCGTCCAGCGAAGTGAAAGCGTAAAAGCGGACAGAATTTCCGCTGCTGGACAAAATTTCCGCCACTTACTTTTGCGCACGTTTAGCACTCAAGTCAATGATTTGATTACGAGCATCCATTCCGCGAGTCGGTTGTTTTGTTGGTTAAGCGGTTGGTTAGTTCACCGCGCCGAAATGCATCTGTTGCGCAGAAGTAATATGGGGGAAAAGACCACACTTTTGCCAGTCGGTTATTTGGAAGGAATCAGTTAAATCATGGAGGGGCAGGAATTGGTTAAGGGAATCGCACTGGAGAGTATGGAAGGTGTTTTGGCGGCACTCGGGGAAGAGTCTGAAGCGCTGTGTAAGCG
>Ga0074196_10533_pt1 | contig 21809 bp, 29 predicted proteins | sample EPASupsiteSAE300_FD_64214 | JGI IMG/M metagenome (GOLD analysis project Ga0074196, IMG submission 64214) | Bioremediated contaminated groundwater from EPA Superfund site, New Mexico - Sample SAE3-00 | ecosystem: Environmental > Aquatic > Deep subsurface > Groundwater > Contaminated ... | reverse complement strand
TATCTTCACCGCCGACACGCGCCATCACGGTGTCACCGTGTAGCACGTTGTGCATCTCCTTCTCGCTCAACACCAGATCGGCACTGCCGTCATCTGGGACGAGGAAGCCGAATCCATCAGGGTGTCCTTGCACCTTGCCTTTGACGAGATCGAGCTTATCAACCACGCAGATGGCGCGCTTGCGGTTGCGCATGATCTGACCGTCACGCTCCATCGCTTTCAAGCGACGCGTGAACAGTTCTTCCTCATGCAGTTCGATATGCAGTAGCGCGCAGAGATCTTCCTGCTCTACCGGCACACCCTTCTCTGCCAGCGTCTGCAAGATGTACTCGCGGCTAGGCAAAGGGTGTTCGTATTGTTCACGCTCCCTCTCCAAGAAGGGGTCGAGTTCGCGGATGGTTTTTTTCTTTTTCGTCATTGACACAAAATCCTATAGCAATTAAAGTGCGCACCCTCAAGAAGGCCCAGATGGCGGAATTGGTAGACGCGCACGGTTCAGGTCCGTGTGCCGCAAGGTGTGGAGGTTCGAGTCCTCTTCTGGGCACCACTAATACAATCGTAACTAACTGAAAAGCCGGCATCTAACTGATTTGTCGGCTTTTTTGTTTCCTCTCTATTCCACTCTGTTTGCATCAAAACCGCTTTCATTGGTATCCTGCTACAGGAAATCTACAGGATAAATTACAGGATGGCATCAATAGTTAAGCGCGGGAAATCTTGGGAGGCATACGTCTCAAAAAAAGGCGTAAGAAAAACAGGCACATTCTCCACCAAGATCGAAGCCCAAAACTGGGCAACCGCGACCGAGGCCGACATCATAGCAGGAAAGGCTTCTGGAATCCCCAACAAGACATTCGGCGACCTTCTTGATGAGTATGCAAAACGGGTGTCCCCAACCAAGAAAGGGAATCGCTGGGAGCAGGTTCGGATAGTAATGCTCAAGCGGGACAAGATCGCAATTGTGAAGCTGTGCGACCTTGGGCAGCCAGATTTTGCAGATTGGCGAGACCGTAGGCTCATGGTTGTCAGCGCGGGCACCGTCCGGCGAGAGTGGGTGCTGATGAGCGGGGCCTGCACCGTTGCGGTAAATGAGTGGCACTGGCTGCCTACCCACCCAATGAAGGGTGTGAAGCGGCCAACTTCACCAAGGCCGCGAGATAGGCTGGTATCAGACCGCGAGCACGAACTCATGGCGCAATCATTCGGCGACGATCTAAATACAATCATTGGTCGTGTGCTCAAGGCGTTCCTGTTCTCATGCGAGACTGGTATGCGCGAGGGCGAGGTCGCCGGACTGAACAAGAATAGACTTCATCTTGACCAGAAGTATCTGAAAATCGATGACGGAAAGACATCAGCAGCGAAGCGGGACGTTCCACTCTCACCTGTTGCGATTGCGATTGCAGAGGAAGCGGTAGCGGCCAGCACCACAAAGAGCGTGTTCAACCTGACTACATCACAGATCGACTCGCACTTCCGCAAGGGGCGCGACAAGGCGCTGATTAAAAACCTGCACTACCATGACTCCCGCCATGTAGCAATCACTAAGCTATCGAAGAAGCTGGATATTCTTGAACTGGCGCGCGCTGTTGGAATTCGCGACTTAAAAACATTGATGGTGTACTACAACGAGACGGCTGAAGAACTGGCTAAGAAGCTATAACATCAACCGTGATGGAGGCTCTGCGCTTAAAAACAAAGCTGTTTAGCAGTTTCATCTTTAATCCGTGCGCTTCCGCATGTTGGGCGTGACCAAGCCATGAGATCAGAGATTGCCTTACCCGGTGAAGCGTTACTTTCCCGGCTGCGTACTGCATCTGAAATTTCTTCATCGTTCTGGTGATACGCTGTATGGAACTTTTGCGCAGCTTTCGGTGAGTTGTCCAGATCCGGTACCCGAGGAAGTCGAGCGCCCTTCCGTGAAATATACCGACCGGGAATACCTGTGTTTTGGCATTTGTTTTCAGCCGCAGCTTATCTAACAAGAATTGCTCGATCTCAATACGCAGCAAGTGAAGATGATCCTTGTTGTGATGAACAATGCAAAAATCATCCATATACCGGCAATAATTCTTCTCGCGCAATTTGTGCTTCACAAACTCATCGAGTTCATGCAGATAGATATTGGCGAAAAGCTGACTCGTCAAGTTACCGATTGGCAGGCCGACATGAGTATCTGCCTTAACGGTTGAGTCGATAATCGCATCGATCAACGCCAATGTCTGTTTGCAGGCGATGCGCTTACGCACTAAGGATTTCAGAACTGCGTGGTCGATGCTGTAGAAGAATTTGGCGATGTCGGCCTTGAACACATAGACCTTCCCGTGCTCGCGCTTCACCCGCCGAAGCATGGCTTGTGCCTTATCTGCGCCTTTATGTGTTCCGCGACCAACACGACAAGCATAACTCTCAGGGATAAAGCGCCGCTCCCAAATTGGGTCAAGCACATCTACCAGAGCGTGCTGCACGACACGATCACGGAACGGCAATGCAGCAACAATCCGCTCTTTCGGCTCAGGAACGATGAACTGGCGATACTTTCCAGTTTTATATGTTCCCAAGATTAGTTCGTTATGTAGCTGGATGAGATTGCCTTCAAGATCAAGCTCGAAGCGCTGAACTTCCGCGCGCGTGCGCTTCCCGCGTCTGGCACGGAGATAGGCGGCGTGCAAACTCTCAAAGTTGTAAATTGCAGGATAGAGATTATTGTAGGTTTTTGCCATATCACCCAGAGGGCGGCGGCTGCGAACGGTCGCTGGTAGGCTACTGGAACGGGCCGCCTGTTTAATGTTTCGGCTTCGGGTCGCCCGTGGCCGAGGATTGCGCGTCCTTTTGAGGGTGTACTGTCATCAGGCTACATGAGCCTGACGCTTCTGACGTTCCCCAAGAGCGGGGCGAGAGCCGATGTTCGTGTTGACGTTCGAGCGCGCATTGTTCAAGTTCAGCGCGAACACCCCATCGAGCGCAGCGTTGTTCCAATTGCCGCCACGGATCGGGAGCCTATTAACGCACAACCCTTACTACCCTTCAACTGCAAGCGACTTCACCCATCCGCCTACCATACGGCCAATTTCATCATTCAGCCGCGCCCAATTTTCATATTTCTTAAAATCCAAGTGCCCGAGATTTTTTGCCATCCTGACCTGCGACCTCAACAGGTCAATTTCTGCATCTAAATCCTGTAGCGTGGTTTTCTTGTGGTAACGCTTGTTGCACACCACGATCAGGCGAAGTATCTGCCACATCGTCATGCGTATTTCTGCACCCAGAACATGCCGCTCCATTTTTGGAAACTGACGGATGGCAACATGGCCATACTCAATCATCGCTTCGCACTTTTGCCGAATCAGTAAATCGCCAACTCTTGGGACTTCTTCACTCCGCATCGGGCCACGAGACATTCAACACTCCATCGGATGGGCTATCGCCCACCCGTTCAGATTACACGCTACAGATTTCAGAGTACAAAAGCGGGGCGAGAGCCGATGCCCGTGCCGACGTGCGAGCGCGCATTGACCAAGTTCAGCGCGAACACCCCATCGAGCGCAGCGAGGGACCAACCGCCGCCACGGAGCGGGAGCATTTCGCCCGTGAGCGTATGCCAAATGCCGTCGCCACCCAAGGTGCCAGCGCCGGACACAGGGAATACACCCTGCGCTTTGAGCACTTGCAATGCGGTTGCGCCGACCGGTGTGGCGTGGTTGTTCACCATATTTTCGATTGATGTGCCAGACGCAATACCGATAGTGTAAGCAGCAGCGCTAGTAGCACCGATCTTCACAGAGTTTGCAGTAGTTGCAGCGTAATCAGCGCCAGCAATAGAGCCGGTGAAGGTTGGCGTAACCAATGCACCAGTGGAGCCATCAATCGCTTTCCATGCTGCGGATGTCGCACTGTGATCGGTAGCGTTCAGCGATGCGTCGTTGTTGGCGATGATCTGAATTTCAGCCAATCCAGCACCGGCTGGAACCAAACGCAGGCCCGGTGTCCACTCCCAAATGTTGCCGTTCAGGTCGGAGATACCGTTCGGGGTATTGTCATGACGCCACGACGCTGGGCCGGAACCGGTAAGCGTGCGTGCAGTGCCGGATGTATTGCCCGGTGAAAGACCATCTTGACGGCGGCCAGTCTCGTGAGTTTGCGCATTGTCTTGGCCGTAGTAGGTATTTCCGCGCGGCATGAAGCCGTTCTTTTTGCACCACAGAGCAAGCGCAGCCCATTCTGCATTGGTGATGCAGTGGAAACCCGCACCGCAAGCGCGTGCATAACCAACAAACGTGTCGAAGTTTGCAGATGCAGTTGGATCAACCCCAGGCAAGCTCAGCAGCTCGCCATTTTTGACGATACCCTGATAGCTGCCGATGAAAATTTCAGACTTTGTGATGCCATTCACAATAAATGCTGGATGCACACCATTACCAATGCCCGCATCAACATCCTGCAAGTTAAATTGCGGAATGACGTTCATATAAGTTGGCTGGCCGCTTCCCGTGTACAACACGGTTTGCTTGCCGCCTGATGCTGCTTCCACGCTTGCGCGCAATGAGTCTTTAATGAAAATAGTTGGCATGTCGGTGATCTCCTAATGATTAAACGGTGGGCCAGAGTTCTACTGCAATGGCGTTCGGGTCGAGCGGGATTTCAGTCCGCACGAATGTTGGGTCGCCGGTCTGCGGATCTGGGTCGCCAGGCAGGTCGTGGTATTGCTTCGCCGGGATGCGGATGATGGCAAGGCAGGTTCCGCCGCTCTTTGGATTGAGCTTGACTGCACCGGCCTTGTCTTTTGCCACGTTGACCAGCACTTGGCTGTCTGTTTGCAATGCGGCGCAATCAATCGCGGTTCCGGCGATGCTGATCGTTGCACCTGAGACGGAAAAGTCAGCAATTGGCTGTCCGGGTGATTGCAGAGTAATGTGTGCCATTATTTAGCTCCTTAGTAGGCTTGGTTGGTTGGGTAGTTCACGTTGGCTGGGTTGGCTGCAAACCGGCTGCGCCAATCGTTTGTTGGTTGCTCACCGACACTATTCAGACGCGACAGCTTCCAGCGCACAACAACGTCATCTGCGGCTGCAAACAAGGTCACGATGAAGTTGTTGGTGTTGCGTGTCGTCACTTTTAGATGGCGCTCATCGCACGGAGAGCCAACTGAGCTCAACACCTCGAACTCAATTGTGTAGTTTGTATCCGGCAGGATATTCCCCAATGCCACCGTCTTCGTAACTGGTGTGCCGACAGAATTTGGATAATCCAGCTCGGTTGCACACAGGCGCGACGACAATGTGCAGGCTGCCAGATCAGCGCCAGAGTCACTGGCGGGGATAGTGATGCTATTGAGCGTTACTGTGCCGGATGGAGGTGTCGGATTGGCGATAGTGGTGATTTTGAGCGTTGGAATCTCGCTAACAAGCTGAAGATATGCATAGACGGTTGCACTGGCAGCTTCGCCTACTGGAACGCTAGATGCAGAATCTTGTGCTGGAACGTAGAATTTTCGCCCCTCAAGGTAGCACACGCCGCCAGCAATTGAGAGCAGTCGGCTAGTTCCTTTTTTGGATACAACCGCGCCGGATACGATGCCGTAGTTGTACAAAGTAAACTCGCCCTGCTGCTGGCTGATCTTATGCAAAGACTCAATTCCAGAATTGGCAAGCGCCGCTTGGTCTAGGGCAAATTTGATTGCCGCTCCGACCATGTTTTGCATGTCAGGGTCAAGCCCGGCAACATCAGTCTGCAGCAGCAATAATTGCTCTTTCAGCCATAGCGTTCTGTTCGCCAAGTTTTTGTGTGGCGCATTATCTACACCGTTCGGCCCACCGGTAACTGGGTCTGTGGTTTCAAGCTGATAGACGCCAGCATCCCACGATGCTGATTCGGTTACATTAGCCATGCCAATCCTTTCGACTTCTTAAAGTTAATACAGCAGTTGCCACGTCCCGGCGAGGGAAAGGTCTGATTCTTTCATCAGCGCTCCGCCACGCACTTTTCTTGCGTGCAGTAACCCAGATGCAGTAAGCAGGCCGAATTCATAGATCGCCTTGCCATTTGCCTCGCCGGTACCAAGTGAAAATTTAAATAAAACAGATGTGGCCGATGGGTATGAGTGAGAATCGATTGCCTTAACAAATGCGCTGGTGAGCGCAGTATTGCCAGGCGCAGCAACCGCATTGCTAGTCCCGAACCCAATTTGTGCAATCTGCAAGTTCGCGCTGTCCCCACCCAGCAGGCGGGTTACATTCGTCCGGCCTTGATCGACAATCAGATTGTCATCGACAAAATGCTCGATCAGCTTTCCTTTACGGTAAATATCTAGCGTGAAGATGCCGCGATGCGCTTGAGCTAAGTCAGAGATTTGCATTGTTGTGCCTATGTGTCTGCATGATGCAAAATCATGCCGTCACGACACAACGAACTACATGGTTTCTGTTGTTTGGCCGGAGTACGGGAATCCGTTACGCAGGAACTTACCATTATGGTAAGCATGTCTGGTGAGCGATAGGTTTAGGCCATCAAGGCCGATACTTCTCGCTCCACTTCTCAAGAACGTGCCGTTTCTAGGAGCTATGCCAAGATAGTCAAATTCTACCGACCAGCTATCTGCCAAGGCCAAATTAGCATTAAGAGTGGACGGGTCAACGTCATTGCCATAGAACGCAGTAGCGCTATTTGATATGCCATCAGGCTCATCTCGACGCACAGAGCCGTCAAAGTAAAACCCAGCTCTGTTGCGCATCCTCCGCTGGTTGACGGACAACCCACCTCGCAAAACGGTACCGTCGTGCCGGCTTCGCACCCCAAGATACTCGTCTGTCATTAACGCTTGGGTCAACTCAATAGTCGATGCATCAGAACTGGCGCGCGCAGTATCTGAAATAGCGCCCGAGAGGGTGACTTGCCTTAGCTTTGTACCGGCATCGCGAAACTGTTCTACGGCAGCACGAATCCGCACAAGAAGTGCCGCAACCCCTTCTGCGGATAACAGATCGAATCCGGCCTCCACATCAAATTGACCGTAGAATTTTAGCGTGTTCGCATTGCGGTTAAATTTTCCGTCGTAGCGAAATGTGCCGTGTCGATAGATGTTCTGCGATACCGTTGTGCTTGCGGAATCAACGACTGTTGATCTAAATCCGCCTGTAGCCGATTCGATTGCCATCTCAATGGCAATATTGTTGCCTTTAGGCCGAATGATACTTGCGATGATTCTGTTTGAATAAATTACATCTGTCTCGCCAATCAGACGCTTGATGCCGTATTGATCGCCAAGATCATCTAGGTATTCGCCTGAACTTGTTGAAACCGACATTTGTTTGAGCATTTCAACAATGGCGGCCTTAGCCTCGGCCAACTCAATTGCAGCCGCGTCCAAGTATGCCCAGATCAGCGATGTGAAGGCATACAAGTGATCGCCATTGCTGTTGTCTTGGTTATTTACGCCATCCAGCAAAACCCTCGCGGATAATCCGGCTTGCGCCCCGTCAATGCTGAACTCAACGGTATAGCCAGCTTGTGCCGTCAAATATGACGCCAGCGAAGCTATCGTGCGCGTCGTTAAATCAACATTAAGTGCGCTACCAGATCCGCCAGATACCGAGGTAGTCAATATCCCATCGGCAATCTTCCAAGACATCGCGCCGTCATAGCGCAAGCGGATTGCGAGGAATTGCTCAGGGTCGCTTGAAAATACCCGATGCAAATAACCAACAAGTTTTTTTGTGAGTAGCATATTAGGTTAGCGAAACGACGCCCGGCATAATCTTCTGACTGGAGAGCGCAGTCACATCGCCGGATGGAAGCGTCAATGTGATTTTGGTGACGCCAGAAACCTTCATCGCTGTTGCAATTATTTCAGATGGGCTGACAGCTACACCTATGTCCACCCCGCGCAAATAGGCTTGAATTGCGTCCGAAACGGCGGTTCGAGTTATTGCAGCATCTGAATAGCCGGACACAGTTACGACGGCAGTTACATTAACTAATACCTCCCCTGCGGCGATCACATTTACTACGACACCAGCAGCTTTCCATCCGGGCACTGGTGTTCCATCAGCCAAGCGGTATCCATCAATAATCTTTTGCGCCTCAGTAACTAAACTACCCGACGTCCCGCCACCACCATTATGGATATAGCAAAGAGCCAACCCAATTGGCTGCAAAACATCAGTCAGGTAGGGCTCAACAATCTTGACGAAATGCACGTCCTCAATAATCAGCCCATTCACATCTTTCAGGCTTGCCTGTTTCGCACCATAGGCAACAGCAGATGATGTTCCACGAGGAAGCGATGCTATGTATCCTTGAAACCTGGACTTTCTCTCTAGCTCGGTTTCTGCCTCTCGCCCATTGGTAAAGGCTACCGGGTTCGCCACCGAATCAATCCCGCTGATCGGAGACACCATTTCTGTCAGCGTATTGGCAAGTGCATTGGTAATACTACCTGCAACTTCGCAATACACCATCACATCAACAGATGTCTGTCCAGACAGCAATGTCGCATCAATCAAAGTCGCGTACTTGTATGTCCCAGATGAGGCGCGTATTGCTGTGCCAGCCGGAATCAACACATTCGCCGGCGCAGCCGCCAAACAGGAAAATCGTGCCGCACCACTCCCAGCCTCCGCAGGTAGAGCGCCAAATCCGAATGAGTTATAGACAGATACCGGGATTGCTTCGCGCAGCCCAATAAACATTTGCTGGTACAGTTCATCGAGTTCCACAGCAGGGGCTTCAACCAATGTACGAGCAACACTGCCAACATTGAAGTCGGTTATTTTTTCCTGCGTTGCGCGCATGTAGTTAATCATGCCCGCTGCAATTGACGCGAAATCGCGGATCTGAAATGCCATTAAAAATACCCCCCAAACTGAATGCGGCGCTTGTCGATTGGAACGACATCAGCATCGACATATAATTGATCGCCAGTCGTCGTTGCGACGATCTTCGTAACATCGCTCACTCGCGGGTCGCTGCGCAATGCGGCTGACACATACGATGCAGCAAGCAGGTCAGCAACAGGCCCATTTATTCCGCCTATCAGGCGTCGAACATCACACCCGTACTGAGGGTGATAAAGCAGTTCCGACTTATCGGTCATTACGCGATGACGCATAGCCTGCATAAGATTTTGGATACCGAAAGAAATATCGAAATCGCCGCTATTGGCCGTTAATTTTCCATCAGTCAGCATCACATCCTGCTCAAATAGCAAGTTCGCCGACGAGCGCGCAGATACCACCGATGTCGCTGATGGAACCCATAGCACATCCCCGTACAGAGCGACCGTATCCGATGCCAGTAGATCATCACCGGTGACATACGGCGGCATCAAACCATTCAGATTCGCAATATCAACCCAGCGCGCAGCGTCGCCGAGTTCGCGGGCTGCCAAACGCTGAAGCGTATCCTCCCAAAGCAGTTCGACTTGCCGAAGCCCTGATAATTGCGTTTCAAACTGGCTCATACTTGCCCGTCCACAGCAATACCATCGGCAATGGTGTTGGCCAGCGCAAGTAGAGTCGTCAAGTCCAGCGGCGCAAGAACCGGATCAGTATTGGCGAGCGTATCCAGCGCAGCCTGTGCCTCTGCACTTATGGTGATTGGATTTTCATTAGCCGTTGCCATTTATTAAAATACCAATGGAGTAGCAAGCAGGGGTTTGCGCGGTTTTGGGTATGGCTCCTGAACCTTGGGCGGCCTTGCGATTCTTGGCGGCTTCGGATATGGCAATAAAGTGAGCCCGTTCACGTTATGCAATGGCGATAGCGGGCTCCCGCCATTTGTGGATGAGCAGTTGGCCGAGCCATTGAAGTCGTCATATTTTTCCAGCTTCCAAGCATCCTTAAATCCATTCTTGAACAAGCATTGCAGATTGCGAAACAAACCCATTGCCTGTTTCCACATTGATGTCAGCTTTCCGGGGAAATTTCGTAGTGCCGCAAGCATGGCAAAGAAGTTATTCAGTGCCTGCGCGACCTTCTTGATGATGGAACTGATTGCAGAGATTATGCTTCCCACTGCCTTCATAATGTTCTGCACGGCAGCCATCATCTTGTTAATTTTATTCAGCAGCTTGGTAACTGCTTGCAGCGCAGAAGTTACAGCCGCTGTTATTGCCGCCGCCATTTTCTCCATGTCAGTGACCGTTTGATCGAATGAATCCAGCGCTGCCTTTGCATCAAGCCCCACCTCTTGAACTGGGAACGAATACCCAATGTCCGCCGTCGCCATCATGCCAATGTTGTACTGCACCAATAAAGGACGCGACTTGCTGCGCTTGAGAACGAATTGCTGCGGAACGACATAGACGGCGATTCCATCTAGGGTATCAACGAATTCAAGCTGCACATCTTCTGGGTCTAGGCCGTCTTTCGCGTGTGCCTCACGCTCCTGATGCCACAACTTAAATGCCTCGTTGTGCAGCGATTTAAGCTCTTCTTCCCAATCTCGCCCACCAGCGTGCTTTGCGCGCCATCCAGTCGTGCCAGATATATTGATCGTGCGCAGACCGGGGCCGAAGCTGTCCACCCACGCAGAGCCTAGAGTTTGCTGTACGGATACACGCGATGGCTGTGTTACGGTCAACTCTTCAGGATTAATCGAAAGCGTGTGTCCGTTTAACTCGCCCAATCCTTTGGGGATGCTTGGCCCAGACAACTCGCCCGCCCCTTTCTTTACCAGACGAAAGAAAACAGTCCGCTCTTTCTGACTTGCAGGGGAAGGTAAACCGCTAGAGTTTGTTGGAATGGAGGCCATAACAGCATCATGGCGTCACGACAATGCGCAGGATGTTATGATCCAAACCATCCAATAGTTAGGGGCTCGCCATGAAAGTGTTATTCGTTTTGCTGACATTGCTGTTGAGTTTTGGTGTGCAGGCCGGGGAGCCTATTGATGCAGCGCCAAAACAATCCGCTTGGGAAGCATTTCAAACCAAACAACAGAAAGAGCGAGAAGCAACCACTCCAAAATGCACCGATATTCTATTCACTGGAATTGCCATGACAGGATATAGTCGTGGCGAAATTGACAAGGTACTTGAGTTGCGCGATGTCGGTGATTTTCTTGCTAGAAATCCTCTTTCGTGTAACGGAATAGAAACTGGACGCCCGACATGTACTGGATTTGCCTACTTAAAGCGCCATAAAGGGTGGATAGCTGACTGGAATAAGGACTACTATTTCATGCGCACCGCATTAGATTTCAACGAAGGACGTAAAGATATTGAACTAACAATCCGCCGAAAAGATGCCCGCTGCGCCAAGTAGCGGAATCAGATGCGTATCAGCGCTACGATATTGTTCCAGTTCCAGCCTGTGCAGTTGGCCCACCTACTGTTGCTACCGTCACTAATGCATTGCTGGTAATCTCCTGAAAAATTGTCTCTGCAATGGCTTTGGCTAATTTTTTTCCCTGAGCGTGGTCGCCAGTTATAATTAACCCGTTTGCAATCATTTTTTCTTCAAGCGTTGCTTGAATTCCTGATACTGACAATGGCATTACATCCCCGCTTTCACTGTTGTCGATATGGATGAATGTGGCGCTCCGGTGAATGCGCACACACAATCGCCGGTGACAACCCCTTTCATTGCCCCCGTGTTTAAATCTATTGCCGTACCTTTTACGGTAACTTTCCCGCCCGCGATCACCTTTGCCGTGCCTGTTGCATTGACCTCGACATTACCGCCAGAAGTCACCGTGGCATTGCCCGTGGCATTGACCGATACGGTGGTCGCCGTGGTGATGGTGATCGCGCCGTCCGGCGCAATATCCACAACAGCCTTGCCATTCGCCTGCTCGATGTGAAGGTGAATTTGCTTATCGGTATTCTTGGCGATCTTCCACTTTTTGTTAAAGTCCTTCCCGGTCAAGTCCTCATGTGCGGCGCTTGTGCCAAAGCGAACATAAGCCCCGCCTGGATGCCGAATCTCAATATTTCCGTCCTTATCGATGGTCTTGTACACATCGGATGCATGACGGTAGATCATGCGCTCTTCATCGACAAACCTAAGTTGGGTTGCAATGGGAGGCAAAAACCCGACGACGACTGGTTGGTCATGGAAATACTGCACGCAAGCAATAATGTTGCGCCCGTTTGCAGATATACCGGCTTTATCGAAGTTGCCAGATGCGTCAGGTGATTGGAGATCGTTTAAGCCAGTGTTGGAAGAGGCCGTTGGCGACATCACACGAACATCACGCACAGGCCGACCAGTCCGCATAAATACCAAGTCAACCGTATTGTCTCCCCAGTTCACTTTGACGACTTTTGCAAGTTCACCGTTCATCCCTCAATTCCTTTGCCGCTCATTTCTTCCCAGTATTGAGTTTTCGTTTTTTGTCGATCAACAAATCCTGTTCCGCGCTCGTAGGCTACCGTTGTCCAAAACCCTTGGAACGGCATAAATTCATGCTCCACGCGCACGACATAACAGGTTGGCAACATCTTCCCGCGCTGAATTTCAAGCTGGATACCGGCCCTGATTTTTTCATTACCGCGAATTTTCATCATGCCAGACTCATACACAACGTTGTCTTTGTTCATTGTGCCAAGCAGCGCAACTCTTGAATTTAGGTATTGCCTATCAAATGCGGATACTTTCTCAAGGTCGTCCGCATCCTTTGCGCCGCTCGCCTTCGATGGATCGGTTGATGCGCCAAGCGCAATGGATGCGGTCATTTTTCTAAATCCGTACACATCAACCGCACTATTTTCATAGCGAAGCTTGGAGATGTACGCAATCTCGGTTTGGGCCATATTGATGCGGTAATCCATGTCGCGCAGCAAGTTCCAGTGCGGCGTTTCTACCCAAAACCAGTTGGCCACATGGCTATCAGTACGTGCGGCTGAGATCGACTGAATATCATCCCCACTGATCGTCTGCTTTTTCATGTGTGGCGCATCATCTTGAGCTTGGATTAAATCACCGTTTTTTTCCAAGTCGCAAAACTGGTTCGGTCGTAGGACGATATTTACGGCATCTTCTACATCCTCAATATACAGTTCGTTGAATGCGCCAACATCCAGCAATGACGTGAGCATCTGGTGTAGAGAAAATTCGTTGAAGTTGCTTAACAGGTACGGATTAACCGTGCCGGATGAGACGATTCTGGTCTTGAACTCATTGACGAAGCGGCGCGAAGGATCTGCCACTTTTGCCCAAGACAACCTACCTAAGTAGGTATTCAGCAGGTCTTTGGTGATCTCGGCTAAAAAATCAGATACCGGCATGAGCGTTGAATACTTGACGCCCTCCCCGTATTTTTGAAGGAAAGCGTATTCCTGAGTGAGGTTTTCAAGTCCGGCTGGCACGTTTCGCAGATAGTAAATCTGGAACAGTTGCCACAGTTTTCCGTAATCATGCCCAGCGATACTCACCGACCGCGCAGGCTTGCCATCCTGTCCGATTGCTTCGTCTCTACGCACCTCAGATACCAGCCCGCGCATCACGATAGGCGGGCGGCCACCATTCTTGTCTTTGTAGAGCTTGTCCGCCGCATCGTGACAAAACCGAATCTCGATCAAATCCATCGGCTCGATCAGGCCATACAAAGAGTCCAGTGCTTCGGGATAGATTTGGTCAGCGAGCACGATGGAAAAGCTGCCGGCTGGCTCGCGGATGCTTTTACTTGTCTTGACGCCGCCGCGCTCCCCCAGATAAGGCGTTAGGTCTATTGTGCTGGCCTTCACTTTTTTTCCAACCTTGCCCACTTTGACCAAATTCAGCTCAATTTTGGGGTGATAGGTCTTCATGATCGCGCACCTGCTGGAATTGGCGCAGCGAGACTTGCCGGAGTTGTTCCGAGCGTGATCTTGCCACCTACACGTCCATCTGGGTATTGAAGTTGCAACGTATGGACAACCTCTGTGCGACTTGATTGCCGCGTCTTTTCACCCACAGATTTTGGTGTTTCACCGCCATATAATTCAGAAACAATACCAACATAATCGTCATTCTCTTTTCGATTTTCCGCTGATTTATTTCCTCCTGGGTATCCGCCGTTGTACCAAGCTGCCAGTTTGGTCGGGTCGCCATCCTTTACCTTGTTCTTTTTCAGCCAGTCATATTGAGCTGCAGCAATTTTTGCGCTATGTGAAAAATTACTTGGGTCATACTTCTCAGAACCAAGAGCGCCATCGGCAATTCTGTCTTGTGCTGTTGAATCTAAAATCTGGAATGCACCTTTCGCCCCAGCACCGCTAACCGCGTTGTTATTTACTGCGCCAAAGCCACGATTCTCCGTTTTTACCACCGCTGCCAACCAGCGTGCTTTTTCTGCATCGGTGCCAGATACATCGTTGATAACTTTTTCTTGCTCTGGCGTAAGCCGTACTTGTTGAGCGGCTTTTATCTGCCCAACCAAATTGCTACCTAGCATTGCCTGCAAATTTCCACCATTGCCTGCGCCTCCGCGCACCTGATCGTATCCTCGCTCCTTCAACAGCATCTGCTCACGCTCACGCCTTGACACCTTGGCCGCCTCAATCTCTCCATCCAATTCTTTTTGCTTGTCATCCCATGCTGCTTTTGCGGCCAGCATCTGCTCTGGTGTTTTAGCGCCACTTTTTGCCCATGCGCCGAATGTTTTTCTGTGCGCCTTGGCACGCGATTCCGCCTCGGTCAGCGTTGTATCTTCCGGCTCGAGCATCTGCGCAACGTCAAGCTCAATCCTGCTGCGCTCTTTTGCCTCAAACGCTTTTAGGTCTTTCCCTGATGCGAACAACACAGCATCCTTTACAGCGTTCACTGCTGGTAATAGCTTGCTTGAAAGATCATTGATTGATTGAGCCACATTGGCGACTGTTTCGCGCAGCTCAGACCCCTGATCGCTCACATCGGTTTTTTTCAATATCTCAATGAGGGATCGTTTTATTTCATCCGCCCGCCCACTGTCGATCTGGCTATTGAGAACCGACTTGTCGCTATCTGCCAAATTACCCTTGATGGCGGTTCCGGCAATGAATTGCCGCGCGAGGTCTTTGAGCTTCTTTGGGTCTGTCTCAGCCATAATCTGCAATGCCATTGGCTGATTGCGCGCATCGAGATTCTGAATCTCTTTGATCTTGCCCAGAGAATGCTTGTCGCCATCGATTGCCGATGAGCCAAGCATGAAACTCTGTTCATTCCCGCCGAACAGCGCCACACCAGCCTTGCGGTACATCGCACTATCGGTCTTCCCATCTTTTCCTGTTGCCCACGCCTTTACTGCTTTTAGCACCTCAAGTCCAACCGGGTCATCCAAGTGCTTGCCTCTCAAAAGTTCGTCGTATTTTTTCACTCCCTCAATGTCATTGTTTTTCACGGCGAACTCTCTCGCCTGATTGAAGGCACCGCGCGCATTGCCAAACATACCCTGCTGGGTAACTAAATCAGCATCCAGCATGTTGAACTTTGGCCCGTACAAGTTGCTGTAGGTTGCAAGTTTGAACGTCTTCCCTGCCTCTGATTCACCCCCCTTGAAGCTCGCATCCATTGTGTTGAGCACATTGGCCGCACCCTGCACATCAAGCCCAGGCATTCTCTTGCTGGTTAGCGCTGTTAGTGCCGATGCGAACCCTTCCACGTTTGGCGCATTGAATGAGTTGCGAGCGGTAGTAGTGGCAAAATTCCCGATTGCAGCGATTACCTCGTCAGCCTTTGCCATGCTACCGCCCTTAACGATGGACTCCGCAATGACGGATCCCAAGCGGCGATTGTCTTCGTTGTTTTTTGATGCGCCGCTCATGCGCATCGTGGCGAAGAAACTGGTTGCTTGGCTTGGGTCTAAACCAAATCCGCGAGCAAATCCGATAGAGTTGTGAACTTCCGAACCTAGCTGCCCGACATCTTTTGATGCCATGCCGGAAATATGCGCAAAGTTCTTGGCGAGATGAACTGTTTCTGTCGAGACAATACCAAGATTTAGGCCGGCAGTTTTGATCTGCCCAGAAAGCGCGGAGAAACTAACTGATAATCCACCCACGCTTGATCGAAGGTCGCTAGTAGCAATCGACTCGTTTTGAGCGCCTTCCATGCCGCCGCCAACTACGCCGCCCGCTGCGCTACCTAGCGTTTGCCCGATGAATCCGCCAATAGCTGTGCCAACACCAGGAATAACGCTGCCGAGCATCGCGCCAATACCACCACCCACCAAACCGCCAGCCGACGCGACCGCACTTCCGCCAGCGTTGTTTGCCATCATCCCTGCGCCAATACCTACTCCAGCACCGACAAGACCTTTCCCGTATTGCGCAAGAGCACCGCCCTTTTTTTCTTCTCCAGACTCAACCGATGCCAGCCCGGCTGTTTCATTAACTCGTTTCCATGCAGCAGGGTTTCGGTTTTTATCGCCAATGAACTCTGCGGCGTTACCATATTTCTGTAGGTGCGCAGCTATGGCGCTTCCACCGTCTTTCGTGTGCTCGAATGCTCGATGGAATGCGCGGGCCCCGCTCTCATCTACATCACGAAAAAATCGCTTGTACGTTTCTCTAGTTTTATCAACCCATTGATTCTCGCGTTCAAGCGACTGCTCTCGTTTGCTCTTCCCGCTCCCTGTCTTTGTTGATTCGCCTGTTGTCTGCTTTTGAACATCATCGACCTGCTGGCCAAGCTTGGTGACATCACTGGCAGCTTTTGACGTGTCGATGTTTATTGACGTGCTCTTTCCAGCCTTGGCAAGCACTACATCCATTGCATTGGATAGTTGCTCTGCTTTTTTGGTGGCATCGTCGAATCCAGACGACACCCCGCCAAGGTCTGCATTAGCCTTGACATTGATTTTGATGTCGTTACTCATTGATGATGTCCTCCCACTCGCCGTCTTCTATTGCCTGCACCAGCTTGTCGGTATCGAATTCTTCGTCCTCACCACTTTCAGTGACTGGATTCTCGTCATAGTGGTGAGCCCAAAAGTCGGCCTCAATATCATCCGGGAGCATCGATAGATACCTCGGGTCAGTTGGTGGTAGGTTGTACTTTTTTCGAAACCAAAATGCGTAAGATGTAGAAAGTTCTCGCCCTTTTTTTCGAGCTCTAAACTTTCGCGACTCGACGAAAAGAGGATTCCTTTTCTAGGAGTAGCGATGCCAGTTCTTGAACCTTGTCAAAGCCGACTGCGTTCATATCAATGGCCGATATATCGGCCCAACCATTTGGCGCATCAACTATCAAGGCTTGGTATGCTGCGGTAAATCCGCACAGCAGAACCATCTGATCGTCATCTTCGCTTCCGTCAATAAGTTTCAGATAGGTAGAACGGATTTTTATCATGTCACCCATCGTGCGGCGGGCGAAAGTGAATTCGCCAACGTCTGGCAAGGCAATAATGAAGTCGGAATCTGATGGAGTTCTCATTTTGTTAACCTATAGGTTGATTAAAGATATGCGCCGCACCAAAAACAGCGGCGGTGGGGGCGTTGCCAAACCATGCAGTTTGCGCACTGCACCACGCCTACTGTGCAGTGATACCTTGTCCGGCAGCCCATTTCCTTGTCGCCTTTCTATCCAGAGCATCCCCTATTGCTTGCTCAAAGAACTCGCGGCTGGTGTGGCATGGGTCTGATCCAGAATCTTCGCAGCTACCGATTCGTTTTTCGATTCTGATACCAACTGTGCTGGGATGGTCGGCCACGCCGGACATTGCCGAGCATCCACCTCCTGCCATTGACAAACCTTCGCCCCCTGACATATCTGGAAGGTCTCGCAGCCGCTCAAGAGCAGCGTTGAGATTGTTGCGAGTATCACGAATCGTAGCTTTTGAATTGTTGAGCGCATTTTGATGCTCCTGGTTAGTTGCTTTGGTTTCTTCTGCCTGTTTATCAGCCTTGATCTTGCGTGCAGCTTTGTCGGCATCCCAAAGCGCCTGTACCTCAGCTTTTCCTTCGTTGTAACGCTGGTGCCCGTGATACCACCACCCAAATATAACACCGGCGATTAACGCCGCAATTAGCGCAAAATTAATGGCGGATGCGTAGGCTTTGATTGTGTCTATGAGTCCCATTTATTCCTCCTATTTGTAGATCGTAGATGTCTGCTTGCCGCAGTACACTTTGCGTTCCCAGCGATCTTTGCACAGCGAGGGCAATGCGCATGTTTTGATCGAAATAGGCAGCCATTGCATATTTGCCGCTCTATCGCATCCCCCGCAATCAAGCGGAATGATGTGATCTACCTGCCAGCCTGTAGAACAAGTTGCAGATGCCGGGTTGAGCGCCCTGTTTGGGCACGGCCACTCTTTTTTGAATGCCGCAACGGGTGTTGCACTCCGAATAATGTCGTGCGTTACTTTGTCTCGATACACTATTCCGCAGAACCTAATATCTTCTGCATAAGTGAATTGAGCGAACAGAACGAACCAGATTGATAGCGCAATTTTCATTGTTTATCCTGTTCAATCAGATGCCACGGCTCCCCGCCAACATACCCAGATATTGAAATCCATTTGTACGGCAGTTCGTCACGTGACATGACGAATTTATGGCGATTATCTAAAACCCATCCCTCAATTTCGCAGACCAAGTGAAACCCGCCAGTTTCCACAGAACAAAATACTAGGCGGCTGCGTAGCCCGAACTTTTTCAGTTCATCGCGGCACAAAATGGCGAAGTCGTCGCAATCACCGTGCACGAAGCCATCTGCATCGGCATGGGCCGCCATTTCTTTTGGTGATGCCCAATATTCAGCATTGCCCCATGCCTCTGTGTCTGGTGTATAAATAAAACGATTTAGGACGTTATAGAACGCACGATCAATGTCTGAGTCTGTATCTGTACTTAACATTCCACACCGCGCTCTCTTGCCATCGTGCATCCGCTAGGCTCTGATACTTCGACCCCAGCACGAAATGGAGTTGGCGCAGGAGTCGAGCACCCAGCCAACAGCAGAGCAAATATTAGGAATCGCTTCATTTCCAGCCCTCTTGGCTTTCAAGATCATCATTTGCCATCGGCTGTCCGCCGCCATGCGGCGATTGAAAGTGGCTGGCGATGGCCAGCACGGCACAAGCGAACATAAATACCCCGAGCACCAAATAGACTTGAGGGTCTTCTGGCACCATCACTTTTCGCCTTTATTGATTGCGCTATCTACGGCCCACCCAAGCGTGAATGCTCCGGCCAATGCATTGAATGTAGGCAGGTAGAGACTCCCCTGTTTAAGCGTGGCCCAGATCAGGCGCATATCGATTGCGTCTGCCGCTCCGGTCTGAACGGCGGTGAACGCAGCGCCCATCAACACGAAGCCTGTACCAAGCGATCTACCCGGATAGTCTGCGATCAAATAGTCGATGAATTTACCTGTGACTTCCTTGCGTGCGCGCTTTTTAAGCCAGTGTGCCCACAGCCCAAGTAGAGATGCCAACAAAAAAACTGACAGTGAGTAGAGATTGAGAGTCATGGTCATGCCTCCATAGTTATTGCAAATAGCCGCTTGAACCAGCCCTTGCCATAACGGTCAAAGTTTCTGGTGCCTATGTAGCGCATTGCCCGTGCAGCCATAAACTGCGCCGGCAATTCCCCGCCTTTAGCTTGTGCAGCAGCCTTCAATGTCTGCACGCCGAGTACGCCATCTTGAGCAACGCTTAATGCTGCCTGCAGCATCTTGATCGCCGGATCGACTCCTTGATTCACTGCCGCATCAAACATGAACAAGTTGAGTGGGAATGGCAATTCATCACCCTTTACTTTGTCCCAATAGTCGCGCTTGTATATGGCTTTTGCTTGCTCAATTGTCAGTGCCTTGATGTCAATGGCCGGATAGGAACGCTTGCAAATTCCATATTTCGTTTCACCGCCTGGGTCTTTTGGGTCATTTACATACCCCCCCTCAATTCCAAGAACATGTTCGAATGCTTTGTCGAAATCGCTCATTAGAAAATCCCCACTTTTCTCGCCCATGCGTAGGCGGCCACAGTGCCAATCCCAATGAATACGAACCACTTTGAAACTACCGACTTGCCAACATCTTTATAGAAATTGTCTCTGGCGATTGCTACTGCCCGCTGAGCTGCGGCTTCGGCTATTTGCGCTATCTGCTCTTCCGATAACTCATGCTTGTCGTAGCGAGGACAAAGATTGAACGGCTTTTCATCACCATTAGTCCCTGCTGAAGTATTTTCTGACTGCCCCATAGATCACCCAAATATCAAGAAAAAAGCAGCACCCAATAGACCGCCTAGAGACGTTGCAATAAGGTCGTAAATATCCGCCGTGTGTGAATCAGGATGCTGCTTGTCGTAAACCTCTTTACCAATCCCAGCCACTACCGCACCACCAAGCCCAAAAACGGCTGACATTAAATGTGGCAATGAATGGGAAGCGACCAACGCCGCAGACAGCGCTAGGCAGTAGCCGCTGTAAAAATGGGCCTGTTTGTCCAAGGGAGGATTGCCGATCAAGAGCATCACGGCTTAGCCGCCGATCTTGCCGGTTACGTCGAGGGCATTGAACGTCGCATTCGAGACGACAATGGCATGCTTGCGGACTTGAATACCGCCAGATGCGTATGAGCAGCTTGTGTATTTGCGTAGCTCTTCGCCAGTGTCCTTGTCAGTTACAACGATGTCGAACACATTTGCATTCAATGCATCGTCACCATTTTCAAATGCAATACCGGCAGCCAGCATAGACTGAGTATTGAGCACCATTTCCTCAACACTCAGGTTATGTCGCGCCATTGTTGGAACATATTCTTGCGCGTGAATGTTGCCGATACCGCTTGCTGGTTCGGGCGCATAATCATCGCGCATATCAACAGACTGGCACAGACCAATAGTCTTGCCGTCGAACTTAACAATGAATCTGTTGCCGGTTCTTACATTCTGGTTTGTACTAGCCATGCCGCTCTCCTTAGAAGGGTTGTTCGATTTACGAAATTAGTTTCGTGTCACGACCAATACAGAGCTAAAAAAAACGCCCGGCGAACCGGGCGTAAAGCAGCAGCAACACACCAGCAAAAGGTTTAAGCCTTCGCGCTTCCAGAATAAGGAACCGCGTGAATCACAACAGGAATATAGTTGACTGGAATTACGGGTGAGCATTGGAATTCAATGCGCATCACGTCCCCTTCAAGGCTGGCAGTCAATCCCTTGTAGGCCGGATTGGCCTTGTCCCCGACAATCACACCTGGGCCCATTGGTTCCGGCATGGCCAACGCACGAAGCGCCGAGTCTGCGCGGGAAACAGCTTCCGACAATGTGGCTGGAGAACCTTTTGCGCCACGCAATGCATCAACCGCATTGCGGACATTTCGAGCCACGAAGTCACATGCAACGCCAACCGATACTTCAACCCGGTTGTAGTTGGTGTTGTTGAGCCATGTGGTGATCGACTTAACGACCTTGTATCCAGTTGGAGTGTCTTCAACGCACAGAACGCCACCTTGAATCAGCTTGTCGGTATCTGTTGGATTGCGCAACTTGCGCTCAAGTCCGCGAACCTTGATCGACTTATTGGTCAAGGCTGTCCCAGGATTTACACCAGAGAACATACCCGCCAGTAAGGCCGCCAAGATGTATGGCTCGAACAAGACGAGCTTTCCTGTAGTGTCGTAGTCATAGAATCCAAGATGCACATACGATGTGCGATCAGAATTCAACGCCTTCGCAGCGGCAATGGCAGCATCGTCAGTGTCGCCAGATGCGCCCCCAACAATCGAACGACGCTCCATGCGAGCAACATTCGACATAAACGCGCAATGTGCATCTGCCATTGCATGAATGGATGCTGAATTGCTGGCCGGAACTACCCACTGCACATCTTCACTTTGCAATACGGTGAATGCATTGCTCCACTCTGTATTGGTTACAGAGCCATCGGTTGCGCCAGCCAAGTAAGT
>Ga0074196_10373_pt1 | contig 23299 bp, 17 predicted proteins | sample EPASupsiteSAE300_FD_64214 | JGI IMG/M metagenome (GOLD analysis project Ga0074196, IMG submission 64214) | Bioremediated contaminated groundwater from EPA Superfund site, New Mexico - Sample SAE3-00 | ecosystem: Environmental > Aquatic > Deep subsurface > Groundwater > Contaminated ... | reverse complement strand
GCATTGACGACGGATCAAGTGGTTGCGCTGAGCACCAATCAGGTCGCCAACCTGACTACAACTCAGGTTGCTGCACTGACTGCCACTCAGATTGCCGCAGTAGAAACAACTGATCTGGCAGCAATGACTACGACTCAGACAGCAGCACTCAAGACCTCGCAAGTAGCCGCATTGACGACGGATCAGATCGTCGCATTGACTACCAGCCAGGCCGCTAACCTCACAACTTCTCAGGTTCCCGCACTAACAACTACACAAGTTGCCGCGATGGAGACTGCAGACGTGGCAGCTCTGACCACAACACAAGTGGCCAAGTTGACGGCAGCGCAAATTGCAGCACTGACGACGGATCAACTATCCAGCATGACGACTACGCAGGTAGCGGCGTTAACTGCAACGCAAGTAGGCGCATTGACAACGAATCAGGTCGTTTCGCTGACGACGAGTCAAGTGGCCAATTTGACTACTTCGCAAGTGTCATCTTTGTCGGTCACCCAGGTTGCCGCGATCGAAACGGTTGATCTGGCGGAGATGACCACAAGTCAGATTGCCGCGCTGACCACAACCCAAGTGGCGAACGGCTTGACGACCGATCAGCTCGCGGCATTGACCACCACACAAGTGGCGGCATTGACGAACGGCCAGGTCGCGGCACTGACAGTAAGCCAACTTCCCGCACTTGAAACGGCAGATGTGGCCGCGCTGACGACCAGCCAGATCACGGCACTGACGGCGAATCAGATTGCCAATGGTTTGACAACCGATCAGATCGTGGCATTGACCACGACTCAGGTGGAGGCTCTGACGACCAGCCAGATTGCGGCACTGACTGTGACCTTGGTCGCCGCCATCGAAACGGCCGATATCGCAGCGTTGACGACGACGCAGATTGCCGCGTTCACGACCTCGCAGCTCACCAACGGTTTGACGACCGATCAGGTGGGGGCGTTGACGACCTCGCAAGCGGCGGCACTGACCACCAGCCAGTTGTCCAAGCTGACTTACGAGCAAGTCGCTGCAATCGGGACGGCCTCCTTTGCTGCCCTGTCAACTGGCCAGATCGCAGCCTTGACGACTTCTCAAGTGGCGTATGCCTTGACGACCGATCAGATCGTGGCACTGACCACCGCGCAAGCGGCGGCGTTGACGACCAGTCAGATCGTCAAGCTGAACACCGAACAGTTGGCAGCGATGCAAACTGCCGATGTGGCGGCATTGACGACGGCCCAAGTCGCCGCCTTGACGACGACGCAATTGTCCACGGGGCTGACGACTGATCAAATCGCAGCTTTGACCACGGAGCAAGTGGCCGCATTGACCACGTCTCAAGTATCCAAACTGACAACTGATCAGGTCGCCGCACTCGAGACGTCCGATGTGGCAGCCATGACGACCAGTCAGATCGCAGCACTGACTACAACGCAGGTTCAGTCTGGCCTGACGACGGCTCAAATCGTGGCATTGACCACTGCCCAAGCAGCGGCATTGACGATCAATCAGGTCGCCAAGCTGACGACGGAACAGATCGCCGCGTTGCAAACGGCTGATCTGGCTGCGATGACTACTTCGCAGGTCTACAACATGACGACCGACCAGATCGCAGCGTTCACGCCATCACAGGCTGCAGCGTTGACGACGAGCCAAGTCGCCGCGATGAAGACGACGCAGATCGCAGCACTGGAATTGGACGATCTGGCTGCGATGACAACGACGCAGATCGCAGCGATGACGACTTCACAAATCGCTAGCGGTTTGACGACCGACCAGATCATCGCATTGACCACGGCTCAAGCGGCAGCGTTGACAACGAGCCAAGTGGCAGCGTTGAAGACAACTCAGCTTGCAGCGTTGGAAACGGCTGATTTCGCAGCATTGACGACGACACAGTTGGCTGCCTTGAGCACGACGCAAGTGGCGAACGGTCTGTTGGCCGAGCATGTTGCTGCTCTGACGACGACCCAAGCTGCCGCGCTAAGTACCAGTCAGATCGCCGCACTCAAGACCGCACAGGTCGCCGCTTTCGAGACGGCCGATCTAGCAGCCTTGTCGACCACACAGCAAATGGCGTTGTCAACCACACAGCTGGCTGCCTTGTCTGCGCCGCAACTCGCGGCCCTGACTGGCACACCAGATGGCAACGGTCTGTACACTCCGATGGTGCTCGACTTGAACGGAGACGGCATCAATACGCTGAGCTATGCAGAAGGCGTGCAGTTCGATCTGCATGCGACCGGCCAGCAAGTTCGCACCGGCTGGGTCACTTCTGGCGATGGCTTGCTAGTCTTGGATCGCAACGGCGATGGCGTGATCAACAACGGCGGCGAATTGTTCGGTAGCTCGACCACGCTTGATTCCGGTGCTAAGGCTTCTAACGGTTACGAGGCGCTGGCCGATCTCGACAGCAATGCTGACGGTGTGATCGACAGTACAGATGCCGTGTTTGCCAACTTGAAGGCATGGGTTGACGGCAATGCGGACGGTGTGAGCCAAGGCAACGAGTTGTTGACACTGAACGACTTGGGCATCACCAAGCTAAGCCTGACCGCCCAAACCGCGTCGATCATCGATAATGGTAACGTCGTCGGCCTGACCTCTAGCTTTGAAACATCGAACGGTCAGGTTGGTACGATGGCGGACGTCTGGTTCGTTGCACAGAACGCAGGCTCTGCAGCACCGGTGGATCTGCGCTCGCAGGTGAGCGGACTGACCCAAGCGATGTCTTCGTTCAGTCAAGAGCAGGCTTCCGCTGCGGCCAACTTGCCGAGTGTCGATCAAACAGCGACAAGAACCTCTATCGCTTCCGGCGTGGGCAGTATGGTGAACGCGTTGCAACAGTTCTCCTCTCTTGAGGCTGGCCTGAACCAAGCGGTATCCACCACCACACTGACAACCGATCCGATGCTTCAAGATCCGAGCAAGACCGGGATCCTTTCCACCGGTGGCAAGGGCTAACTAATCAGCGCGCATGAAAAGCGGCAAGGCCTAACAGGTCTTGCCGCTTTTTTATGTTTACCCTACTGCTCATGCTGTCGCCCGGTCGCACATCCGAGTTAAACTAGTACATATTTCCGACTATGGCTGCGTAGAAAAATGAATTCAGAAAACGACAAACTGATCCATGCTATCGAAGTGCAGAATCAAGGGAGGACCGAAGAAGCCGCTGTGTTGTACAGAGAAATATTGGCGACGAACCCAGATTCGGCTGCGGCGATCTATTCACTATGCGTCATTCTGCTGAACCAAGGAGCAGTCACCGAAACGCTGGGGCTGAGCGGCCACGGCATCAAGGTGGCACCCAATTTCGCCCCCCTCAGATTCGTGCACGGCGCCGCTCTCCAGACAGCGGGGCGCAAAGAAGAGGCGCTGCAAAGTTTTGACGAAGCGCTCAAGATTCAGCCCGACTATATGGAAGTGTTGATCAACAGTGGCGTGCTGTTGCGCGACATGTTCCGCCACAAGGATGCGCTCGAAAGATTCAACAGCGCGCTCGCGATCAATCCCGACTATGTTCCCGCGCTATCCAATGCCGGGATCCTGCTGACCGAATTCAAGGAAAGCGAAAAGGCGCTTGCCTTGTTTGAGCGGCTACTCAAGATCAAACCTGATTACGATTACGGGCTCGGTTTGCTGTGTTACGAACGATTACATATATGCGACTGGACTGACTTCGCGGAGCTCACCCAGAAAACGATCAAGGGCGTTCGTGCCGGTGAGCGCGCATGCAAATCACTGGCGCTGATGTCTATCTCAGATTCCGCGAGTGACCATATGCTCGCAGCCAAGATCTTTGCGCAGCATTACTGCCCGCAAAAATCCCAGATGTTGTGGAATGGCGAACGCTACCAGCACAGGAAGATTCGCGTGGCTTATGTATCACCCGATCTGCGCGAACATCCGGTCGGACACCTGATGGCGGGGATATTCGAACATCACGACAAATCGCGCTTCGAGACGATCGCCATTTCGCTCGGCATCGACGACCAAAGCCGCTTGCGGGCTCGCATGCTCAAGGCCTTCGACAGCTTCATCGATGCGCGCCAGATGAGTGCGGCACAGATCGCGCAGTTGATGCGTGATATGGAGATCGATATCGCAATCGATCTGGGGGGCTACACTTCCGACACACGCACCGAAGTGTTCGCTTATCGTCCGGTGCCCGTACAAGTCAACTATCTAGGCTACCCCGGAACGATGGGCACGGACTACATGGATTACATTCTGGCCGACCGACATGTGATACCCGAAGAGAATCGGCAGTTCTTCAGCGAAAAAGTGGTGTACTTGCCGGATGCCTATCTTCCGACTGATTCCAGTGTAAAGATCGCCGAGCGCACCCCGACACGGGCAGAGTGCGGACTACCGGATGAGGGAATCGTATTCTGCTCGTTCAATCACGATTACAAGATATCTCCACCGATATTTGATATCTGGATGCGTCTACTGAAGCAGGTACCTGGCAGCGTGCTGTGGCTGATGTCGCGCAGCGAACCGTCCCAGCGCAACTTACGCAACGAGGCCAGTTCACGCGGCGTTGATCCGTCCAGACTGGTATTTGCCAATCGCGTGCCTCTGGTAGAAGACCATCTGGCGCGCTACCGCCAAGCCGACATCTTCCTCGACACCCACCCCTACAATGCACACACGACTGCGGCCGACGCGCTGATGGCAGGCTTGCCGGTAGTGACCTACACCGGTAATGCTTTCCCGTCGCGCGTGGCTGGCAGCCTGCTACATGCCGTCGGTCTGCCCGAATTGGTCACGCATTCGCTGGTGGGCTACGAAGCATTGGCACTCAAGTTGGCAACCACACCGTCGATGCTGGCGGAAATCAGGCAACGCTTACTCTCCAACCGTGCCAATCAACCGCTGTTCGATACCGAAAAACTATGCCGCAGCCTCGAAGCCGCTTACATAGCGATGTGGGAACGCAACCAACGCGGTGCGGCTCCTGATCATTTTTCTGTGGTGCAGCCGCATGTGCCTGCCGTATCCTCCGCGGACGGCGAACCGCTTCGTTTGCATATTGGCGGGACCGAACCCAAAGAGGGTTGGAAGATTTTCAACATCTTTGCGGGCCCCAATGTCGACTATGTCGGTGACGTGCAGGACATGTCCGCCTTTGCCGATGAATCGGTAGACGAGATCTATGGCAGCCATATTCTGGAACACATCTCCCAGAATGCCATGGTTCCTACATTGAGAGGCTTTCACCGCATCTTGAAACGCGGAGGCAAATTGCTGATCTCCGTGCCCGATCTGGAAATATTGTGCAGGACATTCTTGCGCGACGGCGCTTCTAAGGAAATGCGCTTTCACGTGATGCGCATGATGTTCGGCGGTCAAGTCAATTCGGCCGATTTCCACTACATCGGACTGAATTACGAGTTCCTACAGGATTATTTGGGTATGGCGGGGTTTTCCGCATGCCAACGCGTGCCCTTGTTCGGGATTTTCAACGACACCAGCAAGTTCGCTCCTTACGGCGAACCGATCAGTCTCAATGTGATCGCCTACAAGAACTGACGCGATTTTCTGATGATGCCTAACTAACCTAGAGCCAGATAAAACATGAAACCATTCTCCCTGTCCTCGTTGATACGTTCCGAAACTGTGATGACGGTACTTGATGTGGGTGCCAGCCTGACCGACACCGCGCCCTATCAACCTCTGGTGAATAGCGGCGTTGCGCGTGTGGTCGGTTTTGAACCGAACAAGGAAGAGTGCGAAAAGCTCAAGCAGTTGCATGGAGCGACCCATGATTTCTTCCCCTACTTCGTGGGTGACGGCAAGCCGGCGTTATTCAGGGAAACCAACTGGTTTGCGACGGGCTCACTGTTCAAACCGAACAAGCCCTTGCTTGAGCTGTATCAAAACCTGCACGAGGTCACCACACTGGTGGCGGAACATCCTATCCAGACGGTGGCGCTAGACGACATCCCAGAGATCACCGATGTCGATTACATCAAGATCGATGTACAGGGAGCGGAGCTATCGGTGTTCGAACATGCCACGCGAGTATTGCAGGGCGTGACGATCATTCACACCGAAGTGTGTTTTGTTGAGTTGTACGAAGATCAGCCGCTGTTCGCCGATGTTGACAAGTGTCTGCGGGAAAAGGGTTTCCAGTTCGTGCGTTTTACCGGATTCGGTACGCGCGCACTCAAGCCCATCGTGATGGCGAACAATCCTAACGTCGGCAACCAATATCTTTGGTCAGATGCGATCTATATCCGTGATCTGTTAAAAGTGGGTGAAATGTCGGTCGACAAGCTGATCAAGTTAGCGACTGTGGTGCATGATATTTACGCGCTGTACGATTTTGCGCTGTATCTTCTGAAGATCGTTGATGCCAAGCAGGGCACTACCATCAGCGACAAATACTTGGAACTGATCCTTGAGAATTGAGGGGGCGGCAACTACGCTCCTCTGATGATGGTATTTTCAAAGCCCGTTAACCTCAATCCGGTTTTCTGACGCAACAACTAGCCGCTAGCCCATTGATTCGTCAAAAATAAAATAGCACCTCATTGCGACAAAAACCGGTAGTCAGCACCTCGGCTCTAGTACCTGATCAAAGTTCACCCTCTTTCTGTGCAAGTCGCTTGCTCCTTCGTTTGTTTGATTGCACAAACAAACGCCAAATACACCGTCTGATCGCAGATTAAATCCCCACTGGACGAGACTAGTATGAGAGTCCCAAGAAGGCTTTGAATCATTTGATTGTGGCGTTCACGCGCGATCGTGTTGCTTTGCTTGGGTTTGAAATGCTTGGGTTGCGGGGAATCTATGATAAAGATTTCGCGCATACTTTTTGATAATTACGGTTTCCTTGAATGAGCCAAAAATGGCAAGGTTTTCAACACGATCCCCATTCGATGCGGGAGAAAGTCATGTCAAAGGTTAAGTGATGGGTGAAAAGTTTTCACATACCACCGTTCAGTGCCTCACGGCCATCGCGCAACATCATGGGTTGCAGGTCAACCCTGAGCGATTGATCCATGAATATGCACTAACAGAAGAGGAGCCCGCAGCGACTTTGGTGCTGCGGATGGCCACTGAGATCGGTTTGAAAGCAAAGAGCGAAAAACTCACCTGGAACGGGCTTTTTGCGCAAAAAGGCGTATTCCCCACGTTGGCCAGATTGTCCGATGGTCGGTGCGTCATCGTTGTCGGGGTGCGTGCTAGCGAAAGCGGCAATGAAGACCTTGTCGCCGTTCTGGATCCCTCCACCGATATGACGAGTGTCGTATGGATGAACAAGGAGAGTTTTTGCGGCTTGTGGGAGGGTGAAGTCGTCTTTTTGAAACGCAACCATTCCATCACCGATACTCATCAGCCGTTCGGACTGCGCTGGTTCATTCCCGAGATATTGAAACAAAGTATCGCATTCCGCGACATCGCCATCGCCTCGCTTGCCATGACTGTACTGGGCTTGGCCTCCCCCATCTTCTTCCAACTGGTGATCGACAAGGTGCTGGTCCACCAGAGCATCTCCACGCTTGCGGTACTGACTGTCGGCGTCACGATCGCCCTACTGTTTGAATCCCTGTTCGGCTATCTGCGTCAGATGTTGCTGCTTGCAGCGACCAATAAGATCGACATGCACATCACGCGCCGAGTGTTCGGACATCTGCTGTCATTGCCCATAGACTATTTCGAGACCACGTCGGCGGGTGTGGTGACACGCAACATGCTGCAGATCGAGACCATCCGCAACTTCCTCACTGGCAGGCTGTTTTTTACTACGCTCGATACCCTTTCCCTGCTCGTGTTCCTACCCATCCTGTTTTTCTATTCTTTCAAGCTGGCACTCATCGTGCTGGTGTTTTCCCTTGTCATCTGCGCGATCATTTTGGCATTGCTACCGACCTACCGCCGCCAACTCAATGATGTGAATACAGCCGAAGGCAAAAGACAGTCGATGCTGGTGGAAACCATACACGGCATGCGAACGATCAAAGCGCTGGCGATCGAGCCGGTGCAACGACGTTCTTGGGACCAACTCTCGGCCGAGGCGATCACCCGGCATTTTCGCGTGGCAAGGACCTCGATCACCGGTGTAGCGTTCACCGATTTCATTGGCAAGATGTTGCCGATAACGATCATTTTGATCGGCGCCCAGAGCGTGTTTGACCAAACGATGACGGTGGGTGTGCTGATCGGCTTTCAGATGCTTTCGGGGCGTGTTTCCGGCCCCTTGTTGCAGATAGTCGGATTGATCAACGATTACCAACAAACACGAGTTTCGGTGGATTTGTTGGGGCAGATCATGAATCGCCCTCCCGAGGGTCGCGGAAGCGGGGGCTTGCGTCCAGAAATGAAAGGCGAGATCGGCTTCGACAACGTCACCTTTCGCTATCCTGGAGCCAGCGTCACCGCTCTTGACCGTGCGACGTTCAAAATCGAATCGGGTTCAGTGGTGGGTATCGTTGGTCGTAGCGGTTCTGGCAAAACGACCCTTGCCAAATTGATACAGGGGCTCTATGCAGTGCAGGAAGGCGTTGTGCGCTTTGACGGGATAGATGCGCGCGAGATTGATCTGTCGCATTTGCGGAGACAGATCGGCATCGTCATGCAAGAGAACTTTCTGTTTCGCGGGACCGTGCGCGAGAACATCATCGCGACCAAACCAGATGCCTCGTTTGAAGAGATCGTGGCAGCTGCCCAAGCAGCCGGTGCCGATGAGTTCATCGAGCGCCTCCCCCAAGGTTATGACACACTACTTGAGGAAAATGCGTCCAATCTGAGCGGCGGACAGAAACAGCGACTATCCATCGCACGTTCCCTGCTGTCGAAACCACGTATCCTTATCCTCGATGAGGCAGCCAGTGCTTTGGACCCAGAGAGTGAGGCCATTTTCATCCGCAACTTGTCCCAGATCGCGGTCGGACGCACAGTGGTGATGATTTCACACCGCCTTTCGACACTGGTTAACGCCAATTCGATCTTGGTGATGCAGCAAGGACGCCTCGCCGATGCCGGACGACATGAAGAATTGTTATTGCGTTGCCCAACCTATCAGCAATTATGGAACCAGCAAACAAGTCACCTTTAAGCTTCTTGGCCAAAGCCAAGCGCGCCCTCTTTGGCACATCGGGAATATCTCAGTCATCGGACGAGACGACTGCGGTCGAGTTCTTGCCTGATGCGGACTCGATTGAGCGTACTCCGTTGCCGCGTTACACACGGGTCACCGTGCATGTGTTGGCGGCGGCACTGATCAGTTTTTTGTTGTGGGCGAGCTTGTCCAGCATCGACCTGATCGTTGTGGCACGCGGACGTCTGGTGACGCCCCTGCCCAATATCGTCGTCCAACCGCTGGAGAACTCCATCATCCAGAGCATCGATGTGCGTGTGGGTCAGGTAGTGAAAAAAGGGGAGCTATTGGCAACGCTTGATCCTACTTTTGCCAAAGCAGACGAAGCGGAATTAAGAGCGCGCTTGAGAAGTTTGGAAACCCAATCCCAAAATTTGGGGGACGAACTTGCGGGCACCACAGCGCCGGAATACACGGGTACCAACATGGATACTCAGTTGCAGGCGCAGTTATCTGCCGAGCGGCAAGCCAATTACCGTGCGCAACTGCGCAAACTGGAAGAGGCCGGGGGCAAGCTGAGAGCTGCGGCCGACACTAACCGCCTTGACCAGAGAGTATTGACGGAGCGCCTGAACAACCTGCTGAAAATGGAAGCGATGCAGGAGAAACTGGTCGCACAGAATTTTTCCGCGCCGGTTCGCCTTCTGGAAGAACGCGAAAGACGATTAAGTGTAGAACGGGAACTGCAGTTGGCAAAGAATCGTGAGGTGGAACTCAGACGTGAGCTGGCCGCGTTCGATGCGGAAAAAGTCGCCTTTGAAAAAAGCTGGCGCCAAAAGATGATGGAAGATCTGCTTGCCACTTCGCGCGATCTGGATGCCCTAGGGGAGCAATTGCAAAAGGCAGACAAACGCAACCGGCTGGTTATGCTCACTGCACCGGTTGACGCTGTGGTGCTCGATATCGCAAAACTTTCTCAAGGTTCCGTCGCGCGTGCCGCTGAACAGATGTTCACCTTGGTACCGCTGGTGGCGGAACTGGAGGCGGAGGTACAGATCGACTCTCTGGATGTGGGCTATGTGAAGCTGGGGGATACGGCGAGTCTAAAATTCGATGCCTATCCATTCCAGAAACATGGCGCGCTTGAGGCGAAATTACGCACGATCAGTGAGGATGCTTTCCGTCGCGATGTAAATACAGGCCAAGGCTTGGATGCATATTATTTGAGCCGGATCAACTTAGGCTCTTCGCGCCTGAAAACAATGCCAGAACATGCCCGCTTATTGCCAGGCATGACGCTGACAGCTGAAATCGTGGTAGGTGAGCGTTCGGTGATTTCTTATATCCTGTGGCCACTCACAAAATCAATGGATGAGTCTATCCGCGAACCATGACGACTCGCCATTCAAATAATATGCAATATGGTTTACATCCATTAATGGGATGAATACACGTTATGACCACCGACAACACCGATAAGGAAAAGCGCGCCTTCAAAAAAAGCTTGCGGTTGGCCGAATTTGGCGAGCCCAAAGAGCAATTCACGCTCGGATTGATGTATGCGAACGGTGTTGGTGTCGCACAAGATTTTCAGCAAGCGATGCATTGGTATCAAAAGGCCGCTGAAAATGGTGTTGCAGCAGCTCAGTACATCTTGGCCGGCAAATATGAGACTGGCACTGGTATCGATCAAGATGTCCAGAAGGCGTTCTCTTGGTATCACAAAGCTGGGGAGCGCGGACACTCAAAGGCTCTATTCAATCTAGGCAAACTCTACACAAGCGCCCATCCGGGACTAGCCGTGAATTGTATGCACGAGGCTGCTGCAAAAGGACTCGCCGAAGCACAATTCTTTCTCGGCACGGCATACGCATCAGGCAATCACGTTGCTCAAGATCTTCATCAGGCACTGAGTTTTTTTCAGAACGCGGCTGAACAGGGGTCAGCACCTGCTCAAACAGCGCTGGCAGAGCTATTCGCCAACGGTCAAGGATGTACTCGAGATCTAAAAACAGCGTTGTATTGGTATCGCAAGGCAGCCTCGCAGAATCATGCACCCGCGCTGATCGCGCTAACGAAGATTGATGCGCAGGCTGATGCTCAAGGACTGCGCCGCGCTCGTAGCAAAACAGTGGCGACGGAACGAAGACATTCCTCATCGCGTTGGGCAGAAGTGGCTTCTCAAGGAGATGCTGAGGCTCGTTACTATTTGGGTGTGATGTATGAGTTAGGGGCTGGGGTGGAGCTTGATCTGGCACAAGCTGAATCGTGGTACCGAAGAGCTGCTGCGGAAGGTTATGCGAAGGCGCAACTCAAGCTGGGGCAATTACACGAAAAACAAGACATCCAGGAAGCGCTGGGCTGGTACCGCAAAGCTGCGGAGCAAGGCGATACGCAAGCCCAGACCGCATTAGGCAGATTGTACTCTGCAGGGCAAGATGTGAAACAAGATGCCCTCCAAGGATTCTTTTGGTATTTCAAAGCCGGTGAGAGCGGCGATCCAAAAGCGCAAGTGGCGCTCGGCAAGCTGTGTGAGGGTGGACTGGGTCATCTAGCTACAGCTTGGTACCAAAAAGCGGCAGAACAGAATGATGCGGAGGCTCAATGTCTTTTGGGGCGTAGATATGCAAGCGGTGAGAATGGCCATCAAGATCACTCTTTGGCTCTGTCATGGTTCAAAAAAGCCGCCGAACAAGGTTTCGCGGAAGCGCAATTCTTGCTGGGGAACATGTTCGCGGCGGGTGTTGGGGTAAGACAGGATTTAGAACAAGCAGTGAGCTATTACCAACAAGCTGCAAAACAGGGGTTCGCCGCCGCTCAAAACTCATTGGGGGTGGCCCATTCTCGTGGCGAAGGCATCGGCAAAAACAACCGTCAGGCAGTGGCTTGGTGGACCAAAGCTGCAGAGGGAGGGAATGTTGAAGCCCAATTCAATCTTGGATTGATGTACGAAAAGGGAGTAGGAGTTGCGCAGAACTATACCCAATCATTTTTCTGGTACAGGCGCGCGGCAGAACAAGGTTTGATAAAGGCACAATGTGCGGTAGGCGCAATGTGTATCAGCGGCAACGGCATCGTTCAAAACTATAATCAGGCGATCGCTTGGTACAAAAAAGCCGCCGCGCATGGCGATGCGAAAGCGCAGTGGAATCTTGGGACACTGTATTCCAGCGGTCGCGGCGGCGTTCCTATGGATATTCCACAAGCGTCAGAATGGTGGAGTAAGGCGGCAACTTCAGGCTTTGCGCCGGCACAATCCTCTTTGGCTACACTTTACGCACGCAGTGATGAGGCGAAGCATCGCCAACAGGCCGTTTATTGGTGGTCTAAAGCAGCCGAGCAAGGCGACGCTGAAGCACAATACAATCTTGGCTTGATGTACAGTCAGGGAAAGGGAGTGGAACAAAATGACGAGCGCGCTTTCTTTTGGTTTGATAAAGCGGCCGAGCATGGATTGCCGAATGCCCAATCCAAATTAGGATTGATGTATGTGACCGCACAAGGAGTGCCTTTAGATTACATCGAAGCTTACAAATGGTTCACGCTAGCGAAAGACAACGGCGAAATCGCCTCCAAACAGAATCTGGATCACGTGGCCACATTGATGACCTCCTTACAAATCACTGAGGCGCAACGTCGCGTCAAAGAATGGGGCAGAAAACATGCAAAATATGCGTAACTGCAAGGGTACTATGATGGCGATCTGCTCCGTTTTAAACGGCCATGAGCTATTTCCCTTACTAACGATAGAGAAACAAGTGTTAATTCCCCCTAAAGTTTTCCTCGTTCGCTCCGATAACTGGTTCAACGGCGGTTGCTAAGCTTCCAAAAACAGCAAACCAAAGTGAGCGACCCAAAGGTCGCAAAAGTGAACTAAGTCAAATAGGAGAATTATCATGGCACAAGTCATCAATACCAACGTAGGCGCCCTGTTCGCTGGAGCAGCTCTGAACAAATCAGCGATTGCTCTGCAAACAGCGCAACAACGCCTATCATCTGGACTGCGCATCAATAGCTCGAAGGACGATGCGACCGGCTTGAGCATTGCCGTAGGTTATGACAGCCAAGTTCGGGGCACAAACATCGCCATTCGCAACGCGAATGATGCAGTTTCTAAGGCTCAAACCTTAGATGGCTATGCGGCTCAAGTTACCGAAAATCTGCAACGCATCTATGAGATATTGATTCAAACCGGTGATGTCGCAACGACCGAATCCACAGCCCTGATCACAGAAAATGCACGTATCGTGGCACTAACAGCAGTAGCTGGCGTACTCCCTGGTACCGTGACAGTGGACGGCGCAGGTGGTACCGTAACCGGTGGTAGTGCGGCACTTGCGGCCGTAACAGCAACAACTGCAGCAGGTGTGTTGACCGACATCACCGCTGTGACTGCGTCACGCGCTACGTATGGCGCGGATATGGCGACATTCGCATCTGCCGTTTCCACTATGAATACTTCTTCGGTCAACTTGTCTGCATCTTATAGCCGCATCATGGATACAGACTATGCGGCCGAAACCACTGCCATGACACGTAACAACATTTTGCAGCAAGCAGGCACCGCAGTATTGGCTCAGGCAAACCAAACACCAAACACAGTCTTGAGTCTGTTACGTTAATTAGTTTAGTTTGACTAAACACCCAACTGGGAAACCAGTTGGGTAGGTAGGAAAAGGAGAAGCAAAATGCTCATCCCAAATGTAAGCAACACGATACAGACTCCTCAGTCCGTTAAGGTGCCTAACGACGGGGCGGCTGTAATCAATGATTCGCTGAAAGTTCGTCCTAGTGTTGCGCAAGCAGAGCCTCAAAAACCTTCGAACGCACAGTTGAAGAGTGCGGTAGATAGTATCAATCGCGCCCTACAACAAACGAACATGAAAATGGAATTAAGCATAGATTCAGCCACCAAAAAACCAGTCGTTAAGATGATGGATTCCGAAACAGGTGAGTTGATTCGTCAATTCCCATCGGAGGAAGTATTGGCGATCGCAAACTCGATAGATCAATTCCTGGAATTCCAGCAAGGCTTGCTGTTAAAGACAAAAGCCTAGTTCAGGAGCTAAATCATGGTCACTTCAACGGTAGCATCTACGAGCGCGGGCACACTTGATGTGCCCTCACTCGTTTCTCAGTTGATGGCTGTTGAGCGTCGTCCTATCGATAAGCTCAACACCAAGATCGAGAGTTACCAGACCAAGATCTCATCATTTGGAACGATCAAAGGATTGGTCTCGGATTTCAAGACCGCTTTGCAAGGCATGAACACCAGCTTGCTGGCTAATAGTGCCACCTCTTCTGATTCCAGTGTCCTTTCTGCCTCCGCGACCAGCACGGCAGCAGCGGGCACGTATTCGCTGAGTATCACCGCCTTAGCACAATCACATAAGTTGGCGACTGCGGGCCAAGCCAGCGATACCAATGCGATTTCTGCGACTGCTTCGACTGCCACTTTCACTGTCGGAACCACCAGCACGGACATCACGATAGCAGCAGGCGCTTCATTGCAAGACATCCGCAATGCGATCAATGCGGCCAACATCGGCGTGACAGCGACCCTCGTCAACGACGGCAGCGGCTCTCCTTATCGCCTTGCCTTGTCTTCCAATGACTCAGGCAGCGTCAACGCGATCAACAGCATCACAGTCAAGACTGGAGGGGATGCATCAGTTAACGATCTGCTTGCCTATAACCCAACAGAGAACGTTCCCGCTCCCGCAGTTCCTATGGCGCAAACAGTTGCAGCTCAAGATGCCGATTTCACAGTGAATGGCATCCGGATCATCAAATCTTCCAACACCGTGACTGATGCTATCCAAGGTGTCACACTGACCCTAAATAAGAATGCAGCCGCCACCTTGACGGTAGCGCGCGATACAAGCGCGATCAGCACGGCAGCGGCCAGTTTTGTCGAGACCTATAACGCCTTAGCCACGCAGCTAAAGAGTCGTTCCGCCTATGGTAGCGCCACTCAAGCGGCAGCTAATTTAGCGGGCGATGGGACAGTGCGCCTCATGCAAGATCAATTGAGCAGCATATTCCGCACAGCAGCCACGCCTGCAAGTGGCGGCTCGCTTACCTCGCTTTCTCAAGTTGGCATCAGCTTGCAGGTCGATGGCAAACTAAAACTAGATAGCAGCAAGTTGAACAGCGCAATGGCAAACAACTTTAGTGACGTGACAAATCTATTCTCCTCAGCTTCTGGCTATGTCACTCGATTGAATAGTTGGGCAGACTCCGTAGTACAAACGAATGGCTTGATCGACGTGCGCACGCAAAATTTCAACACCAACATCAAAAGGTACTCAGATCAGGTTAGCCAATTGGAAACCCGGATGAGCGTGTTGCAAAAGCGCTATACCACTCAATATACAAACCTCAATCAGATGCTTTCGAACATGAACGCCACCAGTGCCTACCTGTCGCAACAATTTAAATAAGACTGGAGAAGAACATGAACGCACATACTGCTACCAATGCCTACGCTAAAGTCGGCATCGAATCCGGAGTGAACGGCGCAGACCCACACAAACTCATCACGATGTTATTCCAAGGTGCATTGCTGGCGATCGCAAATGCAAAGAATGCGATGCTACGCAAAGACTTCAAGGCTAAAGGTGAGGCCATCTCAAAAGCGATGCTCATCATCGATGAAGGCTTGAAAGCAAGCTTGGACAAGAAGGTTGGCGGCGAACTCGCCCACAACCTGGATCAATTATATGACTACTTGCTGTCGAGATTATTTGCCGCGAACATCAATAACGATGCCCAGATACTCGATGAAGTTTCGCGTTTACTCAGCGAATTGAAAGGTGCTTGGGACGCTATTCGTCAAACTGCTTTGACCAATGCTCCCGTAAAGTCTCAACCGATAGCAAGTCCAAATATACAGCCCGCGCTAGTCTACGGAAGGATGTAAGTGATGCACATGATCATCGAAGATTACCAGCGCCTTTCTAGCCTCACCGAACAGATGCGCAACGCGGCCGCTGCAGGCGAGTGGGACGACCTGATCGAGCTCGAAAAACGTTGTTCCCAAGAGGTCGAAAACATCAAACCGCGCGATGGCGTACCGACAGATGAAGTGTCGCGCAAACAAAAAGCAGACCTTATCCGAAAGATGTTGGCCGATGACAAAGCCATACGTTCTTACACCGAGCCTTGGATGCGCCAGCTAGAACGCATCATGCAAAGTGCCCGTAGTGAGCAACGCGTGCAGAACGCCTATCTCGCTCAAGGTTGAGCATCGCGAAGCGATGAGCCATGCCTGTCAATCCGCTCGCCGCTGCACTCACTAGACACGCCCTGAATGAAAAACCGCTGATCGCAGCGGCCACAGACAAGTTCGACCCCAAGGCAAGTCTCAGACTCAACATCGGCCAGCAAGTGCAAGGAACAGTTCAGGCACAGACTGCCCCTGGGCAATTCCAAGTGCGCATCGCGGATCATATCGTGCAGTTGCAGCTACCCGCTTTCGTGCGTAGCGGCGACCTCATCTCACTGCAAGTCACCTCCTTGCTACCGCGCCTGACATTCTCGCTCTCTTCGACCACCAACCCTGTCTCGACATCGGAACAACTCAGCTCTGCCTCTCGTTTGCTGTCTTCCATGACGCAGCAACCGTTGGAGCAACCCTATGTAAAATCCATGCAGCGTGCACCGCTATGGATCCCCAGCCAAGCCGCTGCAACTGACACCACCGTCTTGGCGGACAAACTGCACAACGCATTGAGCCACAGCGGCCTGTTCTATGAGTCACATCAAGCTCAATGGATCGCAGGGATGCGTAGCACTCCACAACTGATGCAAGAGCCGCAGAACCAAGCACCCCATCAAACCAACGCCATGCCGAGTGATGCCACACTAAAACAAAATGTGGCCACATCCCTTAACACCATTCCCGACCATCTGAAAAATCTGGTGCAACAGCAATTGCATGCACTGGAGAACCGACAAGTCCTATGGCAAGGCATGGCATGGGAAGGGCAAGAGATACGCTGGGAAGTGCGCGAAGAATCACCGCGCCGCAGCTCAACGGGCACACAAGATGGCCAATGGATCACCGAGATACATCTCGACTTGCCGCATCTGGGTAGCTTGTCGGCTCGATTGAGCCTCAACGGTGGCGCAGTTAACTTGATGCTCAATGCACGCGACGAAAAGACTCGCGAACTAATGGGTAGCGCAAGCACCCAACTCATCTCCGCGCTGAACGAACGCGACATCCCCGTGCTACAAACACGTATCGAGAAGTTGGAAGAGGCGTCCCTATGAACACCTCCAACAAACGGAAGATGGCAGTCGCCCTCGCCTACCAGAGTGGTGATGCCGCCCCCAAGGTCGTCGCCAGCGGTCGAGGACTCATCGCTCAAGCCATCATCGAACGCGCCAAAGAACACGGTGTATTTGTGCACGAATCCGAGGAGTTGGTCGGCATGTTGATGCAAGTTGAGCTGGACCAACACATCCCACCACAACTCTACCTAGCTGTCGCCGAACTGCTGGCATGGTTATATCGTTTGGAACGAGGGGAAATACCCGCTATTCCACATACCAAGCCTATCCTTAGCACTTTAGAATCAAAATAAGACAATTTTCCAATAGGCGGCAACATGCGTAGTAAAGAAGTCCCGCTCAAGATCGAAGTCTTTGCCAACGATGAAGAGAACGACTTCATCCTGCACGACCCTAAAGAGGTCCTTGCCGTCTTGCGCGATATTGTCACTCACCACAATCGCGTCGCCCTCTATTTCAATGATGACAACAGCATGGTGCTCACCCTTTTGTTGGCAGTGGACGAGACAGGTATCTGGGTCGATGCCGCCCCCAACCCGATGGACAATCGCCACATCGAACGCAGTAGCCGCATCGTATTCGTCAGCACGCACAACCATGCGAAGGTGCAGTGGGTCTCCAGCGAGACCTCGCAATGCCTGTACGAGAACTCAGCCGCATTCTTCTTACCCCTACCGAGGAAGCTCCTACGCCTGCAACGGCGAGATTTCTACCGCCTCATCAACCGCGAACCGGAGGCACTCACCTGCCTGATCCGTCCCCTACCGGATCAGGCACACATCCATCACAAAGTGACTGTGATGGACATCAGCATCGGCGGGATAGCACTGGTGTGCAAAGAGGATGGGATCGACCTGCAGGCGGGGGCGCAATATCAGAACTGCGAGATAGACCTACCAGACATCGGCACCATTAGTGCCACCATCGAAGTTAAGAATACCTTCGAAGTCACCGCACGTAACGGCAACGTGAGCCGCCGTGCAGGTTGTGTGTTCGTCAAACCGAGTGGTGAGGTATCAAAGATGTTGCAACGTTTTGTGGCGCAGATGCAGCAGCAACAGGCGAAGAAGAACTTAGAGAAATAATGGGGCGGTGAAACCTAGCCCTCTCTAGAGCTGCCGCCCAACTCCATCACACCTGCATATTCATGATGTCGTTATAAGCCGCCACCATCTTGTTGCGCACTTGGATCGCGGTCTTGAACGAGATATCCGCCTTCTGCATGGCGATCATGGTATCGCTCAAGCTCACCTTATCATCGCCCAGCACGAATGCTTTCTGCATATCCGTGGCTTGGTGTTGCGCCTGATTGACGCTATCTAAGGAATTTTTTAGTACGTTGGCGAAATCTACTCCGCTGGTCGCTTTCGCCGCTGGCGTTGGCTGGCCCTGTGCAACGGCCACCGCCGCCCGCATCTGGGCAAGTAGATTGTCCACATTGCTCACGTTCATACTCATTTCATCTCTCCTTACGCGACTTCCATGGCAGCCACTGTACGCGCGCGCGCAAGTCTTTTAGCACGGGAAAAGCGCCCTATTTCCCCTCCTTTTCAAACCATCGCCCTTGATTCACAAGCAGATAATTTGCACCGTGTGATAGTGAATCAAGACCTAAGCAGGTGATAAATAATGGCTGATACAAACATCAATATGAACCCCTCCATGGCACAGCAGATGCTGGGCATGCCCAGCCAACAGAAGCTAGGACTGATGGTGGCCGTAGCGGCCACAGTCGCCCTACTTGCAGGTTTATGGATGTGGGGACAGACACCGGACTTCCGCGTCCTCTACGCCAACATGTCAGAACGCGACGGTGGCGCAGTCATTGAGGCTCTGCAACAGCAGAACATCCCATACAAGTTCTCCGAAGGCGGCACATTGATGGTGCCGGCCGACAAGGTGCATGAAGTGCGCCTGAACATGGCATCTCAAGGCCTGCCCAAAGGCGGTACGGTCGGTTTCGAACTGATGGAGAACCAGAAATTCGGCACCAGCCAGTTCTTGGAACAGATCAACTACCAACGTGCCTTGGAAGGCGAGTTGTCTCGCTCGGTACAGACCATGGCTTCCGTAGCGAACGCTCGCGTCCACCTCGCCATTCCAAAACCTACGGTCTTCGTCAAGGAAAAACAGAAACCCAGCGCCTCCGTAGTACTGGCGCTGAATGCAGGTCGCTCATTGGATGAAGGTCAAGTGAACGCCATCGTGCATCTCATCTCCAGCAGCGTTCCCGACATGCCATCGCAGAACGTCACCGTGGTAGACCAGAGCGGCACCTTGCTCTCGGCCGCCCGTAGCGGCACAGGCCAGATGTTGGATGCGACCCAATTGAAATACGTACGCCAAGTAGAGACCGATTACGTCAAACGCATCGAAGACATCCTCTCCCCCATCACCGGCATACAGAACATTCGCGCTCAAGTCACCGCCAGCTTGGATTTCGCCGTCAGCGAACAGACCTCTGAAATGTACAAACCCAACCAGCCGCCTAATGAAGGTGCGGTGCGCAGCCTGCAAAGTTCAGAGATATTGGATGGCATCAAGACTGCGGGTGGTGTACCCGGCGCATTGTCCAATCAACCGCCTGTGCCAGCGACCGCCCCCTTGATCACACCGGCAACTGCCGCTTCTGCAGTGAACGGCGGCACATCCACGAACAACTTGCATAAGGAGATGACCACCAACTACGAGGTGGACCGCACCATCCAGCACACCAAAATGCCCACCGGCAACATCAAACGCATCGCCGTTGCCGTGGTGTTGAACAATCGCAGCGTCACCGACAAGGATGGCAAGGTGGTTTCCACACCTTATACCGATAATGAGAAGGCGCAGATCACCTTACTCGTCAAAGAAGCGGTCGGCTTCGAAGAGAAGCGGGGTGACACACTCAATCTGCTCAACAGCGCCTTCAATGACACCACAGAGATACTGCCGGATATCCCAATTTGGAAGCAGCCCGACATGGTCGCGTTGGCTAAGGAAATCTTCAAATATCTACTCATCGGCGGCGGCATATTCTTCCTGCTGTTCGGCGTCATCAAGCCCGCTTTCAAGAGCATCGCCGAGGTATCCGCCGCACAACAAGAAGCAATGGAATCAGCAGCAGCTCATGGTGGGGGCACGCATAATGCCGGCGGTGGCGGTGAATACACACGTCAATCGCCGAGTGCCTCCTATGAGAACAATCTGCAGATCGCCAAACAACTTGCCAAAGACGATCCCAAGATCGTAGCGACCGTGGTCAAGGAATGGGTGAACAAAGATGAGTGATATCGGCATCAATAAAAGTGCAATTCTGCTCATGACCTTGGGTGAGGATGAAGCGGCTGAGGTCATGAAGTATCTGGAGCCGAAAGAAGTACAGAAGATCAGCACCGCGATGGTGGCGTTGAACAACCTCTCACGCGACCAGATCGCCGATGTGTTCGAAGAGTTCCATATCAGCGCCGCCGAGAAGACCACCATCGGTATGGATTCCAGCGGCTACATTCGCAACATGCTGAACAAGGCGCTGGGCGATGACAAGGCCGCAGGCTTGCTCGACCGCATCCTGCACAACAGCGACACCAGCGGCATCGAAAGCTTGAAGTGGATGGATGCCGGCTCGATAGCAGACCTCGTCACCAATGAACATCCGCAGATCATCGCCACCATCATGGTGCATCTGGAGCCAGACCAGGCATCGGCAGTCTTGGGGAAACTCACCGAACGTTTACGCAACGACGTACTGTTACGCATCGCCACACTGGATAGTGTGCAACCGACCGCATTGAAAGAACTGAACGATGTGCTGACCAAACTGTTGTCAGGTAACGCCATCGCCAAGAAGAGCATACGTGGCGGCATAAAGACCGCCGCCGAGATACTCAACTATATCGGCAGCACACAAGAAGCCGTCATCGAATCAGTGCGCGCACATGACCCCGAGCTGGCGCAAAAGATCATGGACGAGATGTTCGTATTCGAAGACATCCTCGAAGTGGACGACCGTGGTATCCAATTGGTGATGCGCGAAGTGCAGTCCGAATCGCTCATCGTCGCCCTCAAAGGTGCGAGCGTGGAGATGCGCGAGAAGATCTTCAAGAACATGTCATCGCGTGCCGCCGAGATGTTGCGCGAGGATCTGGAATCGAAAGGCCCGGTCAAACTCAGCGAAGTGGAAGCCGAGCAGAAAGAGATCCTCAAGATCGTACGTCGCTTAGCGGACGAAGGTCAGATCGTGCTAGGCGGAAAGGGCGAGGACGCTTATGTCTGATGCCAACCCTGTCGCGACCACACCAGCATCCACTCCAGATCAACTCTCGGCATGGCAACGCTGGGAGCTGCCTGCTTTCGAGGCAGGCAGCTCATTGGTACGCAACATCGGGCTGCCCACTGCTGCGCAACTTGAAAAGATGCAACAACTGGCGCGCGATGAAGCCTATCAAGCGGGCTATGCAGAGGGTCAACAACGCGGTTATGCAGAAGGCATGCAACAGGCCCTCGCAGAGAAAGAGCGTCTCGCCGAATTAATGAGATTGCTCGAAACCCAGATAGACGAAAAAGTCAGCCAAGAACTGATGGGCTTGTCACTCGACATCGCACAGCAAGTGTTGCAACAATCACTAAAAGTGCAGCCGGAATTGTTACTCATCATGGTGCGCGAAGCCATCGGCAGCCTGCCCGTGTTCAATCAAGCGGCACACCTTATCCTCAACCCAGAAGATGCAGCGATGGTGCGAGAACACATGGGAGAACAACTCAACCATTCCGGTTGGAGGATATTGGAAGACCCGCGCATGGCGCGGGGTGATGCACGTTTGGAGACCGCTAACAGCCAGGTCGATGCCACAATAGAGGCGCGCTGGAATCGCGTGGTGACGGCGATGGGACAAGAGTCAAAATGGTTGGTGAGACCATGAGCACTGCGCTACATAATCAACGCTGGCAAGAAGTATTGCAGATGAATCGCGACATCGTGATGCAGAGCAGTCCATTGCTGGTGAGCGGACGTCTCACCAAGGTGACTGGCTTGGTGATGGAAGCGGTCGGCCTGCGCATGGCCGTCGGCAGCACCTGCTTGATCGAACTCCCCAACAATCGTATCGAAGCTGAAGTAGTCGGTTTCTCGGGTGATAAGCTTTTCCTGATGCCGGAAAGCGATGTGCATGGTCTAGTCCCTGGCGCACGCGTCGTGCCTTCCGAACAGCAACGCGTCCCCGTCAAAGTGGGGCAACAGTTGCGTTTCCGCCGTCGCACCGCCGACTTGGCTCGCCATCTTCCCGTCGGCGAGCACCTACTCGGTCGCGTGCTCGACGGTGCGGGTCGTCCACTCGACCAACTCGGTGCGTTAGTGGAGAGCCGTACCGCGCCTTTGCAGAGTCGCCCAATCAATCCTTTAGATCGCGCCGCCATCGACCAGTCGTTGGATGTCGGCGTGCGTGCCATCAACACATTGCTCACCGTTGGCCGTGGCCAGCGCATGGGCTTATTCGCAGGTTCCGGCGTAGGTAAGAGCGTATTGCTCGGCATGATGGCGCGCTATACCAACGCCGATGTGATCGTAGTCGGACTCATCGGTGAACGTGGCCGCGAAGTCAAAGAATTCATCACCGACATTTTGGGGAAAGAAGGTCTGGCACGCTCCGTCGTGGTCGCCGCCCCCGCCGACACCAGCCCGCTGATGCGTATGCAAGGTGCGGCTTACGCCACTACCATCGCTGAATATTTCCGCGACCAAGGTAAAAATGTTTTGCTCATCATGGACTCGCTCACCCGTTATGCGATGGCACAGCGCGAGATCGCACTCGCCATCGGCGAACCGCCCGCGACCAAAGGTTATCCACCTTCTGTTTTTGCCAAATTACCACAACTGGTCGAGCGTGCTGGCAATGGCATGGAAGGCGGGGGTTCCATCACCGCGTTCTACACCGTACTCACCGAAGGCGATGACCAACAAGACCCTATCGCAGATGCCGCGCG
>Ga0074196_10162_pt1 | contig 23922 bp, 24 predicted proteins | sample EPASupsiteSAE300_FD_64214 | JGI IMG/M metagenome (GOLD analysis project Ga0074196, IMG submission 64214) | Bioremediated contaminated groundwater from EPA Superfund site, New Mexico - Sample SAE3-00 | ecosystem: Environmental > Aquatic > Deep subsurface > Groundwater > Contaminated ... | reverse complement strand
CGCCTCGCGGGTTATGGGCTTTGATTGTGATGTTCACTCCCTTCTGTAGCGCTGAGGGCGGGCGATAAAATTGGGGAGAAGGCGAGCACTGTTTGAGTACGTGGCCGCGTAGCGGATCGTGCGAGTTGCGCAGCCACCCAATTTTATTGACCGACCGAAGGAACCCGAAGGGCGATACGGTAGGGTCGCCTTTTCTTTGGATTCTTTCTTTTGGCGAAGCAAAAGAAAGAATCTAGCTGTCGGGCTACCCCCGACGAAGTTGGTTTTAAAAGTTGAGGGAGTTCAACAAGTGCTCCCTCTCCCTAGCCCTCTCCCAGCGGGAGAGGGAACAAAACCAGCGTGCCTCGCCCATCCTTCGACAAGCTCAGGACGAACGGTCTTAGTAGCACTCCCTGCCAAGCAGAATCAGCACATTAGCCATCCTTCCATGGATTTATCCCCCCTTTTCGACTATCATGCCGCCCTGCTTGTGTAGTACAGAATTTACGAATTGGCGGGTCTCCCCGCATTGCACTTTGGTGAACCTGGTCAGGTCCGGAAGGAAGCAGCCACAGCCAAGCGGTGCAAGTGCCGGGGGTAAGGCTCGCCTCCTTTTTTGTTCGAGGGTGTTGCGCTCGATGGGTCAAATAGTTGGGCGAGGGGTGATATGTCAGCGACTTCAGTGTTAGCACGCAAATGGCGTCCCAGGAACTTCGCTCAATTGGCGGGGCAGGAGCATGTGGTACAGGCGTTGAGCAATGCGCTGACGCAGAACCGTCTCCACCACGCCTATCTCTTCACCGGCACGCGCGGCGTGGGCAAGACCACCATCGCGCGCATCTTCGCCAAATCCCTGAATTGTGAATCTGGCATCACCGCCGAGCCGTGCGGTGTGTGCGGTGCGTGCACCGAGATCGATAGCGGGCGTTTCGTCGATCTGATCGAACTGGATGCGGCGTCCAATACGCAGGTGGATAACATGCGCGAGTTGCTGGAGAGTGCGCTGTATGCGCCATCCAGCGGGCGTTTCAAGGTGTACATCATCGACGAGGTGCACATGCTGTCGAAGTCGGCCTTCAATGCGATGTTGAAGACGCTGGAAGAGCCGCCCGCGCATGTGAAGTTCATCCTCGCCACCACCGATCCGCAGAAGATTCCTGTCACGGTGTTGTCACGTTGCTTGCAGTTCAATCTGAAGCAGATGCCGCCCGCATTGATCGTTTCGCATCTGCAATATGTGCTGGGGCAAGAGAACATCCCGTTCGAGAACGGCGCGCTGAATCTGGTGGCACGTGCGGCGCAGGGCAGTATGCGTGATGCGCTGAGCCTGATGGATCAGGCCATCGCTTATTCTTCCGGCAAGGTGGATGAATCGTTGGTGCGCACCATGTTGGGAGCCATCGATCAAGGTTATCTGTTCGATTTGTTGCAATTGTTGCGGGCGGGCGATGGCGCGGGGCTGTTGCGCATCGCAGACGATATGGCGATTCGTAGCATCGCGTTTGAAGCGGCCTTGCAAGACTTGGCGACTTTGTTACATCGCATCGCGCTGGCGCAGACCATTCCACAAGCGATCGCCGACGATGAACCGGAGCGCGCACGCTTGATGGAATTGGCGCAGCAGTTCTCGCCAGAAGAGATACAACTCAATTACCAGATCGCCATCCATGGGCGTAACGAGATCGATCTGGCACCTGATGAATATGCGGGTTTCACCATGACGCTGTTGCGCATGTTGGCTTTTGCGACGCAGGCTTCGACGGCCAGTGTGGTGCAAGCTACACCACGGAGTGCGCCAGCCAAGCCAAGTGCGCCTGCGGCAGCGCCTAGCGCCGCTAAACACGTTGTTGAGGAACCCGCTCCAGTGCAGCAAGTGGCTCCTGTTCAGCATTCAGCGAATGTCGCTGACTTGGATTGGAACACCTTGCTGTCGCAACTTAACCTGCAAGGGATGGCTAAAGAATTGGCTAAGAACTGCGTGCTCGCTAGCTTTAATGACGGACGCATGGTTCTGAATCTCGCGCCGCAGTTCAAGCACATGCAGAACAACAAGATGGCGCAAGACAAACTGCAATCGACCTTGAGTGAATACTTCGCTAAGCCGCTCAAGCTGGTGGTCGAGCTAGGTGCGACGAAGGATGTTGCTACACCTGCTGCAGTAGAGCAACAGGTCAAACAAACGCGCCAACAGCAGGCTGAAGATGCCATCAAGCAAGATATTTTTGTAAGGGAAGCTCAAGCAAAACTGGGCGCACAATTAATTGAAGGGTCGATACGACCCGTGTAACTGGAGGAAGTGGAAATGATGAAGGGCGGATTGGGCGGCTTGATGAAACAAGCACAACAGATGCAAGCCAACATGAAGAAGGCGCAAGACGAACTGGCTACCATCGAGGTGGAAGGGCAGTCTGGTTCCGGTATGGTCAAAGTGGTGATGACATGTTCGCACGAGGTGCGCCGTGTGAGCCTTGATCAAAGCGTGATGGACGACAAAGAGATGTTGGAAGACTTGATCGTCGCTGCATTCAGTGATGCCAACAAAAAAGCGGCTGATACGACCCAAAAACGCATGAGTGGTTTCACTGCGCAACTACCTCCAGGAATGAGTTTGCCATTTTGATCAAATCTCCTTCCAGTCTGGAAGAGCTCATCAGCGCATTGCGCTGTCTACCGGGCGTTGGTCCCAAGTCCGCACAGCGCATGGCGTATCACCTGTTGCAACGAGATCGGCAGGGCGCATTGCACCTTTCTTATTCGCTCAAGCATGCGGTAGAGAGCGTCAAGCATTGCAGTAAGTGCAATAACTTCTCCGAAGAAGAGGTGTGCCCGCTGTGCAGTTCTGCACGGCGTGAGGCAGACCTGCTGTGCGTTGTTGAGATGCCTGCCGATCTGTTGATGATGGAGCAGGCGCAATGCTTTCGCGGTATGTACTTCGTGTTGATGGGGCGCCTTTCACCCTTGGATGGTGTGGGCGCTCGTGAATTACCACTGGAGCGCTTGCTGAAGCGTGCGCAGGAGCTGTCGTGCGAAGTGATATTGGCGACAAACTTCACCGTCGAGGGGGAAGCGACGTCGCATTACATTGCGACGATGTTGCGCGCGAATGGGATCAAGGTGTCACGCATCGCACGCGGATTACCGGTCGGTGGCGAGTTGGAACATGTAGATAGCGGGACATTGGCACAGGCAGTGCTGGAAAGACGAGCAGTCACAGAATGACCGAACAAATCGAAAATAGTATTCCGGGTGAGCGACTGCAAAAAGTGCTGGCGCAAGCAGGTGTTGGCTCGCGTCGTGAGATGGAAGAGTGGATCAGTGCCGGGCGCGTGACGGTGAACGGTGCGGTGGCGACCCTTGGTGTTCGCGTGGTTGATGGCGATAAGGTCATGGTCGATGGTCGCATCATCAAACTCCATCTAGAAGAAGAACAGGCTTTGCCGCGCGTGTTGATCTATCACAAGCAGGAAGGCGAGATCGTGAGCCGGGACGACCCTAAAGGACGCGCAAACGTATTTGACAGTCTGCCTAAGCTACGCGGACAGAAATGGATCGCCATTGGGCGTTTGGACTTCAATACCAGCGGCCTGTTGATTTTCACGACTTCGGGTGAATTGGCGAATCGCTTGATGCACCCGCGTTTCGAGGTGGAGCGTGAGTATGCGGTGCGCGTGCAAGGGGAGATGACGACGGAGCAGATGAAGCAGATGACTCGTCAGGGTTTGGAGTTGGAGGACGGTGTGGTCAAGTTCGATAGCCTGACGGACGAAGGCGGTGAGGGATTTAATCATTGGTATCGCATCGTCATCAAGGAGGGGCGCAATCGTGAAGTGCGCCGTACCTTCGAGGCATTGAAGCTACCCGTGAGTCGTCTGATGCGCGTTCGTTTCGGTATCGTCAATCTGCCTCCCCGCATCAAGCGAGGAATGATGGATGAATTAGGTGAGACTCAGGTGCGGGCTATCCTTGAGTGGGTCGGATTACCTGCGGGATATACCCGACAATTGTCTGAAAATGAGCGAATAAAGAAGCTAACTCGTGTGCGTCCGCGCAAAAATGAACTGGCGAGAAAGCCAGACAATCGTTAGAATCCGCGGGGTTAAAAAGGATTTTTATGTGGTTTATCCACTCTAGTTGGATGCGCCGGACAGGGTAAATGGAACAACGCAACAACAAGACCATCATTTGCAGCGTCTTTTTCTTGGATATCGTCGAATACTCCAAGAAATCTGTCGCGGGTCAGATTTCGCTGAAAGAGCGTTTCAACGCCTTCCTGTCTATCGCCATTCGCGACGTGCCAGTTAATGATCGCATCATCTTGGATACTGGCGATGGGGCGGCGATAAGCTTCTTGGGTGATATCGAAGACGCACTGCAAGCGGCGTTGAGTATGCGCAGTAGTCTGTTGGGCGAAGGTGTGCGTATGGAGCCGACGCTGTTGGTGCGTATGGGGGTCAATCTAGGTCCCGTACGTTTGGTCAAAGATATCAATGGGCAGCCTAACATCGTTGGCGACGGCATCAACGTCGCACAACGTGTGATGGGGTTCGCAGATCCAGGTCAAATCCTTGTGTCTCGTTCTTATTACGATGCGGTATCACGTTTGTCGCAAGAGTATGCGGGCATGTTCCATTATCAAGGCTCTCGCACCGATAAACATGTACGCGAGCACGAAGTCTATGCCATCGGATACCCCGGCGATTTCACATCTACTCAACACAGTATCGCTTTGAAGGAAGAGATCGAGAATTCCACGGGTTGGCACAAGGCACTAGCTACAACCAAGATATATTGGAAAGAATTCATCCATAACGTAGCAGTTTGGGAACGTCGGGGTATCGATGCATTCAGGAAAGCGACCACCATCCAAAGGGTGACGGTAGCGGGCATCTCCACCGTATTGATGTTCTCGATGATATTGGGGATATACAAGCTTGCACATCGACCTGTCGCACCAGCCATACCAGCCGTAAAACCCGTGGTTGTTGCACAACCTAGTGGTGTGGCGCCTGCCTCCTCAGTGATCGCGCCTGCTTCCTCAGTGATCGCGCCAACTCAGGCAGTCGTTCCCGAGGGGGATAAGAAAGTGCAAGGGGTGAAACAAAGTTCGCGCGTTCGTACTTTGGTGGAAACGACGGGAGGTCCGGCTGTGGTGAGCTTGGCTGTGTTGCCGTGGGGAGAGGTCTATCTGGATGGAAAGTTGCAAGGTGTGAGTCCTCCGCTGTTGGAATTGCAAGTGGTGGCGGGTACGCATAAGTTGGAGATCAGGAATTCCGGTTTCCCCGTATACAAAGAAATCATCAAGGCAAAGCCTGGTGAGAAGATAAAAATAAAACATATTTTCAAATAAGTTTCGAATAGGAGAAGGTGATGTCACGTTGGTTGATGGTGTGCCTGAGCACGCTGCTATTCACTGGTTGTAATGTCGTCAGCACATGTGATGATGGCGGCGGCGGGGTAAGGCTGTTCGGCAAGGATCAGGTCGAACAAAAACTCGAGATTGGCGTTAAAGAGTACGAGGAAGGCAATTACGTGACTTCGATTAATGCACTTGAGACGGTTCTGGCGACTAGAACGGCTAGCCGAGCGCAGAGGATTCGTGCGAATAAATATTTGGCATTCATCAGTTGCATCTCTTCACGTGAGAAGAGTTGTAGGGAATATTTCAAGAACATTTTGGAGATCAACCCTGAATTCAATCTGTCCGCTGCGGAAGTCGGACACCCTATCTGGGGGCCAGTCTTCCAGAGTGTGAAGATGAAGATAGGTAAGTGATCAAGGTAACAGCAGAATGATTAGTCAGCTTGGACGTTATCAGATCATCAATGAGCTTGGTCAAGGCGCGATGGGTGTCGTCTATAAGGCCAAGGATCCGCTCATTGATCGTGAGGTGGCGATCAAGACGATCAATCTGAGTTTGGCTCAAGAAGAACGTGAAGAGTATGAAGCACGCTTCTACCAAGAAGCCAAAGCGGCAGGGCGGCTCAGTCATCCCAACATCGTAACTATCTACGATGTTGGTCGCACCGAAGATATCGCCTACATCGCGATGGAATATCTGCATGGCCGCGAGTTGCGCGACATTCTGAACGACAACAAAATTCTTCCGGTAGTGCAGGTGATAGACATCATCTCGCAGGTCGCCTTGGGCTTGTCGTATGCTCATGAGCACGAGGTCGTTCATCGCGATATCAAGCCGTCTAACGTGATGGTGATTCGGGATGGTCATGTGAAAATCACTGATTTCGGTATTGCACGCATGGCTTCGGCTGCCGTTCGTACGCAGACGGGGATGGTCTTAGGTTCACCCAAATACATGTCGCCAGAACAGGTGATGGGTAAATTGACAGACCAGCGTTCTGATATCTTTTCGCTAGGTGTGATGTTGTATGAGATGTTGACGGGGCAGACTCCATTCATGGGCGAGAACGTCAACGCGATCATGTACCAGACATTGAATGCAACACCTGCGCCCCCGAGCTCAGTGAACGTCGATGTTCCCGAGATGTTGAACTTCATCGTGGCCAAGGCATTAGCCAAAGACTTGGATTCTCGCTATCAGAACGCGCGAGATCTGGCGAATGACCTACGTGATTGTCGCGATGCGCTGCCGCGCTCGACTTTAACTTCGACAATCGACTCTACGCCTCAGAAAACAAGCACGGCTAATCTTGAGGCGGCTGGAGCTTTATCGGGCGATGAATCCAATCAGGTGTCTGCCTTAGGGCTGTCGTCCTCTTTTGATTCGATGGAGGCGACCATGCGCCTAGCCTCCATGACCGCAAGCGAAGAAGATGTCGAAGAGTTGTCAAAAACATTCCGCATGGCTCGTCCTAGCATGGAAGATATCAATCACGCAGCTCCTGCTCCCCGTGTTGATGTTGGTATGAAGAGCGCGTCCGCCTCACGCTCCTACAACCAATCAACTCCGCCAGCCAATGGTGGCGGCTATATCCTGTTGGCGATCATTGCGCTCGTTGTGATCGGATTGATTTCTACTATCGTTTTCTAAACGGCACTTGCGCCCATGAGTGCAAGTTTGCAGAGACATTACAAGCTGCGCCCCTCTCGGTACCTCTCTTTTTTCATTTATATCACTTGCCTTTTATCACTCGGGGTGTCCTACATGTTGCCGTTGGGAGCGCTCGTGTACGCACTACTCAGCCTTTTTATATTGGCAGCAGGTGTGTTCACTTTCTTCAGTGATGTTAGGTTGAATTTGACTAATTCCTGTGTCGCATTTCGTATCGAGGAAGAGGGCGGTATTTTGCTGATGTTGCGCGATGGACGTCATCAGAGAGGAAAACTGGCGGCGGGCGGAGTCATCTTACCGTTCATTGTCTTGCTCAATGTTCTCTTGGAACATGGGGGACGTAGGAGTCTGGTTTTGCTTAGCGATAGTATGGATGCCGATAGTTTTCGGCACTTGAGAGTCGTGCTGAGGTGGGGAGCTAGGCAGCAGGATCCAATATCGTCGATTTAGCTTCACCCAGCGTCAGCGGATAATCTTTGCTGAAATGTAATCCCCTGCTTTCGTGTCTGTCTAGCGCGCTTTGCACGACCAAGTCCGCTGTTTGAACCAGATTGCGTAGTTCCAGCAGATCGGATGTCACATGGAAGTTGCGGTAGTACTCATTGATCTCTTCGTGCAATAGTCGGATACGGTGCTGCGCGCGTTGCAGCCGCTTAGTAGTGCGTACGATGCCGACGTAGTCCCACATGAAACGACGCAACTCATCCCAATTGTGTGAGATCACCACCAATTCATCCGCATCCGTGACACGACTCTCATCCCAAGCGGGCAGTGTGTGTGCCGCATTGGTCGATTTTCCTAGGATGTCCTGAGCGGCAGCATCTGCAAACACCAGACATTCAAGCAAGGAATTGCTGGCGAGACGATTGGCGCCATGCAGGCCCGTGCTAGCCGTTTCGCCGATGGCATACAGATCTTTTATGTCAGTGCGTGAGGCAAGATCTGTCATCAATCCGCCACATGTGAAATGCATGGCGGGAACGACAGGGATAGCTTGTTTGGAGATATCGATTCCCAGATCTAAACAACGTGTGTAGATAGTCGGAAAGTGTTCTCGCAAGAAGGATTCTGGCTGGTGTGAGATATCCAAGTAGACGCAATCGATACCGCGCTTCTTCATCTCATAGTCGATGGCGCGAGCAACGATGTCGCGTGGGGCGAGCTCTGCGCGCTCGTCGTGCCACGGCATGAATCGCGTCCCATCGGGAAGTTTCAACAAACCTCCCTCGCCGCGAACCGCCTCGCTGATCAAGAAAGATTTTGCATGAGGGTGATAGAGGCAGGTCGGATGGAACTGCATGAATTCCATATTGGATACGCGGCATCCTGCGCGCCAACCCATGGCGATGCCATCGCCTGTGGCGGTGTCGGGATTGGTGGTGTACAGATAGACCTTGCCTGCGCCGCCCGTCGCCAAAACCGTGTTGCCGGCAGATAGGGTTCGAACGTCTCCCGATACAGAATCTAGTACGTAAGCGCCTAGGCAGGACTGTTCCGATAGGCCGATCTTCTTGCCCGTGATCAAGTCGACTGCGATGTGATGCTCAAGAACGGTGACGTTAGGGTGGGAGAGTACTTTTTCGGAGAGTGTTTGCTGTATTGCTTTTCCAGTCGCATCAGCAGCATGGATGATGCGGCGGTGGCTGTGCCCACCTTCGCGAGTCAGGTGGTAATCGTTCCCTCCGTTCTCGTCTTTCGTGAACGGAACTCCTTGTTCGATCAGCCAGCCAACTGCGGCGGCTCCGCGCTCAATCACGAATCGAGTAGTCAGTGGGTCACATAGGCCGCCCCCCGCAGTTTGGGTGTCTTTGATGTGATCTTCGTGGCTGTCTTCAGGGCTTAGCACGGCGGCGATACCGCCTTGCGCCCACGCACTGGCCCCGTCCAATAAGTTCTTTTTGGTGACGATACCGACTTTTTGATGGTCAGCCAGTTTGAGTGCCAGTGAGAGTCCGGCAAGTCCGCTACCGATGATGAGGGTGTCAAAGCGCAACACGTTGCTAATGAGGGGGTGACTGAGATTGATGTGACTATAGCAAATCTGGGCTTTCTAAACGGATAAATGAACTAAATTTTTATGTCGTTGTCCATCCGCGCGTTACGGGCAAGGCTGACGATATGCATCCGTCCAGTTATACTGGGAGGCCACTTTAAAGTGGCTCAATATTCATAAGACCGGGAAACGGAATGGGTGACAGGGAGGTCGATCAACAGCTGGTAGAACGCGCGCAACGCGGCGACAAGCACGCGTTCGAGTTGCTCGTGGTCAAATACCAGCGCCGTTTGGGACGGCTGATATCGCGTTTCGTGCGTAACGCTGCCGAAGCTGAGGATCTGACGCAAGAGGCTTTCATCAAAGCCTATCGGGCGTTGCCAGCCTTTCGTGGGGATAGCGCCTTCTATACGTGGCTTTACCGTATCGGCATCAATACGGCCAAGAATCATCTGCTGGCACAAGGAAGAAAAGCGCCCACCAGCACCCCTTTTGATGCAGAAGAAGCAGAAGATTTCGAGGATGCGTCGTTGTTGCATGAAGTGGCGACACCTGAGAACGAGATGATGAGCAAGCAGGTGGTGGATGTCGTGAATGCTTCCTTGCAGCAATTGCCAGAAGATCTGCGTACCGCATTAACGTTGCGCGAGATCGAGGGCTTGAGTTACGAAGAGATAGCGGCGGTGATGAATTGCCCGATCGGTACAGTCAGGTCGCGCATATTCAGAGCGCGCGAAGTGGTCGCCACTAATCTGCGGCCACTGTTGGGAACAAGCGAAGATAAGAGGTGGTGAGTATGAAGCAAGAGATATCGGTTTTGATGGATGGCGAGATGTTCGAGGATGAAGCGGATGCGTTCTTCGCGAAACTCAAAAAAAATCCAGAGAGCAGCCAAGATTGGGCGACTTATCATTTAATCGGTGATGCTTTGCGACAACCAGATCATATTCACCGTGACCTGAGTGCATCCTTCAGGGAGCGATTGCAAGCCGAACCGACTATCTTGGCACCTCATAGTCGTAGTCCTCAGAAGATCAAACATTACGCGCTCTCTGCGGCGGCCTCTGTGATGGCTTTGGCGATCGTTGCATGGATGTCGATGCAGATTGGAAACGAACCTGCGCCTCAAATGGCATCGGTGCAACAAAGCAATGCAATCCGCCCCGCCTCTTTCCATGCTAATGATTATCTGATGGCGCACCAAGAGGTATCCCCCAGCGCAGATGTCCAAGGTGCGGCGACTTACATCCATACGGTGGTAGCAAAATAGTGCGAATCGCTTCTATAAAATTGGGTGTCGCGGCCTTATTGTTATTGCTGACAATAGGTGTGGCTTGCGCCGACCCTTTGCTGGAAGACTCGGATTGGCTGAAAACCATGGCATTCGCCGCGCATCAGACCAACTACTCAGGCGTCTTCGTCTATCAGTCTGGTGGGCGCATCGAGATGTCGCGTATCACGCACATCGCGGACAAAACGGGTGAGCATGAGCGATTGGAAGGGTTGGATGGTCTTAAACGCGAGGTCATTCGTAACAATGACAAGGTCTGGCTCTATCTGGGCGATAAGAAAGTCAGGATCGAGAAACGTCGTGCCCAACGAGCTTTCCCAGCGTTGTTGCCAGAGCAGATGCAGACTCTCAAAGAGAATTACCTGATCAGCCAAGGTGAAGAGGATAGAGTGGCTGATTATCACGCTCATACCGTGATATTCCAGCCGAAAGATGGGCTACGTTACACGCGCAAGATGTGGGCGCACAGCGGGTCGGGTTTGTTGCTGAAGGCAGTGGTGCTGGATGAGCGTGGACGTGTGATCGAGGAATATGCTTTTTCGCAAATAGAGATCGGCGGTAAGAATATCGACCGAAAATGGATTGTACCAAATGAGACCGAAGCTGCTCGTTTGGCGGGACAGAAGAACCTTTCGTCTCTTCCCAAAGCAAGTTTCGAGAATGCTCCTAGCGGTTGGCAAGTCGATTCCGTCCCCGCCGGATTCAAAAAGATACTTGAGATGCGCCGCGTCATCGCGGATAAGAAATTGCCCGTAGTGCATATCGTCTATTCTGATGGTCTGTCAGGTATCTCGGTCTTCATCGAAAAGGTCAGTGACGTCAAAGACATTCCAGGGTTGTCAGGTCGCGGCGCGGTACACATATATAACCGCTTGGTCGGAGACAATCTGGTGACGGTGGTTGGAGAAGTTCCTCCCAGGGGCGTGATTCAAGTCGCCGATTCAGTTCGCTACGCAGGTGAATGAGATGTTAGAGATGCGTGCCATCGTGTTGAGTATTAAAGGCCGAGAAGCTGAGATAAGCCCGCTCGGCGGTGGAGGCTGTGGCCATTGCAACAGCGAGGGCGGGTGTGGCAGTGGCAAGTTGACGAAGATGTTTTGTAGCAGCCAGCCACGCAGCTTCATCGTGCTTAACCAAGCAGATGCGAAAGTGGGCGATGAAGTGAATATCATGTTGCCAGAGGGTAGTCTTTTGCACAGCTCTTTGCGCATGTATCTCATCCCTTTGCTATTGATGATTGGTGCAGGATTTGTCGGTGTCTCATTCGCCACAGATGCAGCCACTCGTGATGGCTATGCATTGATCGCTTCTTTGGTGGGTCTGATATCGGGTTTCGCTTTGGGCAAACTCTTGCCTTATTCAAATGATTCAAGGGCTGTCGTTCAATCAGTCGTTGTATCTCATTCGTAATTCCAATTTCTATCTGATGAGGAAAATATGATCAAGCGTCTTCTCGTGTTGGCTGTTGGTATCTTTGTTGCGCATGTTGCAATGGCTAAGGACTTGCCTGATTTCACTGATTTAGTGGAGAAGCAAGGGGCTGCGGTAGTGAACGTGAGCACCACGCAGGTCGTGCGTGCCCCGCAAGGTTTTCAGGGAATGCCCAACCTTCCCGAGAACGATCCGTTCTACGAGTTCTTCAAGCGATACGCTCCGCAAATACCGCGTGAGCAGGAGTCGCAATCTTTGGGTTCAGGTTTTATCATCAGTTCAGATGGCTACATGCTGACCAATGCGCATGTGGTTGAACGAGCAGACAGGATCACGGTGAGATTGTCTGATAAACGAGAATTCAAAGCAAAAGTGATCGGTGCGGACAAACGTACGGATGTGGCGCTGCTCAAGATTGATGCAACGGGTTTGCCGAAAGTAAATTTGGGTAATCCTGACTTGCTCAAGGTGGGTGAGTGGGTATTGGCGATCGGATCGCCCTTCGGTTTCGATAGTAGCGTCACAGCAGGCATCGTGAGCGCCAAGGGGCGTTCACTCCCGCAGGAAAATTTCGTTCCCTTCATTCAGACCGACGTGGCGATTAATCCGGGTAATTCTGGTGGCCCCTTGTTCAATATGAAGGGAGAGGTGGTTGGTATTAATTCCCAGATATATAGCCGCTCGGGTGGTTACATGGGGTTATCGTTCTCCATCCCTATCGATGTGGCGATGGAAGTGGTCAATCAATTGCGTGCGACAGGTAAAGTCACGCGCGGACGGATTGGCGTAAGCATCCAGGAAGTCACACGCGAACTGGCGGATTCATTCGGATTGCAGAAGCCCGCCGGCGCGTTGATTTCAGGGGTGGAAAAGGCGGGGCCAGCAGATAAAGCAGGAGTGCGTCCAAGCGACGTTATCCTGAAATTCGATGGTAAGGCGATAACTAACTCGGCTGACTTGCCGCGTATCGTGGCTGCAACCAAACCTGGCAATAAGGTCACGGTGCAGTTGTGGCGCAAGGGTGCGACTTTGGAAGTAGCCTTGGTGGTCGGCGAAATACAAGACAATGCCGAGAAGATTCGCGCCAAGGAGAGTAAAGAAGACCATGCACAGTCTCAAAGCGTGAGCCGTCTCGGTTTGACGCTGAGCGAGTTGAATGATGAGCAAAAAGCCGAACTTCAAGTTGAAGGTGGATTGCTAGTGGAAGATGTGAAAGGCGCAGCTGCGCGCAGTGAGTTGCAACGCGGCGACGTGATCTTGGCCATCGGCAACATCGAATTACGCACCGTAGCGCAATTCAATGAGGTGCTAAAAAAAGTAGAACAGGGGCGCAATATCGCCCTCTTGGTGCGTCGCAGCGACGGCACTGTCTATGTGCCTATCCGCCTAGATGAGAAACAATAGCACCAAGGTCTGACCACGTATCCCGTCAAATCGGCTAGAATCCGCGCCTCGCGCAACCGCCGCTTTTGACGGGATATTTATATTTTGAGCCTCATGCAGCATATCCGTAATTTCTCCATCATCGCTCATATCGACCACGGTAAATCCACCTTGGCAGATCGCATCATCCATCTTTGCGGCGGCCTTTCCGACCGAGAGATGGAGGAGCAGGTGCTCGACTCGATGGACATCGAAAAAGAGCGTGGCATCACCATCAAAGCGCAGACGGCTGCACTGAGCTATAAAGCCAGAGATGGCCAGATATACAACCTCAACCTGATCGACACCCCGGGGCATGTGGACTTCTCATATGAGGTTTCACGCTCGCTTTCTGCTTGTGAAGGGGCTTTGTTGGTCGTGGATGCCTCGCAAGGGGTTGAAGCGCAGACCGTGGCAAATTGCTACACCGCGCTCGATCTGGGTGTCGAAGTCGTGCCTGTATTGAACAAGATAGACCTACCTTCTGCCAATCCAGAGAACGCCATCTCGGAGATTGAGGATGTCATCGGTATCGATGCGCAAGAAGCTGTGCGCTGTTCGGCCAAGACTGGACTGGGCGTAGAAGACGTGCTGGAGTCTCTCATCCTTAAAGTGCCACCTCCTAAAGGTGACGCGAGTGCTCCATTGCAAGCGCTGATCATCGACTCATGGTTTGACAACTACGTCGGGGTGGTGATGTTGGTACGCGTCGTCAACGGCACGTTGAAGCCTAAGGATAAGATACTGTTCATGGCGAATGGGGCTCAACATCTGACTGAGCATGTTGGAGTATTCACACCCAAATCTCAGAATCGTGATTCGTTGTCCGCAGGGCAGGTGGGATTCGTGATCGCGGGTATCAAAGAGTTGAAAGACGCCAAGGTGGGAGATACCGTCACCTCGGTATCGCGCCCGGCCAGTAGCGCACTACCCGGTTTCAAAGAAGTTCAGCCGCAAGTGTTTGCGGGCTTGTTCCCAGTCGAATCGAATCAATATGAAGCGCTACGTGATTCTTTGGAAAAGCTGAAGTTGAACGATGCTTCATTGCAATACGAACCAGAAGTGTCGCAAGCATTGGGATTCGGATTCCGCTGTGGTTTCCTTGGCCTGTTGCACATGGAGATCGTACAAGAGCGTTTAGAGCGCGAGTTCGATATGGACTTGATCACGACCGCGCCGACCGTTATCTACGAAGTGGTGATGCGCGACGGCACTGTGCTGACGGTAGATAACCCATCAAAACTGCCGGATGTGTCCAAGATCGAGGAGATACGCGAGCCCATCGTGCATGTGAATCTTTACATGCCGCAGGAATACGTCGGTGCAGTCATCACCTTGTGTACGCAAAAGCGTGGTGTGCAACTCGACATGAGTTATCACGGTAAGCAAGTCCTGTTGCAGTACGAGATGCCTATGGGCGAGATCGTATTGGACTTCTTCGACAAGCTGAAGTCGGTGTCGCGCGGCTATGCGTCCATGGATTACGAGTTCAAGGAGTACCGTAACGCGGATGTGGTCAAGGTCGATATGCTCATCAATGGTGAGAAGGTGGATGCCTTATCCATCATTGTGCATCGTGCCAATAGCCAATATCGTGGGCGTGAAGTGGCCGCCAAGATGCGTGAATTGATTCCGCGCCAGATGTTTGATGTGGCGATCCAAGCGGCCATCGGTGCCAACATCATATCCCGCGAGAACGTCAAAGCCTTGCGTAAGAACGTGCTGGCAAAATGTTACGGTGGTGACATCTCACGTAAACGTAAGCTACTGGAAAAGCAGAAGGCGGGTAAGAAACGTATGAAACAAGTGGGCAGTGTCGAGATCCCGCAAGAAGCCTTCTTGGCGATCCTGCGTGTGGATGACAAATAATCGGAGCCAAGATGACGTTTGCCATAGTGATGTTTGTATTGTTGGTGGTGACCGGCGCTGTCTGGTTGCTCGATAAATATGTCCTGCGCGCCAAGCGTGCTACCGAAGCCAAAGAGCCGTGGTGGGTGGAATACTCCAAGAGTTTCTTCCCCGTCATCCTTGCCGTATTTGTACTGCGTTCGTTCGTGGTAGAACCTTTCAAGATCCCATCCAGCTCGATGGTTCCGACTCTACACGTGGGTGACTTCATCTTGGTGAATCGCTACACATATGGTTTACGGTTACCCATCGTGAACAAAAAGATCGTCGAAGTGAATCAGCCGCAACGTGGCGATGTGATGGTCTTTCATTTTCCCAATGATCCCTCGATCGATTACATCAAGCGCACCATCGGCCTGCCTGGTGACGTTCTGGTCTATCGAGATAAGCGCCTTTGGGTGAACGGGGTGGAACAACCTAGGGTGCGCGGCGACGACTATAATTTTCTGGAGAGCGGCTTGAACTTCGTGCATACGGAAAGCTATACCGAGGACTTGACGGGTAAGAAGCATCCGATCTTAGTCAATCCGGAGATGCCTTCCATCCATCTCTCCAATGTGGATGCCTTTCCAATGTATGAGCAGTGCAGTTATAGTGCCGAGGAGATGCGCTGTACCGTACCTGCGGGCCATTATTTCATGATGGGCGACAATCGGGATAACAGTCGCGACAGTCGCTACTGGGGATTCGTGCCGGATGAGATGATCGTGGGTAAAGCGTTCTTCATCTGGATGAATTTCGGTGAATTGGATCGTATCGGTTTGTCGATTGAGTAAGTATGTCGTTTAGAGGAGACTGGCAAATGAAAACATTGAAGGTTACACAGCGCGGTATGAGTTTCACCGGATTTATCTTTGGTGGCTTCCTGCTTATCGTGGCTGCTATATTTGCAATGAAACTCATCCCAGCGTACATACATAGTGCGCAAATAAGTCAGATATTCCGAGAGATCGCCTCGGATGCCTCTTTGCGAGGCGCTTCTGTTGGTGAGATTGAGACGTCATATCGTAAACGAGCTTCCATCAACGATATAAATGACCTGAACGTGGATGATATTTCTATCGACAGCGAGAATGGAAACATCACGTTAAGCGCCCACTATTTTGTGAAGGTGCCGCTAGCGGGAAATGTCACGCTACTACTTGAATTCAACCCTAGCAGTAAATAAAAGTATTAGATGAAGCACGCGGCGCTGTGTAGGCAGCTTGGATATCAGTTCGACCAGCCTGCCTTGTTGCAGCGTGCTTTGACGCATCGTAGTTATAGTTCGGCACATAACGAACGGTTGGAATTTCTCGGCGACAGCGTACTCAATTGCACGATCGCAAAATTTCTGTATCAAACCTATCCAGAAGTACCTGAAGGCGACCTTTCTCGCCTCCGCTCAAACCTAGTCAATCAACAAACACTGGCTGTGCTTGCGCAACAGTTGAACATCGGTGAGTTGTTGGCATTGGGCGAAGGGGAACTCAAGAGTTCGGGTGCGCGTCGTCCCTCTATCCTTGCAGATTCTTTGGAGGCTGTGTTCGGCGCTGTTCTTCTAGATTCGGATTTTGCGACAGCAGAGAAAGTGGTGCTGGGCTTGTATGTCCCTTTCATCGCCAAGATTGATCTACAGAGCTTGGGTAAGGATGCTAAGACGCAGTTGCAGGAGTATCTGCAAGGTCGGAAATTTCCTCTCCCTAAGTACGCAGTCATCGACATCAAAGGCGAAGCACATGCTCAGACCTTTGTGGTCGAATGCGAGATAGAGAAGTTGAAAATCAAGACGCGCGGTGAAGGTCACAGTCGCCGTGTCGCCGAACAAGTTGCCGCAGAAGCGGCTTATAAGAGAATCCCAAAATGACTGAAACAGAAAACCTCCACAGCGGCTTCATCGCCATCGTTGGCCGTCCGAACGTGGGCAAGTCGACCTTGCTCAACCATCTCATCGGTCAGAAGATTAGCATCACTTCGCGCAAAGCGCAGACCACGCGTCACCGCATCACCGGCATTCTCACCGAAGATAAAACCCAGTTCGTTTTCGTCGATACGCCGGGATTCCAGACACAACATACCAATGCGCTTAACCGCAGCATGAATCGCGTGGTCACCAACAGCCTACGTGAAGTGAATGTCGTGCTGTTCGTGCTGGAAGCGCGTCATTTCGATGAGCGCGACAAACAAGTGTTGGAACTGTTGCCGCAAGATCGCCCAGTGATCCTAGTCATCAACAAAGCAGACCTGATGCAGGACAAAAACGAACTATTGCCTTTCATCCAAGAGGTGGCGGCCTTGCGTCATTTCGCCGCTATCGTGCCGGTCAGTGCGCGCCAAGATAAACATCTGGATACCTTGTTGGATGCGATTCGTCCGTTCTTGCCAGAAGGGGAACATCTGTATGCCGAAGATGACATCACCGATCGTAACGAACGTTTTCTCGCAGCCGAACTGTTGCGTGAGAAAGTGTTCCGTTTTACAGGCGATGAACTTCCATATTCGGTCAGCGTCATCATCGAACAGTTCAAACTCGAAGGTAAGTTGCGCCGTATCCATGCCGCCATCCTTGTGGATAAGGACGCGCACAAGGCCATGCTCATCGGTAGCAAGGGTGAGAAACTGAAGGAGATCGCCACACAAGCCCGCCTCGATATGGAAAAACTGTTCGATGGCAAAGTGTTCCTCGAAGTGTTCGTCAAGGTACGTAGTGGCTGGGCAGATAGTGCACAGATGTTGAAGTCTTTGGGGTATGAGTAACGCGGCTACTAAACAACGTATCCAGGACGAACTTGCCTTCGTTCTGCATAGCTACCCCTTTCGCGAGACCAGTCTGGTATTAGAGGTGTTCAGCCGCCAACATGGACGTGTGCCATTGGTGGCGCGGGGGGCAAGACGACCGCGTTCTGCCTTGCGTGGTTTGCTGATGAGTTTCCAGCCGCTGTCATTGAGTTGGTTCGGCAAGCATGAGTTGCGCACCTTGCACAGCGCCGAGTGGCAAGGTGGTCAGCCGCAGTTGCAAGGTACGGCGTTGCTGTGCGGCTTCTATCTGAATGAGCTACTGCTCAATCTGATGGCGCGAGACGACCCTCACGAGAGCTTGTTCGACTATTACCAGCAAACCCTACAGCGATTGGCGCAGGAAGACGACCATGCCTTCACGCTGCGCTGTTTCGAGAAGCACATGCTGCAAGAGTTGGGTTATGCCTTGCAGTTAGAAACTGAGGCCGTGAGTGGCAAGCCCATAGCCCCGACACAGACCTACCGCTATATACTTGAGCTAGGTGCGGTGGCCGAAACGCCTGATACATCACAAGGGATGCCGATCACTGGCAAGACATTACTAGATATGGCGGCAGATGATTATCGTGACGCCAACAGCGCACGCCAGAGCAAACAATTGATACGCATGTTGCTTGATCACTATCTGGCGGGGAAGACATTGCACACGCGCGAACTGATGAGGGATTTACAAAAGTTGTAGGGTGCCTCTATAAATTTAGAGTTCGCCCAAATGCAAGGCGCGAATTAAGTTTGCGAGCATCCGCTGTGCGGATTGCCTGCTTACCCCTCTTCGCAGCGCGGCATATTGGGCATATGTAAGCAAGAAAATTAATGAGAAACGCAGCAGTTGGGATGAAATCTGAATTTATTGAGGTACCCTTATGATCAAACTTGGATTGAATATCGACCATGTGGCTACGTTGCGTCAGGCACGCGGCGCACGTTATCCCAATCTGGTCAGAGCTGCATTGATCTGCGAAGAGGCCGGTGCGGATGCCATCACCATCCATCTGCGTGAAGACCGCCGCCACATCCAAGATGCCGATGTGGACATCCTGCGTAGCATGTTGCAGACGCGTATGAACCTTGAATGTGCAGTCACCGACGAGATGATCGCCAATGCATTGCGCGTGAAACCACACGATCTTTGCCTTGTGCCGGAGAAGCGTGAAGAACTGACCACCGAAGGTGGACTGGATGTGCTCAAACATTTCGATGCCGTACAACGTGCCACACAACGTTGTAGCGAGGCGGGCATCCGCGTGTCTTTATTCATCGATGCGGATGAACGTCAACTGGATGCGGCGAAGAGGGCGGGTGCACCCGTCGTCGAGATACATACGGGAAAATATGCCGATGCCGACAGCGTACCTGCGCGCGATGCAGAACTGGCACGCATTCACAAAGCAGCATTACATGCGCATGGTCTGGGATTGCAGGTGAACGCCGGTCACGGACTCAACTACCACAACGTGCGCCCCATCGTTGCCATCCCGCATATCGCAGAACTCAACATCGGCCATGCCATTGTCGCCGAGGCCGTGTTCATTGGGCTGGAACAGGCAGTCAAGAACATGAAGGCGCTGCTGGTCGCATGATCTTCGGGATCGGCACTGACATCATCTCGGTCGCCCGAATCGAAGCGGCGGTGCAACGTCACGGCGATGCATTTGCCAAACGCATCTTGAGTGCACACGAACACCTTGAGTTGTCCTCGCAGACCCATCCTGCTCGCTTCCTCGCCAAACGGTTCGCCGCGAAGGAAGCCTTCGCCAAAGCGACGGGGCATGGATTGCGTCATCCTGTCAGCCTGCAACGCATCACCGTCAGCCATGATGCATTAGGTAAGCCAGTATTCGTATTCGATGAATCACTCGCTGATCGTCTAGCCCAATTGGGTATCGTGCGTCATCACCTGAGCCTTAGTGATGAGAAAGATACGGCTGTGGCATTCGTTATTTTGGAAGGGGAAGGCTGATGGGTATCGGACCAGTGATGTTAGACGTAGTGGGCAAGAAGCTCACGCCAGAAGACGAAGCGCGACTCAAACATCCCTTGGTCGGGGGTGTCATCTTGTTCGCACGCAACTATGAGTCTCCCAGCCAGCTTGCCGAATTGACTGCCAGCATCCGCGCTCTGCGCACGCCGTCCTTGTTGATTTCCGTCGATCATGAGGGGGGCAGGGTGCAGCGCTTCCGCACAGGTTTCACCAAGATCCCGCCGATGCGAGAATTGGGCAAGATTTACGACCAACAACCAAAGCGCGCCAAACATCTGGCCGAGCAGGTAGGGTATGTGTTGGCATCTGAGTTGCGCGCCTGCGGCGTCGACTTCAGCTTCACGCCCGTTTTGGATGTGGACTACGGTGCGAGCAGTGTCATCGGTGATCGCGCTTTTCATACCGAGCCACAAGCCATCGCTGAGTTGGCGCATAGTCTACTGATCGGGCTGAAAAAAGGTGGCATGCCTACGGTAGGCAAACACTTCCCGGGACATGGTTACGTCTGCGCGGATTCCCATTTAGAGATTCCTGTGGACGAACGCAGCTATACCGATATCGAACTGTGTGACCTCATCCCGTTCCGTCAGATGGTGAACTTCGGGTTGACTGCCGTGATGCCCGCGCATGTCATCTATCCCAAGGTCGATCCGCGTCCTGCAGGGTTCTCCAAGGTATGGTTGAAAGACATCTTGCGTGGCGAATTGGGTTTCGAAGGATGTATCTTCAGTGACGATTTGAGCATGGAAGGCGCGGCGGTCGCGGGCGGTATCGTTCAACGTGCCGAAGCGGCACTACATGCAGGGGCTGACATGGTGCTGGTCTGCAATAAGCCAGAGTCTGCGGATGAATTATTGGCAGGGTTGAAATGGGAGATGTCCGCACCGACCAAAGCGAGACTCGCCCAGATGCACGGTAAGCACCACCCCAAGACGCTCGCGCAACTGCACGAAGACCCAGATTTCATCAAAGATTTACAAGACATCAGTAAGGTTGGGATAAGCGAAGGCGAACTGCCTTTGGTATAGAATCTCGCTCGTTGCGTTCAATCTTTCACATCGAAACAAATGAGTGAATTTCAACTAAGTCTGTTAACTATCGGTGCCATCGTCGTGGCGGGTGTGTATCTCTATGGCCTATGGCAACAGTGGCGCTATCGCCGCAGCCTAGGCAAGCCTTTCGGGCCAGTGGAAGTGGGCGGTACGATGGCGCCTTTGCAGTCGCCAGTGCGGGAGGAGACTGAGACCCAGCATTTCATCGCTGAGCCCGTCCTAGATGCCTCGCCACAATTCGATGAGAAGACCGACTACATCGTCAGCATGACACTCAAGTTTCCGCAGAGCGCCGAGGCATTGGATGGCTATTGGCAGCGTCGTTTCGACTATGGCAAGACCATCCAAGCCGTGGGTTGTAGCGCGGCTAGCGGTGTATGGGAGCGCGTCATTCCGGAAAGCCGGACTTCCTACAGTGCGTTCAAGATCGCCTTGCAATTGGTTGACCGTAACGGCCCAGTCAGCGATACACGCTTGTCCGATTTTCGTGAGCTGTTGGCGGCCATCGGACAAAAGCTGGATGCCGACATGATGCTGCCCATGGTCGACAGCGCCATCGAACGCGCGCGCGAGTTGGATAAATTCTGTGCCGATGTGGATCAAATGATTGGCATCAATATCGTGCCCAATAGTGAACGTGTCTTGTTCGGCAGCGAAGTGGCACGTGCCGTACAACTGGTTGGCATGAGCTTGCAGGCGGATGGCACCTTCCACCAATTTGACGCAGATGGTGCGACCTTGTTCACCTTGAGTGCGGCCGACGGTACCCCCTTCCAACACCATACATTGGACCAGATGCAGGTCGATAATATGACCTTGTTGCTCGACATCCCGCGCGTCAAAGATCCGGTCAAATGTCTGGACGAGATGACCTTGCTGGCGATGGAAGTTGCGACCACCTTGCGCGCGACACTCGTCGATGATCAGCGAGTTACTTTGGATAACACAGCCATCTTCAGGATTCGTTCTCAAGTAGAGGCCGTGGAGAAAAGCATGTTGGCCGGAGGCATCGCTCCCGGCAGCGATCTGGCATTACGGTTGTTCTCCTGATGGATGCAGGACAACGTATCGCCCAGTTGCGTGCCGACATAGAGCGGCACGATCACAACTATTATGTGTTGGATGCGCCCAGCATCCCTGATGCGGAATATGACAAGCTGTTTCGCGAGCTGCAATCCCTAGAAGCGCAACACCCAGAATTGCTGACGCCGGACTCGCCCACGCAACGCGTAAGCGGAAAGGTGTTGGATGGTTTTACCCCGGTCAAACATGCCGTACCCATGCTATCCATCCGCACCGAGACGGACACCGAATCCAGTGGCGCATCCAATTTCGATATCCGTGTTAAGAACGCGTTGGATTCGGTAACGGATATCGAATACAACTGCGAACTCAAGTTCGACGGCCTTGCCATCAATCTGCGTTACGAGCGCGGTGTGTTGGTGCAAGCTGCGACCCGTGGAGACGGTGAGACGGGCGAGGATGTGACACAGAACATCCGCACCATCAAATCCATCCCGTTGCGCTTGCATGACTGTGATGTTGAAGTGTTGGAAGTGCGCGGCGAAGCGTATATGTCGCGCAAGGACTTCCATCGCTACAACGAAAAGCAGCGCGAATCGGGATTGGCTACTTTAGTCAATCCGCGCAATGGCGCTGCGGGCACCATACGCCAGCTCGATCCTGCACTGGCCGCCAAACGACCGCTTTCCTTCTTCGCCTACGGATTGGGTGAAGTAAAAGGCTGGGAACTGCCTGCGACGCATAGCGCCATCCTTGACTTACTGAAGTCATTCGGATTGCCAGTGTGTGACGAACGTGCCGTGGCGAAGGGGGCAGATGAACTGGTCGCCTTCCATCAACGTATCGCCAGCAAGCGAGACTCGCTTCCCTTCGATATCGATGGCGTGGTGTACAAGGTGAACAGTCTCAAGTTACAGGCCGAACTAGGCTTCGTCTCGCGCGAACCGCGTTGGGCGGTGGCGCATAAGTTCCCTGCGGAAGAGCAACTCACCGTCCTGCGTGACATCGAGATACAAGTTGGTCGTACCGGAAAGCTCACGCCTGTTGCCAAGCTTGAACCTGTCTTCGTGGGCGGCACCACCGTGAGCAACGCCACCCTGCACAACGAAGGAGAGATACGCCGCAAGGATGTGCATATCGGCGACACCGTCATCGTGCGGCGTGCGGGTGACGTCATTCCTGAAGTGGTCGGTGTCATCGTTGAACGCCGCCCAAGGGATGCCAAGCCCTTCGTCATGCCAACGGTCTGCCCAGTCTGCGGCAGTCATGTGGTGCGCGAAGAAGGGGAGGCGGAAGCGCGTTGTACAGGCGGCCTATTCTGCGCTGCGCAACGTAAGCAAGCCATCCTGCATTTCGCGGGGCGGCGCGCGATGGATGTCGAAGGACTGGGTGATAAGTTGGTGGAACAGTTGGTGGACGAGAACATCATCCGCTCCTTGCCAGACTTGTACCGATTGGACGTGGCTACACTGGCTACGTTGGATCGTATGGCCGAGAAGAGCGCACAAAACATCGTGGATGCGCTGGTGAAGAGCAAGCGCAAACCCTTGGGACGTTTCATCTTTGCACTGGGGATTCGCAATGTGGGAGAGACGACCGCGAAAGATCTAGCAAAACATTTCGGCAGATTGGAAAAGCTGCGCGATGCGGACAAGGAGCAGTTGCAACAAGTTGCTGATGTAGGGCCCGTGGTGGCGCAGAGCGCATATGATTTCTTCCGCGAGCCGCATAACATCGAAGTGATCGATGCGTTGCTGGGTGAGTGCGGACTGATCCTGGATGAGACTGATGGCGCAAGCACAGAGCCATTGCCGCTGACCGGCAAGACCTACGTGCTTACCGGAACACTCGCCAGCTTGAGTCGTGATGAGGCAAAATCACGGCTGGAGGCATTGGGCGCTAAAGTGGCTGGCAGCGTATCGAAGAAGACCGATTGCGTGGGGGCCGGGACCGAAGCGGGGAGCAAGCTGGGCAAGGGAAGGGGGGGGGAGGGGCCGGGGGGGGGCGAGAATGAACAACCCCGCGACTTTGAGA
>Ga0074196_10649_pt1 | contig 23964 bp, 27 predicted proteins | sample EPASupsiteSAE300_FD_64214 | JGI IMG/M metagenome (GOLD analysis project Ga0074196, IMG submission 64214) | Bioremediated contaminated groundwater from EPA Superfund site, New Mexico - Sample SAE3-00 | ecosystem: Environmental > Aquatic > Deep subsurface > Groundwater > Contaminated ... | reverse complement strand
AACGGATCAAGGTCGAATTAATGCGATGCAAACATACCCGCCCATATCAAAATCACTCCAATCGCTCTATGGAGCTAGAAATATTTTTGGGCACCCCTGAAAATGAGTTTTTCAACAGAATCGACCCATTTCAGTCATTCGAATTTCTCAAACGTTGACGGTAATGCTTGGGCCATAGACTAACTTGGGGCCGCCTGACGACGTTGGAGCCAAGTGGGCTTTGCCACCTTCTCGGCGAACACCGCCAAGTCGTCAGACAGCGTTCTGATTTCCCTCTCCACAAAGTCGAACTCCCTTGCCGAGTAGCACTTGTTGGAGTCGTACATCTTTCCCATGTGATCGAACATTTGGTTCACTCCCTTTTCGCTGTCTTCCACGCTTACGGCAACACGGTAGGCTTCGTGTTGCAACTGAGCTGCTGAGTTGAGCAATACAAGCTCTCCGATGCTTGAGGCGGCCCATGGTGTATGGGCAAGCTCATCTCGATACGATCCAACTGCCCTTGCGCGCTTCTTGAGTGCTCGAAATTCTTCTTGATGCTCGGGCGGAAGGCGATCCGCAATGATTGAGTCAAGCATGGCGAGTCGGCCGGCTTCGGATTTGATTGAAGCAAATAGTAGTGAACCAATACGGGCGTCCGTATGAAGGATGATAGAAAGCAAGTGTCCAAATTGATGTTCGACAATGGACCACATTCCGATTATTCGGCCAACCCGAAGAGCAATTGCATCTTGCCCTACGATCTCGCCGATCGCGAGAGACTGCCAGTCGTGTTTGGTTGGATCAAAAATGGTAGGACCTCAGTTCCGGAGTCTGGAAATCAGCCGCCCAACGTGAAGTTAACCGGCTCCGCGCTTTTGCGGAGACCGGGTTGAATGTCGGGTTAGAACTCGTTTTTAAAACCATGATCTCTACCAGCCTCCAAGTGTGGTTCAATTTCTAGCTGGAAGTTTGCAAAAAGGGCTGAGCCAGAAACATCCTGAAAGAGGGATGCGTGATTTATGTTCATGTTGTTCAGCGCCGCAATAACATCATTTCGAATTGAGTCAGGGAAATCAATTTTGTACAACGTGACGTATTCAGTTGGTTTTGCTTTGATTACTAATGCATCGGCGCTTTCCCCAACAGGGACATCGAGGAACAGCCCGTTCTGACTTACCAAACGTGGGTTGTCATGTGACAGAGGGCGAACAATACGAAGATGTTTGTTTTTGACTTTCCTAGGCCAAAGGCTCTGTATGTCAGACTCAAGCAATGCCCAAAGCGCACGTCGACCAGAACCTGCTTCACCAAATAGCGAGAAAAAGAGGGCTACATAAGGGGAGCGGCTCCAATCGAGCAATGGTGTGTAGAGGCCAAAGTGCTGCCCTAAAGCCCAAAGTTCATCGTCTGTAGCGTGATCCAAGTGGAGGGAAGATCGACCTCGGATGTTCTCTCGGAATGCGTAGCGATGATTCTTGACGATCTCGCCGATATCGGTTGTAGCTGGGTAGTTTTTACGAATTGCACGTGTCAGGCTTGATTCGAGTGACCAAGCTGCATCGGCTTGCCCACGAAAAATGTACCCGTTGTAGTGCGTGAAATACTCGTCGATTAGCCGATGTAGTTCACCCCAGTTTTCACGAGATTCAATTTCGAAGTTAGCCATAGAGTTCTACAGTTATTAGACAGACCCACCGGTCTGTACTATTAAAAATAATGTGGAATGCATATTTTCGTTAAGTAATTGATTCAATTTATCTCCCCAAACTCTTCGTTCCTCATATGCATAATAGTACGGACGGGTGCGAATGTCTCTTTATGGCAACAACGGCTGTAGCGCCATGCTAATAGGCTGCCACAAAGCGGCCCTCCATGATCAACTCCGTCCAGGCATGAGCGACCGGCCGTTCTGGCCGAGAAGCCGACTTCAATACAACATGTTCGACCGATGGCTCGGTCCACAATCCAGCTTGTAGTGAAGGTCAGCTTTCTGGTATCGAGTTTTCAATCCTGACTGAAGCTTGCTGAACAAAAAATAGGGGCTGGCTGGCATTTACGCTATCAACTTTCCTAGTTCATCAACGATCTCTTTGAACAAGGGGCGCACTTCGTTTTGTGATCGCACACAGCGTTGTTGCAACGCATTTAAAGCACCGACGATGGTTTGCCTGTTTGGCGGCACGTCGCAGCGCGCCAACAACTCTTCGAGTAAACAGCCGAAAGCGCGCACTTCGACACGTTGCAATCCATGTCTGAGTTTTTCATCGTGCGTCGGCATGAACGAGGCTGCACCAAAATCGCCCAGTAGGCATTCCCCTTTTTCGTTCCACAAGATGTTGTGTGCATACAGATCACCATGCATCACGCCTTTCGCATGTAGATGTGCGGAAGCGGAAGCTATGCCAGGTGCGATTCCCAATAATTGCGAGAGGGAGAATCTAGCGGCGGGCACATAGATATCTCGTGTGCATGATTCCAGACTTGGCGGCCCTGCAAGGTTGGTAAAGCTTGGATCGATGAGCGGCATCACCATTCCGAGCGAATCATCGGGATGCCCGTGTAAGCGTCCGTGGACTGGAATGAGGTTGGGGTGTTCTCCCGCCAGCAAACACGCCGCTTTCTCGCTACGCGGTAAACCATCGCTGGTCACTGCCCCTTTGAATACTTTGACCGCAACAGGAGAAACACCGTGCTCCGTCGTGCGATGTGCGCGATAGATGATGCCTGATGCTCCCTCGCCCAAGGTATGCTGGACATCGAGCGAACACCAATCGATTGGGGTAACGCTGATTCCCGCCATCGCCTCTTTTTCAATGGCATCACTGAAAGGATTGCCTGCGTAAGCCAGCCAAGCGAGTCGCGGTAATCGCAACAACCAATCCGGCAGCCGTTCAAAACGATTCGCCGCGATGCGCAACAATTCGAGGCGTGTGCACGCCGCCATCGCTTCGGGTAATTCTTGCAATTGATTTCCCGACAGCATGAGTTTTTGCAGATGGATACACGCACCGATCTCGGCGGGTATTTGTTGCAAGCGGTTGTCCGTCAGGATCAGCCAGCGTAGTTTAGGTGGCAATGCTTTAGCCGAAAGTTGGATGATCTGGTTCGCTTTGAACCCGATCATCTCAAGATTGGCGCACGCTCCCAACACTTCAGGCAGCTGCGTGAATTGATTGTCCGAACAAAAAATGATCCGTAGCTTGTGGAGTTGCGGCAGGGTATCGGGTAATTTGGATAAGCGGTTGCCCGATAGATTGAGAATCTCTAAAGTCTCGGCAAGCTGAAATATGTCGTTAGGGAATTCTGTCAATCCCGCAACGAGGTCAAGCCGCTTGATACCGGCCAAGGCACCCGATCGTAAATCTTCAAGGGTGTGCATCAATCAATGCCTGCCACGCTTGGAAAAATCTTTGGCTCTAAATCCGAGGACAAACAACACCGCAAAATACACGACCACTCCAAGCATCACCAGCCACAATAGGTTGATGATGCGCGCCCAACCAGAGGAATCAAACCAGTGTTGCGCAGTGCCCATGCCAAACCACAGAACAACACCCATAGTCGCCGTTGCCATGATGATTTTGAAGAAGAACGTCAACCAACCTGGTTCAGCGTGATAAATGCCTTTTTTACGCAACAGGTAAAACAAAATGGCCGAATTGAAACAAGCGCCCAGACCAATCGATAAGGCGAGTCCCGCATGATCCCAATCAAGTCCTTTCACGAAAATCAAGTTCATCAACTGCGTAAGGATGAGAGTAATGATGCCAATCTTCACGGGGGTCTTGATGTCTTGCTTGGCGTAAAACGCCGGTGCAAGGATCTTCACCAAAAGAATGCCTGCCAAACCGACGCTGTAACCGATCAAGGCATAACTCGTCATCACCACATCAGGCGCAGTAAACGCGCCCCGGTGAAAAAAGGTGGATAGCAATGGCACGGACAGCAAACCCAACGCCAGCGCGGCAGGTAGCGCCAACATAACCGTAAGCCGCAAGCCCCAATCCAACAACTTGGAATATTCCGCATGATCTCCGCTGGCAAAACATTTCGACAGCGAGGGGAGCAATATCGTCGCCAGTGCCGCACCTAACAGTCCAGCGGGAAATTCCATCAATCGGTCGGCGTAGTACAGCCAAGACACACTTCCCACCACGAAGAATGAGGCGATGATGGTGTTGATGATGAGACTGATTTGGCTGATTGAAACGCCGAACAAAGCAGGCCCCATTTGCTTGATGACGCGCCACATCCCTTCGTCTTTAAGGTTGAACCGTAACGCGGGCAACATCCCTATCTTTTTCAAGAACGGCAATTGAAAGGCCAGTTGTACAAAACCCGCGATGAACCACGCCCAAGCCAAACCGATAATCGGCTGTTCAAAATACGGTGTCAGCCATAGCGCGCCACCGATCAAACAGATGTTCAACAAAATCGGTGCAAAGGCGGATACCCAAAATTTGTTGTAGGTATTAAGGATGCCGGCAGCGACAGCCACCAAAGAGATAAAGAAAATATAGGGGGCAGTGATGCGCAACATCTGCACCGTCAAATCGAATTTGACGGGGTCTTTGATAAAACCCGGCGCAGTGAGGTAAATGATGACTGGCGCGGCAATGATACCAATCAAGGTCACCACGAACAAAATCAAAGCCAACATGGTGGTGACATGATCGGCCAGCAATTTGGTTTCTTCGTGCCCGCGCCGTTGCTTATATTCACCAAAGATAGGAACGAAGGCTTGAGAAAAAGCGCCCTCGGCGAACAAGCGACGCAAGAGATTAGGCAGACGGGTGGCCAGCACATAGGCATCATTAACAATGCCTGCGCCGAACATGCCCGCAATCAACACGTCCCGAGCGAAAGCCAGAATACGAGATACCAGCGTCAATCCGCTGACAGTGGCAAGCGCTTTAAGAAGATTCATCTAAGAAATCACATGCGTAAATTGAAACAGCCCGTCACCAGCCGTTTTTTTCCTTGTGGCGACGTTCCGTACTGATTGTCGGAAATATTCCCGTTGCTCCTGCATCTTCACGGTTGCGGCCTGCACGCACGGTCAGGTGGTTAGTCACCACGAACTGGCGAATCATCTCGAAGGCGTGCGGGTCGGCCTGTTCCAGAGAGAGTCGTACGACAATGGAGGGAACTCCTTGAGTGACGATAGGGCACACGTAGGAGGAATAGACGATGCGGCCATCTTTACCCGCCGTGCCTAACATGTTGCTCAAATGTTCACCCCAGTTGGAAGGACGAAAAACCTCGCCCTCTTTGGTGACACCTTGAACGACGAACTCAGCGAGGTCAGGATGAACATCTTTTTTATCTAGCAATTTGAGGCTCTATAAAGGTCAAAATGGGCGAGGATTGTAACATCGCCCCTGCTGTCCACTCAGCACGCCACTACCAACCTTTTTTCGCCGTTTCACGACGCTCCACCCCCAGTACGGGATGAGGTCCAGCCTCCTCAGTATCACGGCTACCCCGGCCCGATCTGACTTTCAAGTGATGTTCGGCGACAAACTGCTTCACCATCTCAAAAGATTTAGGATCAACGTGTTGCAAAGAAACGCTGATAACGACTGCGTCCACTCCGTCAATCATCACAGGACGGGCGTAAAAAGAGTAGATCATGCGCCCATCGCTCCCGACCGTGCCTAACATGTTGCACAAGCTGGTCGCCCAGTCCGACTGATGGAAAAGCTCCCCTTTCTCTGTAATACCCTGAATCACGAACTCTGAAACATTTGACAGCATGACTTCCCCTCGCACACACCTAGTTGACTGGGGGTATGGTAACACCGCCACGCCAAGCCGATCCCCCGCCCCAAACAACGAGTTGCCAAATCCAAAGAGCCTCCCTATAATGCGCGCCTTTTAACGCAAGCCGAATTCCCAAGGAGTCACCATGGCAAACACAGCACAAGCCAGAAAACGCGCAAAACAAGCAGACAAACAGCACGCCCATAACACCACATTGCGTTCCGAATTGCGCACTGCAGTGAAGAAGGTGATCAAGGCGATCGAAGCGGGCGACAAGGCTGCTGCTCAGTCCGTGTTCACGGCATCGACCAGCGTGGTTGACTCCATCGCAGACAAGAAGATCATCCATAAGAACAAGGCAGCCCGCCATAAGAGCCGCTTGTCCGCCGCTATCAAGGCGATGGCCTGATTTATCGCAGACGATAAGACTGCGAAATAATAAAGGCCGACGATGCAGTCGGCCTTTTTTGTTTATAGTTCCAGCCCCAGCGTTACAACAAGACCGGAAAGCTTGCTATGTCACATTTGATGAATACGTACGCCAGACAGCCTGTTTCTTTCACTCACGGTGAAGGTGCTTGGTTATTCGATGCCGCAGGCAACCGTTATCTGGATGGCTTGGCTGGCGTCGCCGTCAATACACTGGGACATGCCCATCCCCGTTTCACCGCTGCACTTAAGGCGCAAATCGACAGCCTCATCCACTGCTCCAACATCTATCAAGTAACAGAACAAGAGTCTTTGGCTGACAAACTCTGTGCGCTCTCTGGCATGCAGGAAGTCTTCTTCTGCAACTCTGGCTGCGAAGCCAACGAAGCCGCCATCAAGTTGGCACGTATGTACGGCCACAATCACGGCATCGACAATCCTTCCATCATCGTGATGGAGAAAGCGTTCCACGGACGTACATTGGCCACCCTCTCCGCCACAGGCAACCGTAAGGTACAAGCAGGCTTTGAGCCACTGGTGAGCGGTTTCGTGCGCGTCCCCTACAACGACCTTGAAGCGGTGCGTCAAGTGGCACAACACAACCGTGAGGTGGTGGCTGTGTTGGTCGAGCCCATCCAAGGTGAAGGGGGCATCCGCACTCTGGATATCGCCTACCTGCAACATATCCGCAAACTGTGTGATGAAAACAATTGGCTGTTGATGTTGGATGAAGTGCAATGTGGTATCGGACGTACCGGCAAATGGTTCGGCTTCCAACACACTGACATCTTGCCGGACGTGATGACACTAGCCAAAGGTTTGGGTTCTGGCGTGCCGATCGGAGCCTGCCTCACTGCAGGCAACGCGGTGGGAACATTCAAGCCAGGTAACCATGGCTCCACCTTCGGCGGCAATCCACTGGCCTGTACTGCGGGTCTGAACACATTGAACATCATCGAACAAGATGACTTGCTCAATCATGCGGATGAGATCGGCAAATTCATACGCAATGGCCTGAGCGCATCGTTGCAGGGTGTAAATGGCGTCAAAGACTTACGCGGACAAGGATTGATGATCGGCATCGAACTGGATAAACCCTGTGGCGACCTAGTGAAGCTGGCGCTTGCCAAAGGCTTGCTCATCAATGTGACCGCAGATACGGTGGTGCGTCTACTGCCCCCGCTCATCTTGTCGCAAGCGGAAGCCCAACAAATGATCGACATCCTGAGTCCGCTCATCAAAGACTTTTTGCAATCCTGATTGGAAAAGCATCATGGCCGCCCCCATCAAACACTTCTTACAGTTCAAAGACCTGACGCGCGAAGAGCTTGAATACTTGTTTGAGCGCACACGCATCATCAAAGAGCGATTCAAACGCTACGAAAAATACTGGCCGCTGGAAGACCGCACATTGGTGATGATCTTCGAGAAGGCCAGCACGCGCACGCGCCTATCATTCGAGGCAGGCATGCACCAACTCGGCGGTTCGGCCATCTACCTGAACACACGCGACTCACAACTCGGGCGCGGAGAACCAGTCGAAGACGCAGGACAAGTGATCTCGCGCATGAGTGACATCGTGATGATCCGCACTTTCGAGCAAGACATCATCGAGCGTTTCGCGCGCAATTCGCGTGTGCCCGTCATCAATGGCTTGACCAACGAATACCACCCCTGCCAGATCCTCGCCGACATCTACACCTTCATCGAACATCGCGGCGGCATCCAAGGCAAGACGGTCGCATGGATCGGCGACTCCAACAATATGTGCAACACATGGTTGCAAGCTGCTGAGATATTGGACTTCAACGTTCACGTCTCCACTCCACCGGGGTATGAAGTCGAACCAGAACGTGCGGGTTTGTACGGTCACGAACACTACGAAGAATTCAAAGACCCGATGGAAGCTGCTCGCGGCGCCGATTTGGTGACTACCGACGTATGGACTTCGATGGGTTGGGAAGCAGAGAACGAAGAACGTTTGAAGGACTTTGCCGATTGGCAGGTGGATGCTGACATGATGGGTGTCGCCGCTAAGGATGCACTCTTCATGCACTGTCTGCCAGCACATCGCGGCGAGGAAGTCTCAGCCGAAGTCATCGACGGTGCACAATCCGTTGTGTGGGATGAAGCTGAAAACAGGCTGCACGTGCAGAAAGCATTGATGGAATATCTATTACTGGGAAAAGTGAAATGAAACGCCTATTCATAATGCAGCCTGTTTCGGCGGAGACTAACATTCGCGCAGCTAATGTTAAGCCGCGCAGCAGCGGTCGTAGCCAAAATCGTTTGCATGTGCAAAAGGCTCTGATGGAATACCTATTACTCGGAAAGATCGCTTGAAATGAAAATCCCTCCTCGCCTCATACCGCTTTTGTTCCCCTTCTTCATGTCTCTGGTGATGGCGTTCATCATTACCGCCTTCATCACTTGGATCAACACAGGCTTGGCCGACGGTTATATTGGCCGCTGGATGGATTCCTTCGTCTTTGCTTGGCCGCTCGCTATGGCATGTATCGTATTGTTCGCCAACCGCATCCGCATGATGATCGGCAAGCTCACTGCTCAATAATTATCGCTAATAGGAAATCCCCATGTCCGACATCAAAAAAGCCGTTCTCGCCTACTCTGGCGGTCTCGACACTTCCGTCATTCTGAAGTGGTTGCAAGACACTTATCAATGTGAAGTGGTGACCTTCACCGCCGACCTAGGCCAAGGCGAAGAGTTGGAACCCGCACGTCAGAAAGCACTGCAATTCGGCATCAAGCCGGAGAACATCTTCATCGATGACTTGCGTGAAGAATTCGTGCGTGATTTCGTGTTTCCTATGTTCCGCGCTAACACCGTGTACGAAGGAGAATACTTGCTGGGCACATCCATCGCACGTCCACTGATCGCCAAACGTCTCATCGAGATCGTGAACAAGACCGGCGCACAAGCCATCTCACACGGCGCGACTGGCAAAGGTAACGACCAAGTGCGTTTCGAGTTGGGCGCGTATGCATTGAAACCCGGCATCAAGATCATCGCGCCATGGCGTGAATGGGATCTGTTGTCGCGTGAGAAGTTGATGGCGTATGCCGAGAAGCACGGCATCCCCGTCGACATGAAACACAAACAAGGTGGCTCTCCCTATTCCATGGATGCTAACCTGTTGCATATCTCCTACGAAGGTCGCCATCTGGAAGACCCAGCAGCAGAGGCCGAAGAGAGCATGTGGCGTTGGACGGTCTCGCCAGAGAACGCACCGGATGCAGCCGAGTATCTCGACATCGAGTACGTCAACGGCGACATCGTGGCATTGAATGGCACCAGGCTCTCCGCAGCACATATCCTAGCCAAACTGAATGAGCTGGGTGGTAAGCACGGCATCGGCCGTCTAGACTTGGTCGAGAACCGCTACGTCGGCATGAAGTCGCGCGGCTGCTACGAGACCCCAGGTGGAACCATCATGCTGAAGGCGCACCGTGCTATCGAATCCATCACGCTAGATCGTGAAGTCGCCCACTTGAAGGATGACCTGATGCCACGCTACGCATCCATGATCTACAACGGATACTGGTGGAGTCCTGAGCGCCTCGCCATTCAAACATTGATCGACCACACCCAAGCCAGCGTGAATGGCTGGGTTCGCGTCAAGCTGTACAAGGGCAACGTCATCGTCGTCGGTCGTGATTCCAAGACGGATTCGCTGTTTGATTCCAGCATCGCCACTTTCGAAGACGACAAGGGTGCCTATGATCAGAAAGATGCAGCGGGCTTCATCAAATTGAATGCCTTGCGTATGCGCATCGCGGCGAACCTGAAGAGCCGCAAATAAATTTGTTGTTACAAAGGAGGCTGTGATGATTCACGAACTGAGTGGTGACATCCTGTTAAGCAACGCCAAAGCCATTGCTCAAGGCGTTGCGCCCAATGACGACTTCCATCATGGCCTCGCGTTGCAACTGCGCGAACGCATGCCGGCGATGTACAAAGACTTTCGCCACTACTGTCAGACCAAGCACCCCAAGTCAGGCGAATTGTGGACGTGGATGAGCAGTGATGGACGTTACATCGTCAATCTGTTCACCCAAGACGGCGCATACGGCCACGGTAGCAAACCGGGACACGCGACCGTCAGCCATGTGAATCACGCTCTTCATGCACTGCGCTCCTTCGCACAGAAAGAGAAACTGACCAGCCTCGCCCTACCGCGCCTTGCCTGTGGCGTGAACGGACTGGGTTGGAATGACGTGAAGCCGCTCATCGAGAAACATCTCGGCGACCTCGGCATCCCCGTGTATGTGTATGCCAATTATCAAAAAGGCATCAAAGCAAACGAACCCTCGAAATAATCAAAAGGAAATTTCAGTATGTCAGACAAGATCGATAACGTCAGCGTCGGTAAAAAATCCAATGTGTTCTTCGACGGAAAATGCGTCTCGCATTCCGTGTTCTTCCCAGATGGTTCACGTAAGACCGTAGGTGTCGTATTGCCAAACAGCCAACTCACCTTCAACGTTGGCGTGCCCGAATTGATGGAGATCAGCGCAGGCAGCTGCCAAGTGAAGATCGCTGGGGAATCGAGCTTCAAGACCTACGCCGCCGGTAGCAGTTTCAACGTAGTGGCGAACAGCAGCTTCGATATTCATACCGGCGCAGAAGCAGTCGATTACGTTTGTTCTTTTGGTTAAGTTTTAAATTATCTCTAGGAGAAAACCATGCCCACTTTCGACATCGTTTCAGAAGTAGATAAACCTGAAGTCAAAAACGCCATCGAGCAAACTAACAAAGAGGTCAGCACGCGTTTCGACTTCAAAGGCTCCGATGCACGCGTAGAACAAGCAGAGCTGAAACTCACCGTGTGGGCTGACAACGAGTTCCAATTGAACCAAGTGCAAGACATCCTCAACGGCAAGCTCACCAAACGCGGCGTGGATATCAAGTGCCTAGAGATCAGCGACAAGATCGAGAAGATCAGCGGCAACAAGGTCAAGCGCGGCTGCGAAGTGAAGACGGGTGTCGAGATCGAGCTGGCCAAGAAAATCGTCAAACACATCAAAGACAGCAAGATGAAGGTGCAAGCCAGCATCCAAGGTGACACCGTGCGCGTCACCGGCAAGAACCGCGACGACTTGCAAGATGCCATCGCCTTCGTCAAAAAAACCATCACCGACTTCCCTTTGCAATATCAGAACTTCCGCGACTGACTATGAGAAACCCCATCAAATCCATTCTTGCAGCACTGCTCATCTCCTCTTCCAGTAGCGCCTTCGCTCAAGGATCGATCTCGTATCCGGCGATGGTGTGGGACGACATCACACATGTGCTTTCCTCTCCCACCCGCTGGGAAAAAGACGAATGGCAGACCGCTGGATGGGCAAGTTTGGCAGTTTTAGGCACGGTGGCAGTCATCGACAAGCCAGTGCGCGACTACATGGTCAAGCAGGATCAGAACAGCCAAGCTTGGTTGCAAGTGGAGAAGTTCGGCCGTGAATATGCAGTGGGCATCACTGGGGCTTTCTTTGTTGCAGGCTTAGTGGGCGATGAGACCTCAATGCACGTCGCACAGGACGTTGTTTCTGCCAGCATCATCTCCAGTGCCATCATCGGCGTCGGCACCAAGACGGTGGTTGGGCGCAGTCGTCCATTGCAGAACAAAGGCACGACGAATTTTGAGCCATTCACAGACATGAACAGTTCGTTCTTCTCCGGACACACCACACAAGCATTTACTTTGGCTGCGGTGATCTCCGAGACCTATGGCGAGACTTGGATCGATGTCACCGCATACGGACTAGCCTCGCTGGCAGGTATCTCCCGCTCCTACCACGATAAACACTTCGCTTCGGACATCTTGACTGGCGCGATCGTCGGCACATTGGTGGGCAAGAGTGTGGTGGCACATAACAAAGACCTGCGCAGCAACAAGCTATCCATCACACCAGCCGTCTCACAAGGTATGGTCGGTCTTCAGGTCGCAGGTAGATTCTGATGCCTAGCGTCCTCCTACCCCTCGCCAACGGTAGTGAAGACCTAGAAGCCATCACCGTGCTCAACATCCTGCGCCGTGCAGGTATCGAAGCAATCAGTGCCAGCCTAGACGGGCAAGCCATACGCGGCAGCCGTGGCACCGTCATCGTGCCGGATACGTCACTGGAAGAAGCACTCAAACGCGATTTCGACATGGTGGTTTTGCCGGGTGGGCAACCTGGCACAAAGAACTTGAAAGCCGACCCTCGCATCATTCGACTTGTACAAGAGATGCATGCAAAGGACAGATACCTCTGTGCGATCTGTGCAGCGCCTTCTATTTTGGCAACGGCAGGATTGTTAGATGGGAAGCGTGCCACTAGCTTTCCTGGCGCTTTAGATGGATTCCCTCATACTTCTCAACAACCACAGGCCGTGGTCGAAGATGGAAAGATCATCACTTCACGTGGCCCTGGCACAACAATGGACTTCGCACTGACTTTGGTGGAAAGACTGTCCGGCAAGGCCAAACGCGATGAAGTCGAAGCAGGCTTGGTGCGTTAAGTGCTCTCTGCACTAAAAAGACTTCCGCCTTCCATCGTCGCGCTGTTGTTGCAAGTGGCCGCATTCGCAGTCGTCATGTTCGTCGTGCGTGCGACACAAGTCCAAATCGCTCCAGTCGTGTTCGCTCTGTTCTGTGGCGCACTTGCGGCATGGTTCAGCCATCTCGCTAAGCAGGCTCGCTGGTGGCTCATTATCCAACTGGCTTTTTTACCAGCGATACTCGTAGCGTATTCACTCAACATCCCGCCGACGCTCTTCCTTGTAGCCTTCATCGCCATGCTGGCGGTGTATTGGAGTGCTTTCCGCACCCAAGTTCCGCTCTATCTTTCCAGCAACAAGGTATGGCAAGCACTCGAGACACAGCTCCCCATTGATCGACCTTTCAAATTCATCGATCTCGGTTCTGGCATAGGAGGTGTACTGACCCACCTCGCTCGGACACATCCACATGGACATTTCCATGGTGTGGAGTACGCGCCCTTACCGTTCGTCTGGAGTTGGCTACGCATCAAATCAGGCAACCACAAGAACTGCACCGTGCAATGGGGCAGCATGTGGAATAGCGATCTGTCGCAGTACGATGTTGTGTTCGCCTATCTATCACCTGTGCCGATGGAAAAACTCTGGCACAAGGCACGTGCAGAGATGCGTCCTAGCAGCCTGTTCATCAGCAACACTTTCGCGGTGCCAGACCATCCCCCGCAATCGACGCTAACTGTCGATGATCTCCACACTTCGACCTTGTGCATCTGGAAAATGTGATGTTTAGTCTCATTAATTTCAATGAGTTACAAGCCGCATGCCGAAACACTTCCCAATGCAGAATATTTTGGTTAGGATGCCGCCCTAGTTCAGCTGCACATCTACGCGGCATCGACCGCACGAACACAAAATCCAACAACCTAAACGAGAACAGAACATGAGCGAACACATCCGTTATGTAACCGATGACACCTTCACAGCAGAAGTGTTGCAATCCCCCGTCCCTGTACTGGTCGACTACTGGGCTGAATGGTGCGGTCCTTGCCGCATGATCGCCCCCATCTTGGATGAAGTATCCAAAGAGTATGCAGGCCGTTTGAATGTCGCCAAGCTGAACGTGGACGAGAACCAAGAGACACCACAAAAATACGGCGTACGCGGCATCCCGACATTGATGTTGTTCAAGAATGGCAACATCGAAGCGACCAAGGTGGGCGCATTGTCCAAGTCGCAACTGACCGCCTTCATCGACAGCCACATTTAAGCTTATTAACCTCACGCCCTGCACTGCAGCGTTTCTTTCTTAAAACCAAAATAACAAAAAGAAACACAATGCAGTTCGGTGCGAGAATTCCCGCAAAACCCCAAACCAATCTGTTTCACATCCCTCGCAACTCTCAATAACCTAGCGCTCACGCGCCCCATCCCGACCATGCATCTATCCGACCTCAAGACCAAACACATCACCGAATTAGTGGAAATGGCGACCACCAACCAGATCGACAACGCCAACCGTATGCGCAAGCAAGACTTGATCTTCGCATTGCTGAAGAACCAAGCCAAAAAGGGCGAGAGCATATTCGGTGAAGGTACGCTGGAGGTGCTGCCGGATGGTTTTGGATTCTTGCGATCACCAGATACTTCCTACCTCGCTGGTCCTGACGACATCTACGTCAGCCCTAGCCAGGTGCGCCGTTTCAATCTGCATACCGGCGATTCCATCGAGGGCGAGATACGTACCCCGAAAGAGGGTGAGCGCTACGTTGCACTGGTGAAGGTGGACAAGGTCAACGGCGAGCCACCGGAGAACGCCAAGAACAAGATTCTGTTCGAGAACTTGACGCCCCTGTTCCCGACACAACCACTGACACTTGAGCGAGACATCCGCGCTGAAGAGAACATCACAGGTCGCATCATCGACATCGTCGCTCCCATCGGTAAAGGACAGCGTGGCTTGTTGGTCGCCTCCCCCAAGTCTGGTAAGACCGTGATGCTGCAACACATCGCCCACTCCATCTCCGCCAATCATCCCGATGCGATCCTGATCGTGTTGCTGATTGATGAGCGCCCAGAAGAAGTGACCGAGATGAGCCGCACCGTGCGCGGTGAAGTGGTCGCTTCCACTTTCGACGAACCAGCTACTCGCCACGTCCAAGTCGCCGAAATGGTGTTGGAAAAAGCCAAGCGCCTGGTCGAACACAAGAAGGATGTCGTTATTCTGCTCGACTCCATCACTCGTTTAGCGCGTGCTTACAACACCGTCATCCCCTCTTCCGGCAAGGTACTGACCGGTGGTGTGGATGCGAATGCATTGCAACGTCCAAAACGCTTCTTTGGTGCGGCACGTAACATCGAAGAAGGCGGTTCGCTCACTATCATCGCCACCGCGTTGGTGGATACTGGTAGCCGCATGGACGATGTGATCTACGAAGAATTCAAGGGAACCGGCAATATGGAGATCCATTTGGATCGCCGCATGGCAGAGAAGCGCATCTACCCTGCCATCAATGTCAATCGCTCCGGCACCCGCAAGGAAGAGCTGCTCATCAAACAAGACTTGCTGCAACGCATCTGGGTTCTACGTAAGCTGTTGTATCCAATGGATGAATTGGAGGCTATGGAATTCCTACTAGACAAGGTGAAAGCCACCAAGAACAACGCAGAATTCTTCGATTCAATGAAGCGCTAAGCCCTGAAAAGGATAACTAAAAAAGGCTTTTGACGGATGGCACCCTTTATGTATAATGCGCGCCTTTCGGAAAAACGCAGTTTTCAGTGAAGGCATAACCATTCGGTTATGCCGCAACTAAACCGCATCAAGCGAGGTCGTTATGTACGCAGTAATCAAAACAGGCGGTAAGCAACACCGCGTAATCTTGGGCGAAACACTCAAGGTCGAATCAATCGTTGGCGAAGTTGGCACTTCCTTGGTATTGGACAAAGTGTTGATGGTCGGCAATGGTGACAAGATTTCCGTTGGTCAGCCTCTGCTGGCTGGCGCGACTGTGAAAGCGACCATCGTCGCTAATGGTCGTCACGACAAAGTGACCATCTTCAAGATGCGTCGTCGTAAACACTATCAAAAGCATCAAGGTCATCGTCAAAACTACACTGAGATCCGCATCGACGGTATCTCGGCTTAATTTCTAAGGAGCTAGAAAATGGCATCGAAAAAAGGCGGAGGTAGTACCAGTAACGGTCGCGACTCGCACTCGAAACGATTGGGTGTTAAGAGTTACGGCGGCGAATTGATCAGCGCAGGTAGCATCATCGTGCGTCAACGTGGTACAGAATTTCACGCAGGCGACAACGTCGGCATGGGCAAAGATCACACCCTGTTTGCCAAACTGACTGGCAAGGTCGTATTCGCAATCAAAGGCGCAGCTAAACGTAGAACGGTTAGCATCGTCGCTGCTTAAGTACTTGAGCAGTTAAAATGAGCCCTATCGCAAGGTAGGGCTTTTTTATTTCTCCTTCGATAAGCCCTCCGGGCTACTCAGGACGAATGGGGTTGAAGGCGTATGAAATTCATCGACGAATCAAAAATTGAAGTCATCGCAGGCGACGGCGGTAACGGCGCGGCTAGTTTTCGTCGTGAAAAATACATTGAAAAAGGCGGTCCCGACGGCGGCGACGGCGGACGTGGCGGCAGTGTGATCGCCATCGCAGACCGCAACATCAACACACTGGTCGACTTCCGTTTTGCACGTATGCACCGCGCCAAGAACGGCGAGCGCGGCGGCAGCGCCGACTGCTACGGCAAAGGTGCGGATGACATCATCCTGCGCATGCCGGTCGGCACCGTCATCACCGACATCAACAGTGGGCAGATCATTGCCGACCTCACGCACGAGGGTGAGCAGGTCTTACTCGCCAAGGGCGGCGCAGGTGGCTTAGGCAATCTGCATTTCAAATCCAGCACCAACCGCACACCACGCCAATGCACACCCGGCGAAGAAGGCGAGCGCCGCGAACTGCAACTGGAATTGAAAGTTCTCGCTGACGTAGGTCTTTTGGGCATGCCGAATGCCGGTAAATCCACCTTCATCCGTGCGGTATCCGCAGCGCGTCCTAAAGTGGCTGACTATCCTTTCACCACATTGCATCCGAATCTGGGTGTAGTACGCGTATCGCATGAGAAGAGCTTCGTCATCGCCGATATACCAGGACTGATCGAAGGTGCTGCAGAAGGTGCGGGCCTAGGTCACCAGTTCCTGCGCCATCTGGCACGTACCCGCTTGTTGCTGCACATCGTGGACATCGCGCCGATGCACGAAGGTGTCGATCCTGTGCACGAAGCACACGCGATCTTGAACGAATTGAAGAAGTACGACGAAGAGCTGTATAACAAACCGCGCTGGCTCATCCTGAACAAGCTCGACCTGTTGCAAGATCGTGACGAGAAGATTGCCGCCTTCCTCAAGGAATTCGGTGGTGACACACGCCATTTCACCATCTCTGCCATCAATGGCGATGGCTGCAAAGAATTGACCTACGCCATCATGGAACACTTGCAAGCTGCCGCTGATGCAGAACAAGAAGCGATCACTGAAAGCGCACAGGAAACCGAAATCGTCATCCACGACCCACTCGCATGAAAACCGTTCTGACCCAATCCAAACGTATCGTCGTCAAAGTTGGCAGCAGCCTCGTCACCAACTCAGGCGAGGGTTTGGACACGCGCGCCATCGGCAATTGGGCACAACAGATCAGCACACTGCGTGCTCAAGGTTGCGAAGTAGTCTTGGTCTCTTCTGGCGCTATCGCCGAAGGCATGCAGCGACTAGGTTGGAAGCAACGCCCTAGCGCCGTTCACGAACTGCAAGCCGCCGCCGCTGTAGGTCAAATGGGCTTAGTGCAAGTCTATGAGAGCTGCTTCAGCCAACACGGCCTGCGCGCCGCACAAGTCTTGTTGACCCATGCCGACCTCGCCGACCGCGAACGTTATCTGAATGCACGCTCTACCCTGCGCACATTGCTCACACTGGGCGTCATCCCCATCATCAACGAGAATGACACCGTCGTGACCGACGAAATCAAGTTCGGCGACAACGACACGCTAGGCGCGTTGGTTGCCAATCTCATCGAAGCGGATGCACTCGTCATCCTCACCGACCAAGTAGGCCTCTTCACCGCCGATCCACGTAAAGACGTGAGTGCGACACTCATCAGCGAAGCACAAGCGGGCGATGCCAAGTTGGAACTGATGGCAGGCGGCGCAGGCAGCAGCATCGGACGCGGCGGCATGATCACCAAGGTACTCGCAGCGAAACGTGCTGCGCGCAGTGGCGCACATACCGTCATCGCTTCTGGCCACGAGAAGGATGTACTTCCGCGCCTGCTTAAAGGTGAATCCATCGGCACCTTGCTCGTCGCCCCCGCACTATCACTAGACGCACGCAAACAATGGCTAGCTGACCATCTGCAAGTCACCGGCAAAGTGACACTGGATGCAGGTGCGGTGCGAGTGCTCAAAAATGAAGGGAAGAGTTTGCTACCGATCGGCGTGACGCAAGTCACAGGTGAATTCCAACGTGGTGCAGTGGTAGCCGTTCTCGACACAGAAGGACACGATATCGCGCGCGGACTCATCAACTACAGCGCCACCGAAGCGCGCCGCATCGCTGGCAAACCCAGCGGCGAGATCGAATCCATCCTCGGCTATGTCGATGAATCAGAACTGATTCATCGTGACAATCTAGTTCTGTTGTAAAGCAACAGAACTAGATTGCTGCGCAGGCTAACTTGCGCAGCAAGTTAAACCGCGAAGCGGTGGCCGAAGCCACAATTTAGTTTTGCTGTAGATCAACTGCACCAACTAATTTCTCCGTTCGCGCTGAGCCTGTCAAAGTATGAACATCGCTCCTCTTGGTTGACACCCACCCCCTCCTCACCTAGAGTCCTGCCTCTCGCGCATCCACCTCTAAACACATCCCGCAACGCACGGAATGGACACGGTGGAAATCAGCATAGGAGGCTGACGCAAAATTTCTTCGCTTGAATCCCCTCTCATACTGGTAGATGGCTGGGGTGAAGGAAAACTTTCCGCGCAGTGCGGATTTGTTATTAGGGGATACGAATTGCAAGCCTCCGTTATCGATGCACTCTTGTACAGGCCCACACCCGTCGGTGTTCGCGCCTCTCCATACGCACTAAATCACACTGCAAAGAGAAAGCCCAACAGATTGCTCTGCTGGGCTTTCGGATACAGATTCAGCCTTTCGGCTTCATCTTTATTGTAGCAACGGCTCTCACCCCGGATGAACTACTACAACGATTCCATTATCACGGAGAACGCAATGGCAAGCAAGCACGAAAATCTCGGCCCACTCACAATTGGTTTAGACATTGGCGTTGCCTCGGTAGGCTGGGCGGTCTTGGGTGAAAACCGCATCATCGACCTTGGTGTGCGGTGTTTCGACAAAGCAGAGACTGCGAAAGAAGGCGACTCTCTAAATCTCGTCCGGCGCTCCGCTCGACTGCTCCGCCGCCGTCTGCGCCGCAGGGCATGGCGACTCACCAAACTCGCACGCTTGCTCAAACGCGAAGGTTTGATAACGGACGCCAATCTATTCAAGAACAAAATCGAAAAGAAAAGCGTCGCTCCAAAATCATCTTGGCAACTTCGCGTTGATGCGCTTGATCGCCAACTGACATCCGAAGAGTGGGCGCGCGTCATCTATCACTTGTGCAAACATCGTGGCTTCCATTGGATAAGTCGTGCTGAAGAGAAAGCTGCTGAAGGGGATAGTAAAAGCGAAGGTGGGCGCGTAAAGCAAGGCTTGGCAGGCACTAAAAAATTGATGGCCGAAAAAAGCTACCGCACTGCCGCTGAAATGGTAATGACAGAATTTTTCACGCAGCGAACAGATGGAAATGGAGAGCCTGCTCTTACAAAGAAAACAGGCGAACCACTCTTAGACGGTGCGGCTCGCAACAAGCAAGGCGACTACAGCAAAGCACTTTCCCGCGTGTTGCTCAATGATGAGTTTGCATTGCTGTTCCAGCGCCAACGAGAATTAGGCAACACACACACCAGCACATCACTGCAAGAAAAGATTCTCGGCACAGGAGATAGGAAGAGCGGCTTGTTCTGGGCGCAAAACCCAGCGCTGGCTGGCAACGATTTGCTCAAAATGCTGGGACATTGCACCTTCGAGAAAAGCGAATACCGTGCGCCCAAAGCCAGCTTCACCGCCGAGCGCCATGTCTGGCTCACGCGGCTCAACAATCTGCGCATCGTGGTAGATGGCACGACACGATCATTGACCGAAGCAGAACGACGCGAAGTATTGCCTATGCCCTACAAGCAAGCAGGCGACTTAACCTACAAGCAATTGCGCACCGCAATGACCAAGGCTGGCTATTTACCCGACTCGTTCAAATTCACCGGATTAGCCTACCCTTCAGGAATAAAAACCGATGAAAAAGCCAAAGACCCTGAAAGCGCAGCACTGGTAAAGATTCCGGCATGGCACGAATTGCGCAAAACATTGGATAAACAGGAACTCGCTGACGAGTGGAAAAAGATGTCCACCGATGCATTAGAGGGCAACCCCAATCTGCTAGATGATATTGCGTGGGTATTGAGCGTGTACAAAGATGACGCTGAAGTGGAAGCGCAACTGCGCAAGCTGGCCTTACCCAACGCGGACAAGCTGGTGGATGCGTTGCTGGACATTCGTTTCGACAAATTCAGCAATCTCTCGCTCAAAGCGTTGCGCCAAATCGTGCCATTCATGGAACTAGGTCAGCGTTACGATGAAGCCGTTGCAAATATTCCCGAATACGGACATCACTGTCAGATACACACAGTAGGTGCTGGAGAACACAAATATCTACCGCCTTTTTATTCAGGGCGCGACAAAGATGGACGAATGGTCTTCAACGATGACATGGACATCCCACGCAATCCCGTAGTGCTACGCGCGCTGAATCAAGCGCGCAAAGTGGTGAATGCGCTCATCAAGGAATATGGCTCTCCGCATGAAGTGCATATCGAAATGGCGCGGGATTTATCGAGGCCGCTCGATGAGCGACGCGAAGTTGAAAAACTGCAAAAAGAATTCCAGGTTGAAAAAGAAAAAGGGGTAGAGCATTTCATTAGTGTTGTGAAACGCGAGCCAAAACGCGATGAATTGTTAAAAATGAGGCTTTTTCGCCAGCAGCTAGACCAGTGTCCGTACTGTCAAAAGGAACTTGATATCCACCGATTGTTTATCAGTTCCGACGACATGTATGCCCAAGTCGATCACATTCTGCCCTACTCGCGCAGCTTTGATGACAGCATGAACAACAAGGTTCTTGTTCACACAAAATGCAATCAGGACAAGGCCAACCGCACACCGTTTGAATATCTCGATGGCAAATTCGACAGTCCGCAGTGGCGGTCATTCGTTGGTTTCGTTGAGGGTAATAAAGCCTACCGCCTCGCCAAACGCAGCCGTTTATTACGCAAAGACTTCGGCGAAAAGGAATCCAAAGAATTCCGCGAGCGCAATCTCAACGACACGCGCTACATCTGCAAGTTCTTCAAGAACTACGTCGAGCAATATCTGCAACTACACGAAGACAGCGAAGCCAAACGTTGCGTGGTATTGAGTGGACAGATGACTTCTTTCCTGCGTGCCCGCTGGGGCTTGGTAAAAGTGCGCGGAGACAGTGACCGCCACCACGCACTGGACGCTGCCGTGGTTGCCGCGTGTAGCCACAGCATGGTCAAACGCTTGTCTGATTACTCGCGCCGCAAAGAACTGGAACAAGTGCGTGAAGGTTTTGTGGACATAGATACGGGTGAAATTCTCAACCCCGCGATGTTCGACCAAGTCGAAAAGCACTTCCCCAATCCATGGCCTCAGTTCCGAAACGAACTCGAAGCACGCCTAAAACTGGATGACCCTGCACTGTTGCGCGAAGAAATGCGGCGCCTCGACACCTATTCGGAAGAGGCATTGCAAAGTGTGCGGCCGCTGTTTGTCTCGCGCGCACCGCAACGCCGTAACAGCGGTGCTGCTCATAAAGACACCATCTACGCACAACCGGAACGGCTCAAAGCACATGGCGGGGTAACTCAAAAAATAGCACTCTCCAGCCTGACTTTGAAGGACATGGACAAGTTGATTGACCCACACCGCAACGAAAAACTCTACGCCGCCATCCGCACCCGCTTGGAACAGCACGGCGGCAAAGGCGATAAAGCGTTCCCAGCCAGCAATCCGTTACGTAAGCCAGACAGCGCAGGCAACCCCACTGGGCCGATTGTACGAGGGGTAACAATGGTCATCGACAAACTTTCTGGCATTCCAATTCGCGGCGGCATCGCCAAGAACGACAGCATGGTGCGGGTGGATGTATTTACCAAAGCTGGCAAGTTCCACCTTGTGCCCGTGTATGTAAATCACGCTGTGGCGAAAGAGTTGCCGAATCGGGCAATTGTTGCTTTCAAAGATGAAGAAGAATGGACGCTCATCGACGGCAGTTTTGGATTCTGCTTCTCCCTGTATCCAAATGACTTGGTTCGGGTAAAACTGAAGAAAGAAACTCGCGAGGGATACTACGCCAGCACCCATAGAGGAACGGGGTGTATCAACCTCTGGGCACATGACCGGAACTCCAACGTTGGCAAAGATGGAAGCATTGAAGGCATCGGCGTTAAAACCGCTTTGAGTATCGAAAAATTCAACGTCGATGTCCTTGGCAACCGCTACCCCGCCCCGCCGGAGAAACGTCGTGACTTGGCGTAGCGTCGTTATCTCGCGCCCCGCCAAGTTGCGGCGTGAGCAATTCCGACTTGCCATTGAGCAGGAACAAACCGCCTTCGTGCCATTTGAGGACATCGCAGTGATCGTACTCAATCACCGCGAAATTAGCCTCACCCACCCCGTGCTATCCGCTTGTGGCGAATATGGCATCAGCCTTTTTGCCACGGGTGACACACATCATCCTAGCGGTGTGTTCCTGCCTTTCCTGCCCCACTCCCGCGCAACCAAGTGGATGCGTTTGCAACTTGATTTACCACGCCCTGTTGCCAAGCAAACGTGGGCAAGCATCGTGCGTCAGAAGATTGCCAACCAAGCCACTTGTTTGCAACTGAATGAGCGGGAAGGCGTGGATAGGCTGAACTCTTACGCACAGCGCGTGCGTTCGGGTGATGTGGGTAATTTGGAAGGACAAGCGGCGGCACTTTATTTCGTGCAGTTGTTCGGCAAGGGATTTCGCCGCGAGGATGCACGTTTTGCCAATGCCGCAATGGACTATGGCTATGCCGTGTTACGCGGCACGATAGCGCGTGGCTTGGTGGCGCATGGCTTACTCCCCTCTCTCGGCATCTTTCATTCCAGCGAACAGAATGCGTTCAATCTTGCCGATGATGTGATTGAGCCTTTTCGCCCAGTAGTGGATTTGTTCGTGTCAAAACACATGTCTTTAGCAGGTACGGAATTAAATCCGCAAGACAAAGCTTCGTTAGTTGCGCTGTTGAATGTGGATGTAGAAATGCCTCGCGGCAAGATGTCGGTGCTTTCTGCCATCGAACAAACTATTGAAAGTTTGGCGCGTATCTACGATGGAGGTAATGAATCGCTGCTTGAATTACCCACGCTTATCCCACTGCAACAACATCGCCTAGAGTGCTGACATGGGCGAGGAGACTAGACGATTTATGCGCTTACTCGTGTTCTTCGATCTACCTGTTGTCACCAAAGCGGAACGGCGCGCCTATACCCTCTTCCGTCGTTTCTTGATAAACGATGGCTACGACATGATCCAGTTTTCGGTATATGGCCGCATCGTGAACGGCAACGATGCACTTGAGAAACACATGAAAAGGCTAGTGAATAGCTTGCCGCCTGAAGGCTCGGTACGCTGTTTGAGCGTGACCGAGAAGCAATATGCCAGCATGAAACTCCTGGTTGGCCTGCCGCTTTTTCAAGAAAAAGCGCTCAAGGCCAACCAAATGCTCCTGTTCTAAGTCCAGATTTTTCAAGCAGAACGCCCGTCCAGCCTAAGCTGGGCGGGCGTTTGCGTGAGGCCTAGTGTAGTTCATCCGGGGTGAGAGAGGGAGCTACAACCGGTTCTGCGGAGGGCTGTGGCTCTGCATGAGTGTAGTTCATCCGGGGTGAGAGAGGGAGCTACAACCCCAAGATGTCCCTGAGAGTGATGCGGGCGAGTGTAGTTCATCCGGGGTGAGAGAGGGAGCTACAACACAAGGGATTCAGGTTCGCGCATTGCTTGCAGTGTAGTTCATCCGGGGTGAGAGAGGGAGCTACAACGCATGGAGTGCGGACGTG